>Ga0233363_1000139_pt1 | contig 36254 bp, 28 predicted proteins | sample ElkDunMinimDraft_18_FD_191534 | JGI IMG/M metagenome (GOLD analysis project Ga0233363, IMG submission 191534) | Fecal eukaryotic communites from dung pellets of Tule Elk in California, USA - Elk Dung C16 | ecosystem: Host-associated > Mammals > Digestive system > Large intestine > Fecal | place... | reverse complement strand
TTGATGTCGGTGTGCACCTGGTAGTAGTGCCGCTTGATGTGGTCGAAGTCGACGGTGTCACCGAAGCCCGGAGTCTGGAAGAGATCCCGGGCGTACGCCCAGAGCACCGGCATCTCGGTCAGCTTGGTGCGGTTGCACTTGAAGTGGCCGTGGTAGACCGGGTCGAAGCGGACCAGGGTGGTGAAGAGCCGGATGTCGGCCTCGGTGATGGTGTCACCGATCAGGTAGCGCTGCCGCTCCAGCCGCGCCGACAACCAGTCGAGCCGGCCGAAGAGCTGGGCGTACGCCTTCGCGTACGCCTCCTGGGAGCCGGCGAAACCGCAGCGGTAGACGCCGTTGTTGACGTCGTGGAAGACCACCTTGTCCAGCTCGGTCATCTCCTCCCGGTGCGCCTCGGGGAAGAGGTCGGGGGCGCCGGGGCGCTGGTGCGCGCGCCACTCGTGCGCCAGGTCCCACTCGATCTGCGGGTAGTTGTTGGTCACCACCTGACCGGTGGTGGTGTCAACGATCGCCGGCACGGTGATGCCCCGCTCGTACCCGGGGAAGCGGGCGAAGTACGCCTCCTGGAGTCGCTCGATGCCGAGCACCGGGTCCCGGCCGTCGGGGTCGAGGTCGAAGGTCCAGCTCCGCGCGTCGTGGGTCGGCCCGGCGACCGCCATCGGCAGCGCCTCCTCCAGCCCGAGCAGCCGGCGCTGGATGATCACCCGGCTCGCCCACGGGCAGGCCCGGCTGACCACCAGGCGGTAGCGGCCGGGTTCGACCGGGTAGCCGTCGCGCCCGTCGGCGGTGATCCGGGTGGCGATGTAGCGCTGGTCGCGGGTGAACTCCCCGCCCGCGATGACGTACCTGCCCTGCTCGGTTCCGGCCTGCTCCGGCCGGTTCTCTGCTGCTGTGTCCGCTGCCTTCGACATGCTCGGACGTTACCCGTCCGGACCGCCGGTACGCAGCCGCCCCCACCGTGACCATGTCCGGTCCCGACGGGGGCGGGTGCGGCGCGCGATGGTCAGAAGGCCGCCAGCGGCTGGGCGGCCGGTTCGACCGGGGCGGGCAGGTCGCCGGCGCCGTCGAGATAGCGGTGGATGCCGGCGGCGGCGGCACGCCCCTCGGCGATCGCCCAGACGATCAGTGACGCGCCGCGGTGCATGTCGCCGGCGACGAAGACGCCGTCGACGTCGGTCTGCCAGTCCGGCCGGGCGTCGACCGCGCCGCGCCGGTTGCGCGTCACCCCGAACTGCTCCAGCAGCGGCTGCTGCTCGGTGCCCTCGAAGCCGATCGCCAGCAGCACCAGGTCGGCGGCAAGTTCCCGCTCGCTGCCCGGCACCACGTGCAGGATGCGGCGGCCGTCGCGCTTCTCGACGGTCACCTCGGCGACGCGTACCGCCCGGACCTGCCCGGTGCCGTCGTCGACGAACTCCTGTACGGCGACGGCGAAGAGCCGCTCGCCACCCTCCTCGTGGGCGGCGTACTCGCGCAGGATCCACGGCCAGGTCGGCCACGGGTCGCGCTCCTCGTCCCGCTCGTGCGGGGCCGCCGGGTAGAGGTCGAGCTGGTGTACGCCGGCCGCGCCCTGCCGGTGGGCAACCCCGAGGCAGTCCGCGGCGGTGTCACCACCACCGATGATCACCACGTGCTTGCCGGCGGCGTCGATGGCGGCCGCGTCAACCGGGCCGTCTCCGGCGGCGGCAACCGCCCGGTTGGCAGCGACCAGGTGCTCCATCGCCTGGTGCACGCCGCGCAGCGCGCGTCCCGGCGTCTCCGGGGTGTCCCGGCCGACCAGCGCGCCACAGGCCAGCAGCACCGCGTCGTACTCGGCGCGCAGCTGCGCGGCGGTGACGTCCACGCCGACGTTCACGCCGGTGCGGAACCGGACCCCCTCGGCCTGCATCTGCGCCAGCCGGCGGTCGATGTGCTGCTTCTCCAGCTTGAAGTCGGGGATGCCGAAGCGCATCAGCCCGCCGATCGCCTCGTCGCGTTCGAAGACGGTGACGTCGTGCCCGGCCCGGGCCAGCTGCTGCGCGGCAGCGAGCCCGGCCGGACCGGAGCCGACCACCGCCACCCGCCGGCCGGAACGCACCGACGCCGGCTGCGGCGCGACCAGGTCCCGGTCGAACGCCTGGTCGATGATCTCGACCTCGACCTGCTTGATCGTCACCGGCGCGCCGCCGTTGATGCCGAGTACGCACGCGGCCTCACAGGGGGCGGGGCAGAGCCGGCCGGTGAACTCCGGAAAGTTGTTGGTGGCGTGCAGCGACTCGATCGCCGTACCCCAGTCGCCGGTGCGGACCAGGTCGTTCCAGTCCGGGATCCGGTTGCCCAGCGGGCAGCCGTTGTGGCAGAAGGGGATGCCGCAGTCCATGCAGCGGGTCGCCTGCTCCCGGGTGAGCTCCTCGCCGGCTTGCGGGTAGACCTCACGCCAGTCGCTGATGCGCACCGGCACCGGACGCCGGGCCGGCAGCCGCCGGTCGTAGCGCAGAAAGCCAGACGGGTCAGGCACGAGCCACCTCCTCGGAGGACCGCGGCTCGGGCAGGGCCGGCCGGGCCGGCGGTGCCGTGGGCGCGGCGAGCGCCCCCATCACCGCCTCGTCGACATCGAGGCCGGCGGCTTCGGCGGCCCGCATGATCTCCCTGACGCGCCGGTACTCGCGCGGCACCACGGCGGTGAACTCCTCGACCGCCTCCGGCCAGCGTTTGAGCAACGCCTCGGCCAGCGCCGAGTCGGTCTCGGCGAAGTGCCGCTGCACCAGGGCGTGCAGCGTCTGGCGCTCCTCGTCGTCCAGCGGCGCGAGATCCACCAGCTCGGCGTTGACCCGGCGCGCGTCGAGCCGCCAGACAAAGGCGCTGCCACCGGACATGCCGGCGGCGAAGTTGCGTCCGGTCGGGCCGAGCACCACGACGGTGCCGCCCGTCATGTACTCGCAGCCGTGGTCGCCGATGCCTTCGACGACGGCGGTGGCGCCGGAGTTGCGCACCGCGAACCGCTCCCCCGCCCGGCCCCGCAGGAACACCTCACCGGCGGTCGCGCCGTACAGGATGGTGTTGCCGGCGATGATCTGGTCCTCGGCCCGGACGTCGGCGTCGGGGCGCACGAAGGGCGCCGCCGCGTCCGGCCGCACCACGATCCGGCCACCGGAGAGGCCCTTGGCCACGTAGTCGTTGGCGTCGCCCTCCAGCCGCAGGGTGACCCCCGGCGGCAGGAACGCCCCGAAGGACTGCCCGGCAGTGCCCCGCAGCGCGAACTGGATGGTGTCGGCCGGCAGGCCCGCGCCGCCGTGACGGCGGGCGACCTCGCCGCCGAGCATCGCGCCGACGCTGCGGTGGTCGTTGCGGACCACCACGTCGGCCCGCACCGGGCGGCCTTCGGTCAGCGCCGGCTGCGCCAGCGCGATCAGCTCGTTGTCCAGCGCCAGCTCCAGGCCGTGGTCCTGGGCGCGGATACCGCGCCGGGCCGCGCCCTCGGGCAGCGCCGGCACCGCCAGCACCGGGTTGAGGTCCAGTCCGTGGGCCTTCCAGTGGTCGACCGCCGGAGTGAAGTCCAGCAGCTCGGCCTGGCCGATCGCCTCCTCGACCGAGCGGAAGCCCAGCTCGGCGAGGTAACCGCGGACCTCCTCGGCGAGGAAGAGGAAGAAGTTCTCCACGAACTCCGGCTTGCCGGTGAAGCGTTCCCGCAGCACCGGGTTCTGGGTGGCGATGCCGACCGGGCAGGTGTCCAGGTGACAGACGCGCATCATCACGCAGCCGGAGACGATCAGCGGCGCGGTGGCGAAGCCGAACTCCTCGGCGCCGAGCAGCGCGGCGATCACCACGTCCCGGCCGGTCTTGAGCTGGCCGTCGACCTGCACGGTGACCCGGTCGCGCAGCTTGTTGAGCAGCAGCGTCTGCTGCGCCTCGGCCAGGCCCAGCTCCCAGGGGGTGCCGGCGTGCTTGAGCGAGTTCATCGGCGAGGCGCCGGTGCCGCCGTCGTGGCCGGAGATCAGGATGACGTCGGCCTTGAGCTTGGCCACTCCGGCGGCGACGGTGCCGACGCCGACCTCGCTGACCAGCTTGACGTGCACCCGGGCCGCCGGGTTGACGCACTTGAGGTCGTGGACCAGCTGCGCGAGGTCCTCGATGGAGTAGATGTCGTGGTGCGGCGGCGGCGAGATCAGGCCGACGCCGGGGGTGGCGTGCCGGGTCCGGGCCACCCAGGGCCAGACCTTGTTGCCCGGCAGCTGCCCGCCCTCACCGGGCTTCGCGCCCTGGGCCATCTTGATCTGCAGGTCGTCGGCGTTGACGAGGTACTCGGTCGTCACCCCGAAACGGCCGCTGGCGATCTGCTTGATCGCCGAACGCCGCGCCGGGTCGTGCAGCCGCTCGACGTCCTCACCGCCCTCGCCGGTGTTGGACTTGCCGCCGAGGCGGTTCATCGCGATGGCGAGGGTCTCGTGCGACTCCGCCGAGATCGAACCGTAGGACATCGCGCCGGTGGAGAAGCGCTTGACGATCTCACTGACCGGCTCGACCTCGTCGATCGGCACCGCCGGGCGCACACCGGTACGCAGTCGGAACAGCCCGCGCAGCGAACCCGCCTGCGCCGCCAGCTCGTCGACCTTGGCGGTGTAGCGGCGGAAGACGTCGTACTGGCGGCTGCGGGTGGCGTGCTGGAGCAGGAAGACCGTCTCCGGGTTGAACAGGTGCAGTTCGCCCTCGCGGCGCCACTGATACTCGCCGCCGACCTCCAGGGTGCGCCGGGTGTCGGCCGGGGCCTGGGACCAGGCGCGGGAGTGGCGGGCGGCCACCTCGGCGTGGATCTCCGCCAGCCCGATGCCGCTGATCTTGCCGGCGGTGCCCGCGAAGTAGCGCGCCAGCAGCTCGTCGCCGAGCCCGACGGCCTCGAAGACCTGGGCGCCGCAGTACGACGAGACGGTGCTGATGCCCATCTTGGACATGACCTTCAGGACGCCCTTGCCGAGGCCCTTGACGTAGTTGCGCACCGCGGTGCGCGCGTCGAGGCCCGGCAGCGCGCCGGTGGTGATCAGGTCCTCCACCGACTCGAAGGCCAGGTACGGGTTGATCGCCGCCGCGCCGTAGCCGATCAGCACCGCCGCGTGGTGCACCTCGCGGCAGTCGCCGGACTCCACGATCAGCGCCGTCTGGGTGCGGGTCTGCTCGCGCACCAGGTGCTGGTGCACCGCAGCCGTCAGCAGCAGCGACGGAATCGGGGCAAGGTCGGCGGTGGAGTCCCGGTCCGACAGGACCAGGATCCGCACCCCGTCCTCGATCGCCTCGGAGACGTGCCGGCAGATCTCGGTCAGCCGGGCCTTGATGCCGGCCGCGCCGTCGCGTACCCGGTAGAGCCCGGAGACCCGGACGGCCTTGAAGCCGGGCAGGTCCCCGTCCGCGTCGATGGAGAGGATCTTCGCCAGTTCGTCGTTGTCGATCACCGGGTACGGCAGCACAATCTGCCGGCAGCTGACCGGTCCCGGGTCCAGCAGGTTGCCCTCCGGGCCGATGGTCGACTGCAAACTGGTGACCAGTTCCTCGCGGATGGCGTCCAGCGGCGGGTTGGTGACCTGGGCGAAGAGCTGGTGGAAGTAGTCGTAGAGCAGTCGCGGCCGGGTCGAAAGCGGCGCGATCGGCGTGTCGGTGCCCATCGAGGCGAGCGGTTCGGCCCCGGTACGCGCCATCGGCGCGAGCAGGATCTTCAGCTCCTCCTCGGTGTAGCCGAAGGTCTGCTGGCGGCGGCGTACCGACTCGTGGCTGTAGGCGATGTGCTTGCGTGCCGGCAGGTCGCCCAGCTCGATCAGCCCGGCGTGCAGCCAGTCGGCGTACGGCTGCTCGGCGGCGAGCGCGTCCTTGATCTCGTCGTCGTGGACGATGCGCCCGGCGGCGGTGTCGACCAGGAACATCCGGCCCGGCTGCAGCCGGCCCTTCTCGATGACCGTGGCCGGGTCGAGGTCGATCACGCCGGCCTCGCTGCCGAGCACGACCAGCCCGTCGCTGGTGCGCCACCAGCGCCCCGGCCGCAGGCCGTTGCGGTCCAGCACCGCCCCGACGATCTCGCCGTCGGTGAAGGCGACCGAGGCCGGGCCGTCCCAGGGCTCCATCAGGCTGGCGTGGAAGCGGTAGAAGTCCCGCTTCGCCGCCGCCATGTCCGGGTCGTTCTCCCACGCCTCCGGGATCATCATCAGCACCGCGTGCGGCAGGCTGCGCCCGGCCAGGTGCAGCAGTTCGAGCACCTCGTCGAAGTTCGCCGAGTCGGAGGCCGCCGGGGTGCAGACCGGGAAGAGCCGGCGGATGTTGCCCGGCAGGTTCGGGCTGGCCAGCAGCGCCTCACGGGCCTGCATCCAGTTCTTGTTGCCGCGGATCGTGTTGATCTCGCCGTTGTGGGCGATGAAGCGGAACGGGTGCGCCAGCGGCCAGGACGGGAAGGTGTTGGTGGAGAAGCGCGAGTGCACCAGGGCGATGGCGCTGCTGACCCGGGAGTCGGTCAGGTCCGGGAAGAAGGCCGGCAACTGGTCCGGGGTGAGCATCCCCTTGTAGACGAAGGTCCGCGCCGACAGCGACGGGAAGTACGCCGGCACGCCCCGCTCGGCGGTCTCCCGCTCGGTCTGCTTGCGCACGCAGTAGGCGACCCGCTCCAGCTCCAGCCCGTCCAGGCGCTCCCCGGCCGGGCCGGCGGGCGCGTCGGTGAGCCGGTGCGCGGCGAGGAATACCTGCCGCACCCGGGGCAGCGCGGCAAGCGCCGTGGCCCCGAGGTCGCTCGCGTCGACCGGCACGTCGCGCCAGCCGAGCAGGTCGGCCCCCTCGACCAGGGCGTACTTCTCCAGCACCTGGCGGGCGCGCGCCTCGCCGGCGTCGTCGTCGGGGAGGAAGACCAGGCCGGTGGCGTACTGCCCGGCCGGCGGCAGCGCGAAGCCGACGGTCGCCCGGAGGAACTCGTCCGGAATCTGGATCATGATCCCGGCGCCGTCGCCGGTGTTGGTCTCCGCGCCCCGGGCGCCCCGGTGATCCAGGCGGCAGAGCGCGGCCAGCCCCTTGGCGACAACGTCGTGGGAGCGGCGGCCGTGCAGATCGGCGACGAAGGCGACGCCACAGGCGTCGTGCTCGCGACTGGGGTCGTAGAGCCCCTGGTCGGCGCGGGGAGCGGTCTGCGGCTGATGGGGATGCGAAAGAGCCACCAGGCCTCCTGTCGTCGGGGAGGAATGGAACATGTTCGGGACGACGTCGGCCCTTGCGCTTCAATTCAGTCTACGGGAGACCCTTTCGCGCAAGCTCCAGGCGGATTGATCACACTTCGGGCTCGCGACGAAGACCACCGCCACCGCCGGGTGGATACCGCACCGGATGCACGGTTTCGGCAGGTGCGACTCGTCCGCGGCGGGGCACCCCGTGACACAGCTCACTACGAGGAGTTCGGTGCCCCGGTGCGCTTTCGGCACGGGGTGGTCACAGCACACCTGGCACCGCCCGGGGGCGGGGGTGCCGGTCAGAGTGGTGGGCGCCAGCGTCCCGCGGTGCTGCCGGCCTGTTGCACGAGCCGGGGGCTGATGGTGCTCAGGGCCGCGTCGCGGGCACGCAGCGCCAGCCGCCCCCGGCTGCGCAGCACCGCCGACATCCGCCGGGTCTGGCGCACCACCTCCGCCACCCGAGGGCGGCGCAGCCGCTGGTACGCCTCGACCGCCGCCCGCAGCGGCTCACCGGGCGCGGTCTCCCGGACCAGGCCGGTGAGCGTGGCGGCGTCCTCCAACGCCAGACAGGCGCCCTGGCCGAGATGGTGCGGCATGGCGTGGGCGGCGTCGCCGAGGAGCACCAGCCCGCCCGGGCCGGCGGTGCGGCCGTAGTGCTGCGGCAGCGGCCGCAGCTCGCGTACCTCCTGCTGCACCAGGTCGGCGGGTTCGGTGGCGGCGAGCAGCTCCCCGATGGGGGCGGGCCAGTCGGCGTACCAGCGTTGCAGCAGGGCCAGCTGGGTCTGCGCCGGCTCCGGGCGGGGCGCGCCCGCGGCGGTGGCGACCCAGTAGATGCCGCCGCGGCTGGAGCCGCCCGAGGAGCCACGCTCGCCCAGCGAGACGGAGACGAAACGGTAACCGGCGCCGAGCACCTCGCCGTTGACCGGCTGATCCGCGGGCAGCTTGGGGGCGCGGTACCAGGGAAGGACCGCCCGCCAGGCGACGCAGCCGGCGCTGACGGCGACCGAGTCCGGCGCCAGCCGGGACCGCACGACGCTGTCGATGCCGTCGGCGCCGACGATCAGGTCCGCCTCGATCAGGTCGTGGCCGTCCCCCACCGCCGGCCGCTGCCCGTCCTCGGAGCGCACCGTCCGGACGGTGAATCCGGTGCGCAGCTCCACCCGGTCGCCGAGGCCGGCGATCATGGCGTCGTGCAGGTCCTCACGGTGCACCACCACCGGGGTGGCGGCGGCCGGCTCGGGCCGGGGCCGGACCAGCCAGCGGCCGTCCGGACGACGTACCCCGGCGTCGGGCAGCGGGGTGGCGATGGCGTCCAGCCCGGCGCTGAGGCCGAGCGCCCGCAGGGCCCGGATGGCGTTGGGCCAGAGCAGCAGCGCGGTCGGCTCGACCCGGATACGGTCGGCGCGCTCCAGCACGGTGACCTGCCAGCCGGAGCGGGACAGCGCGCCGGCGGTCGCGAGACCACCGATGCCCCCACCCACGACCAGGGCCCTGCGCATGGTTGCCGTCATCGCGCTCAGCCGTCCCGCTCGGCCTTCTGGCCGGGCTTGCGCGCCGGTTCACCGGCCGCCTCACCCGTCGCCGGGGAGGCCGGCGTAGCGGAGGCGACGTCGGCGGGCTGGGCGGTGCGCGGTCCGTCGGATGCCGCGCTGTCCGGTCCCGCGGAACCGGTCGCGTCCGGTCCGGCGGCATCCGTCGCGTCCGGAGCCGAATCGTTCCCGTCCCGGCCTGCCGGGTCGGCCGCTTCCGTGTCGGCAGGCTCGGTCTCCGCCTCGGGCGGCACCTCGCCGGTGTCCTGGTAGCGCTGGAACTGCTCCTCGGTCACCACCCGGTAGCCGGCCGGGACGGCCTCCTCGCGCCGGGCCCGCTCGGCTGCCTGCACGTCGACCCGGGAGACGTCGCCGGTGTCGGCCGGGGCCGGGCCGGTCGCCTCGATCGGGATCAGGTACTGGCGGGAACCACGCACCAGCAGGAAGTAGAGCAGGGCGCCGAGGAAGACGACCGCGGCCGTCCAGACGTTCAGCCGTACGCCGAGGATCTCGTTGGCGGTGTCGGTGCGCATCATCTCGATCCAGAAGCGCCCCGCGGTGTAACCCATCACGTAGAGCGCGAAGGCGCGGCCACGGCCGAGCTTGAAGCGCCGGTCGACGGCGAAGATCAGCAGCGCCACGCCGACGTTCCAGAGCGCCTCATAGGCGAAGGTCGGGTGGTAGAGGCCGGGCAGCAGCTCCGGGTTGCCGTTGACATCCCGCAGCGCCTGGCCCGGGTTCGCCGGGTCCATCCGGTGCACCTCGAGACCCCACGGCAGCGTCGTCACGGCGCCGTGCAGCTCGTTGTTGAACCAGTTGCCGAAGCGCCCGACGGCCTGCGCCAGGGGCAGCCCGGGAGCGACGGCATCGGCGATCACCGACAGCGGGATGCCGAGCTGCCGGCCGGCCAGCCAGGCCCCGACCGCGCCGCCGGCGACCGCGCCCCAGATGCCGAGCCCGCCCTGCCAGATCTTCAGGGCGTCGAGCGGGTCCTGCCCGGGGCCGAAGTAGTTCTGGTACGAGGTGGCCACGTGGTAGATCCGTGCCCCGACGATGCCGAAGGGCACCGCCCACATGGCGATGTCGAAGACCGCGCCGGGCGCCACGCCACGACGGCGCAGCCGCATCTCGGTCACCACCGAGGCGATCACGATCCCGGCGACGATGCAGAGGGCGTACGCGCGCAGCGGCACCGGCCCGAGCTGCCAGACGGCGGTGTCGGGGCTCGGGATGGCGGCCAGGGGACTCAGCGAAGCGAGGGTCACCCGGACACGCTACCGCCGACGCGGGGCGACCGGACACCCCGGTGTGACCGCCACGGCGCGGCGCTGCGGCGCGGCCGAGGCGACCTCGACCGCGCCGGGATCAGCGTGCGGGGCGGGGGGTGGCCGGGTGGTTGCCGGCGTTGACCAGTTCGGCGACCGCGTCGCGCGGGGTCTTCTTGGTGACCAGGCCCTCGCCCACCAGCACCGCGTCGGCGCCGGCGGAGGCGTACCGGATCAGGTCGTGCGGGCCGCGCACCCCCGACTCGGCGATCTTGACGACGTCGCTGGGCAGCCCGGGGGCGACCCGCTCGAATACGGTGCGGTCGACCTCCAGGGTGCGCAGGTTACGGGCGTTGACCCCGATCACCCGGGCCCCGGCGGCCAGCGCCCGGTCGGCCTCTTCCTCGTCGTGCACCTCGACCAGGGCGGTCATGCCGAGGGACTCGATGCGCTCCAGGAGCCCCATCAGCGCGTTCTGCTCCAGGGCGGAAACGATCAGCAGGACGAGGTCCGCGCCGTACGCCCGGGCCTCGTGCACCTGATAGCTGGAGACGACGAAGTCCTTGCGCAGCACCGGCACCGAGACCGCGGCCCGCACCGCGGCGAGGTCGGCCAGCGAGCCGCCGAACCAGCGCCCCTCGGTGAGCACACTGATCGCCCGGGCACCACCGGCGGCGTACTCCCCGGCGAGCTCCGCCGGGTCGGCGATGTCGGCCAGCCGTCCCTTCGACGGCGACGCCCGCTTGACCTCGGCGATCACGGCGACACCGGAACGGCGCAGTGCGGCGTACGCGTCGAGCGCCGGCGGCGCCTCGGCAGCGAGCTGCCGGATCTGCTCCAGGGGCACCTCCTGCTGGCGCCGCTGCACATCCTCACGGACTCCGGCCAGGATCTCGTCGAGCACGCTCGGTCCGGACGCCACCACGGCACCGTCATCCCCGGCGTGCACATGCTCAGCAGTCACCAACGGACTCCCCTCTCCGGGTGTCATGGGCCGATGCTAGGTGGCAGGGCAAACGCCAGGCAGCCGGGGGTATGGCGCTCCTCACCAAATGGGCTACGGCATAATGGCCGACTTCCCGTGAGCGACCTGTCACAGATTGCCACCGCCACCGCCCGGCGTGGCGGCATCGACGGCAACCACTGTGATCACACCACGGATCCCCGCCCGCCGCATCAGCCGGCGACCGGAGGCAGGCCGCAGAGCTCAGCCGGCTGTCGGATCCTCGCCGCGGTCCAGGGCATCCCAGGCGTCGCGGGTGCCCGCCGCCTCGACCCGTTCGGGCCGCGACGACACCGCCGGCGGCGGCGTGCCGGCTGCGCGTTCGTAACGGGCGCCCATCGCCGGCCAGCGGTGCCCCCGGGCGGCCGTGGCCGCGCCGGCGGCCGCCACCGCCAGCCCGCCGAGCACACAGAGCAGCGGCCAGAGCCGGTCGACGTCGGGACTGGTGGCGGCCACGGCGCCTCCGGCGACCAGCGCGGTACCGATCACCAGCAGCAGACCGCCCAGCAGCCGCCGCAGCAGGCCCCGGGTGGCGAGCATCGCGCCGCCGCCGGCGAGGGCGACGACCGCCAGCGCCGGCAACCAGGGCATCAGCGAGCCGCCGCTGCGCTCCTGCTCGATCGGGGGCAACGGCGCCGGACGTACGGTCACCTCCAGCTGCCAGACGCGGGTGGCCGCGAAGAGCACCAGCGCCGCCCCGGCCAGACAGAGCAGGACGGCGTACGTCAACGGTCGTCGTGGTGCCACGCTCATGCCCTCACCCGTTCCCTCGGCCCGGTCCGCGGACGCCCCGGCGCTCACCGGGCGGCGCGCAGGGTCTCCGCGGCGGCGATGGCGCTGAGCACCGCCGCCGCCTTGTTCCGTGTCTCCTGCTCCTCGGCCACCGGATCGGAGTCCGCCACCACCCCGGCGCCGGCCTGCACGTACGCGCGCCGGCCGCGCATCAGCGCGGTGCGGATGGCGATCGCCATGTCCAGGTCGCCACCGAAGCCGAAGTAGCCGACGGTGCCGCCGTAGAGGCCACGGCGTACCGGCTCCAGCTCCTCGATGATCTCCATGGCCCGCACCTTCGGCGCGCCGGAGAGCGTGCCCGCCGGGAACGTGGCGGCCAGCGCGTCGAAGGCCGTCCGGTCTGCGCGCAGCGTGCCGACCACCGTCGAGACGATGTGCATGACGTGGCTGTAGCGCTCGATCGAGGCGAACTGCGGCACCTCGACGGTGCCGGCCCGGCAGACCCGGCCCAGGTCGTTGCGGCCCAGGTCGACGAGCATGACGTGCTCGGCGCGCTCCTTCGGGTCGGCGAGCAGTTCGGCCGCCAGGCGGGCGTCGTCACCGGTGGTGGCGCCCCGCGGCCGCGTCCCGGCGATCGGGTGCAGCATCGCGCGCAGCTGACCGTCCGACCCGGCGCTCACCTTCAGATGCGCCTCCGGTGAGGAGCCGACGATGTCGAAGTCGTCGAAGTGCAGCAGGTACATGTACGGGCTCGGGTTGGTCGTGCGCAGCACCCGGTAGACATCCAGCGCGTCGGCGTCGGTCTCCCGCTCGAAACGCTGCGAAAGCACGATCTGGAAGCACTCACCGGCCCGGATCGCCTCCTTGGCGGCCTCGACGGCTTTGAGGTAACCACCGTCGGGCGTACGGCTGGCCGCCGGCACGACCGGCTGCCGCTCCACCGTCGAGATCATCGGCGGGATCGGCCGGGACAGTGCGGTGGTCATCGCGTCGAGCCGGCCGATCGCCTGGTGGTAGGCGGCGTCGACCTCCCGCTGCCGGTCCGGGGCGTCCAGCGGCGGCAGCACCGCGTTGGCGACCAGGATCGCCGAGCCGTCGAAGTGGTCCAGCACCACCAGGTCGGTGGCGAGCATCATGCCCAGCTCCGGCACACCGAGGTCGTCCTCGGTGTGGGCGGGCAGCTGCTCGAAACGGCGGACCAGGTCGTAGCCGAGGTAGCCGACCATCCCGCCGGTCAGCGGCGGGGTGCCGGCCTCCCCGAGCGGGCCGGCCAGCGCCCCGACGGTGGCGCGCAGCACCTCGACCGGGTCGCCGCCGGTCGGCACCCCGGCCGGTGGGACGCCCAGCCAGTGCGCCGCGCCGTCGCGCTCCACCAGCGTGGCGCTGCTGCGGACGCCGATGAAGGAGTAACGCGACCAGGCGACACCGGCGCCGGCGCCCTGCTCGGCGGACTCCAGCAGGAAGGTCCCCGGCCCGCCCGCGAGCTTGCGGTAGACACCGACCGGCGTCTCGCCGTCGGCGAGCAGCCGCCGGGTCACCGGCACCACCCGCCAGCGGGCGGCGGCGGCGCGGAAGTCGGCCTCGCCGGGCTGCACCACACCGCTGGTCATGAGCGTCCTCCCTGGGCGCCGGTGACCGGCAGGTGGTCGGAGAAGCAGGTGGGTTTGCCCGTGTGACAGGCGGCGCCGACCTGGTCGACGTCGACCAGCAGCGCGTCACCGTCGCAGTCCAGGGCGACGGCACGGACGTACTGGTGGTGCCCGGAGGTCGCCCCCTTGACCCAGTACTCTCCCCGGCTGCGCGACCAGTAGGTGGCCCGCCCGGTGGTGAGGGTGCGGTGCAGCGCCTCGTCGTCCATCCAGGCGAGCATCAGCACCTCCCCGGTGGAGTGCTCCCGGACCACCGCGGCGACCAGGCCGTCGGCGTTGCGCCGCAGCCGCGCGGCGATCTCCGGGTCGAGGGCGGCGGGCCGCCGCTCGGCGGGCGGGTTCTCGAAGGCACCGGTCACCGGCGCGTCAGGTACGGGCACAGTGTGCAATTCTCCCGCACGCGTCACGGGCCCGGTAGGGCGCTCCCACCGATGGGGCCCCACCCGCCGCGGCACCCCCTGCCGGGCTGTGCGGCGGGGCCGGATGAATACGGGGCGAACCGGGTGCGATCAGCGGGTCTGCTCCAGCCAGGAGGCGTAGAGCAGGGCGTAGACCGAGCCGGTGTCGCGGACGAGTTCGGCGTGCGGACCGCGCTGCACGATCCGGCCCCGGTCCATCACGATCACCTCGTCGGCGGACTGGGCGGTGGAGAGCCGGTGCGCGATCGCCACCGTGGTCCGGCCGCGGGTGACCGCGTCCAGCGCCCGCTGCAGCCGCACCTCGGTCGCCGGGTCGACCGCGCTGGTCGCCTCGTCGAGCACCAGCAGATCCGGATCGGCGACGTAGGCGCGCACCAGCGCGAGCAGCTGCCGCTCCCCCACGCTCAACGACTCGCCGCGTTCGCCGACCTGGGTCGCCAGCCCCGCCGGCAGGCCGGCCAGCCAGTCGGTCAGCCCGAGCTCGGCGAAGGCGGTGGTGAGCTCCTCGTCGGTCACCTGCGGCGCCGCGAAGCGGATGTTCTCGGCGACGGTGGCGTCGAAGAGGAAGCCGTCCTGCGGCACCATCACCACCCGGGAGCGCAGCGAGTCGAACCGCACCCGGGGCAGCGGCACCCCGGAGAGGAGCACCTCGCCGCTGGTGGGATCCATCAGCCGGGTCAGCAGCTTGGCGAAGGTGGTCTTGCCGCTGCCGGTCTCGCCCACCACCGCCACCCGCGTCTTGGCCACGATGTCGACGTTGACGTCGGTCAGCACCGGCGGACCGCCCGGGTAACGGAAACCGACCTCGGCGAAGCGCACGTCCAGCGGTCCCGGCGGCAGCTCCACGCCCTGCGCGCCCGGATCGGCGACGTCCGGGGCGATGTCGAGCACGTCCAGCACCCGGCGCCAGCCGGCGATGGCGTTCTGGGCCTCGTTGAGCACCTCGGTGGCGACCTGCACCGGCTGGATGAAGAGCGTCACCAGGAACAGGAACGCGGTCAGCTGCCCGACGGTGAGACTGTCGTCGGCGCCGAGGTAGACGCCGAGCAGGGCCACGCAGGCGAGCGCCAGACCGGCGGCGAGCTCCCCGACGGAGGAGCCGACAACGCTGGTGCGGATCGCCTTCTGCTGGGCCTGCCGCTGGGATTCGATCGCCTCGTCGAGCCGGGCGGCCGTGCGCCCCGCCACCCCGTAGGAGCGGATCACCGGGGCGCCGACGACGCTCTCGGCGACCGCGCCGAGCATCGTCCCGGTGCGCTGACGCACCACCCGGTACGCCTGGCCGAGCCGGCCCTGCAGCCAGCGGATGATCAGCGCGGCCGGGAGGAACGCGGCGAAGACCACCAGCGCCAGCTGCCAGGAGTAGTAGACCATCACGCCGGCGGTGATCAGGAGCTGGCCGACGTTGACCACCAGCAGGACGCCGCCCCACTGCACGAACTGGGTGATCTGGTCGACGTCGCTGGTGACCCGGGAGACGAGCGAGCCGCGCCGCTCGGTCTGCTGGTGCAGCATCGACAGGTCGTGCACGTGCCGGAAGGCGCGCACCCGCACCCCGGCCAGCGCGGTCTCGCTGACGATGAACAGCCGGCGGGTCATCAGATATCCGCAGGTGGTGGTGACAACGAGCACCGCGGCGGTGACCGCGACGATATTGATCACCACCGCGATGTCCGGCCCGCCGGCGACGGCCAGCCCCCGGTCGATGCCCTGCTGGATGGCGACCGGCACCACGACCCGGCCGACCATGTAGATCAGCGCCAGGCCCAGGGTGGCGCCCAGCCCGACCCGCAGTTCCGGCGAGAGCGCCAGCCCTCGCTTGAGGGTCTGCCACGCACCGCCCGCCGGCAGGGTTTCGGCCGGTGCCGCATCGACCGCGCTCACGTCGTCGCCTCTCCACCCGGTGCCAGCGAGGGCACCTGCTCGTCGTCGCTGTCGGTCTCCCGCTGCTGCGCCAGCTCACGCTCGCGCTGCGCCTCGGCCTGCTCGTAGGCGGTCACCAGGTCGGTGTAGCCCGGCACCGTGGCGAGCAGCTCCTCGTGGGTGCCCCGGGCCCGGACCCGGCCCCGCTCCAGATAGATGACCTCGTCGGCCAGGGCGATCGTGGCCCGGCGGTACGCCACCACCAGGATCGACGTGCCGGCCCCGGCGCCGGAGCGCAGCCCGGCGAGGATGGAGGCCTCCACCCGCGGGTCGACCGCGCTGGTGGCGTCGTCGAGCACCAGCATCCGGGGCTTGCCGGCCAGGGCACGGGCCAGGGTCAGCCGCTGACGCTGCCCACCGGAGAGGGAGGTGCCCCGCTCGCCGACCATCGTGTCGAGTCCGTCGGGCAGCGCGGCGACGAAGCCGTCCGCCTCGGCCAGCCGCAGCGCCGCCCAGACCTCGTCGTCGCCGATCCCCGCCCGGTCGAGGGTGATGTTGGCCCGTACGGTGTCGTCGAAGACGAAGGGCACCTGCGCCACCAGCGCGACGTTGGCGGCCAGCGAGGCAGCGGTGAGCCGGCGCAGCTCCACCCCGTCGAGCGCGACCTCCCCGGAGCCGGGGTCGACCAGGCGCAGCGCCAGCGCGGCGATCGTCGACTTGCCGCTGCCGGTCGGGCCGACCAGGGCGACGGTACGTCCCGGCTCGACGGTGAAACCGACGTCGGTGAGGACCTGTCCGGGGCTCTCCCCTTCGGCCGGTTCGTAGCCGAAGCCCACGTCGCGGAAGGTCAGCTCGGCCGGGCCGCGGCCGGCCGGGTCGATGGTCACGTCGCCGTAGCGCATCTCGCCGGTCGCCTCGACGACCTTGCGGACCCGTTCCCAGCCGGCGACGCTGCGCGGCAGCTCGGCGAGCACCCAGCCGATCGCCCGGACCGGGAAGGCCAGCACGGTGAACAGGTAGGCGACGCTGACCAGTTCGGTGACGCTGATCGCCCCGTGCCGCAACCGCACCATCCCGACCAGCAGCACGGCGAGGGTGCCGAGGTTGGGCAGCGACTCCAGCAGCGGGTCGAAGATGCTGCGCAGCTTGCCGACCGAGATCAGCGAATCGCGCAGCTCGTTGGCGCGGGCGCGGAAGCGGTCGGTCTCCTCCGCCTCCCGCCCCATGGTCTTGACCACCAGCGCGCCGTCGAAGCTCTCGTGGGCGATGTCGCTGACCTCGGCGCGCATCTGCTGGGCCCGCGCCTGCCGCGGCGCCATCGCGCGGGAGTAGACGACGTTGAGCGCGAAGAGCGACGGGAAGATCGCCAGCCCGACCAGCGCCAGCGCCCAGTCGGTGGCGAAGAGGGCGCTGACCGCGCTGACGAGCATCACCACCGTGCCGACGGCGAACGGCAGCGGCGCGATCGGGTGGAACATCGACTCCACGTCGGAGTTGGCGTTCGACAGCAGCGTGCCGGTGGAGTGCCGCTGGTGCCAGGAGACCGGCAGCTCCAGGTAGCGGCGGGTGACCCGGCGCCGCCAGGCGGCCTGCAGCCGGTACTGCATGTAGCCGGCGCCGAGGCGGCGGCCGAGGATGCCGACCACCCGCAGCACGCTGACGGCGAAGAGCGCCACCGCCGCCAGGACGACAAGCCCCCACTCGAGCCGGCCGTCGGCGATCGAGGGGACGACGACATCGCCGACGACCCAGCCGACCACGTACGAGTTGGCGATGATCAACAGAGAGAAGAGGACGCTGCCGCCGACGGCGAGCGCGAAGATGCGGGGTTGTTCCCGAATCGCCCGCCCGAGTACCCGCATCCCCTGCCGGAGCACGTCCCCGCTCGTCCTGCTCGCCACGTCGCTCCCCCACCTCGAATCGTTCCAGTCTCCCCTATCCTCACCGAGGGGCCGACATCGCGTCGCCTGCCCTGATCAGGGGCCCGGGCAGCAGTCCGGGCCGGCCGCGTACCGCCGCCGGTGGCGTCGTCGGCGGTCATGGCGCCGGCACCGGGTAGCCGCGCAGATCGGCCCGGTTGCGCCTACGCTGACCCACATGTCCCGTCATGCGCGCACCGAGCGCGCGGCCCTGGCCGATCTGCTGCTGGCGCTCGGCCCGGACGCGCCGACGATCAACGAGGGCTGGGCCGCCCGCGACCTCGCCGCCCATCTGGTGGTCCGCGAGCGCCGCCCGGACGCGGCCGCCGGGGCGCTGCTGCCACCGCTGCGCGGGCACAATTCCCGGGTCCAGCGGTCGATGGCCGAGCAGCCCTTCCCGGAGCTGATCGCGCAGCTACGCCGGCCGCCCTGGTGGAGCCCGGTGAGCAACCCGCTGGCCGACGAGACGGCGAACACCATCGAATTCGTCGTCCACCACGAGGACCTGCGGCGGGCGCAGCCGGACTGGCAGCCCCGGGACCTGCCGGCCGACCTGAACGCCGCGCTCTGGGCCCGGCTGCCCCTGCTCGCCCGGCTCGCCCTGCGCGGCTTCGGCGCGCGGGTACGGCTGCGGGCGCCGGGGTACGGCGAGACCGCCGTCGGCTCCGGAGACGAGACCGTACGAGTGATCGGCGCCCCGGCGGAGCTGCTGCTGTTCTTCTTCGGCCGGCAGCGGGTCGCCCGGGTGCAGGTCGACGGCGACGAGGCGCTCGTCGCGCGGCTGCAGAGCGTCTCGCCGGGCATCTGACTCCCCACACGACACGGCGAACGGGCCTTGAGCCCGCTCCCACACGCGAAAGCCCGCTCCGCACACGCGAACGGGGAGCGGGCCGAAGCCCACTCCCCGTTGCTTGCGGGGCGCTTCAGTTGACGACGAAGAGCAGCCGGTTGGGGGAGCCGCTCCCGGGACTGGTCACGACGCCGGTGGTGGCGTTGCCTGTCAGGTAACTGGTCACCTGGGCCGGGGTGTAGGAGGGGTTCGCCGAGAGGACCAGCGCGGCGGCGCCGGCGACGTGCGGTGCGGCCATCGAGGTGCCGCTGATGCTGTTGCTCGCCGTCGTGCTGGTGTGCCAGGCGGAGGTGATCGAGCTCCCCGGGGCGAAGATGTCCAGGCAGCTGCCGTAGTTGGAGTAGGACGCCCGCGCGTCGGTGCTGGTGGTGGCGCCGACGGTGATCGCCGCCGGGACCCGGGCCGGGGAGTAGTTGCAGGCGTTGGCGTTGGAGTTGCCGGCCGCGATCGCGTAGCTGATGCCAGAGTTGATGGAGTTGGCGACCGCGTTGTCGATCGTGGTGCTGGCGCCGCCGCCGAGGCTCATGTTCGCCACGGCCGGCTTGACGGCGTTGGCGGTCACCCAGTTGATGCCGGCGATGACGCCCGCGTTGGTGCCGCTGCCGGAGCAGTTGAGCACGCGCACGGCGACCAGTCGCACGTTCTTGGCGACGCCGTACCGGGTGCCGCCGACCGTGCCGGCGACGTGGGTGCCGTGCCCGTTGCAGTCGTTGGCCGCGCCACCGGAGGTGACGGCGTCGTAGCCGGTGACGGCCCGGCCGCCGAAGTCGGTGTGGCTGCGGCTGATGCCGGTGTCGATGATGTACGCCCGCACGTTGCTCGCCGTGTTCGGGTAGGTGTACGAGCTGTTCAGCGGCCGGTTGCGCTGGTCGATGCGGTCCAGGCCCCAGGAGGGCGGGTTGGTCTGGGTGGCCGCGAGCGAGACGACCTGGTCCTGCTCGACGTAGGCAACCGCCGGGTTGGCCGCCATCCGCTTGGCCTGGGTGGCGGTCATCTTCGCCTCGAAGCCGTTGATGGCCGCGTCGAAGGTACGGGCGACGTTGCCGCCGTAGCGGCCGGCGAGCTCGCGGGCCTGGGCCGGGACCTCGGCGCGGGCGCGCTGGGTGCCGGCGGCGCCCACGGCGTCGTCGGAGAGTACGACGATGTAGCTGCCGGCGACCGCGTCGGGGCTGCCCGCGTAGCGCACGTCGCCGGTCGGCGCCGCCAGGGCCGGTCCGGCCATCGCGGCGACACCGGTGACCGTTGCGGCGAAGGCGCCGAATACGAGTCGGCCAACCCGCCGCCTGTCCGGAAGTGTCATCACCTGCTCCTCACTGATTCACCCCGGGGTAGGCGAATCGACAGAAGTCTATGATTGTTCGTCCGGGTTCCTGATATATCGAACGGCTCATACCACCGCCGGCGCCGCGCGGGGCACCGGGGGGCAGCCCACCGCCGTCGCCGAAAACGGTCAGTGTGGTGGGTTTGCGAAGAACTGACGACCTTCGTGGGTCTAGCCGATAACGCGCTGTAGGCAATAGTCTGCGGAGACCGCAAGACGTGATGCCCATCACGCACCACCCCCGAAGGCGGCTATCAGAATGAGTCTCAACATTCCGTACCGGTCAATTCCGGACATGCTCTTCACCCGTGTGGCGAAGAGCCCGGACGCACAGGCCTTCGCGCACCCCGCGCCGGACGACTCCGGCCCGGTATGGCTCACCTGGCGACAGGTCGGTGATCGCGCCCGGGCACTCGCCGCGGGGCTGCGGGAGCTCGGCGTCGACCACGAGGACCGCGCGGCGATCCTGGCGAACACCCGGTTGGAGTGGGTGCTGGCCGACTTCGGGATCATGTGCGCCGGCGGGGCGACCACGACCGTCTACCCCACCACGGAGCCGGAAGACACCGCCTTCATCCTGCGCGACTCGTCCAGCAAGGTGCTGATCGCGGAGAACCCGACCCAGGCGTCCAAAATCGCCGGGGCGAACCTGCCGGAGTTGACCCACGTCATCCTGATCGACGGCGAGGCGGACCCGGCGGCGGCGGTGCCGCAGCTGACCATGGCCGAGCTGGAGCGGCGGGGTGAAGCGGCGCTGGCCGGCGCCCCCGATCTGATCGACAAGGTCATCGAGCGGATCCAGCCCGAGCACCTGGCGACCCTGATGTACACCTCCGGCACCACCGGACAGCCCAAGGGCGTGGAGCTGCTGCACGCCGGCTGGTGCTGGGAGGCCGTCGCCCAGGCCGAGCTCGGCCTGCTCGTCGCCGACGACCTGCAGTACCTCTGGCTGCCGCTGTCGCACTCGTTCGGCAAGACCCTGATCTGCGGCGTGATCCACGTCGGCCTGCCGACCTACGTCGACGGCCGGATCGACAAGCTGGTCGAGCTGCTCGCGGTGGTGCGCCCGACGCTGATGTGCGGCGCGCCGCGCATCTTCGAGAAGGTCTACAACAAGGCGGTGACCGGCGTACAGGCCGAGGGAGGCGCCAAGGCCAAGATCTTCAGCTGGGCGGTGAAGACCGGCAAGCAGAAGGTCGCGCTGGAGCAGGCGGGCAAGCCGGTCCCGGCCGGGCTCAGGATGCGGTACGGGCTGGCCGAGAAGCTGGTCTTCAGCAAGCTGCAGGCCAAGCTCGGCGGACGGATGCGGGTGATGGTCTCGGGCGCGGCGCCGCTGAGCAAGGAGATCTCCGAGTTCTTCGCCGCCGCCAACCTGCCGATCTCCGAGGGGTACGGGCTCACCGAGACCAGCGCCGGCGCCTTCGTCAACCCGCCCGGCGGGCTGCGCATCGGCACCGTCGGCCGGCCGATGGGCGACCTCGAGTGCAAGCTCGACACCGACGGCGAGGTGCTGCTGCGCGGCGTACCCGTGATGCGCGGCTACCACCACCTGCCGGAGGAGACCGCCGCCGCCTTCACCGAGGACGGCTTCTTCCGTACCGGCGACATCGGCGAACTCGACGCCGACGGCTACCTGCGCATCACCGACCGCAAGAAGGACCTGGTCAAGACCTCCGGCGGCAAGTACATCGCCCCGTCGCACATCGAGGGGATGTTCAAGGCCATCTGCCCGTACACCTCGCAGGCGATCGTGGTCGGCCAGGCGCGCAACTACTGCACGATGCTGATCACGCTGGACCCCGAGGCGATCGACGCCTGGGCCGCCAACGGGCCGCTGGCCGGGCGCCACTACACCGACCTGGTCACCTCGCCCGAGGTCAAGGAGCTTGTCGACGGCTACGTCGCGCAGCTCAACCAGAAGCTCAACCGGTGGGAAACCATCAAGAAGGTGACGATCCTGCCGCGCGACCTGACCATCGAGGACGGCGAGATGACCCCCTCGATGAAGATCAAGCGCCGCGCGGTGGAGGCCAACTTCGCCGACGAGATCGAGCAGATGTACCAGGGCAGCCTGGCCAACATCTGACGACGACCGGAGGTGGCACAGCGCGGGTGAGAGCCCGCGAGGTGCCACCTCCGTCGCACGCTCAGGCGATGACGGCGGGCTCCGGCCAGCGCATCCGGTTGCCCCGGTCGAGGTCGTAGCGCACCGACGCGATGCGGCCCACCGCCTCCACCAGTTCCGCTGCCGGCAGGGTGAACGGCAACCGCAGGAAGCGCTCGAGCGTGCCGTCGAGCCCGAACCGGGGCCCGGGGGCCAGCCGTACGCCGATCGCCTCGGCCGCACGGGAGAGCGCGCTGGAGATCGGGCCGTCCAGCTCGGCCCAGAGGCAGACCCCACCGCTGGGCGCGACGACCCGCCACTGCGGCAGCAGTCGCGCCAGCTCGCCGACGAGCACGTCGCGCTGCTCGGCCAGCTGCGCCCGGCGTTCGCCGACGATCGTGTCGGCCTCGGCGAGCAACCGCACCGCCACGAGCTGCTCCAGTACGGGGCTGGCCATGTCCACCCCGACCCGGGCCGCGGCCAGCCGCTGCACCTGCGGCGCCGAGGCGCGCACCCAGCCGATTCGCAGCCCGCCCCAGTACGGCTTGCTCATCCCGCCGATCGACACCACCCGGGAGCTGCGGTCGAAGAGCGCCACCGGCGGGGGCATCGTCGTGCCGTCCAGTGCCAGCTCCACGAAGGACTCGTCCACCACCAGGTCGGTGCCGGTCTGCGCGGCGGTGGCGGCGAGCCGCTCCCGCAGCGCCGTGGGCATGAGCCGGCCGGTCGGATTGTGGAACTCCGGGATCAGGTACGCCAGCCGGGGCCGGGTCTGGCGCAGGGTGGCGAGCAGCAGCTCGTCGTCCCAGCCCGGGTCTTCGGGGCTCACCCCGTGCGTGATGATGCGGGCCCGGCGGGCGGTGAGCGCGGCCAGCGCGTTCGGATAGGTGGGCGACTCCACCAGGGCCGGGCCGCCGGGGGGCAGGACCAGCCGGATCACCAGGTCCAGCGCGTGCTGCGTCCCGTTGGTGACCATGATCTGTTCGGCGCTGGTGGGCAGGCCCCGGGCGGTGTAGAGCGCGGCGATCGCGTCCCGCAGCTCGCCGATGCCAGTGGGGTGGTAACCGGCGCCGGTGAGGTGGCGCGGCAGGTCCTCGGCGGCGTCGCGGGCGGCGTGCACCAGCTGCGGCGGGGCGGCGAGCGCGGCGCAACCGAGGTCGATGACGTCCAGGTCGTCGGCCGGCGTCCAGAGACCGAAGTTCGCCATCTTGTGGCCGGCCGGCAGCGCCGTCCAGGTCCCGGAGCCGCGCCGGCTGCGGGCGTGCCCGGTGTCGCGCAGCTGCCGGTACGCCGCGCTGACGGTGGTGCGGCTGATACCCAGGGTCTCGGCGAGTTCCCGCTCGGCCGGCAGCCGGACCCCGAGCGCGAGGCGGCCGTCGGCGAGCAGGCCGCGCACGGCGTCGGCCAGCGCGGAGTAGTCGGGGCTGCGCCGTCGACCTGGCAGGGCATGCCAATGGCCCAGAATTCGGGCCAATTGAGCGCCGCGAATCTGCGGTGTCACGCCACCTCCGCGATATTGGCTATTGGCCGCCGAAAATTGGTCCCTAGAGTGGCATGCATGGTCCTTCTCCGCAACTCCCGGCTGCCCCGGCGGCTGGTGCAGCTCTACACCGGACTCGCCCTCTACGGGATCAGCATGGCGCTGATGATCGAATCCGCGCTGGGGCTGAACCCCTGGGACGTCCTCCACCAGGGGCTCGCCACGCGTACCGGGCTCAGCTTCGGGACCGTGACCATCGGCGTGGGCATCGGCGTCCTACTGCTGTGGCTGCCTCTGCGGCAGCGGCCCGGTCTCGGCACGGTGAGCAATGTGCTGGTCATCGGCGTCGTGGTCGACGCGGCGCTGGCACTGCTGCCGACGGTGGCCCCGATCGCGGCACGGATCGCCCTGCTGCTCGCCGGCATTGTGCTCAACGGGGTCGCCACCGGCCTCTACCTCGGTGCCCGGCTCGGACCGGGGCCGCGCGACGGACTGATGACCGGCTTCGTCGCCCGGTACCCCCGCTACACGGTGCGCCGCGTCCGGACGGTGATCGAGGTGGCGGTGCTGGCCCTCGGCTGGCTGCTCGGCGGCACCGTCGGCGTGGGTACCGTCGCCTACGCGCTGGCCATCGGCCCGCTGGCGAACCTCTTCATCCCGCTCTTCACCGTGCCGGCCACGCCCCCCGCGACGCTGCTTCCCACCGCGGCGGCCGGGCCCATTCCGCTTCCCGGCACCGCGCCGCCCGGCCCGGCCTGAGGCGGTCCCCGTCACCTTCAGCGCCATCGAAACAGTGACGGATCCGTCCCTCCCCTGCTGTTCCACCGCGCGGTGTCACCCGGCAGAATCCACCCATGGGGGCTGAGGGATGGCGCTGGCAGGATTCGTGGATATTCGTGTCACTGGTGATCGCCGGCGGTGCCGGCCGGCATCGCCGCTCGGCGGCCACCCGACGCCCGGAGGGCATCCGGCTGACCGACGTGCTCGCCACCGCCGACCACCTCAACCGCAGCATCCCCGAACGGGATGACGTCCTCGGTGCGGTACGACGCCTCGCCGGCGCCGGCCTGGTGACGGTGACCGACGGCTGGTTCCGGGTCACCACGGCCGGCGAGCAGCTCTGGCGCAGCCGCCCCAGCTCCGGCATGGGCACGACGGTGGACACCGTGCAGAAGCTGCTCAACCGCCGATGCCAACCCGGCGACACGGACTGGACCCTGGACGAGGACGAGTACGGAATCGCCGTACAGGAGTACATCGTGCGCCTGCTGCCCCGGCCCCGGCGCTCACCGGAGGCGGCGCAGGAGCGGGCCGAGCCGAGTTAGCGGACCGGCTGCCCCGCCACGCGCAGCGCGTCCTTGACCTCGGCGACGCTGAGTTCGCCGAAGTGGAAGACGCTGGCGGCGAGCACCGCGTCGGCACCGGCCGCCACCGCCGGCGGGAAGTGCGCCACCGCCCCGGCGCCACCGCTGGCGATCAGCGGCACGTCCACCACCTGCCGGACCGCCGTGATCAGCTCCAGGTCGAAGCCGGCCTTGGTTCCGTCGGCGTCCATCGAGTTGAGCAGGATCTCCCCCGCCCCGAGCTCCGCCACCCGCCGCGCCCAGCCGACCGCGTCCAGGCCGGTGCCGCGGCGTCCGCCGTGCGTTGTCACCTCGAAGCCGCTGTCGGTGGTGCCCACGGGCGCCCGCCGCACATCCAGTGAGAGCACCAGCACCTGGCTGCCAAACCGGTCGGCGATCTCGGCGATCAGCTCCGGCCGGACGATCGCCGCGGTGTTGACGCCCACCTTGTCCGCCCCGGCCCGCAGCAGCGTGTCGACGTCGGCGACCGCGCGAACCCCACCGCCGACGGTGAGCGGGATGAAGACCGACTCGGCCGTACGGCGCACCACGTCGAGCATTGTCGACCGGCCCTCGGAGGAGGCGGTCACGTCGAGGAAGGTCAACTCGTCCGCGCCGGCCCGGTCGTATGCCGCCGCCAGCTCGACCGGATCGCCGGCGTCGCGGAGATCGACGAAGTTGACGCCCTTGACAACCCGTCCGCCGTCCACGTCCAGGCAGGGAATCACGCGCACCGCCACCGTCATGACATGAACCCTAGCGCCGGGTTTTCGCAGCGCCGCCGGGCCCCGGCCCGGCGACCAGGCTGCGGGATGCCGTCCGGTGCGCGGCGGTGTCCCGGCCGGCGACCGACGGGGGCGGCGGCGTGACCGGGCAGTGGGCTCGGCAGCGGCCCTGGCGGCGGACCCGGCGGCCGCCGGGCTCAGAGCCGGACGAGCATCTTGCCCAGGTTCTCCCCGCGCAGCAGACCGAGGAACGCCGCCGGGGCCGCTTCGATCCCCTCAACGACCGTCTCGTCGTAGCGCAGCTCGCCGGAGCGGACCCACCCGGAGACCTTGGTCACGAACTGCTCCCGCAGCCCCTCGTGGGAGGAGACGAGGAAGCCCCGCAGCGTCAGCTGCTTGCCGATCAGCAGGGCGAGGTTACGCGGCGCGGCGGCCGGCTCCTCGGCGTTGTACTGGGAGATCATGCCGCAGATCGCCACCCGGCCGTGTGGGCGCAGGGCGGAGATCGCCGCCTCGAGGTGGTCACCGCCGACGTTGTCGAAGTAGACGTCGATACCGTCGGGCGCGGCCTCGCGCAACGACTCGCGGACCGGGCGGTCGTGGTAGTCGAAGGCGGCGTCGAAGCCGAGTGCGCGCAGGTGCGCGACCTTCGCCGGGGAGCCGGCACTGCCGATAACCCGCGCCGCACCCTTGAGGCGGGCGAGCTGCCCGACGAGGCTCCCCACCGCACCGGCGGCCGCGGAGACGAAGACGGTGTCGCCAGGTCGCATCCCCGCCACCTCCAGCAGCCCGGCGTAGGCGGTCAGTCCCGGCATGCCCAGCACACCGAGGTACGCCGAAACCGGCGCGAGCGCCGGATCGATCACCCGCGCCGAGCCGGCGTCGACCAGGGCGTACTCGCGCCAGCCGAGGCCGTGCAGGACCAGGTCGCCGGGACGCAGCCCGTCCGCGGCCGAGACGACGACCTCACCGACCGCGCCGCCGTCGAGCGGCGCACCGAGCCGGAACGGCGGCACGTAGGACTTCACGTCGTTCATCCGGCCGCGCATGTACGGGTCGACCGACATGAGCAGGTTCCGCACCAGTACCTGGCCGGCGGCGGGCTCGGGCACCGGCGCCTCGACCACGGCGAAGTTCTCCGAGGCCGGCCAGCCCCGGGGCCGGGAGGCGAGGTGCACCTGCCGGGCGACCGACGGGACGGATTGCTGCCGGGACGGTTCAGCCATGCTCGGCACCCTTCGTGGATTCGACCCGGGACGTCTGCGGCGGCGCTTCCGGGCCGGGCGGGGAGGCGTTGGCCCGCCGGTTCTCCTCGATCTCCTGAGAGATCTCGGTGTTGGAGGGCCACCGGAACGCTACCGCGAGGGTCAGCAGGACGCCCCCGATGCTCCAGGCGCCGACGACAACCGGGAGAGAAAATCGCTCCGCCATCACCCCGGTGGCGAGCACCGCCGCTCCCTGGGAGACCTGCACGCCGGTCTGCATGACGCCGAACGCCCGTGCCCGGTAGCCGGCGGGCAGCACCTCCACGAAGAGGCCGTTGGCCGCCGGGAACATGCCTGCTCCCATGAAGCCGCAGGCGAAGGCCATCAGCGAGACCAGGTAGACCGGCGGGGCGAAGATCGCGGGTACCAGCGCCAACGGGGTGAGGACGGCGAAGACCGGGATCGAGCGCCGACGTTGTTCGGCGCTGAGCAGCCGGCCGACGACGAGTCCACCGAGGATGATCCCGACCGGACTGGCGATCATGATCATGGCCTGCATCCAGCCTGCCTCGGCGCGGTCGTCGGCCAGTGTCTGCGCCCAGCCGGCCGCCAGCCCTTCGGGTACCACCCCGAAGAACATGGTGGCGAAAACCAGAACCGCGATTCCGCGCATGACCCGGGAATGCCAGATGATCCGGAAGCCGTCGCCCGTTTCCCGCAGCAACGGCCGGCGGGTCTGGGAAATGCCGACCGGACGCCGGTCGTGCACCCCGAGCCTGATCAACAACGCCGAAATTCCGAAGGTCACCGAGTTGACCATGAGCGCGGTACGCGGATCGATCCCGGCCAACGTCGATCCGGCTGCGAAACCGACGATCTGCGCCGCCTGTCCGGTGCTCTGCTGCAGCGCCAGCCCGATCACCAGCCGGTCGCCGACCAGCACCTGCGGCAGGAGCGCCGAGCGGGCCGCCTGGAACGGCGGATTCGCCATCGCGGTGCCGAAGAGCAGCGCGAACATGCCCCAGATGGGCATGCCGGGAAGCGCGATGAGACCGATGAGCAGCATTCGGATCAGATCGCAGGCAACCATGGTCGAACGGAACGGCATCCGTTCGGCAATGGCGGCAAGCACCGGTCCGCCGACCAGCCAGGGCAGGTAACTCAGCGCGAAGGAGGCCGCGGAGAGCGCCACCGATCCGCTGTGGTGCAGCACCAGGACGGTGACGGCGGCGCGGGCGAGATAGTCGCCGATCCAGGAGAATACGTTGGCCGACAGCAAATAGCGGTATTCGCGATGGGCGAGAACGGATCGAAATGTAGCCGGACCCTCATCAGCGGACACCCCAGCCGTCACCTCGTGCTCCCCCGCGATTCGACAATGCGACGCTAGGCGATTCTGCCCGACCGGAGGACATCGCGCTAGACCGATCGGCCGGGACGGTCTGCGCCGTCGTCGCCGATTCGCCGCCGACCGGCCGGGCATCGACCCTCGGCGAGCATCCACATCGGCGCCGGCCGGCACGAGAAAGCCGGACCGCCTCCGGGGAGGCGATCCGGCTGACGACCACGTGCGGATGGCCGATCAGGCGCTGCGCAGCACCTGCAGCGCCTCGGCCACGGTGAACGCGCCCGCATAGAGCGCCTTGCCTGCGATGACACCCTCCACGCCCAGCGGCTCCAGCTCCGCCAGCGCGCGCAGGTCATCCAGAGTGGAGACACCGCCGGAGGCGACCACCGGGGCGGCGGTACGGGCGCAGACCTCGCGCAGCAGCTCCAGGTTCGGCCCGCGCATCGTGCCGTCCTTGGTGATGTCGGTGACCACGTAACGCGACGCGCCGGCCTTGTCCAGCCGGTCGAGCACCTCGAAGAGGTCACCGCCGTCGCGGGTCCAGCCGCGCGCCGAGAGCGTACGGCCGCGCACGTCCAGCCCGATCGCCACCCGGTCGCCGAACTCACCGACGATCCGGTCGCACCAGCGCGGGTTCTCCAGCGCCGCCGTGCCGACGTTGACCCGCGCCGCGCCGGTGCCGAGCGCGGCGAGCAGCGACTCGTCATCGCGGATGCCGCCGGAGAGTTCGACCTTCACGTCGATACGGCGGACCAGGTCGGCCAGCAGGTCGGCGTTGGAGCCGCGGCCGAACGCCGCGTCGAGGTCGACCAGGTGGATCCACTCGGCGCCGTCGCGCTGCCAGGCCAGCGCCGCCTCCAGCGGATCTCCGTAGGTGGTCTCGCTGCCGGCGGCGCCCTGGACCAGGCGGACGGCCTGACCGTCCGCGACGTCGACGGCAGGAAGCAGGGTGAGGCTCAACTTGATCTCCTCGATCAGATCCGACGGTCCAGGGTGATCACGATGATCACCGGCAGTCCGAGCAGTAGTAACAGTGTCAGCAACAGACGCAGCGCCGGATCGGGTACGAGGTACCAGATCGCGCCGATCGCCACGACCACCGAAGCGGCGATGGCGGCCCGCTGGCGGGGGCTGCGGCGGGCGTAGAGCCGGCCGGTACGCCCGAAGGGCCAGGCCGGGGTGAGCCGCCGCAGCAGCGCACGCCGGCGTTCCCGGCGACGTACCACCCGCCGGCGTGCGGCCCGCTCCCGCTCGGCAACGGCCTCGCGTTCGGCCCTGCGGCGGGCGCGCTCCTTGCTCATGCCGCCGCGCCGACCGTGGCGTGGCGCCGGGCGGTCACAGCGTCGCCATCCAGTTGCGCAGCAGCGCCGCGCCGGTCTCGGCCGACTTCTCCGGGTGGAACTGGGCCGCCGACAGCGATCCCCGCTCCACCCCGGCGACGAAGTCCGCCTCGTGCCGCGCGGTGGTCACCCGCGCACCCTCGGCCCGCAGGGTCTCGGCGTCGAGCACGGCGTAGGAGTGCACGAAGTAGAAGCGGCTGGCCGGGCCGAGACCGGCGAAGAGCGTCGAGTCCGGCGCCGGCCGCACGGTGTTCCAGCCCATGTGCGGTACCCGGGTGGCGGGCAGCCGGGTCACCGCTCCGGGCAGCAGCCCGATGCCCTTGGTGACGACACCGTGCTCCTGGCCGGACTCGAAGAGGATCTGCATGCCGACGCAGATGCCCAGCACCGGCCGGTTCGCCGCGACCCGTTCGGCGATCACCGGGGCAGCGCCGAGCTCGGCGATGCCCGCCATGCAGGCGGCGAAGGCACCGACGCCCGGCACCACCAGCCCGTCGGCCTCGGCGGCGGCGTCCAGGTCGGCCGTCACCGTCACGTCCGCGCCGGCGCGGGCCAGCGCCCGCTCGGCCGAGCGCAGGTTGCCCGACCCGTAGTCGAGCACCACCACGCGGGCCATCAGCCCTCCCCGGGCAGCAGCCAGAGGATCCCGCCGGCCGTGGCGAGGACCGCGAGCACCGCGACGACCACCACGGTTCCCCGGGCCGCGCCCTGCCGGTGCAGCGAGAAGGCGCCACCGACGAGCATCCCGCCCAGAACGAGCAGCAGCACCGCCAGGATGTTGTCCATCAGAGGGCGCCCTTCGTGCTCGGGATCACGCCGGCCGCCCGCGGGTCGATCGCGGTCGCCTCGCGCAGCGCACGGGAGACCGCCTTGAACTGCGCCTCCACGACGTGGTGGGCGTCCGGGTGCCCGCCGGGACGCGCCGCACGCAGCACGTCGACGTGGAGGGTGATCCGGGCCGCGTGGCCGAATGACTCCCAGATGTGACGGGTCATGCTGGTGGCGTAGACACCTCCGATGTACGGCACCAGCAGCGGCTCGTCGTGCACCACGTACGGCCGGCCGGAGAGATCGACGGCGGCGCGGACCAGCACCTCGTCCATAGGCACCGTCGCCGAGCCGTACCGGCGGATGCCCGCCTTGTCCCCCAGCGCCTGGTCGAAGGCGGCGCCGAGCGCGAGGGCGGTGTCCTCCATGGTGTGGTGCGCGTCGATCTCCAGATCGCCCTCGGTACGCACGGTCAGGTCGAAGCCGCCGTGCCGGGCGATCTGGTGCAGCATGTGGTCGTAGAAGCCGACCCCGGTGCTGATCTCGGCCCGGCCGGTCCCGTCGAGATCGAGCTCGATGAGGACCTTGGTCTCCTTGGTGTTGCGCTCCACCCGGGCGGTCCTGCTCATGATCGTGCCTCTCGTTGCTGGTCGGAGATGCGGTGTGCGGTGGTCACAGGGACTCCACTGCGGCCAGGAAGGCGTCGGTCTCGGCCGGGGTGCCGGCGGTGACCCGCAGCCATCCGGGCAGTCCGACGTCGCGGACCAGCACACCGTGGTCGAGCAGGGTTCGCCAGGCCGACGCCTGATCGCCGCCGACCGAGAAGAGGACGAAGTTCGCGTCGCTGTCGGCGACCCGGTGGCCCCGTTCGCGCAACCGGGTGACGATCCGGTCCCGCTGCTCTTTGATCGCGTCGACGGTGGCCAGCAGCAGACCGGCGTGGGCCAGCACCGCGCGCGCCGCCGCCTGGGTCAGCGCCGAGAGGTGGTAGGGCAGCCGGACCAGCTGCACCGCGTCGACCACGGCCGGGGCGGCGGCCAGATAGCCGAGCCGCCCGCCGGCGAAGCCGAAGGCCTTGCTCATCGTGCGGGTCACCACCAGCCGCGGGTGCGCCGGCAGCAGCGACAGCGCGCTGACGGTGCCGGGCCGGGCGAACTCCGCGTACGCCTCGTCGACCACGACCATGCCCGGCGCCACGGCCAGCACGGCGGTCACCACCGCGGGGTCGAGGGCGGTGCCGGTGGGGTTGTTCGGCGAGCAGAGGAAGACCAGGTCGGGGGCGTGTTCACGCACCGCGGCGACCGCCTCGTCGGCGGTCAGCCCGAAGCCGTCGCCACGCGGCACGCCGACCCAACGGGTGCCGGTGCCCAGCGCCAGCAGCGGGTGCATCGAGTAGCCCGGGGTGAAGCCGAGCGCCACCCGGCCGGGGCCACCGAAAGCCTGCAGCAGCTGCTGCTGGACCTCGTTGGAACCGTTGGCCGCCCAGACCCCGTCGGCGCCCAGTCCGTGGCCGAGGTAGGCGGCCAGGTCCGCGCGCAGCGCCACCGCCTCGCGATCCGGATACCGGTTGAGGTCCCGCAGCTGCGCGGCGACCGCGTCGGCGATCGCCGCCACCACCGGCTCGGGCACCGGATAGGAGTTCTCGTTGGTGTTCAGCCGCACCGCCACGTCCAGCTGCGGCGCCCCGTACGGGCTGCGGCCGACGAGGTCCGCGCGCAGCGGGAGGTCCGACAGCGCGCTCATCGGCCGAACCTCGCCTGCACCGCCTGCCCGTGCGCGGGCAGGTCCTCCACATTGGCCAGGGTCACCACGTGCCCGGCCACCTCGCGCAGCGCCTGCTCGGTGTACTCGATCAGGTGCACGCCGCGCAGGAACGACTGCACCGACAGGCCGGAGGAGTGCCGGGCGCAGCCACCGGTGGGCAGCACGTGATTGGAGCCGGCGCAGTAGTCGCCGAGCGAGACCGGCGCGTACGCCCCGACGAAGATGGCACCGGCGCTGCGGACCCGCATCGCCCACTGCCGTGCGTCGCGGGTCTGGATCTCCAGGTGCTCCGCGGCGTACGCGTCGACCACCCGCAGCCCGGCTTCCAGGTCGTCGACGAGCACGGCGCCGCTCTGCCGGCCGCTGAGGGCGGTGGTGACCCGCTCGGTGTGCTTGGTCGCCGCGACCTGCCGGGTCAGCTCCGCCTCGACCGCCTCGACCAGCGCCACCGACGGGGTGACCAGGACGCTGGCGGCCAGCGGGTCGTGCTCGGCCTGGCTGATCAGGTCCGCCGCGACGTGCACCGGGTCGGCGGTGTCGTCGGCGAGGATGGCGATCTCGGTCGGTCCGGCCTCGGCATCGATGCCGACGACGCCGCGCAGCAGCCGCTTGGCCGCCGTCACCCAGATGTTGCCCGGCCCGGTGATCATGTCGACCGGGGCGCAGTGACCGCGTCCCTGGGCGTCGGTGTCGGCGCCGTAGGCGAGCATCGCCACCGCCTGGGCCCCGCCGACGGCGTAGACCTCCTCGACCCCGAGCAGCCCGCAGGCGGCCAGCACCCGCGCGTCGGGCAGTCCGCCGTTCTCCTGCTGGGGCGGGCTCACCACGACCAGCGAGCGGACCCCGGCCACCTGCGCGGGGACGACGTTCATGACCACGGTCGAGGGGTACATGGCCAGACCGCCGGGCACGTAGAGCCCGACCCGGTCGACCGGGATCCAGCGCTCGGTCACCGTGCCACCCGGCACCACCTGGGTGGTGTGGTCGGCGCGGCGCTGGTCGCCGTGCACCTTCCGGGCCCGGGTGATGGACTCGGTCAGCGCGGCACGTACATCGGGGTCGAGTTCCCGCTCGGCGGCGGCGATCGCCTCGGCGGGCACCCGCAGCTCGGCCAGGCGCACGCCGTCGAAGCGCTCGGTCGCCTCCCGGATCGCGGCGAAGCCATGCTCCCGCACCGCCTCGACGACGGGAGCGATCTTCTCGACCGCCACGGAGACGTCGAGCTGGGCGCGGGGCAGCAGTCGGCGGACGTCGGAGACGCCGCCGCGCAGGTCGATCCGGTTCAACACTCCTGCGAGTCTAGGCGGCGCGGCGTGTCCGGACGGCGCGCGGCCACGGTGCGGGACGGTGACCCCAGCCACGCCGCCCACCGGACACCTGCGGGCCTGCCGACCGCGCGGACGCCGGATACCCTCGCAGGGTGAGTGCCCGGTTGCCGCTCTTCCCGCTCGGGACCGTCCTCTTCCCCGGTCTGGTCCTGCCCCTGCACGTCTTCGAGGAGCGTTACCGCGCCCTCACCCGCGACCTGATGGCGCTCCCCGGCGACCCGCCGCGGGAGTTCGGTGTGGTCGCCCTGCGGCAGGGCTGGGAGGTCGCGCCGCCGGGCGCGGCCGACCACGGCGGGGTGAGCCTCTACGAGATCGGATGCAGCGCCGAACTGCGCCAGGTGACAGAGCTGGCCGACGGCGGCTTCGACCTGGTGACCGTCGGCCGCCGCCGGTTCCGCATCGAGGAGCTGCTCGACGCCGGTACGCCGTACCTGACCGCTCGGGTGCAGTGGCTGCCCGAGGGCGACGGGACCGACGAGCAGGCCGACCGTCTCGCCCCGCGGGTCCTGGCGGTCTTCCGGCAGTACCTCGCGCTGATCCGCCCCGGCGAGGCCGAGGAGATCTCCGAGCAGCTTCCCGACGACCCGACGGTGCTGTCGCACCTGGTGGCGGCCACGGCCGCGCTGACCCTGCCGGAGCGGCAGCGGCTGCTCGCGCTCACCGGCACCGCCGCCCGGCTCCGCGCCGAGCTGCGGCTGCTCAACCGGGAGACGGCCCTGCTGCGTCAGGTCCGGGCCGTTCCGGTGCCGTTGGCGGAGCTGGGCGTGACGTCGAGTCCGAACTGAGACCGGGGCCTTCGCCGGGTCCGTCGGAGGACGCCGGCCCGGCGCTCGGCTGCGCGGACGACGGCGCGCCGCCCTCCGGCGCTCCCGGTGACCCCGGCCCGGCACCCCACTGCGAGCCCGTGTCCCACTGCGGACCGGCACCCCACTGCGGTTCCGCGGTCCAGCCGGAGCCGGCGCCCCACTCCGGCTCGGGCGTCAACGACGGCCAGCGCGACCAGCCGGCGAGCAGGGTGTACATCACCGCGGCCCCGAACGCCGGCAGCAGCACCACCCCGGTGAAGACCGGGATACCGCTGCGCAGACCAGGGATCTCACCCGCGTAGAGCCAGGTCAGCCCGCCGGCGCGCAGGTCGGCGGGCTTGGTGAAGGTGTCCCCCGGCCTGCTCGCGGCCAGCAGCTGCCCGAACTCCTCCAGCCCGACCTGCCGACCGACCCGCCAGGCGAGCAGTGCCGCGCCGAGACAGCCGAGCACCACCACGAGCAGGGTGACCGGGCCCCGGTGCCGGCGCAGCAGCAGCCAGGCGGCGATCGCGGCCAGCACCCCGAAGACGAGCCCGAGCAGCCCGAACCAGCCGTCGGCCGCGATGAACTGCTCCGGCTGGGCGCTCGGCACCACGACGCACTCACTCGGCGAAGCCGTACCGCAGTCGGTGGTCTTGAGGACCGGAATCTCGGGGGCGACGACCGCCCAGAGCAGACCCAGCGGCACGCCGAGCGCGATCACGCCGGCCAGCAGGGCCCCCCTGGACAGCAGCGCGGCACGCCGCGACGGGGGCGCCGTGGGTGCGTCCGCGCCGGGCAGGCCGCGATCGGCGAAACGGTCGGGTACGGAGTGGGGCTCGGTCACCCGCCGATCCTCTCAGGCTGCCGCCGGGGCCGTGGGGGCACCTGGTGAACCCGGCGCCTCAGCTGGTGTAGGGCTCCAGCATGGTGGCAGCGGCCTTGAGCCAGGCGTCCCGGGTGCCCGGCTGAAGGTTCTGGTACTCGATGGAGGAACCGGCCTCCAGCGCCGGGTCGTACGGCACCACCGCCACGGCCCGGGTCCGGCCGGCAAAGTGCCGCTCGAGGTCGTCCTGCAACGGCGACCGCCCCGGTGTCGGACAGGAGATGAGGGTGACCGCGTTGTCGGCGAGGTCGCCGAGCCCGACCTCGTGCAGCACCTCCAGCATCCAGTCGCCGCTGAAAGCGGCGTCCTCGCGCGGCACGGTGGTGAGCACGAGCTGGTCGGCCGCCTGCATCACCGCCCGCCAGTTGGCACTCTCCACGTTGTTGCCGGTGTCGACGCAGATCACCTCGTGGGTGCGGCGCAGCAGCTCGATCACGCGGCCGACCGTGTGCTGGTCGAGGCGTTCGGCGAAGCGCGGGCTCTCCTCGCCGGCGAGGACGTCGTAGGAGCCGTCCGCGGCATGCCGCAGGTACTGGTCGAGGCAGTCGTTGAGGTCGGCGCCGTTGCGGATCTCCACGGTGGCCAGGTCACTGACGAGGTGGCGGATGGTCCGGGCGTGCCGGGCGCTACCGGCCCGCAGTCCCAGGGTGCCGCGCAGTTCGTTGTCGTCCCAGGCCAGCACACCACGTCCGCGCACACTGCCGATGGTGGCCGCGGCCAGCACCGTCGCGGTGGTCTTGTGCACCCCGCCCTTGGGATTGGCGAAGGCCAGCACCTGCGGTCTGCCGAGGTCCCGGCGCAGCGTCTCGGTCGCCTGCTGCACCTCCCCGCTCTGCTTCGGCTCGGGTTCCGGCTCCGGGCGGCGGGCCCGGGTGCGCACCGGATAGGCGGCGGCGACCGGCGCCGGCGCCGGGGCCGGCGGCAACCCCGGCGGCTGCTGCGGCGCGGTCGGATAGGCGGCGCGGTAGGCGGGCTCGGGCTGATAGCCGGTGTCGAGCAGGGCGTAGCGCGACGGCAGGGGCGGCTCCTGTGGCGGGTAGCCGCGATCCAGTAGCGAGTACCGGGACTCGGCGGGGTCCGGCTCGGAGCGGGGCGCGGGTGCCGGCGGCCGGGCGTAGCGGTCATCGGGGATGCCCGGCGGCTGTGGTGCAGCCACCGCCGGCCGGGTGTGACGATTCACGGCGGCGCCCGGCTGCTCCGGCGTCAAAGGCCGGGCGAAGCGGTCGACGGCGACGTCCGCCGGCTCCGGCGCCGCCGACCGGGAGTAGCGGTCGACGGCGACGCCCGGTGGCTCCGGCTCCGGGTCGCGGTAGCCGTCGGAGAGGCTGCCGAGTTCGGCGTAGCGGGACGAACCGTAGCCGCGCGACGAGAACTCCGCGCCACTGTCGTACTCGTCGACGCCCGCGCGGTCGTAACCGGAGGCCGGCTCGGTGCCGTAACCACCGCGCGGCGCGGAAAGGTC
>Ga0233363_1000137_pt1 | contig 36496 bp, 27 predicted proteins | sample ElkDunMinimDraft_18_FD_191534 | JGI IMG/M metagenome (GOLD analysis project Ga0233363, IMG submission 191534) | Fecal eukaryotic communites from dung pellets of Tule Elk in California, USA - Elk Dung C16 | ecosystem: Host-associated > Mammals > Digestive system > Large intestine > Fecal | place... | reverse complement strand
TGGTCGCGATCGCCGGGTTCCGGCATTGCACGGACATCGGCGCCCGCTTCGATCAGCGCCAGCGCGCGATCCACGCGCCCGGCGCGCGCGGCGGCATAGAGCGCGACGTCGGGGGCGGCGTCGGATGGAGCTTCGGTCAGCGCCGCCGCCGGATCGCCCGGCATCTCGATGATCGGCATCGCCAACGCGGCGGGCGCGGCCAGCCCTTGCAGGACTGCATGCAGACCGCCCCAGGCCACGATGGAGAAGACTGCAAGGCCGATCCGCGGGCCGATACCGCCCGGCGGCAGCCACGCCGGCGCGAGCACCAGCGCCACGATGGCGGCGACGCAGAGCGCAGCGCCGACGCCGCGCCAGTGGCTGGTGTCGCGTTCGGCCAGGGCGCGCCAGTGCGCGCGCAGATCGCCGCCATCGCGCTCGAGCGCGTGCCACAGCGGCCAGGTGCGCCAGAACGCGATGACCGCGAGGCCCGCGGCCACGCTCAGCACCAGCACCGCGCCGAGTTGGCCGCCCTGGCGCAGGGCCGAGAGTGGCCAGACGATCAGGGCTGCGGTCATCACCGTCGCCCCGCTCCACGCGACCGCGAGCGAGACCAGGTCGGTCCGCAGTGCGGGGCCGGACGGCGCCGCGCGCGTCCGCAGCGCACGGACAAACAATGCGAATGCAGGCTGCGCGAGCGCACCGGCCAGTGCGGCGACCGGGCCGCCCACGACGGTCAGCGCGGCCAGCGCCAGGCCGGCCAGGAACACGAGAATCAGGGGGCGACCGGTGACGGACGAGAAACGCTGGGTCGACTCAGGCATCGGTGCCCCAGTCCTCCGTCAGCGGATCCATCAGCCCACGCGGCGGCATCTGCAGATGGAACCCCTGGGTGCGCAGGCGCTCGCGCACGGTCGAAGCGTCCTCCCGGGCGAGCCTGCGCTCGGGCGTGAGGGCGACATCCAGCACGAAGCTCAACGTGCCCAACTGCTCGCGCACTGCATCGGGCAGGACGTCGAACGCGTCGCGCTTGGCGAGGTACACGTAGGTGTCCGCCTTGCGCTGGCTTTTGTAGACGTAGGCGTGCATGGGCGAAGACCGCGGAAACACACGGGATTGTGCGGCATTCGCGCGACCTTGGGTATGGCGGCGGCCGCGCGGCGGTGTGCGGCGATGACGTGGGGTTCAGTGATAGCCGGCGTCGGCGGCCACCTTGCCGCGGAAGACGCGGTATGACCATGCCGTGTAGCCGAGGACCAGCGGCAGCAGCACCACCAGCCCCGCGAGCACGAAGCCCTGCGACGAGGGCGGCGACGCCGCCTCCCAGATGCTCAGCGCCGGCGGCACGATGTTGGGCCAGATCCCCAGCACCAGGCCGGCGAAGCCAAGGCCGAAGAAACTCATCGTCAGCAGGAACGGACGCGCGTCGCGGCCCTCGCGCATCGCCGCGCGCCACAGCAGGACCGCATTGACCAACGCCAGCACCGGCACCGGCGAGAGCCACCAGAAATTCCCGTCCTCGAACCAGCGCGCCATGATCCGCGAGTCGAGGAACGGCAGCCACGCGCTGACCAGACCCATGAACGCCGCGACGACCATCACCAGCGGCCGCGTGAGCGTGCGGGCGATCAGCTGCAGCCGGCCCTCGGTCTTGAGGATCAACCAGGTGCTGCCGAGCAATGCATAACCGAACACCACCGCCACACCGGTCAGCATAGAGAAGGGACTGAACCAGTCGAGGGCGCCGCCTGCGTACTTGCCCTCCTCCAGCGGCATGCCCTCGACCAGCGCGCCGAGGATCACACCTTGCGCGAACGCCGTGAGCAGCGAGCCCACCGCGAACGCCGCCCCCCAGAAACGCTTGCCGCGTCGGGCCTTGAAGCGGAATTCGAACGCGACGCCGCGGAACACCAGCGCGATCAGCATCAGCAACACCGGCAGGTAAAGCGCCGAGAGCACGATCGCGTAGGCGCGCGGGAATGCCGTCAGCAGACCGACACCACCCAGCACCAGCCAGGTCTCGTTGCCGTCCCAGATGGGCGCAGCGGTGGTCATCATGTGGTCGAGCTGGCTGCCGTCCTCGGCGAAGGGCGCCAGCACGCCCAGCCCCAGCACGAAACCGTCGAGCAGCACGTACATCAGCACGCCGAATCCGATCACGCCGAACCAGATCATCGGCAACACGGTCGCCATGTCCATCAGTCGTCTCCCACCGGACCGTCGGCGGCGGAGATCGGCCGCGCCGGTGTCCGTTCGCCCTCGTCGGAGTCCGGGCCGTCATCGAAGGGCTGCGGGCCCTTGCGGATCATTTTCAGGATGTAGCCGCCGCCCGCGCCGAACACCACGGCATACGCCAGCAGGAAGGCGCTCAGCGACACGATCACGCTGGTGCGGTCGACGTTGCTCACCGCATCGGCAGTGCGCAGCAGGCCCTGGATCACCCAGGGCTGGCGCCCCATCTCGACGACGACCCAGCCGGCCAGCACTGCGATGAAGCCACTCGGCGCCATCAGCCGCCAGGCGTTGAGCAGCCACGTCGACTCGAACAGCCAACGCCGCCGCCATGCCCACAGCGAGACCACGCTCAGCGCCAGCATCGCCAGGCCGATGGCGACCATGATGCGGAACGCATAGAACACCGGCGCGACCGGCGGGCGCTCGTCGCGCGGCACGGCGGTCAGCGGCGTGATCGTGCCGTCCCAGCTGTGGGTCAGGATCAGGCTGCCCAGCCGCGGGATCGCGAACTCGAAGTCGTTGCGTTCCGCTTTCGCATCGGGCACCGCGAACACCACCAGCGGCACGCCCTCACCCGGTGCGCTTTCGTGCCAGTGGCCCTCCATTGCCGCCAGCTTGACCGGCTGCACCTCGGCGGTGTTGAGGCCATGCAGGTCACCGACGACGATCTGCACCGGCACGGTGATCGCGGCGAACGCGACGGCCAGCTTGAGCATCCGTCTGGCGCCATCGACGTGTTCGCCGCGGCGCAGGTACCACGCCGCCACGCCGCCGATGACAAAGCAGGTGGTGATGAACGCCGCCAGCACCATGTGTGTCAGCCGGTACGGAAACGAGGGATTGAAGATGACCGACATCCAGTCGGCAGGCTGGAACACCCCGTCGATCAGCGCATAGCCGTCCGGTGTGTGCAGCCAGCTGTTGGCCGAGAGGATCCAGAACGTCGAGATCACGGTGCCCAGCGCGACCAGGAAGGTCGACAGGAAATGCAGCTTCTCCGAGACCCGGCCCCAGCCGAACAGCATCACGCCGAGGAAACTCGCCTCGAGGAAGAACGCCGTCAGCACTTCGTAGCTCAGCAGCGGCCCGAGGATGTTGCCCGCCGCGATGCTCAGCGCCGACCAGTTGGTGCCGAACTGGAAGCTCATGACGATGCCCGACACCACGCCCATGCCGAACGAGACGGCGAAGATCCGCATCCAGAAGAAGTACAGCTCGCGCCAGACCGGATCGCGGGTGCGCAGCCACCGCCATTCCAGGAACGTCAGCCAGCTCGACAGGCCGATCGTGAATGCCGGGAACAGCACATGGAAGGAGACCACGAACCCGAACTGGATCCGCGACAGCAGCAACGCGTCCAATCTGGACGTCCTCCGGGTGAGCGCGAACCCGGACGATTGTGCGGTGCGTCCCGTGAAACGGGCGTGCGACCCGCGGCCGCATGCGACAGCCGGTCGCGCCACCGTGACCTTCGCCAGTGCTGGGGCCGGGCCGGCGGCCGGTACACTCCGCGGTCCTTTCGCGTCCTGGAACCGCCGAATGCGTCGACTGCCGCTGAGCTGGGTGCTCGCCTGCGCCCTCGTGTCCCCCCTTGCCCTTGCGCAACCGGCGCAGCCGCTGACGATGGAGCGGATCATGGCCGATCCGGACTGGATCGGTGCTCCGGTGGAGCGTGCATGGTGGCGCTGGGACGGCCAGGCGGCGTACTACGCCCAGAAGCGTGAAGGCAGCAATGTCCGCGACACCTGGATGCAGCCGCTGACGGGCGGCGCCGCAACCCGGGTCGACGACGGCGCCCGCGCCGATATCGACGCACCGGCTCCCATCGCCGATGCGACCGGCACGCGCATGGCCTTCCTGCGCAACGGCGACCTGTTCGTCCGCGACCTGCGTACCGGCGCGCTGACCCAGATCACCCGCACCGACGCGCAGGAGGCCCAGCCGCAGTGGACTCCGGCCGGGGGACTGGTGTGGCGCACCGGCAACGACTGGTTCGGCTGGGACGCGCAGCGTGGCACGGCCCAGCTCGCGAGCCTCAAGGCCGAGGACGACCCGACCAGGCCGCCGAAAGCCGACGATCTGCGTGAGCGCCAGCTGCGCATGATCGAGACCCTGCGGGTCGAACGCGACCGTCGCGAGGAATTGCGCAGCCAGAACGAGGCCTGGCGCCGCGGCGATGCCACGCGCGCGCCCGGCCCGGTGTTCCTCGGCAAGGACGTGACGATTGCCGGCAGCGCGCTGTCGCCTGCCGGCGACCGGATGATCGTGGTCACCACCGCCAAGAGCGGCAACGCGGGGCAGGACGGCAAGATGCCCAGGTACGTGACCGAGTCGGGCTACGAGGAATTCGAGGACGTCCGCACGCGCGTGGGCCGCAACGATCCGCTGCCGCATACGCTGTGGCTGGTGGACGTGGCCAGCGGCCAGGCCCGCGAGCTCAGGACCGACTCCCTGCCCGGCATCGCCAGCGACCCGCTGGCCGATCTGCGCCGCGCCGCCGGCAAGGACGCGCTCAAGGGCAACCGCCCGGTGCGCCTGGAAGTCGATGGCCGCGGCGGCGGCGGCGGGGCGATCCGCTGGAGCGACGACGGGCGCAATGTCGCGCTGTCGATCCACTCGGTCGACAACAAGGACCGCTGGCTGGCCACGGTCGACCTCGCGAACGCATCGCTGCAGAGCCGCGACCGCCTGAGCGACGAGGCGTGGATCAACTGGGACTTCAACGAGTTCGGCTGGCTGCCGGACAACCGCACGCTGTGGTTCCTGTCCGAGGCCTCCGGCTATTCGCACCTCTATCTCAACGATGGCGGTCGCTCGCGCGCGCTCACGTCCGGCAACTGGGAGGTGTCCTCGCCGGTGATGTCACGCGACGGCACGCGCTTCTTCTTCATGTGCAACCGCCAGTGGCCGGGCCGCTATGACGTCTGCAGCGCCTCCGGCGGCAGCGTCGCCGAGGTCACCGATGCCGGCAACATCGACGACTTCGCACTCTCGCCGGACGAGACCCGCCTGCTGCTGCGCACGTCCAGCAGCTACACGCCGCAGCAGCTTGCCGTCGCCGACGTCGCGGGTGGCCAGGTGCGCGTGCTCACCGATACCCGCAGCGCCGAGTACAAGGCCTACGACTGGCTGCAGCCCGAGTACGTCCAGATCCCGTCCAAGCACGGCGCCGGCACGGTCTGGGGCAAGTTCTATGGCCCCAGGACCTACGAGCCCGGCCGCAAGTACCCGGTCGTGCTGTTCGTCCATGGCGCCGGTTACCTGCAGAACGTGCACGAACGCTATCCGAACTACTTCCGCGAGCAGATGTTCCACAACATGCTCGTGCAGCAGGGCTACATCGTGCTGGACCTGGATTTCCGCGCCTCCAGCGGCTACGGCCGCGACTGGCGCACGGCGATCTACCGGCAGATGGGCCACCCGGAACTCGAGGACTACCTCGACGGCATCGACTGGCTGGTCGACAACCACCAGGCCGATCGCGACCGCGTGGGCATCTACGGCGGCAGCTACGGCGGCTTCATGACCTTCATGGCGCTGTTCCGCGAGCCGGGCAAGTTCAAGGCGGGCGCGGCGCTGCGTCCGGTGACCGACTGGTCGCAGTACAACCACGCCTACACCGCCAACATCCTCAACACGCCGGACATCGATCCCGAGGCCTATCGGAAGTCCTCGCCGATGGAATACGCCGATCGCCTGCAGGACAACCTGCTGATCGCGCACGGCATGATCGACGACAACGTGTTCTATCGCGACTCGGTGATGATGTCCCAGCGCCTGATCGAGCTGCGCAAGGACAAGTGGGAACTGGCGAGCTATCCGCTCGAGCGTCATGCCTACCAGCATCCCGCCTCCTGGTACGACCAGTACCGCCGCATCCATGAGTTGTTCGAGCGCACGCTGAAATGACCGTGCCCGGCGCCCTCCCGGCAGTGGAACTGCTGCGGCCGGCGCCGTGGAAGATGCTCGCGCTGCTGGCGATCAGCGCCGGCCTGGTCTGGGTTGCGGTCGGATTCGCCGACCGCAGTCCGATGATCGCGTGGGCATGCGGCGGCTTCTTCGCCCTGTGCGGCCTGGTGGCGGCGGTGTCGCTGGTTCCGGGCGCCAACCACCTGCGGCTCGATGCGAACGGCATCGAGCTGCGCGCGTTGTTCCGGGTCACCCGCTGGCACTGGCGCGATGTCGTGCGCTTCGGCCCCACCCGGGTCGGCCTGCACACGGTGGTCGGCATCGACTTCGCCGACCACGTCCATGCCGCGGCCCGCGTGCGCCGCCTCAACCGCGGCCTGACCGGGTTCGACGGCGCGTTGCCCGACACCTACGGCCAGCGCGCCGCCGTGCTGGCCGCCCGGCTCGATGCCTGGCGCCAGGCCTACGGCTGACCCACCAGGCCCCGCAGCCCGCGCTGCGCCGCCGACGCAACCGATCGCTCCCCGCTCCGACCGCGCCCCGATGCTTCCGCGGTCGCACGGGACCTGCGTGCTGGTGCCCGTCCGGGCGCGGCCGCGCGCCCTGGATACGCCGCGCCTGCATTGACCACGATCAATGTCGCCACGTACCCGCCGCCTACAATGCATGGCATGAACGACTTCGACACCATCCGCGATTACCTCACCGGCCTGCAGGACCGGATCTGCCAGGCCATCGAGGGCGCCGACGGACGCGCCCGCTTCACCGAGGACCTGTGGGAGCGCGCCGAAGGCGGCGGTGGCCGCACCCGCGTCCTGCGTGATGGGGCGGTCTTCGAACAGGCAGGCATCGGTTTTTCCGATGTCTCCGGCACGGCATTGCCGCCTTCGGCGAGCGCCAGCCGCCCCGAGCTCGCCGGTGCTTCATGGCGTGCCTGCGGCGTGTCGCTGGTGTTCCACCCCCGCAACCCCTACCTGCCGACCACCCACGCCAACGTGCGCCATTTCCGCGCGATGCGCGATGGAGAGACCGTGGCCTCGTGGTTCGGCGGCGGCTTCGATCTGACCCCGTTCTATCCGATCGACGAGGACGTGCTGCACTGGCACCGCACCGCACGCGAGCTGTGCGAGCCCTTCGGCGGCCAGGCGCGCTACGAGGCTCACAAGCGATGGTGCGACGAGTATTTCTTCCTCAGGCACCGCAACGAGACGCGCGGTGTAGGCGGCCTGTTCTTCGACGACCTGCACGGTGATTTCGACCAGGACTTCGCCTATATGCGCGCGGTGGGTGACGGCTTCCTCGACGCCTACCTGCCGATCGTCGCGCGCCGCAAGGACCTGGCGTATGGCGAGCGCGAACGCGAATTCCAGCTCTACCGCCGCGGCCGCTATGTCGAGTTCAACCTGGTCTACGACCGCGGAACCCTGTTCGGGCTGCAGTCGGGTGGCCGCGCCGAATCGATCCTGATGAGCCTGCCGCCGCGCGTGCGCTGGGAATACGGCTTCACGCCGGAGGCCGGCAGCGACGAGGCACGCCTCGCCGCCTACCTGCATCCGCGCGACTGGCTGTCCGAACTGGCCTGAGGCGGTGACGACCGGGCTCGACGTGCATCGGGAGCCCACGCCCGACGGCCTGCGCGTACTGCATGTCGACGCGCACCTGCTGGCCTTCGACAAGCCCGGCGGCCTGCTGTCGGTGCCCGGTCGCGGCGCCGACAAGCAGGACTGCCTCGCGGCACGGGTGCTCGCGCAATGGCCCGACGCTCGCGTCGTCCACCGCCTGGACCAGGCCACCTCGGGCGTCGTGGTGTTCGCACGTGGCCCGGACATGCAGCGCAGGCTCGGCGCGGCCTTCGAACAGCGGCGCATCGACAAGGCCTACATCGCCATCGTCGACGGCTGGCCGGCCGATGCGGCCGGCCTGATCGACCTGCCCCTGGGGGCGGACTGGCCGAACCGACCGCGGCAGGTGGTCGACCATCTGAACGGAAAACCGGCACGTACCCGGTGGCGCGTGCTGGAGCGCCTGCAGGCGGCCGATGGCGCCCCCTGCACGCGTCTGGCCCTGGCGCCGGAAACCGGCCGGACCCACCAGCTGCGCGTCCACCTGCAGACAATGGGGCATCCCATCCTGGGTGACAGGCTGTACGCGCCGCCAGAAGCGATGCCCCGCGCGCCTCGCCTGCTCCTGCATGCCGAGGCCCTGGCCTTCGATCATCCGGACAGCGGGAGGCGCATGCGCATCGCGTGCGGCGTACCGTTCTGACGGTCAAGTTCTGCTGCCTGAGCGGCGTGCACTCGGGGCCTTCGACGGCCCGACCCAAATCGCGGGCATAAAAAAGCCCCGCAGGCAGGGGGGGCCTACGGGGCTCGGGAACCGGGCGCGGGGAGACGCCTGATGGTTCCGGCGATCGCTCCAGGGGAGGAAGCGATCTGCGACAGACCTTGCATCTGTCGAGGGACATAAGACCATTCCGCAGATGGACGGATCGTGAAGGATCCGGTTAATTTTCCGTTGGATTCAGGGGCCATTTAGAACGGCGGAGCCGGAGCTTTGCTCCGGCCAGATTCGGCAAATGACCGGTCAATGTGCCTCGTCCCAGTTGTCGCCGATGCCGCTGTCGACGACAAGCGGCACGCGCAGATCCGCCGCCCCGGTCATCAGTTCGACGGCCTGGCTACGCAACGTTTCCACGAAGTCGAGATCGGCCTCGAAAACAAGTTCGTCATGTACCTGCAGGATCATCTTGGCGCGCTCCGCGTGCTCGGCGATCCAGCTGTCCACACGGATCATCGCCCGCTTGATGATGTCGGCCGCCGTGCCCTGCATCGGTGCGTTGATCGCCGCACGCTCGGCGCCGGCGCGCTGCGAGGCGTTGCCCTTCTGGATGAAGTCCAGGGTCAGGCGCCGGCCGAACACGGTTTCCACGTAGCCGCATTCACGCGCCTGCTGGCGGGTACGTTCCATGAAGTCGCGCACCCCGGGATAGCGCGAGAAGTAAAGCGCGATGTAATCCTGCGCCTCGCCGCGCCCGATGCCGAGGTTGCGCGCCAGGCCGAACGCGCTCATGCCGTACATGAGCCCGAAGTTGATGGCCTTCGCCGCGCGGCGCTCGTTGTTCGTGACCTCGTCGAGCGGGCGGCCGAAGACTTCGGCCGCGGTGGCCCGATGGACGTCCACGCCGGACTCGAAGGCGCGGACCAGGCCGGGATCCTCCGACAGGTGGGCCATGATCCGCAGCTCGATCTGCGAGTAGTCGCAGGCGATCAGCTTGCGGCCGGGCGGGGCGACGAAGGCGCGGCGGATGCGGCGACCGTCGTCGGTGCGGATCGGGATGTTCTGCAGGTTGGGATCGCTCGACGACAACCGGCCCGTCGCGGCGCCCGCCTGGTGGTAGCTGGTGTGCACGCGCCCGGTGGCGGCGTTGACCATCTCCGGAAGCTTGTCGGTATAGGTGCTCCGCAGCTTGGCGAGTCCGCGGTATTCGAGGATCACGCGCGGCAGCTCGTGCTGGTCGGCGATCGCTTCGAGCGCTTCTTCGTTGGTGCTCGGCTGGCCCTTGGGCGTCTTGACCACGGCGGGGAGGCCGAGCTCCTCGAACAGCAGTGCACAGAGTTGCTTGGGCGAATCGAGATTGAAGGCGCGGCCGGCGAGTTCGGTGGCCTTCTGCTGGGCGGCGAGCATGCGCCGCGACAGGTCGGCACTCTGCCTGCGCAGTTCGTCGCCATCGACCATGACGCCATTGGCTTCGATACGCGCGAGCACCGGCACCAGCGGAATCTCGATCTCGCCGTAGACACGGGCGAGCCCCGGATCGGCCTCGACGCGCGGCTTGAGAACGCGGTGCAGCCGCAGGGTGATGTCTGCATCCTCGGCGGCGTATCGCGTCGCATCGTCGATCGCGACCTGGGCGAACGAGATCTGCTTGGCACCCTTGCCGGCGACGTCCTCGAACTTGATCGTGTCGCGGCCGAGATGGCGCCGGGCCAGGGAATCGAGATCGTGACGGGCAATGCCCGCATCCAGCACGAAGCTCTCGAGCAGGGTGTCGTCGGCGTAGCCGCGCAATTCGACGCCGTGCCGGCGCAGGACGTGGATGTCGTACTTGCCGTGCTGGCCGAGCTTGCGCTTGCCCGGATCCTCGAGCAGCGGGCGCAGCGCGTCGAGCACTTCGGCGCGGTCAAGCTGCTGTGGCGCACCGGGGTAATCGTGGGCGACCGGAATGTAGGCGGCGCGACCGGGCTCCACCGCTACGCTCAGGCCGACAAGGCCGGAGCGCATGGCGTCGAGCGCATCGGTCTCGGTATCCAGCGCGAACTCGTCGGCCGCCTGCAGCTGCTGGACCCAGGCATCGAGACGCTCGCGCGTGGTCACGGTCTCGTACTCGCCGTCCCCTGACAGCGCGGGATCGAGCGATGCAGGCGCCGCCAGCGGCGCTGCCGCGGCGATCGCGGGTGCCGACGCGGCCGTCCCACCGTCGAGGTCGCGCAGTGCCTGGTTGAATCCGTAGCGCGCGTACAGCACGCGCAAGGCGTCGGTATCGCGCTCGCGCAACACCAGGGATTCTGCCGTGCAGTCGAGTTCGACATCGGTCTTGATCGTCGCCAGCTCGCGGCTCAGGGGCAGCTGCCCGAGCACCTCGCGCAGGTTCTCGCCGATCTTGCCCTTGATGTTGCCCGCATTCGCGATCACGCCGTCGAGCGATTCGTACTCGACCAGCCACTTGGCCGCGGTCTTCGGCCCGCACTTGGCCACGCCGGGGATGTTGTCGATGCTGTCGCCCATCAGGGCGAGCAGGTCGGCGATCTGGTCCGGGCGGACGCCGAACTTGTCGACCACGCTCTGCTCGCTGTCCATGCGGCTGCCGCTCATCGTATTGACGAGCGTGATACGCGGACGCACGAGCTGGGCGAAGTCCTTGTCGCCGGTCGATATGGTGACGTCGATCCCGGCCTCGCTCGCCTGCAGTGCCAGGGTGCCGATGACATCGTCGGCCTCGACGCCCCCGACGCGCAGGATCGGAAAGCCCAGCGCCTCGACGATCGTGCACATGGGCTCGACCTGCGCGCGCAGTTCGTCGGGCATCGGCGGGCGATTGGCCTTGTAGGCGGCGTAGAGGTCGTCGCGGAAGGTGCGCCCGGGCGCGTCGACGACGAAGGCCGCGAAGTCCGGCGCTTCCTTGATCGTGGCCCGCAGCATGTTGACGATGCCGAACAATGCGCCGGTGGGCTCGCCTTGGGCATTGGTGAGAGGCGGCAGCGCGTGGAAGGCGCGATACAGGTACGAGGACCCGTCGATCAGGATGAGGCGTTTCATGATGCGATTCTACCGCCGCACCCCGCCCGCCCCGTGAGACGCATCACTGCGATCCCACCGTTTGGCCCGCATACTGCCCACCCACCGATTGCGCCGGAGACCGTCATGCACCGCTTCCGCACCGCCCTGCTCGCTGCTGCCCTGTGCGGCCTGACCGCTTGTGCGACGACCGGCGACGGCCTGCCTGAAGGCATTCCGGCCGACGCCGAGCAGGTGACCCGCAGGGAAGCCAATGGCGACCAGATCACCGAGTACCGGATCGCCGGCCAGCTGCGCGCCGTGCAGGTGGTGCCCTCGCGCGGCCCGACCTATTACCTGTACGACCGCGACGGCGACGGCAGCATCGACAACGAAGGCGACGACGTGCCGCAGACCTATTACCGCCTCTTCAGCTGGTAACACAGGGTGGAGGATGGCCTGCAGGTCGCGCTGGTCGGCTACGGCCTCGCCGGGCGGGTCTTCCATGCGCCGCTGATCGAGGCGACGCCGGGCCTGCGATTGCATACCGTGGCGTCGAGCAACGCCGACAAGGTCCATGCGGATTTTCCAGATGCCCGGGTCGTCGCCGATCCCGGGATGGCCTTCGCCGACCCTGCAATCGATCTCGTGGTGATCGCGTCGCCGAACCACACGCATGCGCCGCTGGCGATCGCCGCGCTCGCCGCTGGTCGCCATGTGGTGGTCGACAAACCGTTCGCGCTCGATCTCGACGAGGCAAGCGCGATGGCCACGGCGGCGCGACGGGCCGACCGCCTGCTCACCGTATTCCACAACCGGCGCTGGGATGCGGACTTCCTGGCGCTGCGTGCACTGGTCGCCTCAGGGGCGCTGGGCGACATCGCCGAGCTGCATTCGCATTTCGACCGCTTCCGGCCGCAGGTGGCCGATCGCTGGCGCGAACGCCCCGGCCCCGGCGCCGGCCTGTGGCTCGATCTGGGCCCGCACCTCGTCGACCAGGCGCTGCAGCTGTTCGGGCTGCCCGATGCGGTGCAGGCCGATATCGCGATCCAGCGCGAATCGGCCGAGGTCGATGATTTCTTCCATGTCGTACTGCGGTATGCACGGCGGCGCGTGGTGCTGCATGCCGGCGCGCTGGTGCCCGGTGCCGGATTGCGCTTCGCGGTGCACGGCACGCGCGGCAGCTGGTTCAAGCATGGGCTCGATCCGCAGGAAGCCGCGCTGCGGACAGGGGCGAGTCCAGCCGGCGATGGCTGGGGCGTCGACGCGGCACCGGGACGCCTGTTGCAGCTGGACGCCGAAGGCACACTTCGGGAAATGCCATCGCCCGCGCCGGCCGGCGACTACCCCGCGTTCTACGCCGGGGTCCGCGATGCGATCAGCTCTGGCGCCGCGCCGCCGGTGACGCTCGACGAAGCGCTCGCCGTGATGCGGGTGCTGCAGGCGGGGCTCGACAGCGCTGCGAGTGGGCGCATCGTCAGGCCCTAGGGCGGAAACAGCAACGGCGCCCCGCCAACCCGGGCGCCGTCGCAGGACCCGCGAAATCGAATGCCTACTTCTGCAGCAGTTCCTCCACCAGCGCGTCCGCCCCGTACACCGATTTCAGCGACTCGATGATCGCCGCGCTGTGCACCGAGACCGTGCGGTTGAGGCGCGGGTCGTACCAGAAGTTGCCGCCCAGCGAGTGGATGTTGCCGTCGAATGCCAGTCCGACGACCTCGGCATCCCGGTTGATGACCGGACTGCCGGAATTGCCGCCGATGATGTCGTTGGTGCTGACGAAGTTGAACGGCGTGTCCTGGGCGATCCGGCCCTGTGCGTCCAGCCAGCGCTTGGGCAGCGCATAGGGTTCGGCGCCGGTGTTGCGCGCGAACACGCCGCCCATCGTCGTGAACGGTTCGATCGGCTTGCCGTTCTCGTCCCAGCCGGCGACATCGCCGTAGGACAGGCGCAGCGTGAACGTCGCATCCGGATAGACCGTGGTGCCAAGCTTGTCGAAGCGCACCTTGGCAATCTGCGTGGCCGCGCGCGATTCGATCGACGACACTTCCGATTCCTGGCGCTTGCGCACCGCGCGGGCCGGCGCATCGACGATGCGAGCGAGGCGGATGAAGGGGTCGTCCGACGCCTCGATGGCCGCCGCGCCACCGTTCCAGAGACGCTCGCGCTCGGCGACGTCGGCCAGGTTCGAACCTTCGACGAGTGCGGTGGCCACCTGCGCCGGCGACTGCGTGCCGAGTACGGCCTTGACCAGTGGATCGTCGGTGCCCAGCAACTCGCGGAACTTGGTCAGCGACCACGTCAGCTTGGCGATCTCGTATTCCGGATAGACCGGCGCCTTGCTCAACAGTGTCTGCTGCAGGCGGCCCTGACCGGCCTCCTGGTACTCGGGCAGGCGCGACTCGTTGGGCTTGGCGCGCTCGTCAGCGCCCCGCACCAGGGTACGCGCGATGCCGAACAGGCGCGAGTCGAAGCCGCGGCCCTGCTCGAGCAGCATGTAGGGGACCGCCAACTGGCGCGCGGCGACCTGCGCGGCTTCCACCTCGTTCCACGGCGCGGCGTCGACACCTTCGCGCAGGCGCGCTTCCTCGGCACGCTTGCCGGCGAAGACCTGCGGATCGAGCAGCGCCTGCAACTGGCCGCGGACAACCTTGTAACTGTTGTCGGTGAAGGTGAGGTCCGACTGCGCCTGGCGCGCGGCCTCCTCGCTGCTGCGGCCGTACTGGCCGAGCATCGCCCGGCGTTCGGCCAGCCACAGCAGGGTGTTGATCAGACTGACGTCGCGCACGGTCTCGAGCTGCGCCACGGTGAGCTGGCGCTGGGTGCGACCGGGATGGCCGGTGACCATGACCAGTTCGCCCGCCTCGGCGCCTTCGGGCTTGATCGTGAAGTGATGATCGACCTGCGCCGGCTTGCCGTCCTCGTAGGCGCGCAGCAATGCCGCGTCGAGGTTGTAGCGCGGGAAGTTGAAATTGTCCGGATCGCCACCGAAGAACCCGACCGAGTATTCGGGGCTGAACACCAGGCGCACGTCGGAATAGCGGTCGTAGCGATAGAGGTGCTGCTGGCCGCCGTTGTAGAGCTCCACCACATCGCAACGCGTCTTCGCCTCGTCGCCGCCCACGCATTCCGACTCGATTCGGCTCTTCTCGGCATTGCGGGCGTCCACGTAGGCCTGGCCCTGCTTGCCGGCGGCCGCGCTGGCCAGACGCCCGCTGACGTCGGTGATCTCGCGCAGCACGTTGAGTTCCTCGGCGGGGCATTGCAGCTCCTCCTCGCGCGCCTTGGCGACAAAGCCGTCGTTCTGCAGGTCGCGCTCCGCCGAGGACAGACCCTGCACGCAGCCGACGACGCAGTGGGCGTTGGTGAGCACCAGGCCGTCCGGGGAGACGAACGACCCCGAACAGCCGCCAGCCAGTCGCACCGAAGCCTGCATCGCATGGTCGATCCAGGCCTGGTCGGGCGCGAACCCGTACTGCGACTGCAGGGCGGTCTTGGGCAGGTTGTCGAGCGTCCACATGCCTTCGTCGGCAAGGACCGCAGGCGCGCCGAGCAGGCCGCCGATGCACACGGCAAGCAGCTGGCGGGCGCGGACGGGGCGCGAACGGGTGAACACGGAAGCGGCAGGCGCCATGGGATCTCCAGTCGATGCGACCTCGACGCGGCCGCTGGGCCGCCAGCGTACGCCCGCCGAAGGCGGCTGCGAAGCGACAGCCCGGGCTCACGGCCGGTTTGGCCGCAATTACCCCTTCACGTAGCATGTCCGATTGTGTCGCGGCGCGCCGTCGCCTGCCACGACGCCCAAGGACCCCATGAGCCGCGAACGCCGCAGCCCTGCGCCGCCCGACACCGCCACCCTCCGCGCCGGCCTCACCCCGGCCCAGGCGAGTGCGATCGCGACCCTCGAGGTCTTCGGCTGGGAACTGCGCTTCGTTCGCCGCCCCTTGTTCCGCGATCCGGTGCCGGTGCTGTACGACAAGAGCGGCAGCCGCTGGATCGTCGTGGATGGCGACGGCGCCCTGGACGAGAACCCGGGTTTCGAGATCCGCGAATGATGTCGGCGGACCGTTCAGCTGAATGCGGATGGCCCTCACATCGGCCCCGCTAGCATCCGCCGTCATTTCCACAGGAGCGGCCGATGTCTTCGTTCTCGATCTATCTGGTAGGCATGCTGGTACTGATCGGCGGCCTCGCCTACGGTGCCTTTCTCGCCGGCCTGGCGCCGCAATGGATCGCGGTCGGCGTGGTCGTTCTTTTGGGCCTTGGGATCGTCAAGGCCGTTTCGCGGACACGGCGCCCGGACCCGCCGGCGGCCTGACGATTCTCGGCCTGCGCCGGCCTCAGGCCGGTTGCAGGTTCGCGTACGCCAGCACCAGCCACTTGCTGCCGGCCTCGTCGAAATTGACCTGCACGCGCGCGTGCGCGCCATCGCCTTCGATGTCGGTCACGGTGCCGGCACCGAACTTCGCATGGGTCACGTTCTGGCCCAGGCGCACGCCGACCGAGGGCGCCAGGCTGGCGTGCCCGTAGCCGGCACGCTGGCGCTGCGGGAACGAGGCGCGCATGACCTGCGGCTTGGGCCGTACCTCGTGGAGCAGCACGGGCGGAATCTCGCGCAGGAACCGCGACGGAATGCCGAGCATGTCCTGCCCGTGCAGCCGCCGCGCCTCGGCATAGGTCAGCACCAGCTTCTGCCGCGCGCGGGTGATGCCCACGTAGGCCAGCCGGCGCTCTTCCTCCAGCCGGCCGCTTTCCTCGGCGGTGCGGGCGCTGGGAAACAGGCCTTCCTCGAGGCCGACCAGGAAGACCAGCGGAAACTCGAGACCCTTGGCGCTGTGCAGCGTCATCAACTGCACGCCGTCCTCGCCGGCCTGGGCCTGGCCTTCGCCGGCCTCGAGCGAGGCATAGGCGAGGAAGGCGACGAGCTCGGTCAGCTGCGCGCTCTCCTCGTCGTCACCGCGGGTGAAGCGTGAGGCCACCGAAACCAGCTCGTCGAGGTTCTCGACCCGCGAATCGGCGCTGCCCTTGGATTCGTTGGCGTAATGCACGCGCAGGTTGGAACGCGCCAGCACGTGGTCGATCTTGTCCTTGAGCGGCAGATCGGCCAGTTCCACTGACAGCTGGTCGATGAGCTGGGCGAAGCCGGCCAGCGCATTGCGCGCGCGTCCGGCCAGCACATCGCCCTGTGCGCACCGCAGCGCCGCTTCCCACAGCGGGATGCCCTGCGCGCGCGCCTGCTGGCGCACCTCGTCGAGCGTGCGCTCGCCGATGCCACGCGGTGGCGTATTGACCGCGCGCTCGAACGCGGCATCGTCGTCGCGGTTGCTGACCAGACGCAGGTAGGCGAGCGTGTCCTTGATCTCGGCGCGCTCGAAGAAGCGCACACCGCCGTAGACGCGGTACGGCACCTGCTCGGCGACCAGCTGTTCCTCGAGCGCGCGCGATTGCGCATTGCTGCGGTAGAGAATCGCGATCTCCCCGTGGCTGCCGCCGTCGCGCACCCATTGCAGCGCGCGCTCGACGACATAGCGGGCCTCGTCGATCTCGTTGTAGGCCGCGTAGAGGTCGATCGGGTCGCCATCGCCGCTGTCGGTCCACAGCTGCTTGCCGAGGCGTTCGGGGTTGTGGGCGATCACCGCATTCGCGGCCCCGAGGATGTTGGCGCTGGAGCGGTAGTTCTGTTCCAGGCGGATCGTCTCGGCGCCCGGATAGTCGGTCAGGAAGCGCTGCACGTTCTCGACCTTGGCGCCGCGCCAGCCATAGATCGCCTGGTCGTCGTCGCCGACGACGAACACCTTGCCGGTGTCGCCGGCCAGCACGCGGATGAAGGCGTACTGGATGGCATTGGTGTCCTGGAACTCGTCGACCAGCAGGTGGCCGAAACGCTGGCGATAGTGCGCCAGCAGCGCCGGCGTGTCGCGCAGCAGTTCGTGCGCGCGCAGCAGGATTTCGGCAAAGTCGACCAGACCCGCCCGGTCGCAACGCTCCTGGTAAAGCGCATACGCCTTGCGCATGGCGTCCGACCACTCGTCGGCGCCGTCCTGGATGTGTTGCGGCCGCCGCCCCTCGTCCTTCTGGGCGTTGATCCACCAGGCGATCTGCCGCGGCGGGAAGCGCGCATCGTCGAGCTCGAGCTGCTGGACCACTCGCTTGACCAGGCGCAGCTGGTCGTCGCTGTCGAGGATCTGGAAGCCCTCGGGCAGCTTGGCGTCCTGCCAGTGCAGGCGCAGCAGGCGATGGGCCAGGCCATGGAAGGTGCCGATCCACGCCCCGCGCGCGCCGTGCCGCAGTTGCGCGTCGACCCGGTGGCGCATCTCCGCCGCGGCCTTGTTGGTGAAGGTCACCGCGAAGATGCCGTGCGCAGGCACGCCGAACACCTCGTTCAGCCACGCGATGCGATGCGTGAGCACGCGGGTCTTGCCGCTGCCGGCGCCGGCGAGCACGAGATAGTGGGAATCGGGCGCGGAAACCGCCTGGCGCTGGGCCGGGTTCAGCCCGTCGAGCAAATGCGAAACATCCATCTCCGCATTCTACGCGTGCACTGTCTAACGGGATGAGACCCTGATCAGTGGGCGACGTGCTCGCGCTTTGCGGTGCTGGCGGTCATCAACCGGTCGGTGTAGGCGATGCCCATGGCCGACAGGATGAACCCGCCGTGGATGATCGTCTGCCACATCACGCCCGCCGCAGTGACCTTGGTGCACGCCGGCGCGGCCAGCGACAGGCCGCCGGCGATGGCCTGGGCATGGGCGACGGATGCGGCGATGAAATCGCCCGAACCGCAGACCGGCAGGCCCACCTCGCCGGCGGCGATGAAGGTCTTCAGCAGGTGGATCGACGAGATGCCGATGATCGCCATCGCCAGCTTGACCTTCAGCACGCTGGCGTTGACGTGGCTCAGCCACTCGGGCTGATCGGGATGGTTCTGCAGCCCGAGGCGTGAGACGAAAGTCTCGTAGCCGCCGACGATGACCATCACCAGCAGATTGGAGATCATCACCACGTCGATGAGCCCCAGCACCAGCAGCATGATCCCCTGCTCTGTCAGCGTGTTGGCGTCCTGGACCAGGTGGGTGAGTTCCTTGACGAACAGGAACACGTACACGCACTGGGCGACGATCAATCCGAGATAGAGCGGCAGCTGCAGCCAGCGCGAACCGAAAATGATGTAGGTCAGCGGCGCCTGGCGCGGCGGATTCGGGGCGATCGACATGGGGGCAGATTCCTGGGGGGCGCGCGGAGGGTAGCGAGGGCTCGGTGCTTTGCCAACCGCGATGAATGCGTTGAGGCGGTGCCGCCGCTACGTGCTGCGCTGCAACAGCGGCCGGCCGCGGCGGGCGCGCCCTGTCGCGGCCGGCGGGATCGCCGCCGCGCAATTGCCATTGCGCGTTGACAGCGTTGTCATGCGTCGCTTACAAGTCCGCCCCTGGACCGCTCGGGTCTGCCGTCCTCGAGGACACAAGATGCATCGACACATCTCCGCCCAAGCCGGTCGCTACGCATGAACCGGCAGTCCTCGACGCTTTCGAATCCGGCCGCGATCGCGGTCGTCAGCCTCATCTTCTTCACCTGGGGCGGCCTGACCAGCCTCAACGACGTGCTGATCCCGCATCTCAAAGCCGTGTTCTCGATGAACTACACGCAGACGATGCTGATCCAGTTCACGTTCTTCGGCGCGTACTTCCTGATGTCGATGCCGGCAGGGGCGTTGGTCGCGCGCGTCGGGTACAAGGCGGGGATCGTCATCGGCCTCGTGGTTGCCGCGGTCGGCGCGGCACTTTTCTATCCGGCTGCGCGCATGCCGTCCTACCCGGTGTTCCTGACCGCACTGTTCGTGCTCGCCAGCGGCATCACGCTGCTGCAGGTCGCCGCCAATCCCTACATCAGCCTGCTGGGCCGACCGGAGACATCGCACAGCCGGCTGAATCTTGCGCAGGCGCTGAACTCGCTCGGCACCACAGTATTTCCGCTGCTGATCGGCCCGCTGATCCTGGTCGGCGCGGTGCTGGGCGCCGACGAGATCGCGGCGATGGGCGCCGCCGAGCAGATGGCCTACCGCGCCGCCGAGGCGCGCTCGGTCGAGATGCCCTATCTGATGCTGTCGGGCGCCCTGCTGCTGCTCGCGGTCTTCGTGCTGCTGATGCGCATCCCCAGCCTGCGCGAAGCCACCGAGGCCGGCCCCGCCGTTTACCACACCTATCTCGAAGCACTCCGCCAGCCGCACCTGCGCTGGGGCGTGCTCGGCATTTTCTGCTATGTCGGCGCCGAGGTCGCGATCGGCAGCTTCCTGATCAACTACATGGCCGAGCCTTCGATCGGCGGCCTGAGCGAAGCGGAGGCATCGCGGTTCCTGGCCTTCTACTGGGGCGGCGCGATGGTCGGCCGCTTCATCGGCGCGGCATTGATGACCCGCATCGACGCACGTCGCCTGCTGGGCTTCGCCGGCGCGGTGGTCTGCGTGCTGCTGGTGACGACGATGACCACCACGGGCAGCGTCGCGATGTGGAGCGCGCTGGCGATCGGCCTGTTCAACTCGATCATGTTTCCGACCATCTTCACCACCGCGATCGAGCGCCTGGGCACGCTGACCAGCAAGGCCTCCAGCCTGCTGGTGATGGCGATCGTCGGCGGCGCCCTGATCCCGCTGGCCCAGGGCGCACTGGCTGATCGCATCGGCATCCAGCTGGCGTTCGTCGTGCCGCTGGTCTGCTACGCCTATGTCATCTGGTACGGCCTGCGCGGTTCGCGCCTGCATGGCTCCACGCCGGTCGGCGCCAGCCCTGTTGCACCCCGCCCCGGCGCGATGCACTGACACCCGGCTCCGGCGCCGATCCGCCCAGGGCGTGGGCCAGGGTCCCTGGGCCGGCGGATGTCTCTCATCCGGCCGGACCGCAATCCAACCCGGAGTGCCACAACACCCCCCGGAAACAGGCCTGAAGCGCCGTGCGCGGATTTCTTCGGACCGCGGTCATGGGGCGCAACCGGCGCATCGGACCTGCAAATACCTGCTGCAATGCAACACACGCAACCAATTTGCGTCGAGGTTCCGCGCACTTGCGACGGCCGGCAGTCGTTTCATTGACAACGCTGTCAACCTGACTTCCAATTCCGCTGCCTCGTCGCGCCCGCACTCGGGCCGACGGGTCCACCTTCAGAACAGCATGAGCTTTCCTTGGGAGGGGAAATCCATGAAACCAAGCATCACTGCGCCCAGAAAGCGCCTGCTGACGTCCGCCCTGCTGCTGGCCCTCGCGCCGCCGCTGGCGGCGCAAGTCGCCGACGAGAACCAGACCGCGACGCCGTATTCCGCCGCCAGCTCCGACGACGCGACCGAGCTCGACGCGATCACAGTCACCGGTATCCGCGGCAGCCTGACGTCCTCGATGAACCTCAAGCGTGATTCGCAGGGCATCGTCGACGGCATCGTCGCCGAGGACATCGGCAAGTTCCCCGATACCAACCTGGCCGAATCGCTGCAGCGCATCTCGGGCGTGTCGATCGACCGCACCTCCAGCGGCGAAGGCTCGAAGGTCACCGTCCGTGGCGTCGGCCCCGATTTCAACCTCGTGCTGCTCAACGGCCGCCAGATGCCCGCCTCGAACCTCGGCCCGGGCGGTGGCGGCACGTCGAACTCGCGCGCCTTCGACTTCGCCAACCTGGCATCGGAGTCGGTGTCGGAGATCGAAGTCTTCAAGACCAGCCGCGCATCGGCTCCGACCGGTGGCATCGGCGCGACGATCAACGTCAAGACCGCGCGCCCGCTCGACAACCCGGGTTCCGTAGCGAACGTGGGCATCAAGGGCGTCCACGACACCTCCGTCGACAACCTGCCCGACACATATCCGGGCCAGTCGATTACCGGCGAACTGTCCGGCATCTTCAGCCACACCTTCGGCGACGACCGTTTCGGCATCGCCCTGAGCGGCAGCTACCAGGAGCGTGACTCCGGTTTCAGCCAGGCTTCGGTGGCCGATGGCTGGGCGATGTTCCGCGGCGACGACACCGACTCGTGGAACCGCCTGCCGGTCGCCGGCGAGCCCGGCTTCGACCGCATCACCAATCGCCCTGGCCCGGACACCATCTACGGCCGTCCGCAGAACACCGGCTACAGCGTCAACGGCGTGCAGCGCCAGCGCACCAACGGCCAGGCCACCTTCCAGTGGCAGCCGACCGACAACGTGCGCACCACGCTCGACTACACCTACGCCGAGAACAAGGTGCAGCAGCAGCGCAACGAGCTGTCGGTGTGGTTCAACTACGGCCCCGGCGACAGCAGCTGGGCCGACGGCCCGATCGCCGCGCCGATCGTCTACGGCGAGGACAACGTGTCGTTCGACGAGAACGGCAACCCGGTCTACGCCGACATCGCGATGGGCGGCATGGAGCTGGCCACGCGCAATACGCTGGAATCCACGGGCTTCAACGTCGAGTGGGATGCGAGCGATTCGTTGAAGCTGTACCTCGACTACCACGACTCCACGGCCGAATCGCGCCCCGACAGCCCGTTCGGCTCGGCCGGCGTGCTCGGCACGGCGGCGTTCCGTCGTGCGTCCACGTCGGTGGACTACAGCGGCGACTTCCCGGTCCTCACGATCGGCCTGCCGCCGGGCGTGAACGAGATCTCCCCTTCGGATGTCGTGGTGACCGGCTCGGTCTTCCAGAACAGCTACAACAAATCCGAAGTGGAGCAGATCCAGGCTGGCGGCCGCTTCACGTTCGAGAACTACTCCAACATCGATTTCGGCGTGTCGATGACCGAGGTCAACAACCGCACCGCATCGGCCGTCATGCAGCGCGACACCTGGGGCGGCGTGGGCAATCCGTCGGACTACGACGACAGCATCTTCTACGCCGATGACATGGGCCGTTACTTCGACGCCTTCCGCGGCCATGACGATCCTCGCTTCACCGGCCGCTTCATGATGTTCGACTTCGACCGCCTGCGTACCCGTGCGGCCGAAATCGCCGGCGATGACGCGCTCTATCGTGCGCCGACCGAGTTCACCGAGGACCTGCGTACCGAAGAGAAGTCCAAGGCCGCGTACGTGCAGTGGAATACCGTGTTCGACTGGTCGATGCCGCTGCGCGTCGCCGCCGGCGTGCGCTACGAGGAAACCGACGTCACGTCCGAGGCCCTGGCGCGCGTCGCCAACGGCATCAGCTGGGACTCGGCGAACGAGCTCTACGTGGTCTACGACGGCGAGCGCGACTTCATTTCCCAGACCGGCAAGTACGACCACTTCCTGCCAAGCCTCGACCTGAGCCTGGAAGTGGCCGAGAACATGGTCCTGCGCGGCAGCTACAGCCAGACCATCGGACGTCCCGGTTGGCAGCAGATCCAGGGCGGCCTGAGCCTGGCCAACATCGTGCGCGTGGACGGTGGTGACGGCTCGCAGGGCAACCCGGCGCTCGAGCCGCTCAAGTCCAGCAACTTCGACCTGTCGTTCGAGTGGTACTACGGCGAGGCCAGCTACGTGTCGGTGGGCTGGTTCCGCAAGAACATCTCGAACTTCATCAGCAACACGATCGTCCGCGACACGCCGTTCAATCTCCACACGCCGGTGGGCGGGGCGTACTGGAACGACGCCGTCGCCAACGGTTGCGGAACGTCCGATCTGGTCTGCATCCGCAACTACATCTTCATCAACCACGCCGGCGATCCGGGTGTCACCTATACCGGCATCAACGCCAACGGCGAGCGCACCGGCAGCATCGTCGGTCTGCCGACCGATCCGATCGCCGGCTTCGACATCAACACGCCGGCCAACCAGCGCTCCGATTCGCTTGACGGCTGGGAGTTCAACGTCCAGCACATGTTCGGAGAGAGCGGTTTCGGTGTGGCGGCGAACTACACCATCGTCGATTCGGGCCTGACCTTCGACAACCTCAGCCTCGGCGACCAGTACCCGATGATCGGACTGAGCGATTCGGCCAACGTCGTCGCGTTCTACGACAAGAACAAGTGGCAGGTGCGTGCGGCCTACAACTGGCGCGACGAGTTCCTGTCGGGCATCGGTGGCCAGGGTCCGAACCCGAACTACACCGAAGCCTATGGCCAGCTCGACCTCAACATCAGCTACCAGGTCACGCCGCAGTTCTCGCTGCATGCCGAGGCGATCAACCTGACCGACGAGACGTACCGCACGCACGCGCGGCACACCAACCAGCTGCGGTTCGCCACCCAGACCGGTCCGCGCTACATGTTCGGCGCGCGCTACAGCTTCTGACGCGTCATGCCGCCGCGCACCTGCAACGGGTGCGCGGCGGTCCCGTGGTCCGCGCAGCGTTATGCTGCGCACGCGCTTCCCGCGCCAGGAACCGTCGGCACACGATGACCAATCACGTACAGCTCGATCCGGTCGCGCATCGCGACCTGCGTATCGATATCCGCCATGCGCCCTCGCTCGGCGACGATGTCATGGTCGCCCCGACCTTCCCTGAAGAGTTCCGCGACCTGCAGCCGCATTACCCTGTCGTCTTCCGCGTCGACGGCGACCGCGTGCAACCGCTGGCGCTGCTCGGCCTGCAGCAAGGCAGCAATCTCTTTCTCGACGCGTCCGGATGGGGCGCCCACCACGTGCCGCTTGCGATCGCGCGGCAACCTTTTCTGATCGGCATGAGCGGTGGCTCGGCCACGATCCATATCGACCTGGATCATCCACGCGCCCGCAGTGGCGAAGGTGAGGCGCTGTTCCTGGCGCACGGCGGCATCGCGCCGCATCTGCAGCGGATCCAGGAGATCCTGCTGCGTCTGCAGGCCGGCATCGCCGCCCTGCCGGACTTCGTGGCCGCGCTGCAGACCCATGCACTGCTCGAACCGTTCACGCTCGACATCCGGCTCGACGATGGCCAGCCGCACCGGCTGAGTGGCTTCCACATCATCGACGAGGCTCGACTGCGCGCACTCGACGGCGCTGCGATCGCGGCATTGCACGCCGGCGGACATCTCGAGCCGATCTATATGGCGATCGCTTCCATGTCGCGATTCCGCGATCTCATCGACCGCATGAACCGGCGCCATGTCGGGGCCTGAGGTGATCCCCGAGCGTCACGACGTGCGTGCGGAGGCGCTGCCCGACGCACTCCTCGACGGCGATCGCCCCGTGGTACTGCGCGGCGTGGTCGGCCATTGGCCGATGGTGCAGGCCGCCCGTGCAGGCGCGGCGTCGGCAGCGGAGTATCTGCGCGGCTTCCTGCGTCCCGACGCTGCACCGGTCGTGGCCACGGTCGGGCCGCCGGAGATCCAGGGACGCTTCTTCTACAACGACGACCTGCGCGGCTTCAACTTCCGCCGCGAGCACGTGCCGCTCGACGTGGTCCTGCGCACGCTGCTGCGCGAGGCCGCGTCCGCGGCGCCGCCGTCGATCTATGTCGCATCGACGACGGTCGATACCTGGCTGCCGGGCTTCCGTAGCGAGAACCCGCTCGATTTCGGGCCGCGCGATCCGCTGGCGAGCATCTGGATCGGCAACCGCAGCCGCATCGCCGCGCACCAGGACGTACCGGACAATCTGGCCTGCGTCGTCGCCGGACGGCGCCGCGTGACGCTGTTTCCACCCGGGCAGCTGCGCAATCTCTACATCGGTCCGCTGGACCTCACCCCGGCCGGCCAGCCGATCAGCCTGGTCGATTTCGCAGCGCCCGACCTGCAGCGTTTCCCGCGTTTTGCCGAAGCGATGCGCCATGCGCTGGTCGCAGAGCTCGACCCGGGCGATGCGATCCTCATCCCCTCGATGTGGTGGCACCACATGGAAGGCCTCGCGGATTTCAATGTGCTGGTGAACTACTGGTGGCGCCAGTCGCCGGCCCGGATGGACACCCCGATGAACGCCCTGATGCTGGCGTTGATGACCGTGCGCGACCTGCCGCCGGCGCAGCGCGAGATCTGGCGCGACGTGTTCGACCACTACGTTTTCGGCGCCGATGCCGACACCGCCGGCCATATTCCCGAGGCGGCGCGCGGCCTGCTGGCACCGCTCGATGACGAGCGCGCGCGCAGGCTGCGCACCCGCCTGCTGCAACGACTCAACCGCTGACCGGAGCACACGATGCAAGAGACCCCTCCCAACACGGCGGTACGCCGCGTCGTGATTGCCGGCGGCGGCACCGCCGGCTGGATGGCGGCCGCCGGCATTTCCCGCACGCTGGGTCCGATGCTCGACATCGTGCTCGTCGAGTCGGACGAGATTCCGACCGTCGGCGTCGGCGAGGCGACGATCCCGACGCTCGTGACGTTCCACCGCGCGCTCGGGCTCGACGAGCGCGAGTTCATGGCCGCGACCCAGGCCACCTTCAAGCTCGGTATCCGCTTCGCCGACTGGAAGGCGCGGGGCGAGGAGTACGTCCATTCGTTCGGCACCACCGGCAAGGACCATTGGAGCGCGGGCTTCCAGCACTTCTGGCATCGCGGCCGCGCGCGCGGCCTCGCCGGCGATTACGGCGATTACTGCCTGGAACTGCGCGCCGCGCTCGAGGACCGCTTCGCGCATCTGCCCGAGAACGGTCTCAACTATGCCTTCCACATGGACGCCGGCCTGTACGCGCGCTACCTGCGCAGGTTCAGCGAATCGCACGGCGTGCGCCGCATCGAGGGACGCATCGCCGAGGTGCAGGCCGATCGCGCGTCGGGGAATATCGAGGCCCTGGTGCTCGCTTCGGGCGAGCGCATCGAAGGCGACCTCTTCATCGATTGCACGGGTTTTCGCGGCCTGCTGATCGAGCAGGCGCTCGGCGTGGGCTACGAGGACTGGTCGCACTGGCTGCTGTGCGACAGCGCGATCGCCGTCCAGACGGCGTCGGTCGGGCCCGCGGTGCCGTACACGCGCTCGACCGCGCGCGAGGCGGGCTGGCAATGGCGGATTCCGCTGCAGCACCGCGTCGGCAACGGCATCGTCTACGCCAGCCGCTACATCGACGATGCGCAGGCGCGCGAGATGCTGCTGGCCAACCTCCAGGGCGAGCGACTGGTGGAGCCGCGCACCATCCGCTTCCGGCCGGGGCAGCGCGAGCGTACCTGGCACGGCAACTGCGTCGCACTCGGGCTTGCGAGCGGCTTTCTCGAGCCGCTGGAATCGACCAGCATCCATCTGATCCAGCGCGGCATCATCCGCCTGCTGCAGCTGTTCCCCGCCGCCGGCATCAGGCAGACCGATGTCGACGAGTACAACCGGCAGTCGCGCGAGGAGATCGAGAGCATCCGCGATTTCGTGATCCTGCATTACAAGGTCACCGACCGCGACGACACTCCGTTCTGGCGCGCCTGCCGCGAGATGCAGGTGCCCGATTCGCTGGCGCACCGCATCGCCCTGTTCGCCGACAGCGGCCGGGTGTTCCGCGAGGGTTTCGAGCTGTTCGCCGAGAACTCCTGGGTCCAGGTCATGCTCGGCCAGGGGCTCGTGCCGCGCAGCCACCACCCGACGGCCGACCTGATGGACGATGCGGAACTCTCACGCTTCCTGGGCCAGATCCGCGAACGCGTGGCGCGCACGCTCGCCCAGCTGCCCGCGCACGAAACCTACGTACGCGGCTACTGCCCTGCCGCTCCGGTCTGAGCCTGCAGTTCCGGTGCGCGTCAGGCGCGCACCGGCCCCGTCGATTTGCGCACCTGCAGTGCGTAGGGCAGCTCCAGGGTTTCGCCGGCGCTGCTGTCGCGGATCGCCTTGAGCAGTTCCAGGCCAGCCAGGCGCCCCATCTCGCGGCTGGGCTGGCGCACCGTGGTCAGCGAGGGATAGATGTGCCGCGCGATGGGCATGTCGTCGAAGCCGCAGACCGAAACGTCCCGGGGGACCGAGAGGCCGCGCTCGCAGATCGCGCAGATCGCGCCGGCGGCCATGTCGTCGTTCGCGGCGAACACGGCGGTCGGCGGCTGCGGCAGATCGAGCAGCCTGTTGGTCGCATCGAAGCCGGATTCGTAGAAGAACTTGCCGGCCACCACCAGCGAGGCGTCGTATTCCAGACCGGCCTGCTTGAGTCCGTCGCGGTAGCCCGCCAGGCGCCAGCGGCTGGCGCCGTGCGCGGCGTGGCCCTTGATGTGGGCGATGCGCCGGTGGCCGAGCGATGCGAGATGCAGCACGACGTCGCGGGCGGCGCTGCGCTCGTCGACCACCGCGCCGATGCGGCGGTTCTGCTCCTGCGCCGAAATGCTCGCGTACGGAACGCCCAGTTCATCCAGCCGCGCCAGCAGCGAGGCATCGTCGGTGATCGGTGGGGTGAGCACCACGCCATCGAGCTGGGACTGCGCGATCATCGCCTCGACCTTGGCCACGATGTCGCGCGCGGTGTAGTCGACCGGCGCCAGCATCAGGTTGTAGTGCTGCGACTGGCAGGCATCGAGCAGGCCGAGCTCGACCTCCATCAGGTAGTTGCTCGAGGGATTGTCGTAGAGCATCGCGACCAGATAGGACCGGCGGCCCGCCAGCAGCCGGGCCGAAGCCAGCGGGCGGTACTGCAGTTTTTCGACCGCCGCCTCGACGGCGACGCGCGTGCGCTCCGAGACGTTCGGTTCATGGTTGAGCACGCGCGAGACCGTCTTCATCGACACGCCCGCCGCTTCCGCGACATCCTCGATCCGCACCCGCATGCTGTTCAATCCGGCCATCCTCGTTCCGGTCCCGATTCTGCCAGAGTCGCCGCACGATCCCGCGTCGGGGTGCATGTCGCCGTGCAGCAAGCGCCCGCGGGCTTGCGCCGGTATGCTAGCCGCCGCGTGACAACGCTGTCATCGCTGCACCAGCGTGACTGTCCACCCTGCGGCGCCTGCCGCGCTCCCGGAGCCCTTTCGATGATCGAATCGCGTCGCCCCGTCCGCCATGTCCTTCGCCGCGCACTGTTGCCGGCCATGCTCGCCGCGCTCGTCGTCGGCGCTGCCGGATGTGCGCGCGACGAGACCCCCGCCGCCCAGGCAACCGCACAGGTCGGTGGAGCCGATGCCGACCCGGCCGCCATCGATGCAGCGAACTGGCCCGACACCGCGTGGCCCCTGCCGCACGACGCCGAGCTGGAAAAGAAGATCGACGATCTGCTGGCAACGATGAGCGTCGAGGAGAAGGTCGGCCAGATCGTGCAGGGCGACATCGCCGACGTCACGCCCGAGGACGTGCGCAAGTACCGCCTGGGATCGATCCTCGCCGGCGGCAATTCCGATCCGGGCGGCCGCTATGACGCCTCGCCGGCGGAATGGCTGGCGCTGTCGGACGCCTTCTGGGAAGCGTCCATGGACACCTCCGGCGGTGGCAAGGCGATCCCGGTGATCTTCGGCATCGACGCCGTCCACGGCCAGAGCAACATCGTCGGCGCGACGCTGTTCCCGCACAACATCGGCCTTGGCGCGACGCGCAACGCCGAGCTGATGCGCGAGATCGGACGCGTCACCGCGATCGAGACGCGCACCACCGGCATGGAATGGGCGTTCGCGCCGACCGTCGCCGTGCCGCAGGACGACCGCTGGGGCCGCACCTACGAGGGCTATTCCGAATCGCCCGACATCGTCGCCGCGTTCGCGCCGGCGGTGGTCGAAGGCATGCAGGGCAAGGCAGGCTCGCCGGAGTTCCTCAACGACCAGCATGTGATGGTGTCGGTGAAGCATTACCTGGGCGACGGCGGCACTGCCGGCGGCAAGGACCAGGGCGAGACCGCCGTGAGCGAAGCGCAGCTGCGCGACATCCACGGCGCCGGCTATCCACCGGCAATCGCCGCGGGCGCGCAGGCGGTCATGGCTTCGTTCAACAGCGTCCACGGCCAGCGCATGCACGGACACAAGCCGCTGCTGACCGACGTGCTCAAGGACCGCATGAATTTCGGCGGCTTCGTCGTGGGTGACTGGAACGGCCACGGCCAGCTGCCGGGCTGCACCACCACCGACTGCGCAGCGACGTTCAACGCCGGGCTCGACATGGCGATGGCGCCCGACAGCTGGCGCGGCCTGTACGAGAGCACGGTCAAGCACGTGCAGTCGGGCGAGATTCCGATGGAACGCCTCGACGACGCGGTGCGCCGCATCCTGCGGGTGAAGTTCCGCATGGGCCTGTTCGACGCGCCCAAGCCGTCCGAGCGCACGCTCGGCGGCAAGTTCGAGCTGCTCGGCGCACCCGAACATCGCGAGGTCGCGCGTCGCGCGGTGCGCGAATCGCTGGTGCTGCTGAAGAACCAGGACGGCATCCTGCCGATCGCCGCGAACCAGCGCGTGCTGGTGGCCGGCGATGGCGCCGACGACATGGGCAAGCAGTCCGGCGGCTGGACGTTGAACTGGCAAGGCACGGGCACCAAGCGCGCCGACTACCCCAACGGCGACACCATCTGGGACGGCATCCGCAAGCAGGTCGGCGCAGCCGGCGGCACCGCGGAACTCGCCATCGACGGCAGCTACCGGCAGAAGCCGGACGTTGCGATCGTGGTGTTCGGCGAGGAACCCTATGCGGAGTTCCTCGGCGATCTGCCGAACCTGTTGTACAAGCCCGGCGACGACGCCGACCTCGAGCTGGTCAAGCGCCTGCGCGCCGACGGCATCCCGGTGGTCTCGGTGTTCCTGAGCGGCCGTCCGTTGTGGATGAACCGCGAGATCAACGCCTCCAATGCCTTCGTCGCAGCCTGGCTGCCGGGTTCGGAGGGTGCCGGCATCGCCGACGTGCTGCTGCGCGGCGCAGACGGTCAACCGCAGCACGACTTCAAGGGCAAGCTCAGCTTCTCCTGGCCGCGCCGCGCCGACCAGTACGTCAACAACGTGGGCATGGAAGGCTACGACCCGCTGTTCGCGTTCGGCCATGGCCTGACCTACGCCGATGACGGCAACCTCGCCGCGTTGCCGGAAGACGCCGGGGTCAGCGCCGACGACGGCAAGAGCGCCGGCTTCTTCGCCCGTGGCGTGCCGGGACCCGGTATCCGCCTGGTCGTCACCGGTGCCGACGGCCGCGGCGCCGACGTGCTGCATCCGCGCGTCGCCACGCCCGACGGCACCTTGACCCTCGCCGCGGTCGATCACCTGACCCAGGAGGGTGCGCGTCTGCTCACCTGGACCGGCAATGCCACCGCCGAACTGCTGTCGCATTCGCCGGTCGACCTCAGCCGCGAGACCAATGGCGATTCGCTGCTGCTGGTGACGCTGCGCGTCGATGCGCTGCCGGCCAGTGGCGACATCGTCCTGTCCGCCGGTTGCGGCGAGGCCTGCAAGGGCGAGCTGCCGGTGCGCGAGTGGCTGGCCACGTTGCCGCGCAACGAGTGGGTGACCGCGGGCATTCCGCTCAAGTGCCTGGCGGGCGCGGGCCTCGACACCACGCGTGTCAGCACGCCGTTCGCGCTGCACGCTCCGGCCGGTCTGACCCTGGGTCTGGCAGAGGTGCGCATCGGCACCGATGCCACGCACCGGCTCGACTGCAGCGCGCAGTAAGGCCCAGCCCCTCCCCGGAGGGGCTACCCCGGGGACATCCAAGCGACGCCGCCTTTCAGGGCGGCGTCGTCATATCCGCTCCCGGAGCGACCACCGCAACGCACCGTGCGCGCCGTGTCGACGCCACCCGACGCCGACGCGCCTAGACTCGAGGCACCTTCCCCGAGCGCGCATCCCATGATCGATCTGTATTACTGGCCCACCCCGAACGGCCACAAGATCACCCTCTTCCTCGAAGAGGCCGGCCTCGATTACACGCTCCGTCCGGTCAACATCGGCAAGGGCGACCAGTTCAAGCCGGAATTCCTCGCGTTCTCGCCGAACAACAAGATGCCGGCGATCGTCGACCATGCCCCGGCCGATGGCGGCGAACCGCAGACCGTATTCGAATCCGGCGCGATCCTGTTGTATCTGGCGGAGAAGTCCGGCCAGTTCCTCTCGGCCGAGCCGCGCACGCGAATCCAGGCGCTGGAATGGCTGTTCTGGCAGATGGCCGGCCTCGGCCCGATGACCGGCCAGTACGGCCACTTCAACGTCTATGCACCGGAGAAGATTCCCTACGCGATCGAGCGCTATACCAACGAGGCGAATCGTCTGCTGCAGGTGCTCGACACGCACCTGAAGGGTCGCGACTTCATCGCCGGCGAGGCGTACTCGATTGCCGACATGGCGACCTATCCGTGGATCGGCGTCTACGACAAGGCGCCGATCGACATGACGCCTTATCCAGAGATCCAGCGCTGGCACGCGGCGATCAAGGCACGCCCGGCCACGGAGCGCGCCTACGCGCGCGCGAAGGAGATCAATCCGGATCTCGGCAAAGCAATGAGCGAGGAAGAGAAGAAGCTGCTGTTCGGACAGGGCCGGCGCTGAGCGACCGCGTGCGTGACAATGCGTGCCGGCAGAGCCCCTGCGCGCGGACCGCGCGGGACGTGCGTAGCAACGATTGGCAGCGCCTGCCGTCCGGCGGCTCCGGATCAGGCCGACGCCGGCGTCCGCAGCGGCTTGACGAACTGGATGATGTCGCGCGCGTCGTGGCCGGACCTGCGCTGGAAACCCGCGCTGGCGTAGAGACGGATGTTCCCGGCACTCCCGGCGCCGGTCTCCAGCTCCGCCCGGTCACAGGCGGGATCGGCTTCGTTCTGGACGAACGCCAGAAGCCAGCGCCCGACACCGCTGCCGCGCATCTGCGGCGCCACCGCCAGGCGTCCGATGTGCCAAGCCGCTCCTTCGCCACGCGCCCGCACCATCCCCAGCAGCGTGCCGTCACGCCAGAGCCCGAATGCCGTCCACTGGTCGAGCCACGTCCGCACGTCGTCGAGGCCTTCGTGCAGCGCCGGGATGTCCAGCGTGCCGTTGGCGAACGCCTCGTCCACCCAGCAGCAACGCTGGAGGACCAGCACATCGGCAGCATCCGCCGACGTCAGGCGGCGGACATAGGCGCCCGGCACCGGGCCGGCCTGCGCCGCGTCACGCAGCGGCTCGCGCATGGGCCTGAGCGCATGCGCGAGCCTCACCACCTCCTCGAGCATGCGCGATGCGAGCGCATCTCGCCGCGCGTCCTGCGCAATGCGGCCATCGACGACCGCATCGTCGATGCGGACCGCCACGCTCGCGCTGGTCGGCACGAGCCGGAGCGCGGACAAGACCGGCCGGGCGTGCTGTACCGAACGCGTACCGGCGGACGTGTGTCCGTAGCTGACGAAGCCGGCGGATTTCCACGCCCACTCCCGCGCGAGGTAGTCGAGCGCGTTCTTCAGCACGGCCGGCATGCCGTGGTTGTACTCGGGTACCACGAACACGAATCCGTCGACGCTGTCGACCAGTGCGCTCCAGTGCCGGGAATGCCGGCCGCGATAGACGCCGGCCATCGGGTGCTCGGCCTCGTCCAGGAACGGAAGGTCCAGGTCGGCGAGGGACACCGGAACCAGTTGGGCCTCCAGACGCATTGCCTGCGCCGAGACGGCGCGGGTGAACCAGTCCGCGACGGCCGGGCCCAGTGCATTGGGGCGAGTGGTGCAGGTGAGCACCAGGATCCGCATCGTTTTCGTTGACATGTAATCGATCATTGGGGATATTCGATTACATGTCAACGAAAAAGAAATCCACCGCGACCTCCACCTGGCTGACCCCCGCCGAGGAACGCGCGTGGCGCCTCTTCCGGCACATGGCGATCCACGTCAACGGGCACATCCGCCATGCGCTTCTCGACACCGGCCTGTCCGATGCCGACTATGAAGTGCTCAGCACGCTGGTCGAGCGGCCCGACACGCGGAGCACGCTGCATGCGCAGGCGGTCAAGATGGGGTGGTCGCGCAGCCGGCTGTCGCGCCATGCGTCGCGCATGGAAGCCCGCGGCCTCGTCGAACGCGCCCCCGATCCCGACGATGGCCGGGGCTGCCTGCTCGTGCTCACGCGGGCCGGGCGCGACGCCCTGCGCGCAGCCACGGCGCCGCACCTGCAGTCGGTACGCCGGCACTTCGCGGATCTGCTGGACGCCGACGACCTGCGCGACCTGGAGCGGATCGCGGCGAAGCTCAGCAGCACACCGCAGCCACCGCCCGACTAACCGCAACCACGCGATCCACGCGCAGGCCGCTGGGAACGGGCCCCGCGCCCGCGGCCGCACCAGGAACACCCGCGTGTCCACCCGTCAACCAGAAGGAATCCACCATGATCCGATCAGCGCACCTGTCGGTCGTCTGCGCCGGCCTGCTCGCGGCGTCCGCGCCCGCGGCATCGGCCGAACCGGCGCCCAAGCGACCGTCGCTGCAGACCCTCGAACAGATCATCGAGACCCGCACGCCCGAGACCCGGATCGAAACGCCGGATCACGAGCGCATCAGCGCGCGTCGCATCGACATCGTCGATGCCGATGGCACCATCCGCATGACGCTGGCCGGGGCCACGCCCCCGCCGATCATCGACGGCATCCAGTACCGGCGCGCGTTCAACGTCGCCGGTCTGATTCTCTACGACGCCGCCGGCAGCGAGCGCGGCGGCTTCGGCACGGCCGATGTCGACGGTGGCATGGCGGTTCTGGCGCTGGACCATCCGGCGATGGACGCGGTCGGCTGGCGCGTGTCGCCCGACGGTGCGGTCAGCTTCGTCATCAACCAGGCGCCGCCACTGGTCCGTGAGCCCGCCCTCGGCGATGCCCTGGTGCCTGGCGTCGAATCGCCGACCCGAATGCGCCTGGCGGTCGCTGCCGACGGCACGCCCACCGTCGCCCTGTCCGACGCCGCGGATCGGCCGCGCCTGCGCCTGACGGTGACCGACGCGGGTTTCGGCGCGATCGAATTCCTGGATGCCGAAGGCGAGGTGATCCACACGATCGCGCCGGAAGCGGACAGCGTGGCGCACTGACGCCTGCGGTGCGTCAGCGGCCGTTGCCCCCGAGGGCCGGCTCGCGGCGTGGACGGGCACGGCGCGAGCGTGCCACGGACAAGGGCGTGAATCCCCATGCCTGCAGGACGATGAGGGACGAGGCAAAGACGCTGCCGTTCCGGCAGGACCGTCGCTGAGGCACCGATAAGCGTGGCGGCCTGCACCGCCACGCGCGCTTGCGTAGGATCGGTCGCCTCTCGGATCAAGGATGATGTCCGATGCGAACGATCGCGCTTTCGACCGCGGCCTGCCTGCTCGCCGCATGCGCGACGACGCCTGCATCCCTGACCGCCGACCCGACGCGCTGCGATGCACTCGCCGGCGATGACTGGCAACCCACGGCGGCGCCCGACGTGGCTGCGGAGCTGCTCACGCTGGCGCATGTGACTGCGGCGCCCGACCAAGCGGTCTGGTATCTGGCCACCGATGGCGCGCGGGCCGCGTGCCTGCCGCCGGCCACAGTCGGCACCTGCGGCCATGTGCTGCACACCTTCCAGCCGCAGGTGCATCGCATGTGGGCCTGGTCGGGCGGCGCGACGCGCCGGGAAGCCTGCGCGGACTGAAGCGTCAGCGCGCTCTGCCCGCCCGATACACTGACGCCTTCGCTCCAATGGACCCGCCATGCGCTCCGTACTTGCCGCTGCCGCCCTGATGATCGCCACGTCCTCCGCCCTCGCTTCCACCCCGCCCGCCTCCGGCGGTCTCACGCTCGAGGCCATCACCGGCGATGCGCCGCTGTCGGGGCCGACGCTGATGAAGCCACAGGTCGCGCCGGACGGTTCGCGCGTGACCTTCCTGCGCGGCAAGGACGAGAACCGCAACCAGCTCGACCTGTGGGAGTACGACATCGCCAGCGGGCAGACGCGGATGCTGGTCGATTCGAAGGTCGTGCTGCCGGGCGAAGAAACGCTCAGCGATGCGGAGAAAGCACGCCGCGAGCGTCAGCGCATCGCCGGGCAGTCGGGCATCGTCGATTACCAGTGGGCGCCGGATGCGCAGCGCCTGCTGTTCCCCCTCGGCGGCGAGCTGTATCTCTACGACCTGTCGAAGTCGGGCAGCGACGCGGTACGGCAGCTCACCGACGGCGGCGGCTTCGCGACCGATCCCAAGGTCTCGCCGCGCGGTGGCTTCGTCAGCTTCGTACGTGCGCGCAATCTGTGGGTCATCGATCTCGCCAGCGGCGTCGAGCGTCAGCTCACGACCGACGGCAGCGACGTGATCGGCAATGGCGTCGCCGAGTTCGTCGCCGACGAGGAAATGGATCGCCACACCGGATACTGGTGGGCGCCCGACGACAGCGCGATCGCCTTTGCCCGCATCGACGAGTCACCGGTGCCGGTGCAGAAGCGCTACGAGGTCTATGCCGACCGCACCGATGTGATCGAACAACGCTATCCGGCCGCGGGTGACCCGAACGTGCGCATCAGCCTGCACGTGGTCGCGCCGCAGGGTGGCGCTGTGCGCGACGTCGATCTCGGCCCCGATCCGGACATCTACCTGGCCCGGGTGCAGTGGCGCGATCCGCAGCGGCTGACGTTCCAGCGCCAGTCGCGCGACCAGCAGACCCTGGAGCTCATCGAGACCACGCTGGCCACCGGCGCGCAGCGCACCCTGGTCACCGAACGCAGCCGCACCTGGGTGCCGCTGCACAACAGCCTGCGCTTCCTCGGCGACGGCCGCTTCATCTGGTCCTCCGAGCGGGATGGCTTCCAGCATCTGTACCTGGCCTCGGAAGACGGGCGCCGGATGCGCCCGCTGACCCGGGGCGAGTGGCCGGTGGACGAGTTGCTGGCGGTCGATGAGGACAAGGGCCTGCTGTTCTTCCGTGCCGGCATGGTGCTGGAAGACGGCAAGGCCCTGCCGCGCGCGACCGAATCGCGGATCTACAGCGTCGGCCTCGATGGCAGGCAGGCCTACACCGCGCTGTCGGACGCGCCCGGCATGCATGGCGCGAGCTTCGCCCGCAACGCCTCGGTCTTCGTCGACAGCTGGTCCAACACCACCACGCCGCCGCAGATCGCACTGCGCCGCGCCGACGGCACGCGGCTTGCCACGCTGGTCGAGAACGACCTTGCCGACGCCGATCATCCGTATGCGCCGTACCGCGCCGCGCACCGGCCCACCGAATTCGGCACGCTCACGGCCGCCGACGGTCGCACGCCCCTGCACTACTCGCTGATCAGGCCAGCGGACTTCGACGAGCGCAACACCTATCCGGTGGTCGTCTTCGTCTACGGCGGCCCGGCCGCGCAGACCGTGCTCGACACCTGGCCCGGCCGCGCCGATGCGAGCTTCCACCAGTACCTCGCCCAGCGCGGCTATGTGGTGTTC
>Ga0233363_1000135_pt1 | contig 36733 bp, 31 predicted proteins | sample ElkDunMinimDraft_18_FD_191534 | JGI IMG/M metagenome (GOLD analysis project Ga0233363, IMG submission 191534) | Fecal eukaryotic communites from dung pellets of Tule Elk in California, USA - Elk Dung C16 | ecosystem: Host-associated > Mammals > Digestive system > Large intestine > Fecal | place... | reverse complement strand
CACCCCGCAGGCCCACGCTCGTGACCGACGTCGACGTCCGCCTGCCGAGCCACCTCACGGCGAGCGGGCGCGCCATCCTGGCCGGCCTCCCCGCCGCCCAGGTCCGCGCGCTGTTCCCCAGCGCGTCCGCCTTCGCCGACCGGACCGGCACGGGCCCGCAGTCCCTGCGGGAGCTGCGCGAGGTGCTGCGCGCGACCCGGCGCCGCGGCTGGGCGACCGAGGAGGGCGAGGTCACCCCCGGGCTGTCGTCGGTCGCCCGCGCCGCGGTCGACCACACCGGCTTCCCCGTCGCCGGGGTCGCGGTGACGTTCCGGTCCGACGACGTCGACGGCGACCGGCACGCCGACCTGGCCGACGCGGTGGGCCGCGCCGCGGCGGAGATCTCCCGGCGGCTGGGTGCGCGCCCTTAAGCGGTGGCCACAGGCGCGGCCGCACGCCTAGGTTCGCCTCCGTGGACGTCAGACGCAGCTGACCGAGCCCGACGTGCGACAGCACCTCGGGCCTCTTGTCATGCCTCCGACGTCTCCCGAAAGCTGATCCCCACGTGCCTGGTCGTCCTCATGCCGGCGAGGGTGGAGCGCTCACCCTCGCACTGTCCTCCGCCTCGATCGCCGGAGGGCTCTTCCTTCCCCTGTCGCTCGTCTACTTCACCGTCCTGACCGACATCTCCCTCACCTCGCTCGGCGCGCTCGTCACCGCGGCCGGGCTGGTCGCCGTCCCTCTCCCCGTGCTGGCGGGATGGCTGGTCGACCGCCTCGGCGCGCGACCGCTGGTCGTGGCGGCACTCGTCGTCCAGGCCGCGGGCTACCTCGGCTTCGTCGTGGCGCGCGAACCCGTCGCGGTCTTCGCGGCATCCGCGTGCCTCGCCGTGGGGGGCCGGCTGTTCTGGTCCTCGATCTTCGCGCTGGTCGCCGAGCACGCCGAGGCGCACCCGGGTACGCCCGTGGAGGCCTGGTTCGCACGCATCAACACCGTCCGGACCGTGGGGATCGTCGCCGGCGGACTGGTCGCCGGGTTCGTCGTCTCCCTGGACAGCCCGCGCGCCTACGTGCTCCTGGCCTGGGCGGCCGCAGCCGGCTACGCCGTCGCCGCGGTCCTCGTGCTGAAGACCCGGACGTCACCGGCACCGCTCGTCGCACCGCCGTCGGCGGCCGTGGGCTACGGTCGCCTGCTCCGCGACCGGGCGTTCCTCACCCTCCTGGCGGCCAACACCGTCTTCGCGCTCTCCACGCTGTTCGCCGGGCTCACCCTCCCGACCCTGATCAGGTCAGGGCTGCACGGGCCGGGGTGGCTCACTGCCGCCCTGCTCGTCACCAACGCGCTGCTGGTCGCCGTCTTCGGCCCCCGCGGCGGGCTGCTGGCCTCGAGGCGCCCAGCCAGGCAGCTGCTGCGTGCCGCGGCGACGCTGTGGTGCACCGCCTTCCTGGTCCTGGCCCTGGGCGCCCCCACGCCCTTGCCCGGTGCGGCGGTGCTGCTCCTGCTGTCGATGGCGGCCCTCAGCGGCGCCGAGGTCCTGCATGCCCCGGCGTCGACCTCGCTGGTCAACGCGATGGCCGGACCGCACGGGCGCGGCAGGTACCTGGCGACGCTCCAGTACTCGTTCGTCGCGGCCGAGCTCGTCGGCCCGGTCATGTTCGCGACGCTGTTCGAGCACGCGAGCGCCCTGCCGTACGCGGTGCTGGCCGTCGCCAACGCTGCCGTGCTCCCGTTCCTGCGGCGTACCTCCGAGCGGCGGGTGTGAGGTGCGCGTCCGGTCAGTCCGGGTCGCTCGGGTCGAGCGGCAGGTGGTGGTCGAGGTTGACGGTGCCGCGCCGCCAGTACCCCGAGATCGCCAGCTGGTCGGGCCGTGCGCCCGCCTCGTGACGCAGGTACCGACGCACCGGCACGAGCTCGCCCGCCTCGCCCGCGGCGAACACGAGCTCGTCCTCCGAAGGAGCGCCGAGCGCGCGGACCGCGGCCTCGAGCTGCCCGGGACCGTCCGTGCGGTACAGGATCTCGACGTCGGCGTGCCCGAGCTCCGACTCGACGAGCTCCTCGGGGACGTCGTCGCCGATCTCGACGATCGCGGTGACCGGGACGCCCGGACCGACCGCCCCGACCCAGCGTGCCGCCGCCGGGAGCGCCGTCTCGTCGACGACGACGGTCAGCCGGGCGACGCCGTCAGGTACGCCGAGGCTGCCTCGGGGGCCGGCGAGCACCAGCTCGTCCCCGACGGCGGCCCGGGCCGCCCAGGCCGAGGCCGGACCCTCGTCGCCGTGCAGCACCCAGTCGATGTCGAGCTCGTGGACGCCGTCGACGGTCCGGGTCGCGCGCACCGTGTAGTCGCGCGAGATGGACACGACGCCCGTCGGCCGCTGCAGCCCGCCGTCGGGCGCGAGCCAGGGCGCATGCAGCTCACCGGTGGCCGGGTCGGGCAGGAAGACCTTGACGTGGTCCTCCGGGCCCGGCGCCTGGAGGCCCGCGAGCGTGGCCGGCCCGTCCGCTCCCGCGACGTCGCGGAACGTCGTCCGCCGCAGCGCCGGAGCGAGGTCGTGCACGGCATGCACCCGTACACGGCGGGGAATCAGGTCGAAACGAGTCCTGGACCGGGTGAGCACGAGGCGATTCCATCACGCGCGACCGGTGCGTCCGCCAGCAACTGTGTGCAAGATCTCCACACCTTCTGTGGGGTGCGCCCCGAATCGTCCCCTTCCCAGGCGGCAGAATTGGCGACATGACGTCACCGGCGACTTCTTCGACGATGCGGCTACCCGCCCGCGTCGCTGCCGCGAGCCTGCTCGCGGTCGCGATGATGCTCGGCGCCTGTTCCTCGTCGGGTGAGGTCGAACGGTTCATCGCGGACGCCCAGGTGCGCGCGGACGCCGTCGAGGACGACCTGCGACGTGTCGAGGAACAAGTGAAGGACCAGGTCATGGACCTGCCTCAGCAGGTGCGCGGAGGCGTCACGGACGCCGTCGCCTCCGCCCAGGCGGCCACTGATGAGGCGCGGCTCGCGCTCGAGAAGGCCGCGAACGGCTCGGACGACGCGGTCGTCGCCCTGGCGGACGCCCAGGTGGCGCTCGACGCCGCATCGGCCGAGCTCCAGTACGCCAAGGAGACCGCCGCCCAGGCCGGCAGCGAGGTCGCCGGCTCGCTCGAGCGCCTGCACGACCAGATCGACGCCCTACGCGGCGAGACGAGCCGCGCCGCGACCTGACGCCGCTCGCCCGGAGCGCCGAGTGGCGCTCAGCGGCTCCAGAGGCTCAGCGGCTCACGAGGCTCAGAGGTTCGAGAGCAGCCCGAGCACCCGCTGGGTCGCCAGCGCGGCGGCCTGCTCGTCGTAGTCCGGGGACCCGGGCTCGGCGAACAGGTGGCCCGATCCCGGGTACACGAACAGCTCGCCGCCCGGCACCGAGGCCGTGTACTCCGCCTCCGCCTCCGGCTCCCGCCACGGGTCGCCCGCGCTGACGTGGGCCTGCGACGGGACCCCGGCCGGCCAGGTGGCGTCCCACCACGACGGCGCGACCGCACCGTAGAGGAAGAACGCGCCCTGGGCACCGGGCCGCTGGAGCACCGACTCCGCGGCACGTGCCGCACCCATCGACATGCCGCCGTACACGACGTCGGCGGGGAGCTCGGCGACGAGCTGCGCCGCGCGCCGCGCGAACGTCTCCTCGCCCACGGAGTCTGCGTAGCTGACGCCGGCGTCGACGTCGCTGAACGTCCGGCCCTCGAAGAGGTCGGGCGTGTGCACGGTGTGCCCGGCGTCCCGGAGGGTCCGCGCGAACGCGTGGACCCCCTCGGTGAGCCCACGGGCGTGGTGGAAGAGCACGATCTCAGCCATGGGCCGCACGCTACGCGCGGTACCCGACAACGGTCCTCGCGCCCGCTCGGCCGGCACCCCTCGTCGCGGGCTCACCGCCCCGCGAACGTGTCCCGGGCCGCCAGCAGCCCGCCGACGGCGGGGACGAGGTCGTCGAGCGCCGCACGCGCGAGCTGGTCGGCGCCGTCGACGACGGCGTCGAAGGGTCCGCGGTCGCGCTCGGGCCCGGCCGCGAGCTCCGCGGCGTGCGCCGCGAGCAGCACGGCGTCCCGGTGGGAGCCGAGGACCTTCTGCAGCCGGCTCCCCTGCTCGCCGAGCGCCCGGGCCTTGCCGCCCAGCAGCTCGGCGGGTTCCTCCGTCACGGCCGCCGTCGCGTGCGCGAGGCGACGCGCGGCCTTGCGCGTCTCGTGGGCCTCGGCGAGGCCGTGCGCGGCCGCGGCGCTCCAGGGCGCGGCGAGCCTCCCGACGTCGAGGTCGTCCGTCGCCGTGGCCACCCGGTCCGCCTGCCGGCGCAGCCGCCTGCGCGCCATCCTGGCCGCGGGCTTCTCGGCCTCCGGCGAGAGCGGCGGCTCCGCGGCCCAGCGCATCAGGACGGTGGTCAGCTCCCCGTGGGCGGGCGACAGGCACCAGGCGGTCACCTGCGTGTGGGCGAGCCGGTACCGCTCCTCGAGGTCACGGACCAGCCACTCCACGAGCTCCGTCTCGCTCGCGCGGGTCATCGTGGACCCCAGCAGTGCCGCCTGCTCCGCACGCACCTCCAGGTCGCGTGCGTCCCCGAGCACCGTGCCGAACTCCGCGAGCAGCACGCGCAGCTCGGCCAGTGCCTCGGCGTCGAAGACCTTGCGGTACACCGCGAGCACGTTGCGCAGCCGCCGCACCCCCGTGCGCAGCGCGTGCACGCCGTCCGGCTCGTCGGCGACCGCGGCGGGCGTGCGTTGCTCGATGCGGCGGACGTGGTCGGCCACGACCGCCGCGAACACCTCGCCCGCCGTGATCTCCGTGGTGCCCACCGATCGCCTCCCGACTCGCCCGCCCGCCGTCCGTCCGTCCGTCCGTCCGTCCGTCCGTCCGTCCGTCCACCCTGGTGGCGCCCGCGCTCCCTCGCACACGGTGCCCGGGCAATCGGCTTGCGGCACCTTGCGACAATGGATGGTCGTGAGCACCGAGCCATCCACCTCCCCGCAACCCGCCGACGACGGCGGGGCGCGCCGTCGTCGGCGCGGCGGCCGGGGCCGCGGCGCTGGAAGGCAGCAACGGGGCCCGTTCCGCTCGGGTGACGACGCCGGCCAGAGGCAGGTGGGGCCGCGGCGTGTGAGCCGCGCGCGCCTCGAGCGCGCCGCCCAGGCGCGCGCGGAGGTCGACCTGCCGCCGCTCAACTATCCCGAGCAGCTCCCGGTCTCCGCGCGGCGCGCCGACATCGCCCAGGCGATCGCGGACCACCAGGTCGTGATCGTCGCGGGCGAGACCGGTTCGGGAAAGACGACGCAGATCCCCAAGATCGCGCTGGAGCTCGGGCGCGGACGCGCCGGGCAGATCGGGCACACGCAGCCCCGCCGCATCGCGGCCCGCAGCGTGGCCGAACGCATCGCCGAGGAGCTCGGCACGCCGTTGGGCGGCGTCGTCGGGTACCAGGTGCGCTTCACCGACCAGTCGAGCGACGAGACGCTCGTCAAGGTCATGACCGACGGCATCCTGCTGGCCCAGATCCAGCGCGACCCGGACCTGCTCGCCTACGACACGCTCATCATCGACGAGGCGCACGAGCGGTCGCTCAACATCGACTTCCTGCTCGGGTACCTCTCGCGGCTGCTGCCCCGCCGCCCCGACCTCAAGCTCGTCGTCACGTCGGCCACGATCGACTCCGAGCGCTTCGCGGCCCACTTCTCGCCGTCGCACCTGGCCCAGGTCGGCGGGGCGCCCGACGCCGTCGTGGACGTGCTGCCCCAGGCCGCACCCATCGTCGAGGTCACGGGCCGGACGTACCCCGTCGAGATCCGGTACCGCCCGCTCAGCCCGGACGACGCCGAGTCGGGCCTGCGCAAGGGCAAGGGCGAGGAGAAGGACCTGGTCACGGGCATCGTCGAGGCCTGTGACGAGCTCATGAGGGAGGGACCGGGCGACATCCTGGTGTTCCTGTCGGGCGAGCGCGAGATCCACGACGCCGCCGACGCACTCGAGGGCCGTCTCCAGGACCGCGTCCGGGACGTCAAGCGCCCGGACTACGTCGAGATCCTGCCGCTGTACTCGCGGCTCTCGGCGGCCGAGCAGCACCGCGTCTTCCAGTCGCACCCGGGCCGGCGCATCGTGCTCGCGACCAACGTGGCCGAGACGTCGCTGACCGTGCCCGGCATCCACTACGTCGTCGACCCGGGCACGGCCCGCATCTCGCGGTACTCGAAGTCGACCAAGGTGCAGCGGCTCCCGATCGAACCGATCTCGCAGGCGTCCGCGAACCAGCGCTCGGGCCGGTCGGGCCGTGTCGCGGACGGCATCGCCATCCGCCTCTACTCGAAGGACGACTTCGAGAGCCGGCCCGAGTTCACGGAGCCGGAGATCCTGCGCACGTCGCTCGCGTCCGTGCTGCTGCAGATGATCTCGGTCGGCGTCGTCACGGTGCCCGACGAGGTCGCCCGGTTCCCGTTCGTCGAGCCGCCCGACACGCGGTCGGTGCGCGACGGCGTCCAGCTCCTGCTCGAGCTCGGCGCGCTCGAGGTCGGCGACGGCACCACGCGGCTGACCGACGCCGGGCGCACGCTCGCCCAGCTCCCCATGGACCCGCGGCTCGCGCGCATGATCATCGAGGGCGCGCGCCTCGGCGTCGCGCGCGAGGTCGCGATCATCGCCGCGGTCATGTCCATCCAGGACCCGCGCGAGCGACCCGCCGAGACCCGCGCGCAGGCCGACCAGCTGCACGCCCGGTTCACCGACCCGGGCTCCGACTTCCTCACGTACCTCAACCTGTGGGAGTACGTGCGGACCCAGCAGCACGAGCTGTCGTCGTCCGCGTTCCGCCGCCTGTGCAAGGCCGAGTACCTCAACTTCCTGCGCATCCGCGAGTGGCAGGACGTCGTCGCGCAGCTCCGCGAGATGTCCAAGCCGCTGGGCATCGACATGTCCTACCGCCCGGCGTCCCGCGACGTCGCCGAGGCACGCCCTGCCGGGGACGAGGCCGACGCCGACAGCCCGGCGCAGGAGCACCGGCTCGTCTGGGACGGCGACACCATCCACCGCGCGCTGCTGGCCGGCCTGCTCTCGCAGATCGGCATGCAGGACACGGGCGAGATCAAGGCGTCGTCGGTCGCCCACCTGCGGGGAGAGGCGCGCGCCCGGGCGCTGCGCCAGGCCGCCAAGCGTGCCCGCAACGAGTACCTCGGCGCCCGCGGCGCCCGGTTCGCGATCTTCCCCGGCTCGCCCCTGAGCAAGAAGCCGCCGGCCTGGATCATGGCGGGCGAGCTGGTCGAGACGTCCCGCCTGTGGGCGCGCGACGTCGCCCGCATCAAGCCCGAGTGGGCCGAGGAGCTGGCCGGCCCGCTCGCCCGCCGGACGTACTCCGACCCGCACTGGTCGACGCGGCAGGGCGCCGCGATGGCCACCGAGAAGGTCCTGCTCTACGGCGTGCCGATCGTCTCCGACCGTGCGGTGCTGTACGCCAAGGTCGACCGCGAGGCCGCGCGGGAGATGTTCATCCGGCACGCGCTCGTGCAGGGCGAGTGGACAACGCACCACGCCTTCTTCGCCCAGAACCGGCGGCTGCTCGAGGAGGCCGAGGAGATCGAGGCACGGTCCCGGCAGCGCGGGCTCGTGGCCTCCGAGGACGACCTGTTCGCGTTCTACGACGAGCGCGTGCCCGACGACGTCGTGTCCGCACGGCACTTCGACCAGTGGTGGAAGGCGGCCCGCCGGCGCGACCCCGACCTGCTCACCTTCACGCTCGACCAGCTCGTCGACACGTCGGCCGTCGACACCGAGCTGTTCCCCGAGACGTGGACGCAGGGCGAGCTCACGCTCCCCCTGACCTACCAGTTCCAGCCCGGTACCGACGCCGACGGCGTCACCGTGCACATCCCGCTGTCGATCCTCAACCGGGTCACCCCGGACGGCTTCGACTGGATGGTCCCGGGCATGCTGGACGAGCTGTGCGTCGCGACGATCCGGTCGCTGCCCAAGGCGGTGCGCGTCCAGCTCGTCCCCGCTCCCGACGTCGGCTCGGCGGTCGCCGACTGGCTGCGCGAGCACTCCCCGTCCTGGCAGGACATGACCCGTGCGGGCGACATGGCCGAACCGTTCTCGGCCGCGTTCACCCGGGCCGTCCGGGCCGTGCGCGACGTCGCCGTGCCCGACGACGTGTGGACCGCCGAGCGCGCCGAGCGGCTGCCTGCCCACCTGCGGATGACGTTCCGGGTCGAGGAGCCTGCCGGCGGTGGGCAGACCGTCGTCGACGAGTCGAGGGACCTGCTGGCGCTCCAGCGCCGGCTGGCGTCGCGGACCGAGGCGGCGGTCCGGGCCGCGGTCAAGGGTGCCGTGGGGCGGGCGCTCGAGGAGGCTGCTTCTGCGTCGCGGACGGCGGGATCGGGCGACGGCGGTGCGCCGCCTCGCTCACGGGCCCCAGGGGGCCCTCCGCTCCGGCGTGACGGCGGCGCACCGCCGCCCTCAGATGACACCTCTTCTGCCCTTGTCGTCGCGGAGCGCTCGGGGCTGAGCGGGTGGCCCGACGGCCTGCCCGACGGCGCGTTGCCCGAGGCCGTGTCGACCGACCTGGGCGGTGGCGTCGTCGTGCGCGGCTACCCCGCGATCGTGCAGGAGCAGGACGCCAAGGGGCGGCCGACCGTCGCCCTGCGGGTCCTGGCAGATGCCGCCGGACGCGACGCCGCACACGCGCGAGGCGTGCGCCGGCTGCTGCTGGGCGAGACGGCGCTGCAGACCGGGCGCATCACGTCCCGCTGGTCGGGCACGCAGTCGCTGACGCTCGCAGCCGGCCCCTACCGGAACACCGAGGAGCTGGTGGCCGACCTCCAGCTCGCGGCCGTCATCGCCCTGACCAGCGGCGACGCCGACACCATGCCCGGCACCCCGGCGGGCGCACCGGTCGCCTCCGCGATCCGGGACGCCGCCGCCTACGCCGATGCGCGGGACTTCGTGCGGCGCCATCTCGAGGACCAGGTGCACCGCGTCGTGGGGCACGTGGTCGCCGCGCTCAGCGCGTGGCGGACGCTCGAGGGCGAGGTCCGGGCGTCGTCGTCGCTGGCGCTGCTCAACACGCTGCAGGACGTCCGCGACCACGCCGCGACGCTCATCCACCCCGGCTTCGTCTCGGCGACCCCGCCGCGACGCCTCCCGTACCTGGTCCGCTACGTGCGGGCGGCGTCCTACCGGATCGAGAAGGCCCAGGCGAACCCGCACCGCGACGCGGAGCTCACCTGGCGCATCCACGACGTCGAGGAGGCGTACGCCAAGGCGCGGGCCGCGTACGCCGCGGGGCCCGCGGACCCCGCGCGCGCCGCCGAGCTCGCCGAGGTGCGGTGGCTCATCGAGGAGCTGCGCGTGTCCCTGTTCGCGCAGCAGCTCGGCACCGACGGGCCCGTGAGCGAGAAGCGGATCCGCAAGATCCTCAGCCCAGGCGGCTGGTGAGGGCCCGATCCCCGGCGGCGTCGATCGGTTCGGCAGTCCGTCGTCTGTTCGGCAGTCCGGACTGCCGAACGGAAGCCGAAGTGCCGACCTGATCGGCCGGCCGGAGCCGGGCCGACGCCGGTCAGGCGAGCGCGCGCGTGATCTCGAGCAGGTCCTCCGGCACGTGCTTGACCTTCCCCGCGATCTCCTCGAGCGAGACCAGCTCGACGGCGTCGCCGCGCAGCGCCGTCATCACGCCGCCCTTGCCCGCGCTGACGGCATCGATCGCCGCGACGCCGAACCGGGAGCCGAGGATGCGGTCGCCCGGGGTCGGGGAGCCGCCGCGCTGGACGTGCCCGAGCACCGTGACCCGCGTGTCGAAGCCCGTGCGCTGCTCGATCTCGGCCTTGAGGCGTTCGCCGATCGCCCCCGCGACGATCTCGCCGAACCGGCCGACCTGCGTCTCGTAGCTCATCGCCGTGCCCTCCGCGGGGACGGCGCCCTCGGCCACGACGATGATCGAGAAGCTCGCGTGCGCGCGGTGGCGGTGCCGCAGGAACCGCACGACCTTGTCGATGTCGAACGGGTCCTCGGGCACGAGCACCAGCTCGGCCCCGCCCGCGATCCCCGCCGCCGTGGCGATCCATCCCGCGTCCCGGCCCATGACCTCGACGATCATGACCCGGTTGTGCGACTCGGCCGTCGTGTGGATGCGGTCCACCGCGTCGGTCGCGATGCTCACCGCGGTGTCGAAGCCGATCGACGCGTCCGTCCCCCAGACGTCGTTGTCGATCGTCTTGGGCACCGCCACGATCCGGACGCCGTGCTCCGCGACCTTGCTCGCGGCGTGCAGCGTCCCGTCGCCGCCCACGCAGATGAGCGCGTCCACGCGCTCGGCCTCGAGGGTGGTGAGCACGGCGTCGATACCGCCGTCGGACCGGTGCGGGTGGAAGCGGGCCGTGCCCAGCAGGGTTCCGCCGACACCGAGCACGTTGCGGATGTCCTGGCGTCCGAGGGGCACCACGTCGCCTTCCGTGAGGCCCTTCCAGCCGTTGCGGAAGCCGATGATCGTATGGCCGTACTGGCCGACGCCACGCTTGACCACCGCGCGGATCACCGCGTTCAGGCCCGGGACGTCGCCGCCACCGGTCAGCAGGCCGACTCGCACTCTGCACTCACCTCGTCCCGCCGCACAGCGGCGTCGTCCGACCAGTCCTCGCACAAGCACGCTATCGAGTGGCGCCCGTCCCGGCGCGACGACGGCCGGGACCGCGCCCGACCGTGCAGGGCGATCAGGGTCCTCACCAGGGAAGACCCGGGGCACAACCCGGGCACTTCCGGATGCCGTGGACACGATGTCACACGTAGCGTCGGGGCCATGACCACACCGAGCAGCACCCACAAGATGTTCCGACCGCGACACGGACGCATGATCGCCGGCGTGTGCGCGGGCATCGCCGACTACTTCGGCTGGGACCGCACCCTGGTGCGCATCCTGACCGTGGCGTCGATCCTGATCCCCGGACCGCAGTTCCTCGCCTACATCGTCCTGTGGCTCCTCATGCCCGACGAGTACAAGGCGACCCGGTCCGCGTGAGCGTCACGAGCGGCGACCCGGGACGTGCCGCGCATGCGTGACGTCCCGGGCGCAGCCGGCGAACCCGAGCTCTCCGTCGAGCAGGGCGACATCACGCGGAGCCGGGTCGACGCGATCGTCAACGCGGCCAACTCCTCGCTCCTCGGCGGTGGCGGCGTCGACGGCGCCATCCACGCCGCCGCCGGGCCGCGCCTGCTCGAGGCGTGCCGCGAGCTGCGGCGCACGCGCCTGCCCGACGGCCTCCCCGTGGGCGACGCCGTCGCGACGCCGGGGTTCGACCTGCCCGCGCGCTGGGTCGTGCACACGGTCGGCCCGAACCGCCATGCCGGCCAGACGGACCCCGCGCTCCTCGCTTCGTGCTTCACCCGGTCGCTCGACGTCGCGGCCGAGGTCGGGGCGCGCACCGTGGCCTTCCCGGCCGTGAGCGCCGGCGTCTACGGCTGGGCGCCCGACGACGTCGCGCGGATCGCCGTCGGCGCGGTCCGCGGGTGGGCCAGGGCGCGCCCGGGCGGGATCGACCAGGTGCGGTTCGTCCTCTTCAACGCGCCCGTGCTGGCCGCGTTCAGGACCGCTCTGCTGTGAGCGGGCGCGACCTGCGACTCTGTTCGTCGCCCAACCGGCAGTAGAAGGCGATGAACAGAGTCCGACGTCGGGCCGCGGCCCGAGCCGGCCGCTACCGCCGCGGCACCGGCCCCTCGGGCCGGTGCTCGTCGAGCTCGGTGACGTCCTCGAACCCGATCGCCCGGTGCCGCACCGTGCGGTTGTAGAACCAGGTGATGCCCGACAGGACGACGCCGACCGCGACCAGCGCGCCCGCGATCAGGTACTGGTCCTGCTGCGACTCGCTGCGGGCCCACGGCCCGGCGAGGAAGGCGCAGCAGACCGCGCCCAGCACGGCGAGCGGCGTCCAGGTGCGGAAGTGGTCGTGCTCGACGGGCCGACGCCGCAGCACCAGCAGCGCCACGTTCACGACCGTGAACACGCACAGCAGCAGCAGTGACGTCGTCCCGCCCAGCAGCGCGACGGCGTCGGCCCCGGCCTGGGTCGACTGCTCCGTGACGACCCAGACGATGAGGCCGTAGGAGATGAGCGTCGTCACGATGATCGACACCCAGGGCGTGCGGCGGGTGCGGTGCACCTTCCCGAACGACCGCGGCAGCACGCCCTGGTTGGCCAGGCCGTAGAGCAGGCGGGACGCCATGAGCATGTTGATGAGCGCGGAGTTGGCCACCGCGAACATGCCGATGAACGGGAAGATCGTGTCGAACGGCAGGTTCGGTGCTCCCGCCGCGACCACCTGGGTCAGCGCCGACCCCCGAGCGGGGTCCACGAGGTTGCCCACAGGGACCAGCGCAACCGCCGTGATCGCGACGAGCACGTAGATCAGGCCGGTGATCGACAGACCCGTGAGCATCATGCGCGGGAAGTCCCGGACCGGGTGCTCGCACTCCTCGGCCATGTTGACCGAGTCCTCGAAGCCGACCATCGCGAAGAACGCGAGGGTCGTGGCGGCCGAGACCGCGAGGAAGATGCTCTTGTCGTCAGGGCTCTCGAACACCACGACGCGGGAGAAGTCGGCACGGCCCTGCATCATCGCGAACAGGCCGACGAAGATGATGAGCAGCAGACCGGACAGCTCGACGATCGTGAGCACCACGTTCGCCCGCACGCTCTCGCTCACGCCGCGCAGGTTGATGAGCGCCACGAGGGTCATGAACCCGAGCGCGATCCACAGCCGGCCCACCCCGCCGACCTGGAGGTCGAGCGCGAGACCGTCACTGACGAAGCCCGCGAACGCGTTCGACGCCGTCGACGCCGAGGTGATCCCCGAGCTCATCACCATGAACGCGATGATGAACGTGATGAAGTGGATGCCGAACGCCTTGTGCGTGTAGAGCGCAGCACCCGCGGCGTGCGGATACTTCGTCACGAGCTCCAGGTAGGAGAACGCCGTGAGCGTCGCGACCACGAACGCCAGGAGGAACGGTGCCCACGCGGCACCACCCACCTCGCCGGCGACCTGGCCAGTGAGCGCGTAGACACCTGTCCCCAGGATGTCGCCCACGATGAACAGCAGCAGGAGCTTGGGTCCTATGACCCGCCGCAGTCCTTGCTCGGGCACCTCGGCGTCGTCCCTCTCGACCATCTGGCTCATCGGGTCCTCCCCTGTGTGCTCCGTCGCACGTGCCGATGATCCATCGAACCGCGCGAGCGGGTCCTTGTCACGGGCTGGCGCGGCGCGGCGTGCCGGCCCGTGACCTGGGGGACGACGGCGTCAGGCCGTGCGCTTGCGCACGAAGAGGGCGACGGCCGCGCCGAGGGACACGACGATGATGCCCGTGCACCAGGCGAGCGCGAGGGCCGCCGTACCGCCCAGGTCGCTCACGGGCGTGCCCGAGGAGTCGAGACCCACCAGGAGCCCGCGGAGCGACTCGATCACGGGCGTGACCGGCTGGTGCTCGGCGAACCCCCGCAGCCAGGTGGGCATCGACTCCGGCGGCACGAACGCGCTCGACACGTACGGCAGGAACAGCATGGCGAAGCCGAACCCGCCGGCAGCCTGCGGGCTGCGCACCAGGACGCCGAAGAACGTGGCGACGCACGTGATGGCCAGCACGTAGGCCGCGATGATGCCCACGGCGGCGAGCCACTCGGGCAGCGTGGCGTCCGGGCGGAAGCCGATGAGCGCCGCCACGCCCAGCACGATGGCCGTCGTGACCAGGTTCTTCACGACGCTCGCGACGATGTGCCCGACGAGGACCGTCGAGCCGAGGATCGGCATCGACCGGAACCGGTCGATGATCCCGTCCGTCATGTCGCGCGACACCGTGATCGCGGTGTTCGACGCCCCGTAGCCCGCGCACAGCAGGATCACCCCGGGCGTCGCATAGGTGACGTACGCCGTGCCCACGTCCATGGCCCCGCCGAAGACGTAGACGAACAGCACCATGATCATGACCGGCAGGACGACCGAGAGGGTGAGCTCGTCCGGGTCGCGGCGCACGAGCCGCAGCGAGCGGCCGATCATGGTGGCCGCGTCCGATCCCGCGGAGCGCCACGCGCCCGCAGGCTGTCGGACGGCGGGCGTCGAGCGCCTCGCCTCGCTGGTCAGCGCGGTCATGCTGCGACCTCCTTCTCGGCGCCGGCGTCGGTGTCGGCATCGGCGTCGGTTCGTGAGCCGGCATCTGCACCGGCACGCACGGTGCGGGCGGCGTGCCCGGTCAGGGTCAGGAAGACGTCGTCGAGCGTGGGCGCGCGCACCTCCCAGTGCTCGGGGGCGACACCCGTCGCCTCGACCGCCGCGAGCACCGAGCGCACGTGCGGCAGCGAGCCGTCGGTCGCGACCCGGACCCGGCGTCCGTCGGTGGTGGTGCCGAGCGCGGCGGACACCCGGGCGGCGTCGTCGGGCGTGGGCAGCACGATCTCGACGCCGGCGTCGCCGACGCGGCGCTTGAGCTCGGCGGGCGTGCCCTCGGCCACGACGAGCCCGTCGTCGATCAGCGACACGCGGTCGGCGAGCTGGTCGGCCTCCTCCAGGTACTGCGTCGTCAGGAACAGGCTCGTGCCGTCGGCCACGACCTGGCGGATGACGTCCCACATGGCCTGCCTGCTCCGCGGGTCGAGCCCTGTGGTGGGCTCGTCGAGGAACATCACGGCCGGGCGCGTGAGGAGGCCTGCGGCGAGGTCGAGACGGCGCCGCATGCCGCCCGAGAACGTGGACACGCGGCGGTCGGCGGCGTCCTCGAGGTCGAAGGCGGCGAGCAGCTCGTCCACGCGGGCCCGCAGCCGGGTCCGCGGGAGGTGGGCCAGGCGGCCCATCATGCGCAGGTTCTCGCGCCCCGTCTGCACCTCGTCCACGGCCACGTTCTGGCCGGTGAGGCTGATGATCTCGCGCACCCGCGCGGCGTCGCGCACGACGTCGTGCCCGGCGACCGACGCCGTGCCGCCGTCGGGCGTCAGGAGCGTGCTCAGGATGCGGACCGTGGTCGTCTTGCCCGCCCCGTTGGGACCCAGGAGCGCCAGCACCTCCCCGCGGTGCAGGTCGAGATCCACGCCCTCGAGCACGCGGACGGGGGACCGTGCCGGACCGAACGACTTGCGCAGCCCTCGAGCGCGGACGATCGGCACGTCCGGCGTTCTCTGCGTCATGGGAGCCCTCCAACTCTCTGTGTTGGGTCGAAACTGTTTATTGTGTACGCGTAACTGTTGCAGGTATACACAGTTCTGGCCGCACGGTCAAGAGTCCGGTCGACCGGGAGGAGCGCGATGAGCGACGAGGAGACCCAGGGCGACGAGAGGCTGCGACGGCTGTGGGGCCGGCAACCACGCGCGACGCGCGGGCCCAAGGCGGCGCTGAACCTCGACCTGATCGTGGAGGCGGCCGGGCGGGTCGCGGACGCCGACGGGCTCGCCGCGGTGTCCATGGCGCGCGTCGCGGAGGAGCTCGGCTACTCGCCCATGGCGCTCTACCGGCACGTGGGCAGCAAGGACGAGCTGCTGTGGCTCATGGCCGACCGCATCACGCCCGCACCGCCGGTGATCCCGGACGACGTGGGCTGGCGCGAGGGTCTCCAGCTGTGGGTCCAGGCGCAGGTGGACATGGCCGTCGAGCGCCCGTGGATCCTCGAGCTCCCGCTCGCCACGTCGCCGACCGGCCCGAACCGGCTGCGATGGCTCGACGTGGGCATGCGCCTCATGCGCGACCTGGACCTCGACTTCGGCGAGAAGCTCGAGATCCTCGGGCTGCTCGCGCAGCACGTGCTGGGCGAGGCCCGGGTCGAGATCGACACCCGGCGCGCCGCGGCCGAGCGCGTGCGGGCCGAGGCGGGCGTCGACCCGTCGACGCCCGAGAGCGAGCTCGACCCGGGAGCGCTCGAGGCGGCGAACCCGTACTACGACTTCGAGGTCGTGCTGTCGCGGCTCGCCACCCCCGAGGACTACCCCGACATCTTTGCCGCGGCGGCTGCCTGGCACCCGCAGGCGCCCGCCCCGGACGCCGAGGCGGGGTTCGGGCTCGGCATCCGGTTCATGCTCGACGGCGTCGAGGCGTTCGTGGAGCGTCGTCGGCAGGGACGGGAGAGATGACGCCGCCTGTGGACGACGACGGGCCGGTGTCGGCGGAAGCAGGCAGGCTGGTGCCATGACTCAGAGCACCCCACCCGTCACCCGTCGCTGCTTCGGCGACGGCGACCCGCTGTACGAGGCGTATCACGACACCGAGTGGGGCGTGCCCGTGCACGGCGAAGCGGCGCTGCTCGAACGGATCGCGCTCGAGGGCTTCCAGTCCGGCCTCTCCTGGCTCACCGTGCTGCGCAAGCGCCCGGCGTTCCGCGAGGTCTTCCACGACTTCGACCCCGATCGGGTCGCGGCCTTCACGCAGGCCGACGTCGACCGGCTGATGGGGGACGCGCGCATCATCCGCAACCGCATGAAGATCGAGGCAACGGTCGCCAACGCCCGCGCGGTCGTCGCCCTGCACGACTCCGGACGCACGCTCGACGAGCTGGTCTGGTCGTTCGCCCCGGTCGACCGCGACGAGGCGGCACGCCCGTCGTCGTTCGCCGACGTGCCGGCCACCACCGAGAGCTCGAGGGCCCTCGCCAAGGCGCTCAAGAAGGAGGGGTTCCGGTTCTTCGGCCCGACGACGGCATACGCGACCATGCAGGCCTGCGGGCTCGTCGACGACCATCTGGCGACGTGCCCGGTCGTGATGGGGCGGGTGGCGGCATGACGGTCACGACGTCCGACCACCCGAGCCAGCGCCCGCACCTCGCCGCGCGGTTCGAGGACCGTCTCGTGGCGCGGCAGAGCCGGCTGCTGCGCCGCGCCGGCTGGCGGCCACGCGTCGAGCCGTTCTCGGGCTACGGGACGCCGGAGCGCGTGCGGGTCCTGGCCCGCGTCGTCCTGGCACCCGAGGGCCGCCGCACGACGCCCGTGCTCGACACCCGCGGGTTCCGGAACTTCTTCACCGCCCAGGCCCCCGGCGAACGGGTCCGGGTCGACGTCGGGTCCTTGAGCGTCGAGGTGGTCTCCGACCGCGGCGGGTACGTCGACGTCGAGCTCGACCTGCCCGACGACGCGCCGCTGGCACCCGGCTGGCAGCCCGCCACCGTGTCGCCCGTGGGGTCGCCCGGTGGGTCCGCGTCGTCGCCCGTGCTGGTCGTGGACCACTCGACCGAGCTCGGCGTGGTGAGCGACATCGACGACACCACGATGGTCACGGCCGTGCCGCGTCTTCTCCTCGCGGCGTGGAACACCTTCGTGCGGCACGCGTCGGCGCGACGCGCGGTCGACGGGATGCCCGAGCTGTACCGCGAGATCGCGACCACCCGCCCGGACGCGCCGTTCGTCTACGTCTCGACGGGAGCCTGGAACACCGCGCGGACCCTCCGGGGGTTCCTCGCGCGCAACGGGTACCCGGCCGGGCCGCTGCTGCTCACCGACTGGGGCCCCAGCAACTCCGGGTGGTTCCGCAGCGGCGTCCAGCACAAGGACGCGAGCCTCGACGGCCTGATGCAGGCCTTCCCCCACATGAGGTGGCTGCTCATCGGCGACGACGGCCAGCACGACCCGGACATCTACGCACGTGCGGTGAAGCGCTGGCCCGGCCGCGTCGCCGCCGTGGCGATCCGCGAGCTGACTCCGGCACAGCAGGTCCTCGCGCACGGCGCCACGACGCCCACGGCCACGTCCGAGGAGGTCGACCGCGCCACCGGAGCGGTCCCTTCGCTCGGCGCGGGCGACGGGTTCGGGCTGGCCGAGCAGCTGCGCGACGCCCTGCCGGAGCTCAGGTCCCTCGGCGCCCCGGGAGCACCCGGCCTACCCTGACAGGATGGTCGAGCGAAGCAGCTCCGAGGCGTTCGGTGACGACGCCGTCGTCACCGCCACGGGCCAGCCGCGCGCGCACTGGTTCGACCTGCTCGACGCCGCGGACGCCACCACCTGGAGCCACCAGGACATCGCGGCCTGGCTCCAGGCCGAGCACGGCATGGACAGGTGGTGGGCGCAGTCGATCACGGTCGCGTACGAGCAGGAGCGCGGGATGGGTGCGCAGGGCTCGGCGGCCGGCGGGTGATCCCGCCGACCGCCGTGCCGCGTGGCGACACCTAGCCCTGACCGCACACGTCGCACCGCCCGCGCCGCCGCAGCCAGTACGCGTAGGTCGCGGCTCCCAGGGCGATGGACCACAGGGGCCACAGGAGCGCGGGCACGGTTCCGCCCCAGGTCTCGGCGTTGATGGCGAGCCACCCGTCGCCGAAACCCGCCCCGATCAGCGCGATCCCGGCGGGCATGACGGCGACCGCGACGATCGTCGCCGGGACGACCGCCAGGCCGACGGGCACGCGCCGACCGGCGAGCCCGAGCATCCAGCGCGGGAACACCTCGCCCCACTTCTGGAACAGGCCCAGCGTGAGGACCGCGCCGAGGAGGGCGAAAGAGCCGAGCCCGACGGGCCCGATCAGGTCGATACCCCGGAACTGCTCGACCAGCTCGCGCGGGAAGCCGAGCGGGATGCCGAGCGCCCACGACAGGCGGGTCACCGCATACACCGCCGGGACGGCGGCAGCGACCAGCGCCGCGACCCGGCCCCACCGGGCCGCGCTCGCAGGCGTCGTCCATCGCGGGTCCGTACCGTGCAGACGCCTGCCGCACCGCTCGCAGGCGTCGACGGTGCGGCGCGCGAACCGGACGGTCACCACCGCGAGCAGGACGGCGCCGGCCAGCACCGCGGACTGGAAGAGGAAGCCGGGCTCGACGTAGTGGCCGAGTGCCCCGCGCGCCTCGGCGTTGAACGTGGAGGCGATCAGCATGGCCGGCAGGTAGCCCAGCCCGGCGAGGATCGTCGCGTCGACCAGCACGGCCGCGCCGGCGAGGACGAGGACCGCCGCAGCGATCGTCGCCGTCCGCGCGGCACGGGATGCTCCGCGGCCCCACCGCTCCCACGACACGACGGCCGCGCCGAGCACCGCGAACACCGCGACGGCCACGCTCAGGGTGGACCACGGGACGTCGACGAGGAGCCCCAGGTCGAGCACGTCGGGCAGCACGGCCTTCGGACCGCCCGACGCGCGGAACGCCACGGCGTCGACGACCGCGAGGCCCGCGCCGACGATCCACCACGCCACCGCGAGGTTGTCGACCCAGCGGGAGCGCGGCCGCGTGTCCGGCGGCATGGCGGAGGTGTGTGGATGTTCGTGAACAGGCTGTTTCGTCGTCATGCCTCGAGACTCGCCGCCCCGCGGGCGCCGTGGATCCCCCGCCGCGGCGATCCGGCTCCCCCGCGCGGGTGAGCCGAGCCAGGGTTCAGGCGGGCCGGACGAACCCGGACTCGTAGGCCCGCACCACGGCCTGCGTCCGGTCGCGGACACCGATCTTGGCCAGGACGTTGCCCACGTGCGTCCGCACGGTCTCGACACCGAGGAACAGCTCGCCCGCGATCTCGGCGTTCGACATGCCCGCGGCCATGAGCCGCAGCACGTCTCCCTCGCGCTCGGTGAGCCGCGCGGAACGCAGCTCGTCGCCCGCCGGGGGCCGCGCGGTCGCGAGGCGCCGGACGGCGTCGGGGAAGACGAGCGACTCCCCGCGCGCGACGACCCGCACGGCGTGCACGACCTCCTCGGGCCGCGCGCGTTTGAGCAGGAACCCGTGGGCGCCCGCGCGCAGCGCGTCGAGCACGTGGTCGTCGTTCTCGAACGTCGTGACGACGAGGATCCTGGGCGGGTGCGCACGCGCGAGCAGCGCACGCGTCGCCGCGATGCCGTCGGCCCGGGGCATGCGCACGTCCATGAGGACGACGTCCGGACGCCCTTCGGCGACGGCCGCAGCGGCAGCCGCCCCGTCGTCGGCCTCGCCGACCACCTCGAGGCCCGGCTCGGACTCCAGGATCGCGCGCAGGCCGGCGCGGACCAGCGGCTCGTCGTCGACGATGACCACCCGGATGCTGTCGACGTCCGTCACGACCCCGATCCTCGCGCAGGGAGGGGAAAGCGCACGCGCACGACCCACCGGCCGTCCTCGGGACCGGCCGTGACGTGCCCGCCGAGCAGCCGGACCCGCTCGGCCATCCCGTCCAGGCCCCGGCCCCGGCGCCCCCGTGACACCGCCTCAGAGCCGTCGACGGGGTTCACGACGTCGACCCGGAGCGCACGGTCCGCCGTCCCGACGTGCACGTCGACCGGGGCGCCCGGGGCATGCCTGAGCGCGTTCGTCAGCGCCTCCTGCACCACGCGGTACGCCTCGCGCGAGGCGGCCGGCGGGACGACGCCGGCGACCGCGGTAGTCAGGCGCACCTGCGCGCCGGCCCGGCGCGCATCGTCCACGAGGTCGGGCAGCTGCTCGAGGGTGCGCGTGGGCGGCAGCGGGCCCTGCCGGGGGCCGTCGGTCGCGCGCAGCAGCCCGAGGACGTGGTCGAGGTCGGCCATCGCCGACCGTCCGGTCTCCTCGATCGCCGCGAGCGAGCGGCGCGCCGCCTCGGGGTCCGACTCGAGCTGTCGTGCCGCCGCTGCGGCCTGGAGCGTCGTGATCGTCAGCGCGTGCCCCACGGAGTCGTGGAGCTCGCGGGCCAGTCGGCCCCGCTCGTCGGCCCGCCGGGCGGCGTTCTCCAGCTCGGCGATCCGTTCCGACTGGTCCGGCCCCAGCAGGGGCCGCGCGGCCTCGCGCAGGACGACGCGCGCGAGCGCGGTGACGTAGGCGAGTGCCAGCAGGAACAGGATCGCGGCCAGGATCGCGAGCACGACCCCGCCGGGCCCGTCCACGCGCGGGAGCAGGCCGAGCAGCGGCCCACGGTCGACGCCCGCGGCCTGGAGGCCGAGCTGGGTGGCCGACGGAACCGCCACGACGAGGGCGAACGTCACGGCCGCGCCCATCGCGAGGTGCAGGCCGTACCACGCCGCCGCGCGCCAGCGCGTCGCGGCCGACGGCGCCGGACCCGAGCGGGGCGGCACGGGCACGTCGACGTCGAGGAACGTGCGTACGGCGAGGATCTCGAGCGTGCGTACCGCACCGAGGAACGGCGGCGCGAGCACGATCACGGCCGCGACGACGGCGAGCACCACGGCGGACGGGCGCAGCGTCTGCTCGGCCATCATCTGCACGAACCCCACGACGAGGACGCCATAGGCGGCCGCGACGACGCCGCCGAGCACCAGGTAGATCCCCGCGAGGAGCGTGGTCACGCTGCGCACGGGAGCCGTGGCCCGACGCAGCCAGGCCGTGCGTCCCCGCACCGGCCCTGCGTCGTCGGGCTGCGACGTCATCTACGCCGCGAGCTCCTGCCCGCTCATCCGGTGGATCGAGGCCATGACCTGGTCGGTCAGCTCACGCCGCACCTGCGCGGGCCGGGCGCCGACCGTGATCTGCCGCGACGGGTCGATCGGGGCACCGAAGTGCACCTGGACGTGCCGGTACGGCCGCGGCAGACGCTTGCCGACGGGCTGCACCTTGTCAGTGCCGCGCAGCGCGACGGGAACCACGGGCGCCTGACCGGCGAGCGCGAGCCAGGCGACCCCGGTGCGGCCCTGGTGGAGCTTGCCGTCCCGCGACCGCGTCCCCTCCGGGTAGATGCCGAACGCCCCGCCGCGCTCGAGCACGGCCAGCGCGTCCTCGAGCGAGCGCTGGCCGGCCCTCGGGTCGTCACGCTGGACGGGCACGTGCCCCATGGTCGTGAAGAACCACCGGTACACGCGGCCCTTCAGGCCCCGGCCCGTGAAGTACTCGGCCTTGGCGATGAAGGTGACGTGCCGAGGGACGACCAACGGGATGATGATCGAGTCGATGAACGACAGGTGGTTGCTCGCCAGGATGACCGGCCCGCGGCGCGGGACGTTGTGCAGGCCCGTGACCTGGGGCCGCAGGGCGAGGAACACCACGAGCGACAGGACGAGGCGCAGGAACCGGTACGTCACGCCGCTATTGTGCCCCGGCTCACGACCGGTCGCGCTCACCGAACGGTCGTGGCGCCCTCCGCCGGGCGGACACCCGAGCCCGAGCCCACCGTGACGAGGTAGTCGTCGGTCTCGTCGTCCCACGCCAGCGTCACCGCACCCGACGCCGCGGCGGCCTTGCAGAACTGCAGGAACCCGCGGTACCCGAGCGCCTTCTCCGAGAAGTCGGGCCGGCGCTTGCGCAGCCGGTTCTTGAGCCCGGAGAGCTGGATCGGCCCGCCGGCCTCGGCGACGACGTCCCGCAGCAGACCGAACGCCTGCCCGGTGTCGCCCTGCTCGGGCAGCGACACCTCGGGGTCACCGGTGGCCGGCCCCGGCGCGAGCACGACGAAGCTGCGGTCGGCGAGGAAGCGGAGGAACTCGCCGAAGGTCCGGAAGCCGTAGTCGGCCTCGCTGAACGTGGGGTCCTTGCGCAGCAAGGTCCGCTTGAGCACCGAGGCCGTCACGGCCCCGCTCGTGGAGGACTCCAGGTCGGCCAGCGTCTGGGCCACCCGGACCTCCATCGTGGGCTCCTCGCTCGCCTCGACGGACTCGTCGTCGGGCTCGTCCGGCGTGGAGACGACCGGCTCGGGCTCGGGCGGCGACGCCACCTGCGGCGCGGGCTCGGGCGACCGGCGGCGGGTCTGCTCGGAGGCCGGCGCGGGGCGGCGGCGGCGTCCCTTGCCCTCCCCGGACGACCCGCCGCGCGCGGGGGCGGGCTGGTCGGCCTCGTCGGGAACGTCGACGCCCTCGAGACGGTCGTAGAAGAGGAACTCGTCGCACGCCGCGGGCAGCAGCCGGGACGTCGACTTCTCGACGCCGACACCGATCACGCGCTTGTTGAGCTCGCGCAGCTTGTGGACGAGGGGCGAGAAGTCGGAGTCGCCCGTGCACATGACGAACGTCGAGATGTAGTCGCGCTCGAACGCCATCTCGATCGCGTCCACGACCATCTTGATGTCGGCCGCGTTCTTGCGCGAGGCACCCATGCGCTGAGGCATCTCGATGAGCTCGACCTGGTGCCGGGTCAGAGCGCGCCTGTCCTCGTCGAAGTACGACCAGTCGGCGTAGGCCCGCCGCACCACGACCCGGCCCCGTACCGCGAGGGCGTCCGCGATGGGCCCGAAGTCGAATCGCATGCCGCCCAGGTGCTCCCGTGCGCCCAGTGCCAGGTTCTCGTAGTCGATGAAGACGGCCAGGCGCTCCTCAGTGTCCATGGCCGTCAGCCTACGGTGACCCGGCGCCGCGAGCCGGGCCCTCGGCGCTGGGCGTTCGTGTGACGCGACACGTGCGGGCCCGGGACCGACGGCGGCCCGCGAGCTCTCAGGCCGAACGCCGCAGCAGCGCGACGAGCCGGTCGCGGCCGTCGGCGCCGAGCTTGCGGTAGACCCGGTTGAGGTGGTTCTCCACGGTCGAGACGGCGATGAAGAGCCGGCGCGCGATCTCCTGGTTCGACAGGCCCGCGCCGACGAGGTGGGCGATCTCACGCTCCCGCGGGGTGAGCGAGGCGGTGGGATCGCCCGCCTCGTACACGACCTGCAGCTCGGGCGACACCAGCGCGGCCGACCGCACGGCCTCGACCAGCCGGTCGGCCGCGGCCCTCTCGCCCCGTGCCCGCAGCTCGTGCGTGGCACTCCGGAGCGCCCAGGCAGCGACCAGCGGCGTGCCGCGGGTCAGCGCGTCGCGCACGATGTCCGTCGCGGTCGCGCCCGACGACGCGACGAGCGCCGCGCTGAGCGGCTCGAAGCCCCGCAGCGACCTGCCCTGCACGTCTGCCAGGACTCGCGTGAGCCACTCGGCGCGCTGACGGTCCGAGTGCGCGCCGAGCGAGAGCATGCCCATCATCGCCGCGGCGGCCAGGTACCGGCGCTCGCCCAGCATCTGCGCCTCGGCCCAGAAGGCATCGGCCTCGCCCGCGAGGTCGCCGGCCTCCCGCGCCGCGGCGACGCCGTCGAACCACCCGATCGACATGAACGGCCACGGGCCGGGCGCCGCGCGGATGCCCTGGGCCTGGCCGGCGAGCGTCCGCGCGGCGTCGAGGTCGCCCCGCCACAGGACGACGTAGGCGCCCAGAGCCAGGTTCCCGACGGCGAAGTGCGCCTGCCGCGCCGGTATCGCGCCGACGGCGAGGAGGGCCCCGACGTTGTCGCGCAGCTCCGCGAACCGGCCCAGCGCACCCAGGGTCATGGACCGCGCGTACCCGTGCGCCCACACCCCGTCGATGTCTCGCGCGGCGGTCGCCTCGTCGAGCCGGCGCGAGGCCTGGGTCAGCGCGGCCTCGCTCTCGCCGTCGAGCAGCAGCGCGAGCTCGCGGACCACGGCGCGTTCGCCCTCGATCCGGGCGGTGTGCGACAGGACGTCGTCAGGCGTCGACGCGCGCTCGTCCAGGTCGGCCTCCGCGGCCCGGGCCGCCCGCTCGTGGGCCGGCTCGACGCCGTCGCCGGCGGCGTCGGCGAGATGTGCGAGGGCGTCCTGGGGACGGCCCAGCGCGAGCGACGCCTCGGCGCGGACCAGCGACCCCAGCGCCCGTGCGGCCCACGTGGCGGGATGGACGTCCAGGACGTCCGGGACCCGCTCGAGCGTCAGGGTCAGGCGCTTGTCCAGGGCACGCAGCGTCTCGAGCATGTGCGGGAAGGCGGCGCTGACGTCGTCCGGAGGGTCGCGCAGCAGCGCATGGTGCGCGGCGGCGACGTCACCGCCGAGCACGCCGAGCCGGACGGAGTCGAGCGCGCGCAGCTGCGTGAGCGAGACGCCGTCTCCCTGCTCGGGTGTCAGCTCGACGACCCGCGCAGCCTCGGCGGTGTCGGCGCCGACCATCAGCAGCGCCTCGAGGTACCGGCAGGCGGTCGCCGGGGTGGGGTTCTGCTCCCACTCGACGCCGCGCACGACGCGCCGTCGCGCCACGTCGTCGGCCAGGTACCGGTCGAGCACCGCGGTACGGTCCCGCCCCTCGGACGTGAACACGCTGTCGGCCGCGTCGCTGCGCCACACGGCTTCCATGCGCTCGCGCGGGTCCCACCCGACGAGCTCGTTCTCGCCGAGCTTGGCCGCGATCTCCTCGGTCAGCCGGAGCTGCACCGTCGAGCGCCCCGCGTGGCGGAACTGCTCGCCGATCAACGGCGGGTACACGCCGATCAGGCGCTGGGTCCCCTGCGGGAAGGTGCGCAGGAGCCCGTGCTCGTCGAGCTCCTCGAGCACGTCCCACGACAGGAGGCTGCGGGCCGTCTCGGGCGCGACCGGGCCGGTGAGCGCCAGCACCCGCAGGCCGTGCACGCCCGGCGCCCCCAGTCCGACGAGCAGGTGGTCGACGCTCTCGCCGAGGAGCGGCGTCCACAGGTCGCCCTTGGCCCGCCAGGACCCGTGCACGTGCTCGAGGCGGCCCGCACGCTGTGCGCTGCGCGCGATCGCGGTGGCGAGGCCGGGCATCCCGCCCGACTTGGCGTGCACGCGACCCGCCGTGGTCACCTCGACGGGCGCCTGCAGGACCTCCTCCAGGAGCTGTGCCGTCTCGTCGAAGGTCAGCGTCGGGACGGTGACCCTGATGACCGGGTCGACGGCGGTCCCCAGGGCGCGGTCGCCGGCGGGCGAGGGCTGCGGCCGGGTCGCCGCGATCACGGGGAACGGGCGTGCGCCCCAGGCGGCGACGACGGCGCCGACCGAGTCGTCGTCGAGGTCGTCGGCGTCGTCGATGACCATGACGAACCGGTCCGTCGCCGCCCGGTTCTCCAGCGCGGTCACGTAGGTCGCGAGCAGCGACGCGCCGCGCAGGGGCCGACCGGCGGCGAGGCCGCTCACGGCGAGCGCCTCGAGCGGCCGGTTCCGCAGCGGGCGCGCGCCGCGGACCCGCAGCACGTGGTACCCGTCGTCGTCGAGCACCGCGGCCGCCCGGTCGAGGATCGCGGTCCGGCCCGAGCCGGGCAGGCCCACGAGAACCACGCTCGTCCCCGAGCGGACCTCCGCGACCACGTCTGTCGTCAGGTTCTCGTACAGCCTGAGCAGCGGCATGGTTACACGGTAGGTCCGCCGGTCCCGGTCAGCGCGCGAGCGGGTCAGCCCGGGTCGCCGGCCGGTGCCGCGGGGACGACCGTCGTCATGAGCCCGAGCCAGCGCCCGTCGCGGCGCACGAACGTGTCGGTCACCCACTCGTCCGCGGTGAAGGAGGTGCCCTGCCAGGTGCCCGCGTTGCTGCTCCGCGAGAAGGTCGTCGCGGTGTCCCCGTCGATGCGCGCCTCGACGACGTCGAACGTCATGTGCGAGTGGGTCAGCTCACCGGAGGTGACGACGGCGAGGAAGCGGTCACGCACCGTCACATAGCCGTCGGCCCCGACGAGGACCCACCCGGGCGCGGCGAACGCGCCGATGCGCTCGGCGTCGTTCGCGACGATCGCCTCGGCCCAGCCCTGCAGGACCGGGGCGAGCTCCGCGACGGCATCGGGCGAACGGTCGTCGGGTGATCCCATGCGGTGCAGGCTACGGCGTCGCGTCGCCGCTCGTCGTGCGAGCGCCCGGCCGAGAGAAAGTCTCACTGGGTGGTCGTCCGGCCGTTCACGGACCGGTCGGGCTAGGATCGTGGCAACCATCCAGAGCGGTCGAGAGTCCTGGCTCGACGACACCGCAGCAACCCGTTCTCCGACGGAAGCCTCCTGAGGACGAAGGTGCTCACGCCAGGTTCGATGGAGTGACGCATGGTCGCAGGGGCAACATCTGAGGTCACCGCGCGGGGCCGGGTGCGCCGTCCGACGGTGTCGTTCGAGCTCATGCCGCCTCGACGCCCGGACGCCGCACCGAAGTTCTGGGAGACGGCGCGCCGGCTCGTGGCGGTGCACCCGGACTTCATCTCGGTCACCTACGGCGCGGCCGGCGGCGACCGCCAGACCGCGCGCTCCGTCGTCTCGACGCTGCTCGACGGCACCCCGGTGCTTCCCGTCGCCCACCTGACCTGCGTCGGAGCCTCGCGGGAGGACGTCTCTGCCGTCATCGACGACTTCCTCGACGCGGGAGTACGGACCTTCCTCGCGCTGCGCGGAGACCCGCCCCGCGACCAGCCCGACTGGATGCCGGCGCGGGGCGCGGTCGAGTCGAGCATCGAGCTCGTGCACCTGCTGCGCGAGGTCGAGGAACGGCGGTGCGCGCAGGACTCGAGCACGGCGCTGCGCGGCGCGGCCCGGCCGCTCACGATCGCCGTGGCGACGTTCACCGACGGCAACCCCGCGGCCGGCACGACGCGAGAGCAGGAGGTCGCACGGCTGCTCGAGAAGCAGGAGGCTGGCGCGGGCTTCGCCATCACGCAGCTCTTCTACGAGGCCGACTCGTACACCGAGTTCGTCGCCCAGGCCCGCGCGGCCGGCGTGACGATCCCGATCCTCGCCGGGCTGCTGCCCACGACGGAGCCGCGCCGGCTCCGCCGCGTCGAGGAGCTCACCGGCGTCGTGCCTCCCCAGCGCCTGCTGGCCGAGCTCGACGCCCTGCCGGACCCCGAGGCGCAGCACGCGCACGGGATCGCCTACTCGGTCGAGCTCGCGCAGCGCGTGCTCGACGCCGGGGCACCCGGCCTGCACGTGTACACCTTCAACAAGTACCGTCCAGCTCTGGACCTGCTCGAGGGAGTCGACCTCGGCGGCGGCACGCACGACGCGGACCCCGGGACGGGCGGCCACGCCGTCGCCCCGGCGTCCGCGGCGAGCGACGACCTGGCCAGAAGGCCGTGGGTACCGGGCATCCCATCGCACGCTCCCGCCGTGGCGTCCCCGCTGGCCGAGCCCTAGCCGGCGCCTCCCACGGTCGGAGCAGGACAGTGAGGACTGCTCATGACCACCACTGCGTTCCCCACCGGGACCATCCTCGGTTACCCCCGCATCGGCCGGCGTCGCGAGCTCAAGCGCGCGGTCGAGGCGTACTGGGCCGGGCGACAGAGCCTCGACGAGCTCGAGTCGTCGGCGCGCGAGCTACGGCTCGGGACGCTGCGCCGGCTCGTCGAGCTCGGCCTCGACCCGCTCGACGGCTCCGTGCCCGGATCGTTCTCCTACTACGACCAGATGCTCGACGCCGCCGTCACGCTCGGCGCCGTGCCGGCCCGGTTCGAGGCCCTGCCGGACGGCCTGCCGGGCTACTTCACGCTCGCCCGCGGCGACGGCGAGCGCCCGCCGCTCGAGATGACCAAGTGGTTCGACACCAACTATCACTACCTCGTGCCCGAGATCGGCCCCACGACGCCGATCGGGCTGAGCGACGACCGCGTAGTCCGGGAGCACGTCGAGGCGCGCGAGGCCGGGATCGTCACCCGGCCCGTCGTCGTCGGGCCCGTGACCTTCCTGCTGCTGTCCAAGCCGGCCGACGACTCCCCGGCCGGCTTCCATCCCCTCGACAGGCTCGACGACGTCGTGGCCGCGTACGCCGAGCTGCTGCGGGCGCTGGCCGACGCGGGCGCGCCGTGGGTGCAGCTCGACGAGCCGGCACTGGTCACGGACGCGCACGGCGTGCCCTTCGCCGCGGTGGCCGAGGCCGTCCGCACCGCGTACGACGTGCTGGCGGACGCCCGCCCGCCACTCCTCGTGACGGCCCCGTACGGGGACCTGCGCGGGGAGTCCGGTGACGCGCTCGCGGTCCTCGCGGGCACCGGCGTAGAGGCGATCGCGATCGACCTCGTCCAGGGCTCGGTCCCGCCCGGTCCCGTGCGCGGGCTCGAGGGCAAGACGCTCGTCGCGGGCGTGGTCGACGGCCACGGCGTCTGGCGGGCCGACCTCGACGCGCGTCTGGACGTGCTCGACGCCCTGTCGTCGGCCGGCGCGGCGAGCGTCGCGGTCGCGACGTCGACCTCGCTGCTGCACGTGCCGCACGACGTCGACGACGAGCCGTCCCTCGACCCCGCCCTGCGGCCCTGGCTCGCGTTCGCGGACCAGAAGGTGCGCGAGGTGACGGTGCTCGCGGCCTGCCTGGACCGCGGCCGCGAGGCGGTTCGCGGCGAGCTCGAGGCGGCTGCCTCGGCCGTCGCGTCGCGCACGACCGCCCCGGGTGTCGTCCTGCCCGAGGTGCGCGAGCGCCTCGCCACCCTCCCCGAGGCCGCCTCCCACCGCGGCGCGCACGCCGAGCGCGTCGCCGCACAGCGCGACCGGCTCGCCCTGCCGGCGCTGCCGACGACGACCATCGGGTCGTTCCCGCAGACGGCGGAGATCCGCCGCGCCCGGTCGGCGTGGTCGCGCGGCGAGCTGGACGACGGCGACTACACCGCGGCGATGCGCGAGGAGGTCGCCCGGGTCGTCGCGCTCCAGGAGGAGCTGGGGCTGGACGTGCTGGTCCACGGCGAGCCCGAGCGCAACGACATGGTGCAGTACTTCGCCGAGCAGCTCGACGGGTTCGCGGCCACGGCCAACGGGTGGGTCCAGTCCTACGGCTCGCGGTGCGTGCGGCCGCCGATCCTGTGGGGCGACGTCCGGCGCCGCAGGCCGATCACGGTCGAGTGGGCGCGGTACGCGCAGTCCCTGACGGCCAAGCCCGTCAAGGGGATGCTCACGGGGCCCGTCACGATCCTGGCGTGGTCGTTCGTGCGCGACGACCAACCGCTCGCGGACACGGCGGCCCAGGTGGCGCTGGCCTTGCGCGACGAGGTCACCGACCTCGAGGCCGCGGGCATCGCCGTCGTGCAGGTGGACGAGCCGGCGCTGCGCGAGCTGCTGCCGCTGCGCCGGGAGCACCAGGCCGACTACCTCGACTGGTCGGTGCGCGCGTTCCGGCTCGCGACCGCGGGCGCGGCGCCGGCGACCCAGGTGCACACGCACCTGTGCTACTCGGAGTTCGGCGACGTGATCGGTGCGATCGACGGGCTCGACGCCGACGTGACGTCGCTCGAGGCGGCGCGGTCCCGCATGGAGATCGTGCCGGCGCTGCACGCGGCGGGGTACGCGCGCGGCATCGGGCCGGGCGTGTACGACATCCACTCGCCGCGCGTCCCGTCGGCCGACGAGATCACCGCGCTGCTCGAGCTCGCCGTGAAGTCGATCGACCCCGCGCTGGTCTGGGTCAACCCGGACTGCGGGCTCAAGACCCGGTCGTACGAGGAGGTCGTGCCGGCGTTGCGGCACCTGGTCACGGCGGCGCACGCCGTCCGCGAGACGCTGGGCTGAGCCCGGCCGGGTCGTCGGGCGGCGGCGCCGCGTTCGCTGTGAGCGAACACGCCGCCCGACGATCTGGCACTCTCTCGACGGGAGTGCTAATCCTGGACGCGTAGCCGACCGGCGCCGGGAAGGCCCCGACGCCGTAGCGCGACGGGGGCCGCGGGAGCGGCCTGCGACGAGGAGGTGATGCGCGATGGCTACGTACTGGGACCCGTTCAAGGAGATGGACCGGCTCTTCGGATCGCTCGCGCTGAGCAACCGCAACGCACCGGGCATGCCCATGGACCTGTTCCGGGAAGGCGACCACTACGTGCTCGCCGTCGACCTGCCGGGCATCGACCCCGGCACGATCGACGTCTCGTGCGAGGACCGCACCCTGACGATCCGCGCCGAGCGGACCGCCCGGTCGGGCGAGGGTCAGTGGCTCCTTCGCGAACGGCCCGCGGGCACCTTCGCCCGGCAGCTCACGCTCGGCCACGGTCTCGCGCTCGACCAGATCAGCGCCTCGTACGCCGACGGCGTCCTCACGCTGACCATCCCTGTCGCGGAAGAGGCCAGGCCCCGCCGCATCGAGGTGTCGCACGCCGGCAACCCGACGACGATCGAGGCCGCGAGCTAAGAGGCCGACGACGAGGCGGGGCCTCGCCGGCGACGTCGCAGCGGACGTCGCCGGCGGGGCCCCGCCGCCGTCATGGGTCAGCGCTCGCGAGCGCCGATCATCGGCAGCAGGTACCCGAGCGCGACGGCGAGGATGCCGCCGACGAAGAGTGCCGGCGCCATCGCGGTGTCCTGGGAAGCGCCGGCGCCGATGAGCACCAGGCCGCCGATGAACAGCACGAAAGAGACGAAGACGCGCCCGAACAGCGCGCCCGAGGGCTCCTGCTTGCGCCGCTGGTTCACCTGGAAGTCGCTCATCCGCACACCGTACTTCAGCGAGCGCGTTCGTAGCTGACGACGACGACGCCGGTCGTCGTCGTCAGGGTGTCCGTGAGGCGCAGGTCGGCCGGCGACGAGGTGTCGGTGAACAGCCGGTGACCGGTGCCGAGGAGCACGGGGTGCACCATCAGGACGTACCGGTCCACCAGGTCCTCCTCCCGCAGCGACGCGACGAGGTCGCCGCTGCCCATCACGGTCAGGGGCTCCTCGCTCGCCGACCTGAGCTCCGCGACGGCGTCGACGCCGGGCAGCAGCACCGAGCTCTGCCAGCCGAGCGGCTCGGTCAGCGTGGTCGACACCACGTACTTGGTCGTCCGGTCGAGCACCGCGGTGTACGGGTTGTCCGTCTGGTGCGGCCAGAAGGACGCGAACTGCGTGTAGGTGCGCCGGCCGAACAGCAGCGCGCCCTCGCCGCCCATCCGGCTTCCCAGGAACTCGCCCAGCACCTGGTCCATGCGCGGGGCGGCCCACCCGCCCAGGGCGAACCCGTCGCGCGGGTCCTCGTCCGGGCCGGCCGGGCTCTGCACGACGCCGTCGAGGCTCACGTGGTTCAGAACGGTGATCTCGGCCATCGGTTCTCCTCCGTCGCTCGTAACTAGACTGTACGGTCTAGTTCTACCGGACAGGTCTGACAACCGGAACTAGACCGTCTCGTACCATCGAGCCATGCCGCCCACGAGCACGGTCGGGGAGTCCCGGTCGGCACAGAAGCACCGCCAGATCCTCGAAGCCGCCACGACGGCGTTCCTGGACCGCGGGTACCGCGGCACGAGCATGGACGTGGTGGCTGCCGGCGCCGGGGTGTCGAAGCAGACCGTGTACAAGCACTTCTCCGACAAGGCGACCCTGTTCGGCGAGATCGTGCGCTCGACCGTCGCCGTGGTCGCCGACCCCGTGCACGACGAGGTGGCGGGCCTGGCCGACAGCGGGGACCTGGAGGCCGACCTGACCGACCTGGCACGCCGCCAGCTCGCGGGCGTGCTCCAGCCCACACTGCTCCGGCTCCGCCGGCTGGTCATCGCGGAGGCCGACAGGTTCCCCGAGCTCGGCAGGCTCTTCTACGAGGAAGGGCCCGGCCGCACGATCGCGACGCTCGCCACCTCGTTCGCCCGGCTCGCAGACCGCGGTCTGCTCGCGGTCGACCACCCCGAGCGCGCCGCCGCCGAGCTCAACTGGCTCCTCATGGCCGGGCCCGTCAACCGGGTCATGATGCTGGGCGACGACGGACGGCCTGCCGACGCCGAGCTCGACGACCACGCCCGCGCGGCCGTCCGCACCTTCCTCGCGGCGTACCGGCACCCGCACGACTGACCGGCCGACCGGCTGACCGACCGCCGAACTCCGAGCCCGGGCCCGCTCGTGGACGACCACCCGGTCCGGAAACCGCTCGACGCGTGTCGGTGGGCCTCGGCAAGATCGTCCGGTGCCTCCTGCTCCCGGACGCTCCGGCGCCCTCGCGTTCTGGTCCGAGCTGCCCCGCGACGGGAAGTGGCTGCTGTCCACCGTCGTGGTGCAGTTCTTCGGCCGGGGCCTGACGCTGCCGTTCACGATCATCTACCTGCACGAGGTCCGGGGGTTCTCGCTCGGGCTCGCCGGGACGCTCATGGCGCTCATCGCCGTGGTCGGGCTCGTGGTGACCGGCCCCGCCGGTGTCCTCGTGGACCGCTACGGCGCCCGGGTGGTGGTGCTCGCCGGCCTCCTCGCCGGCATCGGCGGGCTGTCGCTCCTCGCCTTCGCGACCACGCCCCTGGCCGCGGGCGTCGCGCTGTGCCTCTTCGGCGTCCAGCTCGGGGTCGCCTGGCCGTCCATCAACACCCTCGTGGCCACGGTCGTGCAGGGTGACCTGCGCCAGCGCTACTACGGCGTCAACTTCGCCCTGCTCAACCTCGGCGTCGGCGTGGGCGGCGCGGTCGGCGGCTTCATTGTCGACGTCGACCGTCCCTCCACCTTCGTGGCCGCGTTCCTCGTCAACGCCGCGGCGTTCGTCCCCCCGATCGTCGTGCTCCTCGGACCGCTGCGTCACCTGCGCGGCCGCGTCGACCAGCCCGTCACGGCCGACGGCGCCCCGGCCGCCGGCTACCTCCAGATCCTGCGGCGGCCGGAGGTGCTGTGGCTGACCGTGCTGTCCCTGATCGCGTCGTTCGTGGGGTACGGGCAGATGGAGGGCGGGTTCCCCGCGTTCGCCCGCCAGGCCGCGGAGGTCTCGACCCGCGTCATCGGCTTCGCGTTCGTGGTCAACACGGTCGTGATCGTGGCGCTGCAGTTCTGGGTCATGAACCGGGCGCGCGGACGACGCCGCACGCGGGTGCTCGTGGTCATGGCGTCGGTCTGGGCGCTCGCGTGGACGGTGCTCGGAGCCACCGGACTGGTCCCGGGGAGCGTCGCGGCGGTGGCCGGCGTGCTGCTGTTCCACGGCCTCTTCGGGCTCGGCGAGACGCTCCTGCAGTCCGCGCTGCCGGCCATCACCAACGACATGGCGCCCGACCACCTGCGGGGCCGCTACAACGCCGTCAGCTCCGGTGCGTTCCAGGCCGGGACGATCGCCGGGCCCGTCGTGGCCGGGGTGCTGCTCGAGCACCATCTCGCCGGCGGGTTCATCGGCGTCGTCGTGCTCGGGTGCATCGCGCTCGCGGGAGCCGCGTTCGCGCTCGAGAGGCGGGTCACGCCCGTGGTCAACGGCGTGGAGCCGGCGCTGGTCACGTAGTGGCCGGCCGGAATCGGCGTGCACCCGGCCGTCGCCGTGGTGTGTGATCGCGGCATGTCGATCACCCTGCGGACACCCGAGTCAGGCCGCCTGGACGATGCCCTCGACGCGCTGCGGGAGTGGCAGCACGACGAGGCACCGATGCAGCTGCACCCCGGCGACGTGGGCTGGTTCTGGCGTCATGGTGCCGACGCGACCGCGTCGGCGGTCCGGACGTGGAGCCGGGGCGACGAGATCCTCGCCGTCGGGCTCCTGGACGGCCCCCGTCTGCTGCGGCTGACCATGGCGCCGCACGCCCACCATGACGACGAGCTCGCGCGTCGGCTGGTGGACGACCTGGCGGACTCCGGCCCCGGCTCGTCGGTGAGGGCCGCGCCGCGGTCGAGGCACCGCCCGGCACGCTCGTGCGCGAGCTCCTCGCCGAGGAGGGCTGGTACCTCGACGAGCCGTGGACCCCGCTGCAGCGCGACCTGACCGAGCCCGTGGACGACCGCGGGCTCCGGGTCGAGGTCGTCGGCTCCTCGCGGGCCGAGGCGCGCGCGGCCGCCCATCGGGCGGCGTTCGACGGGTCGACGTTCACCTCCGACCACTGGCACGCGATGGCCGCCGGGCTGCCGTACCGGGACGCCCGGTGCCTCGTGGCGTTCGACGACGCGGACGTCCCGGTGGCCGCGGTGACGGTGTGGTCGGCCGGTCCGGGCAGGCCAGGGCTGCTCGAGCCGATGGGCGTGCACCGGGACCGTCGCGGGCAAGGTCTCGGCGCCGCGATCACCGTGGCCGGAGCGGCCGCGCTGCGGGAGCTGGGCTCGTCGAGCGCGGTCGTCTGCACGCCCAGCTCCCTGACGGGCGCCGTGGCCACCTACCGGTCGGCCGGCTTCAGGCCTTTGCCGGAGCGCCTGGACCTGTGCCGCGCGGCCTAGCGACCGGAGGCTCGAGGGCAGCGCCTCACCTCCGGACCCGAACCACCACCTCCCGGCTGCGCGTCTCGCCCGCGTCGTTGGTCAGCACCGCCACGTATCGGTAGGTGCCCGGAGCGCGCCCGGTCACGAACGTGGTCGTCGCCTGCGCCTCGCCACCCGTCCCGGGCTCCAGCGCGTGCCGGTCGATCTCGACGTCGTTCTCGTAGAGCACGTAACCGGTCGCCTGCGTGCCCCACCACTTGGTGGTCGTGACGGTGTAGCTGCCGTCTCCGTCACCGTTGTCGTGCGCGACGGAAGGCGTGCCGGGCGACGCGTCCGTGACGACGACCGTGTGCTCGTCGGCGCACGGCGTCGTGCCCGCAGCGTTCACCAGCTCGCAGGTGTAGACGTAGCGTCCGTCGGACTTCCCGGTGACGGGCACGGCGACCCGCTGCGCCTGGTTGCCGTCATAGGTGAGCCGCTGGGTGTGGACGAGGTCGCCGTCCTCGTAGAGCCGCAGGCTCGTGGCGTTCTCGCCCCACCACAGGTCGACGAGCACGTTGTAGGCGCCGTCCCGCAGGCCCGTGTCCCAGCCGTTGTCGTCGCTGATCCGGGCCACGCCCGGAGCGCCGCGGGGCACGAGCACCTCGAGCGTGCCGACCACCTCGTTGACCTCGACCCGGACGGTCGCGCGTCCTGGCGCGACGGCCGTGACCGCGAGGGTCCGCGGGTCGAGCGCCAGGACCGTGCCGGCCGGCGCGGCGTCGGGGCTGCCGACGAAGACGTGCTCGCCGCCCCACGCGGCCGACACCGGCCAGCGCACCGGCACGGTCCGGGTGCCGTCCTGGGTGACGAGCGCGCTCACCTCGCCCGACGTCCCGACGGCGAGCTCCTCCGGACCGGAGACGTCGACGGTCTCGGCGCGCGCGTTGACCTCCCACGCGAACCAGTCCCGCGGGTCGGCGGAGCCACCACCGGCCGCCGCGGGGTCGACGCCGACCATCGACCACCCGGTGAAGCCGCCGTCCTCGGGCGTGCTCGCCGGGCTCTTGCCGGAGTTCCCGTTGATCACGTACGGCACACCGTCCTGGGTGCTCGCGTGGAACGCGCCCACGTGCGACCCGACGCTCGCGATGTGCTTGCCGGTGCGCTCGCGGAAGTCCTCGAACCAGCCGCGCAGCGTGTCTGCCTCGACCCGGTCGGTGAGCTGGCTCGCCTTGGTGGGCAGCGGGTCGTCGAGCGGGTGGTGGAAGAACGTGACCACGCCCGTGACCGCGTCGTCGGACGCCGCGTCGTCGAGCGCCTCGCGCAGCAGGCGAAGCTGCGCGAAGTCGGTCCCGAGCCGGCCGGACGACGAGTCGAGCATCACCAGCCGGGTCGTGCCCCCGGCCGCGGGCACGTCCAGGACGCGGGTCCGCTCGCCGAACTCGTCCTCGAAGTTCTGGATCGACCCGCCCATCACCTCGTGGTTGCCGGGCACGTAGTACCAGGGGAAGCCGGCGTCGCCCAGCTCGTCGCCGAGGATCTGCCGGGCCAGATCGAAGTCCGCGGGCGAGGCCTCGTCCACCAGGTCACCGTTGATGACCAGCAGGTCCGGCTCGGCCGCCGCGATCTCGCGAAGCGCCTGCCGCGCTCCCGCCACGGCCCCCGAACCGGGGTCGCGTGCCACGAACTGGGCGTCCGACATGACCGCGACCCGCAGCGGGGCGTCGTCGGTGGCGTTCTCCGCGACCACCACGGGGTCCGCCACGCGAGGCGTCTGGGGCACCTCGACGTCCGGGGGCACGTGTGCGCGCAGGTCGGAGATCGTGAGCTCGCCCGCGTACTGCGCCGCGGCCCGCGTCTCGAGCACGCGGACGCGCTGCAGCAGCAGCGGGTACTGGACGCCGTCGGGCACCGGGAACTCGACCTGCTGCCAGCCCTCCCACGAGACGGTGGGGCCGTCGAGGTTGGTCGTGACGCCGTTGCCCTGGCGCACCTGCAGCCGCAGCCAGGCGCCGTTCGCGTCGCCGTGGACCCACAGCGTGGCCTTGCGTGGCTGCCCCGGGATCAGGCGTCCGCCGTCGGGCACGACCGCGTACTGGCCGCGGGTCGCGGTGGACTGCGTGAAGTCGTACGTCATGCGCAGGCCGGCCGCCTCGCCGTGGCCCGGCCC
>Ga0233363_1000132_pt1 | contig 37126 bp, 43 predicted proteins | sample ElkDunMinimDraft_18_FD_191534 | JGI IMG/M metagenome (GOLD analysis project Ga0233363, IMG submission 191534) | Fecal eukaryotic communites from dung pellets of Tule Elk in California, USA - Elk Dung C16 | ecosystem: Host-associated > Mammals > Digestive system > Large intestine > Fecal | place... | reverse complement strand
CCAGCGCAGCCGCGAGCTCGCACTCCTGCGGGCCCTCGGCGCCTCGCGTCGCCAGGTCAGCCGCTCGGTCCTGCTCGAGGCCTTCGTCGTGGGGCTCGTCGGGTCGACGCTCGGCGTCCTGCTCGGGATCGGGCTCGCCCAGGCGTTGAGCGCGCTGTTCAAGGGGTTCGGCCTGGACGTCTCCGAGACGCCGTTGGTCATCGCACCGCGGACGTGGCTGGTCGGCTACGTCGTCGGGCTGCTCGTGACCATGGTCGCCGCTTACCTGCCGGCACGCCGCGCCGCACGCGTCGCGCCCGTCGCGGCGATGCGCGACGACGTGGCGTTGCCCGAGTCGTCGATGCGGGTCCGCATGCTGATCGGCTCGATCCTCGTCGTGATCGGTGCCGGGCTCGTCTGGATGGGCCTCGGCGGCATCGACAACGGTGCCTGGTACGTCGGGGCCGGCGCGTTCGCGATCCTCATCGGCGTCTCGTTGATGAGCCCGCTGCTCAGCCACCCGGTCCTCGTCGGGCTCGGTGCGCTCTACCGTCCGTTCGGGCTGGTGGGCCGCATGGCCACCCAGAACGCGCTGCGCAACCCCCGTCGTACGGCGGCGACCGCGTCGGCGCTCATGATCGGTCTGACGCTGGTGACGACGATGAGCATCCTCGGGTCGTCGGTCAACAAGTCCGTCGACGTGGGCGTCAAGAAGGAGTTCACGACCGACTTCCTCCTGACCAACCCGGTCGGGGCGCCGTTCTCCACGTCGATCGCCGAGCAGATCCGTGAGATCGACGGGGTCGGCGACGTCGTCGAGACGCAGTTCGTGCCCGCCGAGGTCGACGGGTCCTTCACCGCAGTCACCGCGAGCGACCCGCAGCTGCTCCTCTCGATGCTCGAGCTCGACGCGTCCGTCGGCGCGCTGGGCGCTGACGAGGTGGCCGTGCGCGAGGACACGCTCGAGGACCGTGGCCTCGAGGTGGGGGACACCTTGACCGTCGAGACGCAGTCCGGCGAGCACGAGCTCTCCGTGGCGGGCACCTTCCCGGAGTCGAGCGTGATCACCGAGTACCTCACGTCGTTCGCCTTCGTGGACCTCGTGAGCCTCACCCGTGAGGACTCGCTCGTCGCGGTCGACGCCGCTCCCGGAGCGACCGGCGCCGCGATCGAGGAGCCCGTACGCGACGTGGTGGCCGACATCCCGACCGTCGTCGTGCAGACGCAGGACGAGTTCATCGAGTCCCAGCGCGACCAGATCAACGGGATCCTCATGCTGATCAACGCGCTGCTCGGACTCGCGATCATCATCGCCGCGCTCGGCATCGTCAACACCCTCGCGCTCAGCGTCATCGAGCGGACCCGTGAGGTCGGGCTCCTGAGGGCGGTCGGGATGAGCCGGCGCCAGCTGCGGCGGATGGTGCGGCTGGAGGCGGTCGCGATCGCGGTGCTCGGCGCCGTGCTGGGCATCGTGATGGGCCTGGTGTTCGGCATCGTCCTGCAGCGGGTGCTCCAGGACGACGGCATCACCGAGCTCTCCATCCCGTACGTGACGCTCCTCGTCTACGTCCTGATCGCGGCGTTGGTCGGTGTGCTCGCGGCGCTCTTCCCGGCGCTGCGGGCCTCGCGGCTCAACGTGCTGCGGGCGATCGCCACGGAGTAGCCGCACCGGGCATCCGCCCGTACGACGACGATGCGTCTCGGCCACCTTCTGGTCGGGGCGCATCGTCGTTCCCGCCGTCCCGGTTTGCCACGCCAACGTGGCCGACTCTCGTTGGCGCGGCGTGCTTGCTGCGCTCACCCCGGTTTGCCACGCCAACGTGGCGGCCTCCGGTTGGCGCGGCGTGCTTGCTGCGCTCACCGGGGTTTGCCACGCCAACGTGGCAAACCCCGATGGGCCGCCAGCGGACCGAGGGCGGTCCACACGGCGGCGGGACACGGCGGCGGGACACGGCGGCGGTCCACACGGCGGCCTCAGCCCGTCGTGATCGACTCCAACCGACGTGCGGCCGCAACCGTCTCCGCCGGCGTCACGGTCCCTCCCAAGACGGGTGGGTCGACGATCGGAATCTCGATCCGGCTGCGCCCGTACAACCGGACCGACCGGTCGAGGGTCGCCATTATCTGACGCGCGGTCGACAGCGACTGCGCGCGCCCGAGAGCAGCCCACCCCCAGCGGGCACCGCCCAGGTCATAGTTGCGAAGGGCGTCCTCGCGCAGCTTCTCGTCGTACAGCACACCCCGGGGTTCGTCGGCGCGGGCCGCGTACTTCACTGCACCGTCGAACTCCCCGAACGTCCGATGCAGAAGCCACAGGAAATCGACGCGCGCCAGCGTCCCGTCCGGCAGGCGGATCCAGACCTGCAGCTCAGGCATGGGCACGTTGTGCCGATGAAACAGGTACAGCGAGCGCGACTCGCCGACTGTCTCGCACCGGCCGTCGGCGATCGTGATCGCCGTTCGGGCGACGCTCGTGCTCGGCCACGATGCGAATCGCCCGTTGAGGAGGGCGGCGACCTCCTCACGGCGTGCGCCGCTGTGGCGCATCCCTTCCGACAGCAGGACGACACCAGCCTCGAGGTCACGTCGCAGACCCGGCAGCGTCGTCGTCTCGATCGAGGCGCGGACGGGTTCGGTCACCTGCATGCCGTCAACCATCATGACGTCCTCGTCCCGCACCGTGCCGTGGTGGAACCGGATGCCGGCCTCCACCCGTCCCCGGGTCCCGTCGCGCCGGGTCACGTCGACCTCGTCGTTCGAGACGCGGAACGTTCCGAAGCGGTGGACCGCAGACGACGAACGATGGCTCCCGACGTAGTCGGGCCCCAGCTTGTCGAGCACGGATCGGACCTTGACCCGGAACTTCGCCTCGGCATCAAGTCGGTCGTACGTCGCGGCGGGTGCATAGGTCCCGTGGCGGACCTTCCGAAGGAAGTCACTCTGGACAGCCTTCGCGATCCCGAAGTCGCTCGAGCCGAGCGACAGCAGCTGCGCGCGCGTCACGTATCCGCCCTGGCTCACGGCGAGATCGGTCACATCATCCATAGACCTGACGGTCGTCGGTCTGGGCCCGCTGTGGGTGGCGCGGACCAGTCGCTGTGGACAGCCGGTCCGCCCCGCTGTGGACGGACGAGGACGGCGAGTGCCCGGTTCGCCAGTGGTTTGCCACGCCAACGTGGCGGCCTTCGGTTGGCGCGGTCGGCCTGCCGCGCCAACCACGGGCTCCCACGTTGGCGTGGCAAACCACGGAGGCGGGGCGGGGCGGGGCAGGGCGGGACAGGGGGAGGGGGAGGTCGGCACGCCGCGGTCGTCGCCTCCTCAGGAGAACGCGGCGAGGCCTGCGGCGACCGCGAACCCGAGCACGGCCGCGAGCCCCGCCCTGTCGTGGATCTTCGCCTGCGCCTCGGGGATCATCGCGCCGACGAGCATCACGAGCAGGGCGCCCGCGGCGAACCCGTCGACCGCTCCGACGAACGCCCCGCCGGTCACGTGCGCGAGAAGGTACCCGCCGGCCGTCGCCAGCACGCACAGCGCGGTCACGGACGCCCACAGGAGCAGGATCCGCCTCGTGGGTGAACCCGAGGCCTTCATCTCCGTCGCCGACCCCATGGCCTCCGGGAGGTTGGACACGAAGATGGCGACGAGGAGCGCGATGCTCCCGACGCCGTCGTCGGCGATCCCGACGCCGAGGACCGTCTGCTCAGGGATCCCGTCGAGGAACGCGCCGAGTGCGAGCGGCAGCCCGGCGGCCCCGGGGCGCGAGCGGCCACCGATCCGCTTCACCCAGCGGTCGGAGACGAAGAAGACGCCGGCACCGCAGGTGAGCCCGAACGCCAGGGCGATCGCCCCGCCGATCTCGAGCCCCCCTTGGAACAGCTCGAACGAGATGCTCGCCATCAGCGCGCCCGCGCCGAACCCGAGGACGCTGCCGACCACGGCGTCGCTCCAGCGGCGGGTCACCCCGAGGACGGCGCCGATCAGCAAGGACGACGCCGCGACCGTGCCCCAGACCCAGACCGTCCCCACGCAGCGATCATGCGCTCTCGTCGTGAGGGCGGCGATTTGGGAGGCCGCCGTACCGACCGATAGACTGACCCGGTTGCCTGGCCACCGCCGGCCCATGCCGGACCCACGGTGCCCGGGCAACGGATGCAGAGCCCTCCTGTCACGGAAGGACCGTGACCGTACAGACCGAAGGAGGTGGAGTTGCCTTGCGTCACTACGAAGTCATGGTGATCCTCGATCCCGACCTCGACGAGCGCACGGTCGCCCCGAGCCTGGACACGTACCTGAATGTGGTGCGTCAGGACGGTGGCACCGTCGACAACGTCGACATCTGGGGCAAGCGTCGTCTTGCCTACGAGATCAACAAGCGGTCCGAAGGGATCTACGCCGTGGTCGACCTGACCGCGACACCCGAGACCGTCAAGGAGCTCGATCGTCAGCTCACGCTGAACGAGTCCGTCGTCCGTACGAAGGTCATCCGACCCGAGAAGTGACGGACGTACGACACGTCGTCCCCGCACGCGCCACGGGTTTTCCCGGGCCTGTGCTCAAGGGGTCGCTTGTGTCGGACTCTTGATGTTGACTGCTAGCCAGCAGACATCCCGCGACCCGTTGGAGTAGAGACATGGCAGGCGAGACCGTCATCACCGTCGTCGGCAACCTCGTGGACGAGCCCGAGCTGCGGTTCACGCCGTCCGGCGCGGCTGTCGCGAACTTCCGTATCGCCTCGACGCCGCGCACGTTCGACCGTCAGAGCGGCGAGTGGCGCGACGGCGACACGCTCTTCCTCGGGTGCGCCGTGTGGCGTCAGGCCGCGGAGAACGTGGCCGAGTCCCTCCAGAAGGGCATGCGCGTGATCGTGCAGGGGCGGCTCAAGTCGCGCCAGTACGAGACCCGTGAGGGCGAGAAGCGCACCGTGTTCGAGATCGACGTCGACGAGGTCGGTCCGAGCCTGCGCAGTGCCACTGCCAAGGTCACCAAGGCGTCCCGCTCCGGTGGTGGCGGCGGCGGTGGCTACCAGCAGGGTGGCGGCGGCCAGGGCGGGTTCAGCGGCGGAGGCCAGCAGGCCCCGGCCAACGACCCGTGGTCCTCGCCCGCTCCGCAGGGTGGCAACGCTGGCAACGATCCGTGGGCGTCGCCGGCCGGTGGCTCGACTGACGAGCCGCCGTTCTGAGCCCACGCATCTGAACGACAACCACGGCGATCGCTGATCGCCGCGTCATTCCGACCCGTGCTGCGGGTCGGGCTCACCGGAAGGGAGCACCACAATGGCTGCCAAGCCCGTTGTTCGTAAGCCCAAGAAGAAGAGCAATCCGCTCAAGGCTGCGAAGATCACCTATATCGACTACAAGGACACCACCCTCCTGCGGAAGTTCATCTCCGACCGCGGCAAGATCCGCGCTCGCCGCGTCACGGGTGTGTCCGTCCAGGAGCAGCGCAAGATCGCGACCGCGATCAAGAACGCCCGTGAGATGGCGCTGCTTCCTTACACCTCGACCGGTCGCTGATCGTAGGGGAAGGGACAACACATGAAGCTCATCCTCACGCACGAGGTCTCCGGCCTCGGTGCACCCGGCGACATCGTCGAGGTCAAGGACGGCTACGGCCGTAACTACCTCCTGCCGCGCAAGTACGCGATCCGTTGGACGCGTGGTGCCGGCAAGCAGGTGGAGTCGATCAAGAAGGCCCGCGACGCCCGCGCGATCCACGACCTGGACGACGCCAAGGCCCTCAAGCAGAAGCTCGAGTCGAACGCCGTCAAGGTGAAGGCCCGTGCCGGCGACGAAGGTCGCCTGTTCGGTGCGGTCACCGTGTCCGACATCGCCGTGGCGCTCGAGGGCGCCGGTGCCGACGTCGACAAGCGCCGCATCGAGATCGGCAACGCCATCAAGGCCCTCGGGTCCTACGACGTGCAGGTGCGCGTCCACCCCGAGGTGACCGCGAAGGTCACGATCAACGTGGTCGCTGCCTGATCCAGGCTGCCCCACGAGTCACAAGGACCCGCCACCCTTCTCCCAGGGTGGCGGGTCCTTGTGCGTCTGCGCCGGCTGTGTGACGGTGCATCCATCGGGAATGGTCGAGGACGAGGAGGACCCCGGTGACGAGCCGAACGGCGGACACCGCGGGAGCCGCTGACCGTCTGCGCCTGCTCCTCGACGCCAACCGCACGCTGGTGGAGGAGCTCGACCTGCCCGAGGTCCTGCGGCGGATCATCACCGCTGCGATCGACCTCGTCGGCGCCCGGTACGGCGCGATCGGCGTGTTCGACGACGACGGGCGGCTCGAGGTGTTCATCCACGCCGGCATCGACGACGAGACCGCCGCCCGCATCGGGCACCTGCCGCGAGGCGACGGGTTGCTCGGAGACCTTCTGGACGGGGGCCCGGCCGTGCGGCTCGACGACGTCGCCACCCATCCGCACTACACAGGGTTCCCCGCACACCACCCGCCGATGCGCTCCTTCCTGGGGCTCGGCCTCGAGGTCCGCGGCCGCGTCTACGGCAACCTGTACCTCACCGACAGCGCCCATGGTGCGTTCAGCGAAGAGGACGCGGAGCTCGCCCGTGCGCTCGGCGAGACGGCGGGGGTGGCGATCGCCAACGCTCGCCTGTACGACGAGAGCCGTCGCCGCGAAGCCTGGTCCTCCGCTTCGGCGGAGGTGACCCGCGAGCTGCTGTCGTCCGACGGCATCGACCCGCTCGAGCTGGTCGCGGTGCGGGTCCACGAGCTCACGCGCGCGGTGCTCGTCGCGGTGCTCCTTCCTGTCGGGGACGGGACGTACGCCGTGTCCCGTGCTGCGGGCAAGGGTGGTCAGGAGCTCGTCGGCACATGCACCACGGCGTCGGGACGGACGGCTCCGGCCGAGCCGGTGGTCGGCCCCGTCGCGGCCGTGTGCAGCCCGCTCGGTCTGGAGCTGCCGGAGCTCGCGGCGACCCAGGCGATGCTGGTGCCGCTGGTCGATGCCGACGACCCGAGAGGACTGCTCCTCGTGCTGCGTGACGGACCGCCGCGCTTCGACGACACGGACCTGTCGCTGGCCCAGGCGTTCGCCGGGCAGGCCGCCCTCGCGCTCGGCAAGCGCGAGCTGCGCCAGGCCCAGGAGACGATGCTCGTCCTCGAGGACCGCGACCGGATCGCGCGCGATCTGCACGACCACGTGATCCAACGGCTGTTCGCCAGCGGCCTGACGCTGCAGAGCGTCCATGCGTCGATCCCGGCGGGTGCTCCTCGGGACCGGCTGGCGTCCCAGGTCGCGGAGCTGGACGAGACGATCCGCCAGATCCGCCGGACGATCTTCGAGCTGCACGACGCCGAGCCCGGCCAGGAGGGCGTACGGCGTCGGCTGCACCGCCTGGTCTCCGCGAGCGGGGACGGCGGCACCGCAGTCGCGCTCCAGATCGAGGGCCCGGTCGACCTCGCCCTGGACGACGGACTCGCCGACGACGTCGTGGCCGTGGCCCGAGAGGGCGTGTCGAACGCGCGGCGTCACGCGCAGGCCGGGCGCATCGGGCTCCGCTGCGTCGTGGGGGGCGGCGAGGTGGTCGTCACGGTCAGCGACGACGGCAGAGGGATCCCGGACGGTGCGCGGCGCAGCGGGCTCGACAACCTCACCCGCCGCGCCGAGAGGCGTTCCGGCTCGTGCCGGGTGACGAGCGGACCCGACGGCACGACGCTGCGCTGGGCCGTACCGACCGAAGGAGACGGCGCATGATCACGGTGTTCGTCGTGGACGACCACGAGATCGTCCGACGGGGCGTCACCGACCTGCTGGAGACTGCCGGGGACATCCACGTGGTCGGTGAGGCCGCCGATGTCGCCCAGGCGCTCGCACGGATCCCGTCGGTCGTCCCGGACGTCGCGGTCCTCGACGTCCGCCTTCCCGACGGCAGTGGCATCGACGTGTGCCGCGCGCTCCAGGACTCCTGCCCCAGCATCAGGTCGCTGATCCTCACCTCGTACGACGACGACGAGGCGGTCTACGCAGCGGTTCTCGCCGGGGCGTCGGGATACCTGCTCAAGGAGGTGCTGGGATCGCGGCTCGTCGAGTCGGTGCGCGACGTCGCGGCCGGTCGCTCCCTGCTCGACCCGCACGTCGTCGCGCAGCTCATGAGGCGCCTCAGAGACAGGGAGTCGTCGCACGGCGACCCGCGGCTCGGCCTGCTGACCGAACGCGAGCGTGAGGTGCTGATGCTGATCACCGAGGGCCTCAGCAACCGTGAGATCGGCGCCCGGCTGTTCGTCGCCGAGAAGACGGTGAAGAACTACGTGACGAACCTGCTCGCGAAGCTCGGGATGCAGCGACGGACCCAGGCGGCCGTGTTCGGCGCCGAGGTCCGCCGCGCCGAGGAGGGCGAGCAGCCGCGCACCTGAGGCGACGACCGCCCGCCCGGGTGACGGGCGCCGCTCAGTAGACGGGACCGGCCGACGGCTGCATCGCGGCCGCGCGCGGGTGGTACGCCAGGTCGACCGCGTCGTGCGGGACCGTGACGACCGGGCACGGGGTGTGGGCGAGGACCGCGCGTGCCACCGAACGGGTCCACGGCATGCGCCGCCCCGTGGTCCGGTGCCGGCCGAGGACGAGGAGCCGCGCGCCGTGGGCCGCCTCCGCGCACACTGTCGAGGCCGACCCCTCGACGGTCAGGGTCGTGACCTCGACCTCCGGGTAGTCCGCACGCCATCCTGCGATCGTCTCTGCGACCGCGCGCCGTCCCTGCTCGGCGCCCCCGCGCGGCGTGGCGTGGAGGACGACGAGGTCGGCGTGGACGTGCCGGGCCCGCGCGAACGCGAACGCCAGGGCCCCGTGCGTGGGAGAGTCGGCGTCGATCGCGACCACCACGGGGCCGGTCGTCGGCGGCTCGGTGTCACCGGGCACGACCACGACGGGGCAGGCGGCGCGGGTGGCGATGCGTGAGCTGGTGCTCCCGCTGAGCAGGCGGTCGGCGACACCCGCGTCGCGGCGGACGACGACCACCGCGGACGACTGCGTGGACGCCGACTCCAGGGCCAGGGAGGCCGAGCCGACGACGGGGTGGACCTCCACGCGGAGGTCGGGGGCGAGGTAGCGCGCCTTCGTCGCCGCTCTCGCGAGGATCGCAGCCGCGTCCTCACGGGCCGCGGTCAGCTCGTACGGGGTGAACGCGACGCCCTCGAACGGCCATGCGGTCGCGTGGACGAGGGAGAGCGGTACGTCGAGCATCCGTGCCATCGCCACCCCGTGGCGTATCCCCGTCTCCGTCCTGGACGGGCTGGCGTCCACCCCGACGGTGACGGGCTGCGGTGCACGGGTGGTCGTGGTGGTCATCGTTCTCACCTCTCCTGGTGCGGCTGTCCGCCCAGCATGCGCGCGGGCGTGGTGCGCGGACCAGTGACCAAGGTCCCGGGACGAGAGGACTCTCGGCACTGACGGGGAGGGTGCGCCCACGACGACGATGAAGGCATCAGAACGATCCAGGAGGACACCATGAGCGCCACCACCGGAGCCGGCCCCGCCGGCCGCACCAAGATCTTCGAGGCACGCGACGAAGCGCATGCCGTCACCTCGACCGCGGTCGCCAGAGCGCTGGCGGCGATGCGGATCGGCTTCGGACTCACGTTCCTGTGGGCCTTCGTCGACAAGCTGTTCGGGCTCGGCTACGCGACTCCGAGCGAGGGAGCGTGGGTCAGCGGCGGCAGTCCGACCGACGGCTACCTCTCCAACGCACCCGCTGGACCGTTCGAGGGGTTCTACCACGCCCTTGCCGGTCAGTGGTGGGTCGACATCCTGTTCATGGCGGGCCTGCTCGCGGTCGGTGTGACCCTCACCCTCGGCATCGGTATCCGTCTCGGCGCGGCGGCCGGCGTCCTGCTCTACGTGATGATGTGGACCGTCGCTCTTCCCCCGGCGAACAACCCCGTCCTCGACGAGCACCTCCTCGGCGCTCTCGGCGTCCTCGTGGTCGGTCTCGCCCTCGCCGGCGACACCTGGGGACTCGGGCGCTGGTGGGGCTCGCTGGAGCTGGTCGAGAAGTACCCCGCGCTCCGGTGACCCGGAGCCACGAGGTCTCGGGAATGAGGCCGCCCGGTCACGCACCGGGCGGCCTCTCACGCGTCCGGGTCGGTCCGCAGGGCCAGGTCCGCGACGACGGCGCCGAGGTCTCCGTGGCGACCGATCCTCCGCTGATGGTCGGCGCCGGTGCCGTCACGCAGCACGCGTGCGACGCCGTCGCGGACCAGGTCGAGGTCCCCGGCGTCGTCGAGCGCCTCGCGCACGTGGGCGACCAACGCGTCCAGCACGTCTGCGGCGGGACAGAGACAGCGCGAACGCGGGTCGAGCAGCGTCTCGGCCAGGCCGTGGCGGGCAGCGTGCCAGCGCGCGGCTCGCAACAGCTCGACCCGCCAGGGCTCGGCTGCCCGGCCGTCGGCCCAGGCGCGAGCCTCGGTCTCCACGAGAGCTCGGGTGAGCGCGGCGACGAGGACGCCGTCACGCAGGTCCGTGCAGACGTCGGCGACCCGGATCTCGACGGTGGGCAGCGAGCGTGCACGACGGACGTCGAAGTAGATCATCCCCTCGTCGAGTGCCGCGCCGGACGCGACGAGGGCGGCGACCGCCTCCCGGTACGTCGTGGCGTCACCGAAGGGCTCGACCGGACCGGCGGTCGGCCATGAGCCCCACAGGCGCGAGCGCCAGCTGGCATGGCCGGTGTCCTCGCCGTCCTCGTACGGGGAGTTGGCGGAGAGCGCGATCAGCGACGGCAGCCACGGGCGTACCCGGTCGATCACTGCGACGGCCTCCTCGTCGTCCTCGACGTGGACGTGGACGTGCATGCCGCAGACGGCGGCGCCGCGTCCGATCGCGCCGAACTCCGCAAGCATCCGCTCGTACCGCGGCTTCGGGGTCACCTCCGGGGCGGTGCTGGGGAGCGGCGCGATGCCCGTGGCGATCAGCGACGCTCCTGCGGCACGCGCCGCGGCGACGGTCTCGCGGCGTGCCTGCTCCAGGTCGGCCGCCAGGTCGTCGAGCCTCTCGTGCGGGCTCGTCATCGTCTCCACCTGCTCGAGGAACAGCTCGTGCTCCAGCTCGGCCTCGCCGTCGTGGTGACGCAGGGCCCGCTGGGAGACCGAGACCGTCTCCCCGGTCCCTGGATCGACCAGCAGCATCTCCTCCTCGATGCCGAGCGTCCTCATCCGGCCGCGAGCTCCTCGAGCCGCGGACGCAGCGTCGTCCGTACGTGGGTGAAGAAGGCGTCCATCTCGTCCGGTGGGCCGGCGTTCATGAGGACGAGATGGTCGAAGCCGGCGTCGATGAAGCGGCTCGCGACCTCGGCATGGCGTTCCACGTCGGGTCCGCAGCCGAAGGCCTCGCGCATGTCGTCGACGCGGACGTGCGCGGTCGCCGCCTCGAAGTTGATGGGGTTGGGCAGCTCCGCCTGGACCTTCCAGCCCGTGACGCCGAAGCGCGCCGTGCGGTGCGCCGCCTCGGCTGCGGCCGTGGGGTCGGCGGAGTACGCCAGCGGCACCTCGGCGTACCGGGGTCCGACACCGCCCGCCTGCTCGTACGCCTCGACGAGCTCCTCGCGCGGCTCGGTGGCGAACAGCCCGTCACCGAGACCGGCGGCAAGGCGGGCCGACTCCTCACCACCCGAGGCGACGACGATCCTCGGCGGGACCTCGGGCAGGTCGAAGACACGCGCGTCGTCGAGGTCGAAGTAGTTGCCGGAGTAGGAGTGGTAGCCGCCGGTGAACAGCAGCCGGATGATCTCCAGCGCCTCGGTCAGCATCTCGTGCCGGACCGACACCGAGGGCCAGCCCGCACCGACGACGTGCTCGTTGAGGCGTTCACCGGCGCCCACGCCGAGGGTGAAACGCCCGTCGCTGAGGACCCCGGTCGTCGCCGCCATCTGCGCCACGACAGCGGGGTGGTAGCGCATGATCGGGCAGGTGACCCCGGTCGCCAGGCCGATCCGTTCGGTCCGTGCGGCGATGGCCGCGAGCATCGAGAACGCGAAGCCGGAGTGCTGCTGGGAGTACAGCCACGGGTGGTAGTGGTCACTGACCTCCACGAAGTCGAAGCCCGCCTCCTCTGCCGCCACCGCCTGCTCGACGATCTCCTTGGGCGGGAATCCCTCAGCCATCAGCTTGAAGCCGATCTGTTGTCTGTTCGTCGCCATGAGACGACCCTGCGCGTCCTCGGCCGGAACGGCAATCGGACGCGATTCACATTGACAGCGCCGCCTCGGGACGCTTCGCTTGCCCACGAGGGGGTGAGACGATTGCGCGCGATGTGGAAGGGCTCCGTCTCGTTCGGCCTGGTCAGCATCCCGGTCAAGATGTACGGCGCGACCTCGACGCACGACATCTCGTTCCGGCAGGTCCGGCGCAGCGACGGATCGCGGGTGAAGTACAAGCGGGTCGCGGAGGCCGACGGCGAGGTCGTCGAGTACTCCGAGATCGCCAAGGGCTACGAGCTCCCCGACGGGCGCATGATCATCCTCACCGACGAGGACATGGAGCAGCTGCCGCTGCCGACCAAGAAGACCGTCGAGGTGCTGGAGTTCGTCCCGCTCGACCAGGTCGACCCGATCCTCTACAACAAGAGCTACTACCTCGAGCCGGACAGCAACGCCGGGCTCAAGCCGTACCTCCTGCTCCGTGAGGCGCTGGAGTCCTCCGAGATGGTCGCCGTCGTCAAGGTGACGATCGGGACGCGCGAGCAGATGGCCACGATCCGGGTCCGTGACGGCGTCCTCACCATGAGCACGCTGCTGTGGGCCGACGAGATCCGTAAGCCCGAGTTCGGCTTCCTCGGCGAGGACCTCGAGCTGCGTCCGCAGGAGATCAAGATGGCGCAGTCGCTGGTCGCGAGCATGGAGGGCGACTTCGACCCGTCGGAGTACGCCGACGAGTACGAGTCGGCGCTCGACGAGCTCGTCGAGGCAAAGCTGGAGGGCAACGAGGTCGTGTCGCCCGCCGTGGGCGAGGGCGACGAGAAGGACAACGTCGTCGACCTGATGGCCGCGCTGCAGGCTTCGATCGACCGGGCGAAGAAGGGCGACGGTGCTGCCCGCGGGTCGGACGCCGACGCAGCGGAGGACGAGGACGACGCCGAGGAGAAGCCGGCGAAGAAGACGGCCAAGAAGGCCCCCGCGAAGAAGGCGGCTGCCAAGAAGGCCCCGGCCAAGAAGTCGGCCGCCAAGAAGACCACGAAGAAGGCCGCCAAGAAGGCGTCCTGAGCTCAGCGGTACGACAGGATCGCCCAGGTGCCGATCGCTGTCGGGCCAAGGATCACCGCGAGCGCCAGGACCCTCGAGAGCCGACGCCACGCGGGCGGAAGCGGGTCCCCCGTTCCCCGGGGTATCGCCGCCCAGAGAATGGCCAGCACGATGAGCGTCACGACGGCCACGACGGGCACCACGTACATCCACATGACCCCGAGGAGCAGGATGCCGTCGCTCGGTGCCGGAACGCATCCGAAGCCGCCCCACCACACCGTTGCGCGCATGGCTCAGAGCCGACGCCGCGGGGGTCAGTGCGGTCCCTGGGTGCCACCTGCCGGCACCGAGGGACCGCGATCACGGTCGCGCGTGTCACGCGACACGCCGGGGCGCGCCTCGGCCGTCCTGTCGGACCTCGCGCGCACACTGAGAGGTGGAGGGACCCCGACCCCCGGAGAAGAGGTGCTCGATGTCGGAGCTGGTGACGATCTGCGTCGACTGCGGCTCGGAGTTCTCTGACGCCGACGGGTGGCTCGACCGGTGCACGATGTGCTGTGTCGTGCTCGAGGACCACGGCTCGGGAGCCCACGCCACGTACGTCTTCGACTGCTTCCTGTGCGACGACGACCGTGGTGGCACGGCGGGTGCCGACCTCCAGCGCGCGGCCAGCGAGAGCTCCCGCGCAGCCTGACCCGGGCGCGCCGGCGCGCCGTACCCTCGCGTGCCGACGCGCGACCGGGCAGGCGTATCCGCCTACGGAGTCCCGACGACCATCCAGCGATCCGTACGCTCGCGCAGCACGAGGGTGATCATGCGCGCGAGCATGAAGCCCGCGTACGCGACCCACAACCACGTGAGTCCTGCGTCGAGGAGCCACACCGCGATCGCGAGCGGCGCGTACGCCACGAGCGTGGCGACCCCGGCCCACGCCAGGTAGGCGCCGTCGCCCGCTCCGATGAGCACACCGTCCAGGACGAACACGACGCCTGAGATCGGCTGTGTCAGCGCGATGACGACCAGCGCGCCGACCAGCAGGTGGCGCACTCCCTCGTCGGAGGTGAACAGGCCGGGCAGCCACGGCACCGAGGCGAGCAGGAGCACCGCGGCGACGACGCCCGAGGCGACCCCCCACCCCATCATCCGTCGCGTCGTCGAGCGCGTGCCCGCGACGTCACCGGCACCCAGCGAACGCCCGGTGAGCGTCTGCCCGGCGATGGCGATCGCGTCGAGCGCGAACGCGAGGATCGACACGATCGTGACCGCGACCTGCTGTGCCGCGAGCGCTTCGGAGCCCTGCGTGGTCGCCACCACGGTGGCGATGAGGAGTGCGGCGCGCAGCGTCAGCGTACGGACGACGAGGGCGACGCCGGCACGTGCGGACTCGCGGATCCCCGAGCGATCGGGGCGGATCGGGGCACGCTCTCGGCGGACCGCCCGCACCACCACGTACGCGAGGAACAGGCCGGAGCCGAGCTGCGCCACCGTCGTCCCGATCGCTGCACCACGGATGCCCATGTCGAGCCCGTAGACGAGGGCCAGGTTGAGGAACACGTTGACCACGTTGGCGACGATCACCGTGTACAGCGGCGTCTTGAGGTCCTGCATGCCGCGCAGCACGCCCGTCGCGGCGAGCACGACGAGCATGGCCGGGATCCCCGGGGCGGCCCAGACGAGGTAGGTCACCGCCTGGTCGCCGACCGCGGCCTCCGGACCGAACGCGCCCACGATCAGCGTCGCTCCCGCGCCCGCGAGGAGCGCGGCCAAGGCACCGATGAGCACGGCGAGCCAGAGTCCGCTCATGCCGGCAGCCATCGCGCCACGCACGTCCTCGGCCCCGATGTGGCGGCTGACGGACGCGGTGGTGCCGTACGCCAGGAACACGCAGAGCCCGACGAAGGTCTGGAGCACCGTGGACGCGATGGCGAGCCCGGCCAGCGGGTCGGTGCCGAGATGGCCGATGATCGCCGTGTCCGCGGCAAGCATCAGCGGCTCGGAGACGAGGGCGGCGAACGCCGGGACGGCGATCCGGAAGATCTCGCGGTCGCGCGTGTCCAGGTACCGTCTCACCGGCCTAGTCTCACCCAGACGGCACGGAGTCCGTCGAAGGGGAGTCGGCGCCCTCGCGCGAGCACCCAGGCGAAGGCCACTGCCCGCATGGCCGGGCGCAGCCGCCTGGCCACCTCCAGCGACTGCAGCCGGTCGACGATCCGCAGGGTGCCGGACTAGGTCAGCCCGACCCTCAGCCCTGCACGTCCCGTCGGCGGAAACCGAGGAAACCCGCGACGGCGAGCGCTGCCGCGACCGCGGTGAGCCACAGGAGCGGAGGCAACGAAAGGTCCTCCAGCGGCACGAGCGCCGGGTGGGAGAACGGGGAGACGTCCTCGACCCACGAGGGGAAGTCGAGCAGCGGGCCGAAGAACATCACCACGGCGGCGTACGCGATCGCGAGCCATGCGAGGGACGCCAGACGCGGGACCAGGCCCACGAGCGCGACGGTGACACCGATCATCACCCAGATAGCCGGTGCGTACGACAGGCCGGCGCCGGTCAGCGCCCACACCTGCCCGTAGTCGCCTGAGACCCAGCCGTTCATCAGGCCGGTCGCGAACCCGGCGAGCGCGGTGCCGAGCGTCGAGGCGGCGACCGCGACGAGGACGTGACCGCCGAGTGCGGAGCGGCGTGACAGGGCGGTCGCCAGGAGCGGCTCGAGGCGGCCGCTCGCTTCTTCGGCGCGAACCCGCAGCGTGGAGGCGACCCCGAAGGCCGCCGCGCCGATGGCGAGGAGCAGGATCGCGCTCGCGTAGAAGCCGTCGATCAGCGCCTGCCCGCCGGTCTCGCCGCCGGTGAGGACGCCCGACAGGTCGCCGTCGCCGACGAGGTCGCCGACGTCGTCACCGATCGACCCGTAGGCGAGCCCGCCGACGGCGAGGCCGATCAACCAGCCGATGACGGTCGGGCGCTGCAGTCGCCACGCGAGCTCGTACGCGCCGCCGCGCCAGGTCCGCGCGGCGGGTCCCCTCCGTGCCTGGCGGAGCCCGGCGCCGAAGTCGCGACGCTCGAACAGCACGCGCGCCAGGACGACGAGCGCAGATGCGACCCCGAGCGAGAGCAGGGCCGGCCACCAGCGCTCGTCGGCGTACGCCCTCATCTGCTGGCCCCAGCCGATGGGGGAGAACCAGCTCAGGACACCGTTGCCGACGTCACCGACGGCGCGCAGCAGGTATGCGAGGGCGATCACGGCACCGCTCATTCCCCACGCGCCGCGCGTCGTGCTGGACACCTGACAGAACACCAGGGCGAAGCCCATGAACACCAGACCCGCACAGCCGAGCGCCAGCGCCAGGGCCCAGGAACCGGCACCGGGCAGGCCGCACGCGATGAGGAGAAGTGCGACCGCGACGACGAGGGCGACGTTCATCGCGGTGGTCACGACGAGCGCGGCCGCGCTCGTCGCCGCCCGCCCCGTCACGTCCGCGCGGAGCAGCTCGTCCTGGCCGGACTCCTCGCCGGCCCGGGTAAGGCGTACGACGAGGAAGGTGCTCATCAGCCCGGCGAGGATCGCGCCGAAGGCCGAGGTCTGCCACGCGGTCTGCCCGCCGATCGTGTCCAGGGCGTAGTCGGGTCCCGCCATCGCGAGCAGCGCGGGGTTGCCGCCGACCGAGGCGGCGAGGCGGTCGAGATCGGCCTGCGTCGGGTAGGTCGCCTCGAGCGCGAGGGCCTGGACCGGATAGAGAACGGTGATCCCGAGGAACCACCACAGGAGGGCGAACCGGGTGCGGCGCAGGGCGAGACGGACCAGCGTGCCGGTGCCGGTGAGCGAGTCCCTCACGCCACCGGCTCCTCGTCCCGGTCGTCGACGGCGTCGCCGTAGTGCCGCAGGAACAGCTCCTCGAGCGTCGGCGGCGTGCTTGTCAGGGCCGTGATGCCGAAGGCGCCGAGGTGGGCGAGCGTGTCACCGATCCGTACGGTGTCGACCTCGAACCGCGCACGCCGGTGGTCGGCGTCGACGACGAGGTCGTGGATGCCGAGCAGGTCGTCGAGGTCCTCGACGGGGCGCGCGGTGGTGACGTCGACGGACGTACGGGTGAGGTGGCGCATCTCGGCGAGCGTCCCGGACTCGACCGTCCGGCCCTCTCGGATGATCGTGACCCGGTCGCACAACGCTTCGACCTCGCTGAGGATGTGGCTCGAGAGCAGCACCGTGCGGCCCTGGTCGCGGACCTCCTGCACCGCCTCTCGGAACACCTCGTCCATCAGCGGGTCGAGGCCCGACGTGGGCTCGTCGAGGAGCAGCAGCTCGGTGTGTGCGGCGAGACCGGCGACGAGGGCGACCTTCTGGCGGTTGCCCTTGGAGTAGGCGCGGCCGCGCTTGGTGGGGTCCAGCTTGAAGCGCTCGACGAGGTCGTCGCGGCGGTCCGGATCGATGCCGCCGCGAAGCCGGCCGAGGAGGTCGATGACCTCTCCACCGGAGAGGTTGGGCCACAGGGTCACGTCGCCGGGCACGTACGCGAGCCGGCGGTGGAGCGCGGTGGCCTCGGACCACGGGTCACCTCCGAGGAGCCGGACGGTGCCGCCGTCGTGGCGCAGCAGGCCGAGCAGGACGCGGATGGTGGTGGACTTCCCGGCACCGTTCGGCCCCAGGAAGCCGTGGACCTCGCCGGTGGTCACCGTGAGGTCGAGCCCGTCGAGGGCTTGCGTCGTCCCGAAGCTCTTGCGGAGCCCGGTGATCTCGATCGCGTCAGTCACGAGTTCGACGCTACACATGATTCAGAAGTATGTGAAGGTTATGGTGGGCCCCATGGCCCACAGCGCGCTCGACGACTTCGTAGAACGCTTCTCGGCGGTTCTCCGCGACTCGGGCATACCCCCGATGCCGGCACGCATCTTCGCCTACGTCCTCGGGCTGGGTCGGCGCAGCTACACCGCGGCCGAGCTGGCCGAAGCGACCGGCGCGAGCCCGGCCGCGGTCTCGGGCGCAGTGAACTACCTCATCGGGCAGGGCATGCTGGAAGGCCACCGTGGCAAGGACCGGCGTCACCACTACCGCCTTCCACCCGGCGACCTGTGGGCGGACATGATCGCGCGGCGCCAGGCGGTCCTGGTCCGCTGGTACGAGAGTCTCGAGGCGGCGGCGGCCGACCTCGGGCGTGAGCAGGAGGACCACGGCGTGCCGCTGGAGCGGGGGGCGATGTTCTTCGCGTTCATGGCGCAGGAGATCCCCGGGATGCTCGCGCGCTGGGAGGCATACCGTGACGCGCGTCTCGACGACGGCGGAGCCAGGTCCGACCCGTGAGGCGGGCGAACACTAGAAGGCATCCAGCCTGTGTGCAACTCGGCGGGACACGCCCGTGGGGCACTTTCGATCCACACGCGGGGGACAGTGTTTCCCCAGGTCAGCCCACAGGTGTGGAGAACCTCCCGGTGAAATCCACATAGATACCCACAGGCTGTGCACACCTCTTCCCCTACTTATCCACACGAACGGCGCGCCCATCCACATGGGGTGTGCGTCCACGGGTGTCGGCGACTGGCACGAGGTCGCGCGACGCGCGTAGTTTGCTACTTGTTCGACGGACGTTCTTGGAGCTCGCTGGTGCAGGTCCGGCAGGGGGTCCGAGGGTCCGTCGGTGCTCCCCCGTACGCTCGACCGTGAATGACACGTGTGTCATTCACGGCGTGCCGTCGTGGGTGCTGGGGGTGTCGCATTCGGGGTCGAGCGTGGAGGAGTGGCGCGGATGAGCGTTGCTGAGCTGGGATCGGTTCCGGAGCCGCCGGACGACTACGAGTACGGCGGGAGCCAGACCGACCGCACTCCTCCTCAGGACAACAACGCGGAGCAGTCCGTGCTCGGCGCGATGATGCTCTCCAAGGACGCGATCGCCGACGTCCTCGAGTCGGTGAAGTCGGTCGACTTCTACCGCCCCGCGCACGAGGAGATCTTCGACGCGATCCTCGACCTCTACGGACGCGGCGAGCCGGCCGACGCGGTGACGGTGTCCGCCGCGCTCCAGCGCCGCGGCGAGCTCGCGAAGATCGGTGGAGCCCCGTACCTCCACACTCTCGTCGCCAACGTGCCGATCGCCGCCAACGCGTCGTACTACGCCGAGATCGTGCGCGAGAAGGCGATCCTTCGCCGCCTTATCTCCGCCGGGACCAAGATCGCCCAGATGGGCTACGCCGGCGAGGGCGAGATCGACGACATCGTCGACACGGCGCAGTCCGAGGTGTTCGGGGTGACCGAGCAGCGGACGTCGGAGGACTACTCGGTCCTCAACGACCTCATGGAGGCGACGTTCGACGAGCTCGAGGCGATCGCCGCGCGTGACGGCCAGATGGCGGGTGTGCCGACCGGCTTCGCCGACCTCGACCGGCTCACCAACGGCTTCCACCCGGGCCAGATGATCGTCGTCGCCGCACGACCCGGTGTCGGCAAGTCCACCCTCGGCCTCGACGTGTGCCGCTCGGCGGCGATCAAGCACGGGCTGACGACGGCGATCTTCTCCTTGGAGATGAGCCGTATCGAGATCACGATGCGTCTGCTATCGGCGGAGGCGCGTGTGGGTCTGCACGAGATGCGGTCGGGCTCCTTGAGCGACGACCAGTGGGCCAAGCTCGCCCGCCGCATGGGCGAGGTGTCGAGCGCACCGATGTTCATCGACGACTCACCCAACATGACGATGATGGAGATCCGGGCGAAGGCCCGTCGCCTCAAGCAGCGCCACGACCTCAAGATGATCGTCATCGACTACCTCCAGCTGATGACGTCCGGCAAGAAGGTCGAGAGCCGCCAGGTCGAGGTCTCGGAGTTCTCGCGCCAGATCAAGCTGCTCGCCAAGGAGCTCGAGGTCCCGATCATCGCGATCAGCCAGCTGAACCGTGGCTCCGAGCAGCGCACCGACAAGCGCCCCATGCTGTCCGACCTGCGTGAGTCCGGCTCGATCGAGCAGGACGCCGACATCGTGGTGCTGCTGCACCGCCCTGACATGTACGAGCAGGAGTCGGAGCGCCTCGGCGAGGCCGACTTCATCGTCGCCAAGAACCGCTCCGGTCAGCCCGGCACGGCGACGGTGACGTTCCAGGGCCACTACTCCCGGTTCATCGACATGCCGAAGGAGTTCTGAGCCGTACGCGGCGGTCGATGACGCACGGCATGGGACAACAAGTCGGCCCGCTAGTCCCCGCTGCACACCTCCCAGCAGATCTGCCCACCGTCGCCGAGTGGTGCACAGACGTAGGGGCAGCTCGGTGGCGACGGTGCCGGTGCGGGTGTGCCGCCATCGGCGCCGGAGACGAGGTCGGGATCTTTCGGGTCGACGGGCTGGCCGAAGCAGTCGCTCTCGGGCGGCGCTGCGGGATCGCGCGTGGGGTCGAGCCCTTCTGGATCCACGTCCGGCGACCCTCGGTCCGGGGTCGGCGAGATGTGGAGCGTCTCCAGCTCGACACCGTCGCGGTCGGTGAACCGGTAGCACGTGGAGGCGCCGTTGCGGACGAGTCCCCAGAGCCGGGCGCCCGACTCCTCGTGCTGAGCCAGCTCGTTCCAACCGTCGCGAAGCGCGAGCCTGTCCAGGCTGACCTTTCCGACCAACGCTTCTTGTGGATCGAAAGCCAGCAGCGGGTTCTCTTCTCTTCGTGGTTCCACCATGCAGATCGCCTCCCCTTGGCGCCTCGCAATGTGGCAAGCAAGCGTAGTCACCAGGGGGAGTCGGGGCGGCGATGTTTGCCGCTGAGAGTCCCCAGAGGTGGGATCCGCTCAGCGTCGACGCGGTGAGGTCAGCAGCTCGAACGTGACTGCTGCCAAGGCGGTGAGGGCGGCGACGAAGAGAAGCGCTCCCAGGGCCAGCGTCCCCACGACGTACTGGACGAAGGCTTCCTCGTAGCCCACAAGGTCACGGTCTCGGCTTCCCCTCCCGCTGAGCGCCGGGAAGAACCATGCGGCGACGGCGCCCGCCGTGGCGACTGCCATCGCGGCGGTGGCGATAGCGAAGGCTCTGCGGACGGCTTTCGGGAGCGACTTCTGGAGGGACGCCCCGACGCCGAAGCTGACGCTCGTCATGACAACGAGAGGGAGCACTCCGAAGAAGAGGCCTCCGCTCGCCGACATGGCGGGAGTCTTGCATGTGTACCATCCGGTTCATGTCCAGCCCACGACCGCGCGAGGACCTGCTCGAGAAGGCGATCGCCTACTTCGTGGCTCACGGCGTGGGGGACACCAGCCTGCGTACGCTCGCCGCCGAGATCGGGACGAGCCACCGGATGCTGATCTACCACTTCGGGTCGCGTGAGGGCCTGCTCACCGCGATCGTCTCGTCGTTCTGGCACGGGCAGCAGGCGGTGCTCGACCAGCTCACCGGTGCCGACCCGGGCGACCCTCGTGGCAACGCCTGGCGGATGTGGGAGGTGATGGTCGAGGGGAGCGCCATCACGCCGTTGGTCTTCGAGCTCTCCGCGCCGGCGATGCAGGAGGCGCCGTGGACCGCGTCCTTCCGTGAGGGCACGGCCGCCTGGGTGCGCCAGATCAGTGCTCACCTGGTCGCGTACGGCGAGCCGCCCGCGCGCGCCGAAGCGCTGGCGCGTGCCGCGATGGCCGTGGTGCGTGGTGCGCTCTGGGAGCTGGCGATCACCGGCGACCGCGCTGCCGCCGACCTCGCTGTGCGCACGGTGCTCGACGAGACGTGGCCGGGGCGATGAGAGGATCCGGCGTGCGTACGGCGGTCATCGGCCGGCGGCCACCTCGGCGGTGACGAAGCGCGCGAGCTCGCTTGCCAGCAGCTCCGGCTGGTCGACCGGCACCAGCGTGTAGGAGTCGTCGACCTCCACCAGCCGTCCGCGAGGAAACAGCTCGGCCAGGCGCGGGCCGTGGTCGCGCGGCATCAGCTTGTCCTCGGTCGCCCACACCACCAGCACCGGTCGTTCGAAGGACCGAAGGCCCTCGGTCAGTGCCACCAGCTCGGACGGCGACGGTGTGGAGAGCGCGAAGGTCCGCAAGTCACGACGTACGGCGCGATCGAGTCGGGCCGGCCCGAACCAGCGGTCCATCACGGCGTCGGGAACGGGTCGCTTGCTCATCCATCCCCAGGCACCCGGGGCCCTGCGGAACCAACCGGTGCGGTGCAGCTGGAGGGAGAGCCAGAGCATCCCCGGCACCCGTGCCGCCGTGGCGATCGCCTTGCCCGGTCGACCGGGAGGGAAGTTGTCGAAGGCCTCGCACGCGACGAGCGCGGCACCGGCGATGCGCTCGTTCGGACCGTCCGCGAGGAGGAGCTGTGCTCCGCCCCAGTCGTTGAGGACGAGGGTCACCTGCTGGAGGTCCAACGCCTCCAGCAGCTCGGCGACCATCGCGGCGACACCACGATGGGTCACCAGGTCGGCGCGCTCCATCGGTCGCTGATGGCTGCCGAGCGGGAGGGTCGGCGCGATGCAGCGGTAACCGGTTCCCAGTGCTGCGACGACGTCGTCCCAGACACCGGCGTCCATCGTGACCCCGTGCAGCAGCACGAGGACCGGACCGTCGCCGCCCGTGTCGGAGTACTCGATCTCGCCGGCCGAGAGTCGGAGGGTAGGCATGGGTCGCTCCTCGCTGGTTGTACCAACTGGTACAGCCCAGTAGAGCACTGCGCCGGATCGTCGTCCAACGCATTGCTCGAGGCCCGGGACGACAGCCGCCGTCAGCGCCTCAACCCGGACCGTCGGGATGGGCGAGGTCGTACGCGCGGGTCAGCTTCTTGGGGACGACCATGCGCCACGCGTCGACGACGAGCTCACGCGCCTCGGACGGGTCCAGCGCCGAGAGGTCGGCGTGCACCCAGTGGAAGCGCAGGTCCGACGGCGCGGGCATCTGGAACGTGTGCGGCTCGGCCGCGACGAGCGCCGCCCGCTCCTCCTTCGGGAAGCCAAAGCCCATCACGGTCTCGTCGAGCGAGAACGCCACGTAGACGATCTGCTTCACCCGGAACTTCAGCCGTCCTCGTACATACACCTCGTACGAGCGCTCCAGCTCGGTCCCCAACGGCCGCACGTCCTCCACTACCGCCATGGACAGACGACTGCGGCCCTCGGCCGGACTCATCGGTCGTACGCCCCCGGGCGGAGGGCGCCGGGCCGCTCACTCGTTGATGGCCTCGACGCCCTGCCGCGCCAGCTCGGCGAGGTGGTCCCGCATCTGCTGGAGCTGCTCCGCGGAGTGCGGCTCCCAGTCCTCGACCTCTCCGACCACGCGGAGGGGGTCCCGCGTGCGGTACGACCGGGTGGGGTTGCCGGGGAAGCGCTGGTTCGTCAGGTTCGGGTCGTCCTCGTACAGACCCGTCGGTTCCACGCGATAGATCCGGCCGGGTCCGTCGCCGACGGCAAGCTCGGCACCCCAGGTGGCCGCGTCCAGCGTGGCTGTCAGGTAGAGGAAGTTCGCCTCCCTCCGCTCCCCGAAGTTCGAGCTCCGGCCACGCTCGAGAAGGTCGCCGGGCTGCAGGTCGGCCTTCGTGCCGTGGAAGAAGGGACCAGGATCGTCGGCCGCGGACGTGGGGGCTTCATGGGTCATGGGCATCCTTCCGTCGTGGGTCAGAACCGCCCGATCATGGCACGAGGCCGACCTGCTGGCGCGGTGGGAAACGCCGTCAGGCCAGCTTCGGATCCCAAGGGCCGACCTTGCGCGACCGCAGCGGCAGCGTCGACGGGATCGGCGCCTGCGTCTCCGGGTCGTAGTTCTCCGCCGTGCCGCCCCAGTCGATCCAGGTGTCGGTCGAGTAGAGGTTCACGAGGACGCCGTCGCAGCGCAGGATCCAGATCGTCTCCTCCAGCGTCTCGTAGTGGCCGTGCTTGATCCACGCCGGACGAAACGCGTACGTCCCGGCGGTGGAGTCGCCGTGGACCGACGCCGTGCGGCCTTCGAGGGTGAAGAACTCCTCGAACACGGGGTGGTGGGGGAGACGCGGTTCGGTCCATCCCGCGGGGGCCTTGATGAGGCGGGTGTAGAAGTCGGTCTCCTTGTCGTGGTGGAGCATCTTGATGTAGAGCGGCTTCAGCGGGCCCGGCGTACGTTCGATGGTCGACGTCCACTCGAGATCGGCCGGGTCGGTGACGGTGACGTCGCCCCGGGCGTCGGCCCAGCGGTCACCGTCGAGGTCGAACGTGCTCGGGCCGTACTCCCGCCAGTGCAGGACGCGAGAGCCCGCGCTGACCTTCAGTGCGCCCATGGGGACGCCCCTGGGGACGTGAAGGTACTCCCACTTGCCCAGGGTCGCGCCGTCGTACTCGAGGGAGCCGTCGACGACGAAGAACTCGGTGTCGGCGTGGGGAACGCCCGCGCCTCGGCTCCAGTCGGTCGTGAACGACAGCATCAACGAGGACGAGCCGTCCTCCTCGTCGACGGAGAACCGCTGCTCGAGCACGTCGCCCTGCCCGCCTGGCAGCTCGGCCGGGTGCCAGACGTAGTCGTCCTCGTGGATCATCTCGACGTGTGCGCGCACGGCGCCCTCCTGGTGATGGCGATACAAGATGTATCGGTAATTGGTGAGAGGGACAGTACGCGGTTCCGGCATCCGGTGCAAGATGTACTGTTAATTCCGTGACCCGCGCTGGACGACCCGCCGGCCCTGCTGCCGACACCGCCGTCGCAGTGCTGACCGCTGCCCTCGAGCTGCTCCTGGACGAAGGTGGTGCAGCGCTCACCCCGCAGAGGCTCCACCAGGTCACCGGGGTCTCGCGGTCGACGATCTACCGGCACTGGGCCACCCCGACCGACGTCCTGGCCGCGCTGATCGACGTCGCCCCGGACGCCGTACGGTCGAGCACCGGAGACCCGGTACGCGACGCCCATGCGGAGGTCGACGCCCTGTGCGACCGTCTCCGCGAGAAGCCCGTGGCTGCGTTCCTCCAAGCACTCGTCGCGATGGCGGCGACGGATCCTGCGGCGGTGGCGCTGCGCCGGCGCTACGTCGACGACCTCGTCGCGCCGTTCCGTCGCGTGCTCGACGGTGCCGGGCTTCCCCGCCCGGAGGCCGACGACGTGGTCGCCGCGATCGTGTCTCCGCTCCTGGTCGACGCCCTCCTGCTCGACCGCTCGGTGAGACGTGCCCGAGCGCACCGCGCCGTCGACCTGCACCTCGACCCCGTGACCGGCCAGCGTCACGACGCGGGTGGCCGGTGATCACCACCTTCCTCGTCGAGCACCGTTGGGTCGCGCCGGCTCTCCTGCTCCTCCTGCTGATCGTGTGCCCGCTCGTCGGTTCCTGGCTCACCCGGCACGGGCTTCTCACGCGGTGGTTGAGCGCCGTCTCGGTGCTGGCGGTCCTCGCCCTGACCCTCGTCCCGACCGATCGACAGCTGGAGGTCGGCTGCACGGTCCAGTGGGCGCTCCCGATGTGGGGACGAGTCGAGCTGGTCGCGAACGTCGCGCTGTTCGCGGCGCCCGTGATGCTGCTCGGGATCCTCCTGCGGCGCCCGGTGGTGGCGTTCGTGGGAGGAGCGGCCTTCTCCGCCCTCATCGAGACCGTCCAGGCCGTGGTCCCGGCGATCGGCCGGTCCTGTGACACGACCGACTGGCTCTCGAACGCGATCGGGAGCGGCATCGGCGCCCTGCTGGCGGTGGTCGCGCTCCACCTCGCGCGTCGTCGGCCTCGGATCGGCTGAACGGATCGGTCACGAATCGAGAAGCACCGAGTGCGGGCGCTCCGGCATCGTGGCGATCACGACGAGACCGTCGACCGAACCCGAGGAGCGAGCGATGACCACGACGAAGAAGACCAGCACCACTCCTGCCGGCAGCGGCTTCAGCGAGGCCGAGCGCGCCGCGATGAAGGACCGGGCCGAGGAGCTGAAGGCCAGCGGTCGGGGTGGGGCGAAGAAGGCCGACAACCTCAGGGCCACACTCGCCAAGATCGCCGAGATGCAGGACGAGGACCGCGTGATCGCCGAGCGCGTGCACGCCGTCGTGGCCCGCGTCGCGCCGGAGCTCGACGCCTCTACCTGGTACGGGATGCCTGCCTACCGGAACGCGGACGGGAAGATCGTCTGCTTCTTCAAGGCGAAGGACAAGTTCGGCGAGCGGTACGCGACCCTCGGTTTCGAAGGTGCCGCCAGGCTCGACGACGGAGCGATGTGGCCCACCTCGTACGCGCTGACCACGATGACGGCCGCTGAGGAGAAGAGGATCGAGGAGCTCGTCCGGCGGGCCGCGGGCTGAGCGCCGGTGCATGACGGGCGGAGCTGTCGGTCCCCAGTGCGACAGTGACGAGATGAGCCGACAGATACAAGTCACGTTCGATGCCCACGACCCCAGAGCGCTGTCGACCTTCTGGCGCGACGTCCTGGGCTACATCCACCCGGGTCCGCCGGGTGTCGACCTTCCGGAGAGGGCCGACCCGCTGGCCGCGTGGGACGACTTCCTCGCGAAGCTGGGTGTGCCGGAGGAGGCGCGCAACTCCCGCTCGGCGATCGAGGATCCGGACGGTGAGGGCCCGCGCGTCTTCTTCCAGCAGGTGCCCGAGGACAAGGTCGCCAAGAATCGCGTGCACCTCGACGTCCGCGCCGCGCCCGGGCTGGAGGGCGACGAGCGTATGGCTGCGCTCGAGGCCGAGTGCGAGCGGCTCGTGGCGCGCGGGGCTGCACGGCTCAGGCGCGTCGAGCCTGCGCCTCCGATGGAGGCGGGCTTCGTCGTGATGGCCGATCCCGAGGGCAACGAGTTCTGCCTCGACTGACCTCAGGCCGCGCGGTCGAGGCGCTGCCGCGTGACGAGCTCGTACGGCGACTCCCCGTAGACGTCGCGGAACCGTCCGATGAGGTGTCCCGCCGACATCCGTGCGCCCGCGGCGAGGGCGACGACGTCCAACGGGCGGGCCGAGTCGCTGCCGATGCGGTCGTGGACGCGTCGCAGGCGGACCAGCTCGTCGAGGAGACGATCGTCGGACGCCTGTGCGGTGCGAGGGAGGGAGCGGCTGGTGAACGTGTTGAGGCACATGACGTGACCGTAGGCGCGCGGGCGGCGGGCCTGCTTCTCGTTTCCTGACCGGTCCCCTCAGAACCGCGCGCTTCGTGGCCCCGGTGTCGGATAGCCTGCGACCGTGCTGGCCGCCTGGATCGTCGTCGCCGTCCTCGCTCTTCTCGCGGTCTTCCAGATCGCCCTCGCCCTTGGTGCACCATGGGGTGCCTTCGCCTGGGGAGGTCAGACGAAGGTCCTCCCGACGTCGCTGCGGGTCGGCAGTGCCGGTGCAGTCCTGCTGTACGCGGTCATCGCCGTGGTCGTCCTGGACCGTGCGGGTGAGATCGACGTGCTCTCGGACGCGGCGGCGTCGATCGGTGCGTGGGTGGTGTTCGGGTTCTCGGCGGTGGGCGTGCTCGTCAACGCCGTGTCACGCAGCAAGCCGGAGCGCTACACGATGACGCCCGTCTGCCTCGTTCTTGCCGTGGCGTCGTTCGTCGTCGCGACCGGGTGAGCGCGGACAGACCACCGGCGTCGGCGCGCCTAGGGTGAGGCCATGAGCATGCACGCGGTGAACGACGAGCGGTGGTCCTCGGAGCGTTGGCAGGGCATCGCCACGCCGTTCCTCGCCGTCGACGGGCCGACGCTGCGTCGCAACGTCGCTCGCGCGCAGGCACTCTGCGACGACCGGGGTCTGCTGCTTCGCCCGCACGTCAAGACGCACAAGATCATCGAAATGGCACGCCTCCAGATGGATGCGGGAGCCCGTGGTCTCACGCTGGCCACCGTGGGAGAGGCCGAGAGCTTCGCGCAGGCAGGGTTCGACGATCTCTTCGTCGCCTATCCCGTCCTCACGACGAGGGCGGTCGCAGACCGCGTGCAGCGCCTGCTCGAGACGGCCGACGTGACCCTCGGCATCGACTCGCGGGAGGGCGTCGATGCCCTCGTACGCCATGGGCTCGCTGCGCACCCACGCCTCTCGGTCCTGGTCGAGGTCGAGTGCGGACTGCGTCGTACGGGGGCCGTGCCCGAGGAGGCCGGTCGCCTCGCCGCGTACGCCGCCGAGCGAGGGCTCAGCGTCGGCGGCGTCTTCACGTTCCCCGGTCAGGCGTACGCCGTCGGGGCAGCGAAGTCGGCGGCCGCCGACGAGGCGCGGGCGCTGTCTCGTGCCGCCGACGCCTTTGCGGCCGAGGGCCTGCAGTGCGCGATCCGCAGCGGCGGTGCGACCCCGTCGTACGAGGCGACCGACACGGCGGTGGTCACTGAGACGCGGCCGGGCGTGTACGTGTTCCAGGACGCCCAGCAGGTCGCCCTCGGCACGGCGACCCCCGATGATGTCGCGCTCGCCGTGATCGCCACCGTCGTGAGCGCGCCGACGCCGGACCGGGTCGTCCTCGACGCCGGCTCCAAGGTTCTCGCTGCCGACCGGCCCTCGTACGTCGACGGCCATGGGCTGCTGCTGGGGGTGCCCGGCGCGCGCATCGACAGGATCTGGGAGCACCACGGTGTGGTCGACGTCAGCGGAGTCGACGCCGGGCGGGTGCCGCAGGTCGGTGAGCGCGTCGCCGTCGTCCCAAACCACGCGTGCACCGCGATCAACCTTGCCGACCGGGTGCAGGTGCGCGGCGAGGCAGAGTCGACCACCTGGGACGTGGCCGCTCGCGGCAAGAACGGTTAAGTCCCTGCTCTGCGCCGCATCAACCGTGCCCGCTGGCGAGAGAGCCGCGACCACACGCTCTGCTGCAGCGCCAGCGTGAGCCAGCCCGCCAGCGCCATCCCGGTGATGTTGACGAGGAGCTGGAGCGTGCTGCCCCAGACCTCGTCCCAGTGGGCGAAGGCGAGGCCGAGGGCGACGTTGCCCGCGGCCGGGATCGTCGTCACCGAGATGAAGACACCGGACAGTCCGCCGATGCGCGCTGACGTCAGCGAGAGGACGCCGGCGGAGGCAGCAATCACCGCGACGACGAACGACCACCTGTCCGGCGAGTAGATGAACGCGGTGTCCGGTCGCGGCTGGGCCAGGATGTCCGGGGTGATCCATCCCGCCAGCCGTGCGAGCAGGATCAAGCACGTGGTGGTCAGGATCGCCAGGACGAACCCCCAGACGAGGGTGCGGGTCGCCAGCGCGAGCAGCCGGTAGCGCCGACGGACGAGGGCGACCCCCAGCGCGGCGATCGCACCGAACTCCGGGCCGAGCACCATCGCACCGATCACCAGGATCAACGAGTCCACGACGATCGCGATCGCGGCGAGCGTGGTCGCCAGGACCATGAACGACATGTAGGTCCAGTTGGCCTCGGAGTCCTCGTACGCCTGCTGGGTCACCTCCGCCCACACGACCGCGTCCGCGCTGCTGCCGGGCGTGCGGGCGTTGGCGTCGTACCCGGCCTGGGACAGCCAGGTCCCGACCGGCGCGATCTGGACGCTCCCTCGTCGGTGGACGCCGAGCTCGTGGAGGCGGTCGACGATCTCGTTCGCACCCTCGCGGGCGACGTCGGCCTCGACCACGTCCCCGGCGGGCTTGACGGCCGCACCGCGGAGCACGACGACGCTGCTGACCGACATGTCCGCGCTGAGCAGCCCGGTCACCTCGTCGGTCAGGTCCGACGGCGTGACGAGGTGAAGATGGAGCACGTCCGCAGTCTTGCGCATGCCGGTACGGCACGTCGCGGAGTACGGTCCCTTCATGAGCGAGGTGTCGGGAAGACCCGCAGACGCGGGTGACGCGGTCTCGCAGAGCCTGTCGCGCATCGTGGACCAGCTCGACGCGACGCTCGGCCCCGCGCTGCTCGACCGCCCCGACGCCGTGCACGCGCACCGCAAGGCCGTACGACGACTCCGCAGCACGCTGGCGGCGTACCGGCCCTTCTTCGACGACGACGCGGTACGACGCCTCCACCACACGTACCGTGACTGGGGTGGTGAGCTCGGAGAGGCCCGCGACCTCGAGGTGCGGATCGCGGTCGCGCAGCGGTTCCTCGATCCCGAGGCCGACCCGGCGGCCGCGCCGATGCTGGACGCGCTGACCGCGGCCTACGCGTCTGCCCACCGACGTGTCGCCCGCCGGGGCGTGACGGCGGTCGCGAGGCGACGACGTGCCGACCTCGCCGCCTTCCTCGAGGCGCCGCCCCGAACGGCCAAGGCCGCCCGCCGGACGAAGCGCGATCTCCGACGCCGGCTGGTCAAGGAGGGCGAGCACGTGCTGCGCCGGGCAGAGACGGCGACCGCGGCGGTCGAGGACGACGTTGCGCTGCACGAGCTGCGCAAGGCTGCGCGCCGGCTGCGCTATGCCGTCGAGTCGGTGACCCGTCCTCCCGTCGATCTGTTCGGTGCCGCTGCGACCGCGCTGGCGGAGAGCGCCGAGCGGATCCACGACCTGCTCGGCGACGTCCGGGACACCCTCGCCTTCGCGGACGCGTACGAGCGCGCGACGGCCGCGGACGCCGACACCACCCCGGCGGTACGGGCACGCGCCGAGGCGGCCGAGAGGCTCGACGTGCTCCCGGCCGCGGTCGACGACCTGCGTGAGGCGCTCGCTCAGTTCCGCTGAGCGACCCAGCGCCGACGTCGTGCCCAGGCCACGGTGCCGACGAGCACCGCGAGGGCGGCCGCCGCCGTCGGGACGAGCAGCGCGCGCAGGTAGTCGCCGAGGGTCGCGTCAGCCGTGTCCCCACCCACGAGCACGATCGTCGCCGCCGAGAGCCCGAGCGCGGCACCGAACTGGAACGCCGTGTAGACGATGCCACCGGCCACACCGTGCTCGGACTCGTCGAGGCCGTCGGTCGCCGCCGCGGTGAGCGGTCCGTACGTGAGCGCGAAGGCGACGGCGACGAGGAGGAGCGTCGGCAGCAGGTCGACGTACGTCCAGTCCGCCTTCAGCCGGAGGGTCAGCGCGAAGGCCGCCGCTGCGGCGGCGAACCCGGCCGTCATCACGGCGGCGTTCCCGAACCGGGCGACGAGGAGGGGCGTGAAGAGCGGGGCCAGCACCATGTCGGCGCCCATGACGGCGAAGGTGAGCCCGGTCTCGAGCGGGCTCCACCCTCGCAGGTCCTGCAGATAGAGCGTGATCAGCAGCTGGAACCCGAAGAACGCGCCCATGAAGAGCAGACCGGCGGTGCTGCTCGAGAGGAGCATGCCCTGGCGCAGGATGTCGAGCCGGACGAGGGGCGCAGGGGAGCGCCGCTCACCGAGGACGAAGCCCACGAGCAGCAAGGCCGCGGCGACCAGGGTGACGAGCGCCGTACGGGAGTGCCCTTCGCCGAGGCTGACCAGGCCGAACACGGTCGCCACCATCGCGCCGGTGACCGTGACGGCGCCGATCACGTCGAATCCCGCGGAGGACGGGAGTCGTGGCACGTCGGCGCGGATGAGGCGTCGGCCGGCGACGAGAAGCAGGGTGCCCAGCACGACCGGTGCGAAGAACACCCACCGCCAGCTCACGGTGGTGAGGAGCCCGCCGGCGACCATCCCGAGCGTGAAGCCGCCGGCCCCGACCGCCCCGTAGATCGCGAGCGCCCGGTTGCGCAACGGGCCCTCGGCGAAGGTCGACGTGACGATGCTGAAGCCCGCAGGCGTCATGAACCCGGCGGCGACACCAGTCGCGAAGCGGGCGGTCACCAGGAGCCAGCCGGAGTCTGCGAGCCCGCCGAGACCGGAGAAGGCCACGAAGACCGCCAGCCCGACCAGGAACACCCGACGCCGCCCGAACAGGTCGGCCGAGCGGCCACCGAGCAGCATGAACCCGCCGTAGCCGAGGGCGTACGCGCTGATGATCCAGTGCGCCGAGCCCGTCGAGAGGTCGAGGTCGTCGGCGATGGCGGGAACAGCGACGTTCAGCATGGCGATGTCGATGCCCTCGAGGAACAGGGCGCCGCACAGGACGAGAAGGACCCCCCACGCGCGAGCCGCCATCCGAGGCTCGGGGCGAGGGCCGGTACGGATGGTGGTCACGGTGCTCCTCCGGTTACTGGACCGACTGCTGGTTACCTCTTGTAACCGACTTCAGTCTCAGCGAGGATGTGGGCATGGCGGAAGTACGCACTTCGACGTCACCAGGTTCCTTTGAGGTGACCGAGCCCTTTGAGGTGACCGAGCCTTCGGAAGTGACCGAGCCCTCGGAGGTGACCGAGCCTTCGGGCGAGCGCGACCGCTGGGACGTGTTCCAGTGGGACGCGCGCGAGGACTGCGAGGTCCGCCAGATCCTGGACCGCATCGCCGACAAGTGGTCGCTGCTCGTGATCTCGTTGCTCGAGGAGCGGACCATGCGCTTCAACGAGCTCCGCCGGGCCATCGACGGGATCAGCCAGCGCATGCTGACCGTCACGCTGCGCAACCTCGAGCGCGACGGCCTGGTCTGCCGGACGGTGTACGCGGAGGTGCCGCCGCGCGTCGAGTACTGCCTCTCGCCGCTCGGGCGCACGCTGCTCGGCACGATCCAGTCGCTCGTGCGGTGGACGGAGGAGCACCAGGAGGAGATCGTCCGCGCCCGTGCGGAGTTCGACGACGCCGCAGGCTGAGTGCAGGTACGCACTGGGACGCGGTCTCACGTTGCCCGCGGACGCTGGCGCGGCTCCGTGGCCGCTGGCTAGCGTCGCAGCGCGGCCGAGGTGAGGGCTGCACGTCCCAACCCCCAGGAGTCCCCCCCGTGCATGCTCTCCACCGAGGTCGCGATCTTCTCCTCCCTCTCCTCACCGCCTGCTCGCTCGCGGTCGCCCTCGTGATGGCGACCCTCGTCGGCCCGGCTGCGGCGGCACCGCAGCGTCATGGCGACGACCTTGTCGTCCGCACGGACGACGGCGCGCTCCGGGGCACGTCGCACCCGGGCTACCGGGCCTTCGAGGGCATCCCGTACGCCGCACCGCCGGTGGGTGACCTCCGCTTCCGTGCGCCTCGGCCGGCGACGCCGTGGCGCGGCGTGCGCGACGCGACCGCGCCGGGGCAGCAGTGCGCGCAGCTGTCGAACGGCACGGGCAACCCCACGACCTTCGACGAGGACTGCCTGTTCCTCAACGTCACCACGCCGGCCGGTCGCTCGGCCCGACGGGGCGGGCTCCCCGTGATGGTGTGGATCCACGGCGGGTCGTTCCTCACCGGGACGGGCGGGAGCTACGACGCGTCCAAGCTCGCGGTCGACGGCGACGTCGTGGTCGTCACGGTCAGCTACCGCTTGGGTGCGCTGGGGTTCCTCGCCCATCCCGACCTCAGCGCAGAGGACCGTCGGCGCGGCTCCGGCAACGCGGGGATCCTCGACCAGCAGGCCGCGCTCCGTTGGGTCCGGCAGAACGCCCGCACGTTCGGCGGCAACCCGCGCAACGTGACGGTCTTCGGCGAGTCCGCCGGCAGCGCCTCCGTCTGCGCGCACGTGGCGTCCCCCGGCGCGCGAGGGCTGTTCCGCCGTGCGATCGCCCAGAGCTACTCGTGCGCGAGCGACCTCACCCCACGAGCGACCGCCGAGGCATCGGGCGAGGAGGTCTCCCAGGCGGTCGGGTGCGCGGACGCGGCGGACGTCCCTGCCTGCCTGCGTGAGGTCGACGCGGAGACGTTGCTCCGCGCCTGGCCTGGCGGCGGGCCAGTGGTCGGCGGCGGGGTTCTCCCACGCCAGCCGGGCACGGCCCTCGCGGACGGGAGTGCCCACCGTGTCGACCTGGTCCACGGCAACACGCTCGACGAGAACCGCCTGTTCATCCCTCTCCAGTACGGCACGTCACTCACCGCCGCGCAGTACGCCGGGGTGGTCGGTGCCATCTTCGGCCCCGCGGCACCCGCCGTCCTCCAGCGCTATCCGGTCGACGCCTACCCGTCGCCGATCATCGCCCTCTCGACCGTCTTCAGCGACTACGGCTCGCCCTTGTCGACGTGCACCCACGTCGACGCCTACGAACTCGCGACCGCGCGACGGGGCGCCCGCGTGTACGCCTACCAGTTCCAGGACCGGACAGCCGATCCGCTCATCCCGTTGCTCGGCGGGCAGGACGGCGCCTCGCACGCGACCGAGCTGCCCTACCTCTTCCCTGGGCTCTTCGGTGACGGTCTGACCCCTGAGCAGGAGGAGCTGTCGGACGCGATGGTCGCGTACTGGACGAGCTTCGCCGCGACCGGGAGGCCGCACGGCCGCGGGCTGCCGCGCTGGCCGGCGTACGAGGGGCCGGGCGACGTGCTCGCCCTCGACCTCGAGAGCAGCGGAGGGATCGGCACGGAGGACGTCGCTGCCGCGAGCCGGTGCGACTTCTGGTCGTTGCTCGGCTGAGCGGGCGGGTCGCGACGCGCTCGCGCTCAGTCGGGCGACGTCAGGAGCGAGCGCTGAAGGTCGGCGGCGAGGTCGAGGTCCGGCTCGCGACCGGCCAGCAGGTCGGCGTGGATCACCGACTCCCCGATCCTGACGAAGAGGTAGGCGAGGCGCCCCACGTCCGCCTCCGGGTGGAGGTCGCCACGGGCCCGGGCCCTTGCGAGGACCTGCTGCCAGGCGGCGACGATGCGCAGGTGGACTCCCGCGGTCGGCATGAAGAGCACCCGGAAGGCCACCTCGGGCTCGGCAGCCACGAACGTCCGCAGCGGCTCGAACTCGATGACCGCGCGGTTCATGATCCGTGCAGCGCCGACGAGTCGCTCCACGCCCGGGACGAGCCCACGCTCATGCGCCCGGACCAACGAAGCGGCGATCGTGGGCCGTGCGAACGACACGATGACGTCCCCCAGGAGGCGCTCTCTGCTGCCGACCACCCGGTAGAGCGTGGCGCGCCCGACGGCGAGCTCCTCGGCGAGACGCTGCATGTCGACGGCCCGGCCCTCGAGGAACCAGCGGCGCGCAGCAACCATCGCGTCACCGGGGGTCAGGACGCGGGCGGACATGGCGGACATGTCACCACGACCAGCACGAGACCGGCAAGACCCTCGCCGTGGCCTGTGGAGGCGTCGATCCCCCGGTAGCGTGAGAGGGCATGACGACCTCGACCACCCCACGTACGCCGACCCGACCCTCGCCCGTCCTCGCCTGGGTGGTGCTCGCGGCGGCCGTGCTCCAGGTGGTCACGCCTGCGGTCCAGGCGCTCGGCGACCTCGGTGCCCCGCCCAGCAGCCAGGGCGACGACCTGCTGATCACGCCGTCGGGCTACACGTTTTCGATCTGGAGCATCATCTACGCGCTGACGATCGCGTACGCGGTGGCGGTGGTGGTGAAGCGGGCGACAGGAACCGTGGCGCCGGACCGGCTCCTCGGTGACCTCGCCCTGCTGTACCTCGGCGCCTCGCTGTGGATCGTCGCGTCGGCTCTGGAGTGGTCGTGGGTCACCGCAGCGATCCTCCTGGTCATGGTCGTCATCGCGGTCGACGCCGCGCACGTGGCCGCCGCCCGCGGGCCCGAGCACGACGGTCCGGCGTGGTTGACGCCCCTGGCCCGCGTGACGACCGGCCTGTACGCGGGCTGGGTCACCGCGGCCGGCGGTCTGAACGTCTGCAGCGCCGTCGTGGGAGACGGGGACCTCGACGGCGCCGCGATCGGGTGGCAGGTCTGGGCCCTGGTGGTCATCGTCCTCGTCGCCATCGGCTTCAGCGTGCTGATCGGTGGATCGTGGGCGTACGCGGCCGCCCTCGCGTGGGCGTTCGTCGGCGTGGTGGTCGCGGTGCGCGACACCTCGGGCGCCCTCGTCGCGACGGCGAGCGTCGCCGCCGTCGTCATCGTCGCCGTCAACGCGTTCCTGCTGCTTCGGCGGGCCCGCTCGGGAGTCGGTGGCGACCGTCGACGCATGTCCGGCCAAGGTGGACCGGCCTAGACTCGCCGCATGGGGGCCACGACCGACGGGCGACGTGCGCGAGGTGATGCGACACGACGCAATGTTGCGCGGGTGGCCGCCGACGAGGCGACGCTGCACGGGCTCGACTCGTTGTCGGTCGGCGGGCTCGCGACCGCGACGGGCGTGAGCAAGAGCGGCATCCTCACCGTCTTCGCCAACCGGGAGGCGATCCAGCTCGCGGCGGTCTCGGAGGCTCGCCGCGTGGTCGTCGCCGAGGTCGTCGCACCGGTCTGGTCGTCCGAGCCCGGCGCGGCGCGGCTGCGCGCGCTGGTCGAGAGCTGGGCCGCGTACGCGCGCCGCCGGGTGTTCCCCGGCGGATGCTTCCTGGTGAGCGCGTCGGCGGAGTTCGGCGCCCAGATCGGCCCGCTGGCCGACGCGGTGCGCGATCTCAAGCGGGAGTGGCTGGACCTGCTCGCCACGGAGGCGGAGACCGCCGGCGGTGACGGGCGTACGGTCGCGTTCCAGGTCGACGCCTTCCTCTCCGCCGGGATCACGAGGTCTGTCCTCTTCGACTCCGACGAGGAGCTCGACCTGGCGCTGGAGTGTGCCCTGGACGTCGTCGCCTCGCTCGGCTGACGTGCGCGCCCGCCAGAGGCAGGGTCCCTCAGGTCGCGGGACGCGTCACGTGGTCGGCGAGCAGCGGTGCGGCGTAGGACCACTGCTCGTCGGTCAGCGGCGTGGGGCGCAGGGTCGCGGGGTCGAGGTTGACGAGGCGGCGCGAGCCCTCGGCGTGCAGGACCGAGCGGTCCGCCGACAGGACCCGGAACCGGTAGTTGACGCTGGTGCGCCCGGCTTCGTCGACCCACAGGTGCACCGCGACCTCGCCGACCTGCATGACGGGCTGATGGAACGTGAGGTGGACCTCGCGGATCGCCTGGACGGAGGTGGAGGGGTCCAGCACCCAGCCGGCCTCCGTCCAGAAGTCGATGACCGCGTGGTCGAACACGCGCGCGTACTCCACATGGTTGAGCATCCCGAACCCGTCGAGGTCGTCGAGATAGATCCGTACGGGGACCACGACCCCGTACGGCGGCTCGTCCGGCACGGGCTTCTTCACATCGGTGACTGTCATAGGGAAACTTTACGACCGATCGGTCGTAAAGTCGACGGCGTTCCTTGCCGGATGACAGGGCAGCGCAGCCGCGTCAGCATGGTGCGATGACGACACAGCGTTTGACCGGACCGCAGATCGCCGAGGCGCGCCTCGACGGATGGACGAACCTCATCGGCGGCCTCCAGACCCGCATCCACAC
>Ga0233363_1000130_pt1 | contig 37225 bp, 33 predicted proteins | sample ElkDunMinimDraft_18_FD_191534 | JGI IMG/M metagenome (GOLD analysis project Ga0233363, IMG submission 191534) | Fecal eukaryotic communites from dung pellets of Tule Elk in California, USA - Elk Dung C16 | ecosystem: Host-associated > Mammals > Digestive system > Large intestine > Fecal | place... | reverse complement strand
CTTGGTGCGCCGGCTCAGCACCTGGATGACCCGCCGGATCTCCGCGTCGCGGCCGATCACCGGGTCGAGCCTGCCCTCCTCGGCACGCTTCGTGAGGTCGGTGCCGTACTGCTCGAGCGCCTTGTATGTGCCCTCCGGGTTGGGGCTCGTCACCCGGCTCGACCCCCGGACCGCCGGGAGGGCGGCCCGCAGGGCGTCCGCCGTCGCGCCGGCCGCCTGCAACGCCTGCGCCGCCGGCGACTGGCCGGCGGCGATGCCGATGAGCAGGTGCTCGGTCGAGACGTACTCGTCGCCGAGCGACTGGGCCTCCTTGGCCGCGTTCTCGAGCACGACGGACGTGGCCCGCGACGGCGTGGGCTGCGCGACGGCGTTGCCGCTGACCTGGGGCAGCGAGACGAGCGCGGCCCTGACCTTCTGGCCGATCTGCTGGGTGGGCGCGCCGACGGCGTCGAGGAGCCCGACCGCGACGCCGCCCTCCTGCTGCAGGAGCGCCGAGAGCAGGTGCACCGGCTCCAGCTGGGGGTTGCCCGCCGCCGACGCCGACTGCACGGCGTCGCCGATGGCCTGCTGCGACATGGTCGTGAACTTGGTGTCCATGAACCCTCCGGGAAAGATGACCTCTGCTCGGGAAACACCCGCTGAAGTTGAGTCTATTCCGCTCAACTTTGCGCGCAAGACCTGGCCCGGCATGCTGTGCAGATGGCCGCCACGGACGCCCCCCAACCTCCGCCCCTCACCTGGCACGAAGACGTGCTCGGCCCGGAGTTCGAGGCGCGCGCCCTGCGCCTGCCCGGACGCGCCGAGGCCACGCTCGTGCGGCACGTGCCCTCGACCGGCACACCGCCCGCCCGCACGGCGGTGCTCTATCTCCACGGCTTCGTCGACTACTTCTTCCACCCGCACGTCGCCCGCGCGCTCGCGGACGCCGGGTACGCGTTCTACGCGCTCGACACCCGGGGGCACGGCCGTTCCCTGGAGGCCCACACGCAGGCGGGCTTCGACCCCAACCTCGTGCCCGACCTCGCCCTGTACGCCCAGGACCTGGACGCCGCCGCCGGCGTGCTCCGCGCGGCCGGCCACGAACGGCTCGTCGTGATGGGGCACTCGACGGGCGGGCTCGTGGCCGCGCTCTGGGCGCAGGGCAGACCCGGACGGGCCGACGCGCTCGTGCTCAACAGCCCGTGGTTCGAGCTCAACGAGAGCTGGCTCAAGCGCGGGCCGGCCACGTGGGCGATCGACGCCGTCGGCCGGTTCGCGCCACGGTTCGTGGTGGGCGGCCTGCACCCGCACTACGGCAAGGCGTTGCACATCGGCACGGGCGGCGAGTGGGACTTCGACCTGACCTGGAAGCCGCACGAGGGCTTCCCGGTCCGCGCCGGGTGGTTCCGCGCGGTCCGGCGCGCGCACCACCAGGTCGCGCGCGGGCTCGGGCTGCAGATCCCGGTGCTCGTGCTCGCGTCGGCACGCACCGGGCCCCACACGCGCGACCACCCCGAGCTGCTCACCACCGACTCCGTGCTCGACGCCACCCAGATCCGCCGCCGTGCGCAACGGCTGGGCGACGACGTGCGGTTCCTCGCGATCGACGGCGGTGCCCACGACCTGGCCCTGTCCCCCGCACCGGCCCGCAAGCTCTACCTCGACACCGTGGTCGACTGGCTGGGCACGCGCCTGCCCTGAGCGCAGCCGGCCGCGACAGGCGTCACCGCTGTGTCCGAATCCCGCTAGCCGCAGCGTTCGCCGGCGGGTGAGGATGGCGGCATGGACACGCAGTTCTCCGAGCGCTACCGGGCGATCGACGCGCGCGACGCCCGGTTCGACGGGCAGTTCTTCACGGCCGTGCGGACCACCGGCATCTACTGCCGGCCGTCGTGCCCGGCGCGCACGCCCAAGCCCGAGAACGTCACCTTCTACCTGACGTCGGCGGCCGCGCACGAGGCCGGGTACCGGGCCTGCAAGCGCTGCCTGCCCGAGGCCGCGCCCGGCACGCCCGCGTGGGACCTGCGGCGCGACGTCACCGGCCGCGCCATGCGGCTCATCGCGGACGGCGTCGTGGACCGGGAGGGCACCGGAGGGCTCGCGACCAGGCTCGGGTACAGCGCACGCCACGTGCACCGCCTGCTCGTGAGCGAGCTCGGTGCGGGCCCGATCGCCCTCGCCCGGGCGCAGCGGGCGCAGACCGCACGCGCGCTCCTGGTCGGCACCGACCTCAAGCTGGCCGACGTCGCGTTCGCGGCCGGGTTCGGCAGCATCCGGCAGTTCAACGACACCGTGTCGGAGGTCTTCGGCATCACACCGAGCGGCCTGCGGGCGACGCGGCGCCGACACGCCGTCGGCGGCCGGACGCCCGACGGCCAGGCGCCGGCGGGCGACCGTGCCCGGCTCGACCTGACGCTGCCCGTGCGCGAGCCGTTCGACGCCGCGGGGACGTTCGCCTTCCTCGCCGTGCGCGCCGTCGAGGGCGTCGAGGCCGCGGCCCTGGGCACGACACCGCGCTACGCACGAACCCTCGCCCTGCCGCACGGCCCTGGAGCGTTCGAGGCCAGCTGGGACGGGCGGCTGCACCTGCGGCTGGAGGTGACGTCGCTGGCCGACGTCCCCGTCGCGGTGTCCCGCGTGCGCCGGCTGTTCGACCTCGACGCCGACCCCGCCGCGGTCGACGACGCGCTCGGCGCCGACCCGATGCTCGCGCCCCTGGTGGCCGCGACGCCGGGCATCCGCGTCCCCGGCGCCGTCGACCCGCACGAGCTGGTCGTCCGGGCGATCGTCGGGCAGCAGGTGAGCGTGGCGGCGGCCCGCACGCACCTGACCCGGCTCGCGACCGCCCTCGGCACGCCGTACGCGTCGCAGCTCGACGGGCTGACCCGCCTCTTCCCGTCCCCGGCGCAGGTGGCCGACGGCGCCCCCGCGCAGCTGCGGCTGCCCGCGCGCAACGTGCGGACCGTCGTCGACACCGCGCGGAGCCTCGCCGACGACGAGCTGGCCGTGGGCATCGGAGACGACGCGGTCGCGCTGCGCGCGGCGCTGGTCGCGCGGCCCGGCATCGGGCCGTGGACCGCGGCGTACGTGGCGATGCGCGTGCTGGGCGACCCCGACGCCTGGCTCGACGGCGACGTCGCGCTGCTCGCCGGCGCACGCTCGCTCACCGAGCAGCCGGAGGCACTCCCGACCGCCGGCACCCCGCCGAGCAAGCCGGCCCAGCACCGGGCGCTCGCCGAGCGCGCGGCCGCCTGGGCACCGTGGCGCTCGTACGCGGCCATGCACCTGTGGCGGGCCGCGTCCGCGGCCGCCGGCACCGCTCCCGCCAGCACACCCAGCACTTCCCTCACGAGAGGACCGGAACGATGACAGCCACGACCACCGCCTCCGCCACCACGCTCGGCACGCCCGACGGCCGCTTCTCGGTCGTCGTGGCCGACGGCGCGGTCATCGCGTCCGGCTGGACGGACGACGTCGCGTCCCTCATGGCGCTCGTCCACCCGAGCCTGCGGCCGTCGGCGGTCGAGCCCGTCGACGCCGCCGTCCTCACCGACGCCGCCGTCGGCGACCCCGTGCTCGCCGACGCCGCGAAGGCCGTCGAGGCGTACTACGCGGGCGACGCGTTCGCGGTCGCCCGCGTGCCGGTACGCCAGCGGTCGGGTGCGTTCCGCGAGCACGCGTGGGACGTGCTCCGCACCATCGACCCCGGCGCGCCCGTGACCTACTCCGAGTACGCGGGTCGCGCCGGACGCCCCGCTGCCATCCGGGCGGCCGCGGGCGCGTGCGCGATGAACGCCGCGGCCTTGTTCGTGCCGTGCCACCGGGTGCTGCGCTCCGACGGCACGCTCGGAGGGTTCCGGTACGGTCTCGCGATCAAGCGGAGCCTGCTCGACCGTGAGGCGGGCAGCCCAGGCGCCCTCCTGGCGGGGTGACCACCCGCCCGGTCACCCGAGCGACGGCTCCTCGGGCGTCGAGACGGTGAACACCGCCCCGGCGATCCCCGGCAGCTGGACGGCGTGCCGTTCGAGCGTGTCGAGCCGGCGCGCGACGTCGGTCTCGCGCTCGTCGCCGCGCAGGTCGACGCTCGCCACGAGGTAGACCGAGCGCGGGCCCACGTACTCGAGCCGCAGGTAGGTCACCCGTTCGACGACGGGCAGCTCGAGCAGGCGGTGCAACATGGCCGTACGCGCTGCGGGGTCGACCGCCTCGCCGACGAGGAACCGGCGGTTGCGGTCGATGAGGACGAGCGCGACGACGCCCAGCACCACGCCCACGACGATCGAGCCGATCGCGTCGGGCACGGGCGAGCCCGTGAGCTGGTGCGCGAGCACACCTCCGAACGCGACGACGAGGCCGACCAGGGCTGCGGCGTCCTCGGCGATCACGGCGCGCACCGTCGGGTCCGACGTCGCGAGCACGTGGCGCACCAGGTCCCGGTCGCCCTTGCGCGCCTCGGCGCGGGCCTGCCGCACCCCCCGCAGGAACGAGGTGCCCTCGAGCACGAACGAGATCCCGAGGACCGCGTACGCGACCCCGAAGTCGCTCGCCGGCTTCTGGTGCACGAGCTCCTGGATGCCGTGCGTGACCGAGACGCCGGCCCCCACCGCGAACAGGCCGATCGCGGCGAACATCGACCACACGTAGGCCTCGCGGCCGTAGCCGAGCGGGTGCGTGGGGTCGGCGGGGCGCCGCGAGCGCCGGTCCGCGATGAGCAGGAAGACCTCGTTGCCGGTGTCCGCCCACGAGTGCACGGACTCGGCGAGCATCGACGCCGACCCGGTGATCATCGCGGCCGCGGACTTCGCGACCGCGACGAGCGCGTTGGCACCGAACGCCACGAGCACGGTGAGCGTGCTCTCGCCCGAGCGGGCCTGGACCACGCGCGGGCTCTGCGCCCCGGCCGCGGTCGGGTCGACGTCGGACATGTCTCCGGTCTACCAGCGGTCCGTCCGCAGGGCTCGGCGAGGCCTCAGGCGACGCCGAACCGTTCGGCCGCGAGCTCGAGCACGTGCCGGTAGGTGCGGCCGGTCGCCCGCGTCATCGCGATCTCGCAGGCACGGTTGCACGAGGCGTGGGCGGCCGCGTCGAGGCGCCGGACCTCGGCCGCCTCGGGAGCGGTCGCGGCGGCGGTCAGCTCGGGGTGCAGCATCCCGCGGTCCCCGGCGAACCCGCAGCAGCCCCAGTCGTCCGGCACCTGGACCGTCCGGGCGACCGCCCGTGCCACGGCCACGAGGTGCCCGTCGACGCCCTGGCGCCGCGACGAGCACGTGGGGTGCAGCGCGAGCGACGGCAGCCGGTCGGCGTCGGCGAGCGGGGCGAGCAGGGGCAGCACCCGCGCGGCGACGAACTCGACGGCGTCGACCACGTCCGCGGCGCGCGGGTCCCCCGCCTCGCGCGCGGCCGCCATCACGTGCGCGAGGCCTTCGGCGCACGACGACGCGTCCACGATCACGGGGATCTCGCGGGAACCGCGCACCGCGGCGACCTGGTCCAGCACGCGCTGCGCCATGACGTCGTGGCCGTCGCGGTACCCCTTCGACGTCCACGGCGTGCCGCAGCACAGGCCGTCGATGCCCTCGGGGACCGCGACCTCGATCCCGGCCGCGTCGCACAGCGCCAGGACCGCTGCCTGCACGCCGCCCTGCGGTGCCGCCGCCGGGTCGCCGGGCGCGAACAGCGCGCCCTGGCAGCTCGGCAGGAACACGGCCGCGGGTTCCGACCGGACGCCCGGACGCCCCGTCACGCCCCGACGCCGGCCGCCGGCCGGGAGGTCGGGCATCCACCGGGGCACGTTCTCGTGCCCCAGCAGCGCCCGCGCCGCCCGGTCGGGAATCTCGACGAGCGGCGCGGGCACCCGGCCCGCGACCGTGAGGGCCGTCGCTGCCACGCCCGTCACGGCGGCCCACCGGTCCGCCGCGCCGCGCCACGCGCGCTGCCCGGCCGCCGAGCGGCCCTCGGCACGCAGCCGCTTGACCAGGGAGCCCGTGTCGATGCGGACCGGGCACGCGGTCTGGCACATCCCGTCGGCCGCGCACGTGTCGACGCCGTCGTACTGGAACTGCCGGTCGAGCGCCGCGACCAGGTCGGCGTCGCCGTCGGACAGCGCCCGGGCCCGGGCACGGCGCGCGGCGATGCGCTGCCGGGGCGTGAGCGTGAGGTCGCGGCTCGGGCACACCGGCTCGCAGTATCCGCACTCGACGCACCGGTCGACCTCGGCGTCGACCGTGTCGACGGGCTTGAGGTCGTGCAGGTGCGCGGCCGAGTCGTCGGTCAGCACGACGCCGGGGTTGAGGATCCCGGCCGGGTCGAACGCCTGCTTGACCGCCCGCATCACGTCGACCACCGCGGCGCCGTACTGGCGCGGCACGAACGGTGCCATCGCGCGTCCGGTCCCGTGCTCCGCCTTGAGGTTGCCGCCGTGCCGCAGCACCAGGTCGACCAGCTCCTCCGTGAAGCCCGCGAGCCGGTCGACCGCACCGGGCCGCTCGAAGTCGTCGGTGATCATGAAGTGGAGGTTGCCGTCCTTGGCGTGCCCGAAGATCACCGCGTCGGGATAGCCGGCGGCAGCGATCAGCGCGGTCAGCTCGCGGCAGGTGTCGGCCAGGCGCCCGACCGGGACGACGACGTCTTCGAGCAGCGCCGTCGTCCCGCTGGGCCGCGCCCCGGCGACCGCCGCGTAGAGACCCTTGCGGACCCGCCACAGCGCCGCGCGTGCCGCGGCGTCGGACGTCAGCCGGACCGGCACGACGGCGGGCAGGCCGTCGAGCACCGGCCGGGCCGCGGCCGTGCGCACGGCGAGCGCCGCCGCGTCGCCGGCCCGGTACTCGACGAGCAGGGCCGCGTGCCCGTCGATGTCGAAGCCCAGGATCTCCGGCGGTGCGGCCGGGTCGCGCCGCGCGACCCGCAACGACGTCGCGTCCATGAGCTCGAGCGCGGCGACGCCCGTGGTCAGCAGCGCGGGCAGGGCGGCGACCGCGGCCTCGACCGAGTCGAGGACGATCAGCCCGGTCGCGCCGTCCGGCTCGACCGGCACGGTGCGGAACACCGCCTCGGCGACGAACCCGAGCGTGCCCTCGCTGCCGACCAGCAGGTGAACGAGCACGTCGAGCGGCTCGTCGAAGTCGAGGAACGCGTTGACCGCGTAGCCCATGGTGTTCTTCATCGCGAACCGCTCGCGGATCTCGTCGACGACGGCCGGGTCCCCGCGCACGCGGTCTCGCAGCGCCTCGAGCGCCGCGACCAGCCCGGGCTCGTCGCGGCGCAGCCGCTCGGCGGCGTCGGGGGCGGCGCTGTCCACGACCGTGCCCGACGCGAGCACCACGCGCACCGACTCGAGCGTGCGGTAGCTGTTGAGCTCGGTCCCCGCGGCCATCCCCGAGGAGTTGTTGGCGATGATCCCGCCGACCGTGCAGGCGACCTCGCTCGCCGGGTCGGGCCCGAGCGCGCGGCCGTGGCGCGCGAGGCGCACGTTGACGTCCCGCAGCGTCGCCCCCGGCTCGGCGCGGACGCGCATCCCGTCGTCGAGCACCTCGACGCGCCGCAGGCCGCGGCGGGTGTCGACGAGGAGCCCGGCGCCGACGGCCTGCCCGGACAGGCTCGTGCCGCCCGAGCGGAACGTCACGGGCGTGCGGTGCCGCGTCGCGGCCGCGAGGGTCCGCGCGACCGCATCGGCGCCGTCGGCCCGGACGACGGCGCGCGGCACCATCAGGTAGTGCGACGCGTCGTGCGCGCGAGCGTGCCGGTCGAGCGGGGTGTCGAGCACGCGGTCGCGCCCGAGGGCGGCGACCAGATCCGCGACGACGTCCGCGACCGGGCCCGCGACCGGGCCCGCGGGCGTGCCCGTGGCACGGGTCATGGCCGCAACCAGACGAACGCGTCCTGCGCGACGACGTCGCCCGCGGCAGCCCGCTCCGCGAGCACCAGGGCACCGTCGACCGGGTCTCCGGCTGCCGGCCGGACCTCGACGTCCGGCCGCCGCGCCGCGACGTGCGCGCCGAAGGAGCTCGCGAGCGGCCCGCCGGCCGGGACGAGGCCACCGGTCGCCGCGACCCGCGCCGTCCGGCCGTCCCCGAGGGCGGCCAGGACGCTGCGGGCTGCCTCGGCCCCGGCCTCGTCGAGGATGCGGCTCGCGGCCGGGTCGCCGTCCGCGGCGAGCCCGACGACCTCGAACGCGAACCGCGCCAGCACGCTCGCCCGGTCCGCACGGGTGTAGAGCTGTGCGGGCCACGCGAGCGGTTCGCCGAACCGGCGGCGGGCGGCCGAGAGCAGCGCGGCACCGGAGCCGACGTCGGAGCCGACCCCGTCGTACGCCCGCACGGCCTCCTCGAAACCGCGCCTGCCGATCCAGGCACCGCCACCACGGTCGCCCAGCAGGTGGCCCCAGCCGTCGACACGGCGCCACCGCCCGGCATCGTCCCTGCCGACCGCGATCGCACCCGTCCCCAGGGCGACCACGGCACCGTCGTCGCCGCCGAGCGCGCCCAGGTGCGCGGTCACGGCGTCGATCGCCACCGCGACGGCAGGCCTGGCCCGGGTCCCGACCAGGCGGTCCCACTCTTGCTCGACGACGTCGACCAGCGCCACGGGCCGGTCGACGAGCGTCGCGAGCCCGGTCGCGCCGATCCCCACGCCCACGACGTCGTCGAGCTCGCCCGGCCAGGCGTGCGCCCCCTCCTCCAGGAGCGCCCGCACGACGGCCGGCACCGCGCTGCCCGCGGACGTGACGCCCGCACCGTCCCCGACGACGAGGCGGCGCACGGGCGACGACGCGTTGCGGATCGCGACCCGGCCGCCGGACCCGCCGACGTCGAGGGCCAGGAACGCCGTCACCTGACCAGTCCCGCGGAGAGGGCGTCGCGTACCGAGCCGGCGTGCGCGTCGAGCAGGTCCCGCGCCCGCCCGACGCCGATGCCGCCGACGGCGGCCACGATCGCGGTCTTGAGGTCGCCGTCGGCGTCGGCCAGCAGGGCGCGTGCGGTCGGTGCGTCCAGGTCGGCGGCCTCCTGGAGGATGCGCACCGTGCGCCGGCGCAGCTTTCCGTTGGTCGCGACGACCGACACCATGAGGTTCGACCAGGTGCGGCCGATCGCGACCATGAGCGCCGTCGAGAAGCCGTTGAGCACGAGCTTCTGAGCGGTCGCGGCCTTGAGCCGCGTCGAGCCCGTGACGACCTCGGGCCCGGTGTCCACGACGATGTGGGTGTCCGCCAGCGCGGCGAGCGACGCCTGCGGGTTGTTCGAGACGAGCACGGTGTGCGCCCCCTGCCGGCGAGCCTCGTCGAGCGCCCCGCCCACGTACGGGGTGCCCCCGCTCGCGGCCAGGCCGATCGCGACGTCGTCGGGGCCGAGCCCGCTCGCGGCGAGACGTCCGGCCTCCTCGGAGTCCTCGGCGTCCTCGACGGCCTCCACGAGCGCCGCCGCACCGCCTGCGATGTGCCCCACGACGCGCCCGGGTTCGAGACTGAACGTCGGCCGGAGCTCGGCGGCGTCGAGGACGCCGAGGCGCCCCGACGTCCCGGCACCGAAGTAGTGCACGTCGCCGCCGCGACGGAACCGCTCGGCCGCGATCTCCACCACCTCGGCGAGCTGCGGGAGCACGGCCGCCACGGCGTCGACGGCGACCCGGTCCTCGGCGTTGAGCAGGCGCAGCACGTCGAGCGGCGCGAGAGTGTCGAGGTGGACCGAGGCGTCGTGCCTCTGCTCGGTGGGAGCGAGCTCGTCGCCCTGCCGGGGTCGAGGCAGCCCGTCGTGCGTGGGCATGGGACCGATCGCATCCCTTCCGATAGGCGGGCGGCGAGACCAGTATGCAGATTAGTGCCGCGAACCGGAAGCGCGGCGACTATTTTTTTCAGATGCTGACACCGCCCTCTGGTGCCCATCTCGACGGTGTGTCGGCGCTCCTCGACGCCGCGCTCGAGCGCGGCGCGTTCTCCGCTGCCGTCGCGCTCGTGGCCGAGGACGGCCGGATCGTCGGGCGCCACACGGCGGGCGTCGTGCGCGCGTGGGACGCACCCGGGCGGCCCGCCACACCCCCGGGCCCGCCCGTCGATCTCGACACCCGCTTCGACCTGGCGTCGCTCACGAAGCCGATCGTCGCGGCCGCGCTGCTGGCCGAGCTCGAGCAGCACGGGCTCGACGACGGCCTGCCGGTCGCCGAGCTGCTCGGCGAGTTTCGCGAGCCCGCCCTGCGGACGACGTCGATCCGGCACCTGCTGACCCACACCGCCGGATTCGTCGCCGAGTGGCGCGACCGGGCGCCCGACCCGCTGATGCGGAGGTTTCGCGCGCGCTCGCGGCCTCAGGAACCCGCCGGGGCGGTCCATCGGTACACGTGTGTCGGCTACCTCTGGGCCGGGCTCGCGGCCGAGGCGCTCGCCGGGGAGCGGCTCGACGCCGTCGTGCGGCGGCGCGTCCTCGGGCCGCTCGGCATGCGCAGCACGGGGTTCCTCCCGGCCCGGGAGCTGCTGCCCCACATCGCCGCGACCGAGCACCAGCCGGGGCGCGGCCTGGTCCACGGCGAGGTGCACGACGAGACCGCGTCGGCGCTCGGCGGGGTGTGCGGCAACGCGGGCCTGTTCGGCACGGGGCCGGACGTGCTGCGCTTCGCCGAGGCCGTGCGCACGGGCGGGCTGCTCGACGGCGCCCGCGTGCTCTCCGCTGCCGTCGCGGACCGGCTCGTGACGCCCGTCGAGCTGCCGACCGACCCGGGCTACGGGCAGGCGGCCGGACTCCGCCTGGACGAGCGATGGACCCGCGCCTGGGTCGGGTCGAGCGCCGCGCCAGGAGCACGCGCCCGCGCCACGACCGCAGGGCACACGGGCTTCACGGGCACGGCGTTCGCCACCGAGCCGGGCGGCCGGCGCTCCCTGGTCCTGCTGACCAACCGGGTGCACCCGGCGCGCACCTCGACCGAGCTGCTCGCGCTGCGCGCCGACGTCGTGCGTCAGTCCTGGCGGGCGAAGTCCTCGGGGTAGTCCGCGTTCTCGTCGCGCGAGAGGTCGTCGACCTCGAGGTCGCCCGGCGAGACCTTGCCCGTCCGGAAGGCGGCCCGGCCGACCATGTGCGCCGCGACGGGGGACGTCGCGAGCTGGAAGACGATGACGAGCGCGAGCAACGTCACGGCCGACCAGCTGCGCACCCGCAGCGCGACCGCGACGAGCAGCAGGATCAGGCCCAGGACCTGCGGCTTGGTCACGGCGTGCATGCGCGCGAGCAGGTTCCCGAACCGCAGCACGCCGACCCCGGCGGCGAGGGCCAGGAACGCGCCCAGCAGCAGGCACACCGCCGCGATGACGTCGGCGACCACGGTGACCCAGTCTGGTTCGACGGTCATCAGCGCACCTCCCCTGGTGCCGAGCCACCGTGGTGCTCGGAGTCGACGGCAGCCTCACGCTGCTCGGCCTTCGCGGTCGCACGCTCCTCGTGCTCCGCGAGGGCGTCCTCCGCCGGCCGGGGAAGGGCCTCGTCGGACTCGCGCGCGGCGAACCTCGCGATGACCACCGACCCGAGGAACCCGACGAGCGACAGGACGACGAGGATCGGAATGGTCTCCGTCCGCCGTGACCACGCGGCCTCGACCGCGATCGTCCCCACGAGCGTCGTCGTGAGGACGTCGAACGCGACCGTGCGGTCGAGCATCGACGGGCCACGCTCGATGCGCACCACCGCGAGCACCGCGGCCACGACGAGCAGGACGGCAGCGATCGTCACCACCACGACCATCAGCGCACCTCCGGGCTGCTCGGTTCGTTCGGGACGCCCGAGCCGTCGAGCCCCAGGCGGTCCAGCACGGCGTCCGTCGCGAACGCGCGCAGCACGCGGGCCTCCAGGTCGAGTGTCGCCTCCCGGACGCCCTCCGGCCCGCCGGAGCCCTCGAGGTCGAGCACGTGCATGTAGAGCATCCCGGTGCGCCGGTGCGCCTCGACGACGACCGAGCCGGGCACGAGCGACGTGATCTCCGCCGTGATCGTGAGGAAGACGTCGTTGGGGTTGCGCAGCCGGACCCCGACGACGCCGCCGCGGGGCTGAGGGCCTGGCCGCAGCGCGAGCCAGGCCACCTGGAACGACGCCGTGAAGACCTCCCCGACGAAGTGGGCGAGCAACGACAGGAACGGGCCGATGCGCACCGTTCCGCGCGTCGCGATGCGCGGCAGCGGGAACACCGTGACCACGACGGCACCGATCGCGAGGCCGCCCAGCACGTTGGCCCACGACAGGTCGCCCCACAGGAAGACCCACACGGTCGCGAGGACCAGCAGGGCGCGCCAGTGCGCCGCCAGGGAGCGTCTCGGCCGTCTCGGGTGCCGTTGCGACTGCGGGGCCATCACTCGTCACCCCCGCTCAGCTCGGCGCCGACCTCGCCCTCGACCGCGTCCGGGGACTCGCCCTGGCCGCGTTGCGACCCGTTGGGGAAGACCGCGTCGACGTAGGTGTGACCGTCCATCGACGCCTCGGCGGCCCGCTCGGCGTACCCGTAGAGAGGGCCGGCCGCGAACGTCAGGAAGAGACCGAAGGCGACGAGGGCCGTCGTCGGGCCGAGCATCCCGGAGGGCAGACGGGTCTCGCTGTCGGGCTTCTCCGAGATCTCCTCGGGAGCGCTCTGCCAGAACGCCTTGTTCCACGCCTTGACGATCGCGTAGAGCGTGAGCAGCGACGTCACGACCGAGCCGATGACGAGGGCCCAGGCGAGCGGTGTCCCGAGCCGTGCGCCCTCCTGCAGCAGGCCCACCTTGCCCAGGAAGCCCGACAGCGGCGGGATCCCGGCCAGGTTCATGGCCGGTATGAAGAACAGGATCGCGAGGCCCGGTGCCACCCGTGCGAGCCCGCCCAGCCGGTCGAGCGACGTCGAGCCGCCGCGACGTTCGACCAGCCCGACCACCAGGAACAGGGTCGTCTGGACGGTGATGTGGTGGACGACGTAGAAGATCGCCGCGGCCGTGCCTGCCTCGGACGCCAGCGCGACGCCGAAGATCATGTAGCCGATATGGCTCACGAGCGTGAACGACAGCAGACGCTTGATGTCGTTCTGCGCCACGGCGCCGAGGATGCCCACGAGCATCGTGGCGAGGGCCAGCACGAGCAGCACGCGGTTGACCGTCTCCTCCTGCGGGAAGAGCACGGTCTGCGTCCGCACGATCGCGTACACGCCGACCTTGGTCAGCAGCCCCGCGAACACCGCCGTCACGGGCGCGGGCGCGGTCGGGTAGGAGTCGGGCAGCCATGCCGACAGCGGGAAGATCGCGGCCTTGATCCCGAACGCGAGCAGGAGCAGCAGCTGGAGCGCGAGCCGCACCGTCGGGTCGATCTCGGTCAGCCGCCCCGCGAGCTGGGCCATGTTGACCGTGCCCGTGGAGGCGTAGATGAGGGCGATCGCCGTCAGGAACAGGATCGACGAGAGCAGCGCGACGACCACGTAGACCGACCCGGCGCGGATGCGCTCGCCCGTGCCACCGAGCGTGAGCAGCACGTACGACGCCGCGAGCAGGATCTCGAAGCCGACGTACACGTTGAACAGGTCGCCCGACAGGAAGGCGTTGGACACGCCGGCCGCGAGCACGAGGAAGGTGGGGTGGTAGATCGCGACCGGGATGATCTCGCGGCGCGGCGTGGAGTCGTCGGGGTCCGACTCGCTGCCGGGCACGCCCTGGCCGATCGAGTACAGCAGGACGCACAGGATCATCACGGAGCTCACCGTGAGCATGAGCGCCGAGAGGCGGTCCGCGACGAGGTTGATGCCGACCGGCGCGGCCCATCCGCCGACCTCGACGACCACGGGCCCGGAGTCCGCCGCGACGAGCAGCCCGAGCGATGCGAGCACGACCCCGGCGAGCGCCGTGGTGCTGATGATCCGCTGGATGCGCGGACGGCGGTGCAGCGCGAGGGTGAGCCCGGCCGCGAACAGCGGAAGCATCACGGGCAGCGGGACGAGGTCGTTCACGCTCCAGCTCATCGGGCGCCTCCGGTCTCGTCGGCGTGCCGGAGCTCGTCGCGCGACGGCGCCATGTCGTCGTGCACCTCGGCGGCCTCCTCGTCCAGGGACTCGCCCGTCTCGGTCGCGTCGGCGTCCTCGAACGCGGGCGCGTTCTCGGCCGCGAGCCGGGCGATGCGGCGGTCCTCGACGTCGTCCGCGACCTCGTCGTGGCCGTTGAGCTGCCACGACCGGTAGGCCATGGCGAGCACGAACGCGGTGAGCGCGAGCGTGATGACGATCGACGTCAGGATCATCGCCTGGGCCAGCGGGTCGCTCATGGGCTCGTCCGTCGGGCTCGAACCGACGATCGGGGCGCTGCCCGAGCGCCCGCCCGCGACCAGCAGCGTGAGGTTCGCACCGTTGCTGACCAGGACGAAGCCCAGGAGCACGCGGGTCAGCGACCGCTCGAGCATGAGGTACACACCGGCGGCGAACAGCACCCCGATGGCGATCACGAGCACGGCGGACGGGGTGTTCTCGAGGATGACCATCACACCACCACCCTTCCGTCGGCCTGCCGGTCGAGCTCGGCCCCGAGCGTGCGCAGGATGTCGAGGACGAGGCCGACCACGACGAGGCACACGCCGATGTCGAAGAAGAGCGACGTCACGAGGTGGATGTGGCCGAGGACCGGCACGTACAGGTCGAAGATGAAGCTCTCGAGCACCTCCTGGCCGATCACGAGCGAGATGAGCCCGACGCCGGCCGACAGGAACAGGCCCGTGCCGAGCAGGAGGCCCGGGTGCACGGGAGCGGCCTCGCCCAGCTCGAACCTGCCGCCGGCGAGGTACCGCACGGCGAGCGCGATCCCCACCACCAGGCCGGCCGCGAACCCGCCTCCGGGCGCGTTGTGCCCGCTGAACAGCAGGAACAGGGCGAAGACCACCATCGCGTGGAAGATCAGGCGCGTGACGACCTCGAACATGACCGACCGGCGCCGCGGCTCGAGGGTGGCGCCCGCGGCGAGCCAGACGCTGCGGGTGTGCGGGTCCTCGGCGGCTTTCACGTTCGCCGCAGCGCGCGGCACGCGCATCACCTCGCCGCTGCGCTGGCTCAGGAACACCAGCGAGGCCACACCGGTCGCGGCCACGAGCAGCACCGAGATCTCGCCGACGGTGTCCCAGGCGCGGATGTCGACGAGCGTCACGTTGACCACGTTCTTGCCGCCGCCGAACGTCAGCGCCTCCTCCGGGAAGTCGACGCTCACGGGGGCGGCGACCCGGCTGAGCGGGGCCAGGACGGCGAAGGCCATCATGATGAGGCCCGTCACGACACCGAGCGCGAGCCGGAGCCAGCGCGAGCGCGCGAGTGGCCGGTCGGAGAAGTGCGGGGGCAGCCGCCGCAGGACGAGCACCATGACGATGAGCGTCACGGTCTCGGTCAGCACCTGCGTGAGCGCCAGGTCCGGTGCGCCGTGCAGCAGGAAGATGGCCGCGTTGCAGTAGCCGGCGACCCCCACGAGCAGCACGGCCTTGAGCCGGCGCCGGGCGCGGGCCGCGAGCACGGCCGTGACGGCCATGACCCCCACGATGGCCACGTCGGCCGGCCGGTCCCAGGGCACGAGGTCGAACGGGGCCCGGGTGCCGGCGCCTGCGGCCGTGGCGTCCGGCGTGCGGACCAGGCCGAGCACCAGGGCGAGGCCCGGTCCGAGCGCCAGGACCACGAGGATCGAGCCCAGGTAGAACGGGAGCGAACCGCGCTGGGTCAGGGCCGTGACGTCGGCCGCCAGGTCGTCGAGGCGGCGCATGGTCCGCCGGTAGAGCAGGTCGGCGCCGCGCGGGCTCCACAGCGAGTTCTGCCAGCGCTCGACACGCTGCCGCTGCCAGAACAGCAGTGCTCCGATGCCCAGCACCGCCACCGTGAGAGCGAGCACCGGGGTCAGGCCCGCCCACAGCAGGAGGTGCCCCTCCTCGCCCGTCGGGTAGGTCGCGGCGTAGGGCGCGAGCAGGTGCTCGCCCAGCCCGGGCACCACCGCTACGGCCAGGCCGAGGACCGCGAGGACGAGCGGGGGCGCGACCAGGAGCACCGGCTGGCGCACGATCATGCCCGAGCCACCGCCGGCATCGGACGTCGAGCTCTCGGCCGGCGCCGGAGGCTCGGTCAGCCGCTTGGTGGCGAACGCGCCCCACAGGAACCGGCCGCCGTAGGCCACGGTCAGCATCGACCCCACCACGACCGCCCACAGGGTCACGGTGACCAGCACGCCGTCACCGTGCGTCAGCGCCTCGAGGGCGGCCTCTTTGGCGACGTAGCCGGCGAACGGCGGCAGACCGATCATCGACGCGGTCGCGAGCACGCCGGCGATCGCGGTCGTGGGCATGGACCGCCACAGGCCGGACAGCCGCCGCAGGTCGCGCGTCCCGGTCGCGGCGTCGATCGCGCCGACGACCAGGAAGAGCGACGCCTTGAACAGCGCGTGCGCACCGAGGAGCGCCAGCCCGGCGAGCGCGGCGCCGCGCGTGCCGATGCCCAGCAGGAGCACGAGCAGGCCGAGCTGCGAGACGGTCCCGAACGCCAGGACGAGCTTGAGGTCGTGCTGGCGCAGCGCGCGGTAGCCGCCGAGCAGCAGGGTGGCGACGCCCAGCACGACGATGAGCACCTGCCACACCGCCACGTCACCGAACGCGGGGGCGAACCGGGCGACGAGGTAGACACCCGCTTTGACCATGGCAGCCGCGTGCAGGTAGGCCGACACCGGCGTGGGCGCGGCCATCGCCGCGGGGAGCCAGAAGTGGAAGGGCACGAGCGCGGACTTGGTGGCCGCGCCTGCGATCAGGCAGACGATCGCGGCCGTGGCAGCGCCGCCCGTCGGCGGGTTCGCCACGATCTCGGAGACCTTCCACGACCCGCCTGCGACACCGAGGATCACGAGTCCCACGAGCATCGCGAGGCCGCCCGCCGTCGTGACGATGATCGCCTGCATCGCGGCGCGCCGGGACGACTTGCGATCGGCGTAGTGGCCGATCAGCAGGTAGGAGAAGACGGTGGTGAGCTCCCAGAAGACGAACAACAGCAGCAGGTCGTCCGCCACCACGAGGCCCGCCATCGCGCCTGCGAAGGCCGTGAGCACCGAGGCGAACCGGCGCAGGCCTTGTGCGTCGCGCGAGAAGTACGCGGAGCAGTACAGCAGCACGATCGCGCCGACACCGCCCACGACGAGCAGCAGGAACCACGAGAGGGTGTCGAGCCGCAGGTCGATCGCGAGGTTGAGACCGGGCACCCATTCGGTGTGGGAGGTGGCGACCTCGCCTTTGGCGACGCGCTGCGTCCAGGACAGCGCATAGACCGCGGCCGACGCCGGGGCGAGGGCCAGAACCCAGAAGGCTCGCCGTCCGAGCCACGAGACAAGAGCGGGCGCACTGACTGCCAGCACGAGGTGGGCCAGCAGCACGAGTAGCACAGGCACTCCGTCCGGGTTGGGGGCGGGAAGCGCCTCTACCTTATCGGCGCGTGAGGGCTAGAGGTCGTCAGGGTCCAGCAGGAAGTCGAATTCGTCAGCAATCTCACCTCCGACGGCCGCATGGATCGCGGCCGCGAGCCGGGCCACCAGATCGGCCGCGCGCCTGCGTGCCACGACGTGCGCCGCCTGGGGAAACTCCTGCTGGGACTCGGCCAGGCTGGGCGGGTCCCAGTGGACCCGGTAGCTCACCGCGCCGTTCGACGCCCAGGGCAGCTCGCGGATCATGAGCGGGAGGATCTCCTCGCCCGTGATCTCGACGCTGACCCAGCCGTCGTGCCCGAGGTCGATCACGAGCCCGTAGCCGTCGAGCACCATGGGCGCCTGCAGTGCCGCGATGTCGAAGTCGTCCGCGCGGGCGTGGATCTCCCTGCGGCGCTGGGGGTCCATCTTCTCCCCCGGGTACAGGGGCCGGTCGGCGATGCCGGGAGGCGGCCCCTGGTAGTCCTTGCCCTCGGTCGCGAGCACGACGCGTGGGTGGACGGCGAGCAGCACGCGGTGCGCGGCCTGCGGGTCCAGCCAGACCTCGGAGTACACGGTCATGTCGACCGCGACGCCCGGGTCAGGGGTCAGGACGGTGCCCGAGCCCGGGGCGCGGCGCCCCGCCTCCGCGGCGTCCCAGTGGCCCGTGACGTCGAGGCGCAGCGAGCCCCCGAGGCGGCGCGCGGCGGCGATGAGCCAGGTGATGACGCGCTCCTCCTCACGGTTGGGCAGGCCTGCCGGGAAGGAGCGCACGAGCCCGTCCCGGTCGCCCCCGTACGGCGGCGGCGCGTCGGACCAGCGCTCGCGCGGGCACACGACGTCGAACACCATGGCCATGCCCCCGGGCAGGCCGAGCTCGAACCCGTCGCCCGCGGGGGCGTGCGGACCCGAGAGGGTGCTGTGGCGCGAGAGACGGAGCAGGCCGGGCTCGCCCGGGCTCGCCATCCGACCCACCGGGACGTCGGCCCCGGGCAGGTCGGGAGGCACGACGTCCCAGCGCGTGCCCGAGAAGCGCGACATGGCGAGCACCTCGACCTCGTCCACCACGACGTCGCTCGGCAGCGCGAGGAGGTGTCGGGCCTGGTGGCCCTGGGCACGAGCACGCGGCACGAGAGGCAGGCCGGCGGCGGACTGAGCCATGCGGCGGGGCTCCTTTCGGGGCCGGCTCGCGCCGGCGTCGGCGCCGCCCGGACGTGTGGCGGCTCGGCGGGACCGAGCGTATCGACGCCCGCCGTCGGGTGGGAACGCGGTCATCGAGGGCTCAGACGTCCGTGCGGTGGAACGACTGCCACGACCGGCTCGCCGTCGGACCGCGCTGCCCCTGGTACCTCGAGCCGTAGACGCTCGAGCCGTACGGGTTCTCGGCGGCGGAGGAGAGCCGGAAGAAGCACATCTGCCCGATCTTCATGCCCGGCCACAGCGTGATCGGCAGCGTCGCGACGTTGCTCAGCTCGAGCGTGACGTGGCCCGAGAACCCGGGGTCGATGAACCCGGCTGTGCTGTGCGTAAGCAGCCCGAGGCGCCCCAGGCTCGACTTGCCCTCGAGCCGCGCCGCGACGTCGTCGGGCAGCGTGACCGACTCGAACGTGGAGCCCAGCACGAACTCGCCGGGGTGCAGCACGAGCGGTTCGCCGGACGCCACCTCGACCAGCCGGGTGAGCTCGGGCTGCTCCTGCGACGGGTCGATGAACGGGTACTTGTGGTTGTCGAACAACCGGAAGAACTTGTCCAGCCGGACGTCGATGCTCGACGGCTGGAGCATCGCCGACTCGTACGGGTCCAGGACGACGCGCCCGGCGTCCAGCTCGGCGCGGATGTCGCGGTCGGAGAGCAGCACGCAGACACCGTAGCCCGGCCTCGCCCGCCGCGCGGACCGTCCGAGGACGCGTCGACGCTTCATTCGGACGAACCGCCGAGCTTGGGTATGATCAGGGCGCGCACACCTCTTCGGGTGCGCTTCGCGGGTGTAGTTCAATGGTAGAACTTCAGCTTCCCAAGCTGATAGCGCGGGTTCGATTCCCGTCACCCGCTCTCGGCAGAAGAGCAGACCACGCCTTTGTCGGTGTGAGTTCGCCGGACACGGTGGAGGCAGTTGCCCACGTGTCATGTGAACGCCAGCCGCACGGCCGTTCGCGGCAGTATCCCTCCAGGTGGAGTCCACCTTCCTCGCGCCCACTGCTGCGCCCTCACTGGGTGCCGCGTTGCCGCGGCGCCCGGTTTACTGCCCCCCGCGCCGCGGGAACAAGCAGCGAAATTCGCCCCCAATTGCACCCGAAACGCTCTATGCCGGACACCTGGCGCCTGGCTACGCTTCTCAGGCTGTTCACATCGATAGACCAGGGGTCATCATGGCGCTTCGCAAGGCGACGATAGTCGCGCTCCTCTCTGTCGCACTGGTCACCGAGGGAGCCGTGGCTGCTGCCGCGAGCAGCCCCTCCGTCGCCCGCGCGAGCACACCCGCTGCCACGACGCAGCCGATCCCCGACGGCGACGGCGCCATCGGGACCCACACGCCGGGCCGGCCCGACACCGTGGCGTGGGAGTCCGCGGCCGACCGCGGCCAGGTCGAGACGTTCGCCAGCGCGACGAACATCGACGTGCACAAGGTCGACGTCGTCATCGCGACCCCGAGCGGCATGTCGCGTGCAGCGGCAGCGCGGCTGATCCGCAAGCGCGACGTCGACACCCTGCTCTCCAAGGTGTCGTCCTACTGGTCGGCCCAGTCGGGCGGCAAGGTCCGCTTCGTCCGCAAGACGGCGCTCAAGCAGATCGCCGTGTCCAAGGCCAACTGCACCAGCACGAGCGCGATCGTGCGGCAGGTCAAGGCCGCGGGCAACCAGCACTACGGCTCGAACTGGTACACCTCCAGCACGCGTGGGCCCGAGCGCCGCGAGCACCTCGTGGTGCTGTACCCCTTCCGCAAGGGCGACTTCCCGACGTCGTCGGGCTACGGCTCGACGTGCGGCGGCACCCTCGGCCTCGGCTCGGTGCCGGCCAAGGCGAGCCGCAACAGCCCCGGCGGCTGGAGCTTCAACCTCTTCGGCGGGGCCACGGGCTCGCAGCGCTCGAACCGGTTCACGCACTACCAGTACGACAAGGGCGTCGCGACGCTCGCCCACGAGCTGGGGCACAACCTCGGCCTGCGCCACTCGGGCTTGGGCTGGTGCGACAGCAAGGTGGCCGACGGCCGGTTCCGCGCGTCCGGGTGTGGCGCCATCGAAGGGCTCGACCCCCTCGACCTCATGGGGTGGGACGTCGCCGCGACCGGAGTCCCCGCCCTGTCCGGAGCGCTCAAGCGGCGCCTCGGCGTGCTCCCGACCTACGACCAGGCCACCGTCAAGGCATCTAGCGGTGCACGTACCGTGCGCATCGCGGCCCGGCACCGGAAGAACTCCCTGCGGACCCTCGTGAACGCCGTCGACCCTGAGTCGGGTGAGACCTACTACGTCGAGCTTCGTCGCCCGACGACGGGCCACACGTTCCCGTACATCGGTGGCCTCCCCTGGCAGGCCTACACCGACTACGGGATCGGCTACGGCGTCGCCGTGACGCGTCTCGCCCCGGGGAGCTCGACCTGGGCGTACCCCGGCGAGCACCTCATCGTCCCGATGGGTCCCGTCGCCGACCGGCGTTCGTACATGCGGGTAGGTGAGACGTTCACGTCGCGCACCGGCCGGCTGAGCATCAGGGTCGTCAAGACGTCCTCGACCGAGGCGACCGTCCGGGTCACCTTCCCCAACCCCTGACCCCAGGGCTCCTGGGCACTGTTCCTGGCCCTGTTCCTGGCACCGCCGACACACGGCGGTGCCAGGGGCAGGGCCAGAGCCATGTGATCGCGCAGAGCTACTTGATCGCGCCCTGGGTGACGCCGGCCATGACCCAGCGCTGCGTGAAGAGATACACGATGATCGCCGGGGCCATGGCCATGAGGTACGACGCGAACGCGACGTTGTAGTTGCTGCTGAACTGCGTCTGGAACACGTTCTGCAGCACCGGGAGGGTCTGCAGGGTCGAGTCCGCCGTGATGAGCGACGGCATCATGAAGTCGTTCCACGAGGCGAGGAACGCGAAGATCGCGACCGTGGCGCTCATGGGAGCCATCATCGGGAAGACGATGCGCCGGAACACGTCCCACGTCGACGCCCCGTCGAGGCGCGCGCTCTCCTCCAGCTCCTCGGGCAGGCCGCGGATGAAGGCCGTGAAGAGCATGACGCTGAAGGACAGCTGGAACATGACGTGCAGCAGCGCCACGCCCACCGGGTTCGCCAGCCCGACCATGCCCGTGAGCTTGACCTGCGACAGCGCGAGCACCGGGAACGGCAGGAACATCGCGGCGAGCAGGTAGAAGAACGACCAGCGGAAGAGCCTGCGGTCCCAGTTCCGCGCGATGGCGTACGCGGCGAGCGAGGCCAGGGTCACGGTGCCGAAGACGGTGACGGCGGTGACGAACACCGAGATCCCGAACCCGCGGGGAAAGTTCGTGAGGTTCCAGGCCTGGACGAACCCGTCGATGGTGAACGGTGACGGCAGCGCGAAGACGCGGCCGTCGACCGACTGCTCGGTGGTCTTGAACGCCATCGTCACGGTCGCGTACAGCGGCGCGAAGACCGCGAGCGCGCAGACCAGGAGCGTGATGGTCCCGGGCCAGTTCGCCCGTCCGTCGCCCGTGCGTCCGGACAGACGCCGACGGCGGCGGACCGGGACCTGGCCGGGAGTGGTCGTGACCCATGTCTGGTTCGTCATCAGAACGCCGCCTTTCCGCGCGTGAGACGGAGCTGGAACAGTGCGAGGACGACGGCGATCAGGAAGAAGATCGTGGCGTTGGCCATCTGGTAGGCGTAGTCACCGCCCGTGAACCCCGTGAAGATGGTCATGGCCACGCTGCGCGTCGCGGTGCCGGGGCCGCCGTTGGTCAGCCCGACGATGATGTCGTAGGCGTTGAGGAAGTTCTTGAACCCGATGACCATGTTGATCACGACGTAGCCGGCCACGAGCGGCAGGGTGATGGAGCGCAGCCGCCGGGCCGGGGACGCCCCGTCCATCGCGGCGGCCTCGTAGACCTCGCCGGGGATCGACAGGATGCCCGCGATGTAGATCAGCAGGGCTGAGGGGATGGCCTGCCAGGCCGTCACGATCACGATCGTGACCCACGCCAGGTCGGGATTGGCCAGCAGGCTCTCCTCGAGCGCCGGCAGGCCGACCGCCTGCCCGAGCTGCGGCAGCGAGTTCGAGAACAGGAAGTTGAAGACGTAGGCGATGACGATGCCCGAGATGACCATGGGCAGCACGAAGACGGCGCGGAGCGTGATCTTCCCGCGGATCTTGGACGTCAGGCCCACCGCGAGGAGGAACGCGATGGCGTTCACCACGAGCACCGTCACGAGGGCGAACCCGATCGTGAACCCGTACGAGCTCAGGATCGCCGGGTCGGAGAACAGCGCGATGTAGTTGGTCAGCCCCGTGAACTCGAACTCGCCGAACCCCGCCGAGTTGGTGAAGCTCAGGGTGATGCCCATGACCGCCGGCAGCGTGATCGCCAGCGTGAACAGGACGAGCGCCGGGACCAGGAACAGGTAGAAGGTCAGGTTGACCCGCTGGCGTCGTGTGCCGTCGGGCCGCCGCACGACGTCGTCGCGGACCCCGGGGCGGGTGGCTGTGGTCGTGGCCATGAGATCTCTCCGGGTCTCGAGGGCGTCAGGAGCGGAAGGCGAGTCGGGCCCAGTCGGCGTCGAGCGTGCGCAAGGTCGACAACGGGTCTGCCCCGGTCGCCAGGGCCTGCGTGTAGTTCTCGAGCGGGATCGACCGGGGGACGAGCTGCGAGGCACCGAGGTAGAAGGCGGCGCGGTCGTAGTACTCCTTGAGCTCGATCAGGGTCGAGTTCTCCACGGGCGCCGCGTCCTTGGTGACGCCGAAGCCGAGGTTGTCGGTGTTGTAGGTGTCGATGATCTCGGGCTGCATGAGGAACGACAGGAACTCCCGTGCCGCCTCCTTCTTGGTCGACCCCTCGGGTATCCACAGCGCGAGGTCGATGTTGACGCGCACCCTGCGGTCCGCCGGGTCGTCCGTCATCGGCAGCGGGAACGCGCCGACGTTCATCTCCGGGTTCGTCTTCGCGATCTCGGTGAGCGCCCACGGCCCCTGGAGGTACATGGCGGCGTCCCCGTTGGCGAACGCCAGGTTGCCGTCGCCGTATCCCCGGCTCGCGGCGTCGCCGTTCGAGTAGGCGACGAGCTGGTCCATCCGCTCGATCGGCTCGAGGAACTGCTTGGAGAAGGCGACGTCGGAGCCCGGTCCGACGTCGTCGCCCTGTTCCTTGAGCCGGCGGAAGAACTCGGTCGTGTCGACCATCCCGCCGATGGTGTAGTCGAACGGGCCCTGTGCGATCGTCCACGGGTCCTTGAACGTGCTGTAGATCGGCGTCACGCCGGCCTCGGTGAGGGTGTCGCACACGGCCGTGAGCTCGTCCCACGTCGTCGGCGGCTGCAGGCCGTGCTCGTCGAAGAGGTCGCGGTTGTAGAGTACGGCGGCGGCCATGACCGAGTACGGGATGACGCTCGTGCGGCCCGGGTAGCTCCCCGTCACCTCGACCAGAGGCCGCAGGTCCTCACGGATCCGGCTGGCCTCGGGCATGTCGCCGAGGTCGCTGAGCGCGCCCTTCTCGACGTAGTTCGCGATCTCGAAGTTGTAGTTGAGCAGCCCGATGTCCGGCGGGCGCTCGCGCACGAACGACCCGGCGAGGTTCGACGTGGCGTCGTGCCGCACCCGCACCTTGTCCTGCGCCTGGTGGAACTTCTCGATCAGGCCGTCGAAGTAGCCGATCACCTCCGGCTTCGACTGGTAGAAGACGATCTCCGTCGTACCTGAGGCCCGTGCGCCGGGCGCGCACGACCCCAGAGCCAGACCGGCTCCCGCCGCGCCGATGCCGCGCAGGAACGATCGCCGGGTCAGGTCCCGAGGCGTCGATGACTCAGCTGGGGCCACGCCTTCGTCTCCTTCGTCGAAGTCCGTGGGGCGGCCGTCGTCAGCCGTCCCGTCGCAGGAACGACCCCAGCCTGCGTCTTAGCGCGGGTGCTCGCAGCGCCAACGGCGCCGGCTCAGCTCATCGGGTTCGGCTCGGGCGCCACGGCCTCGTTCCAGCCGGTCGGCCGGGTCCGCGGCTTGAGCCGGACGTCGGGCAGCGCGGGCGCCCGCAGCGGCCCGCCCGCGTAGCCCGTGACGGCCCCGAACCGGCGGTCGGGGGCGCCCGGCGCGTACACGGTGCCGTCGCCCTCTCCGTCGGTCATCTGCTGCATCCAGTCAGCGCGCGCCTGGGCGATCTCCTCGTGGGACCTCCCCACGAAGTTCCACCACATGATCACGTCCTCGGTGAACGGCTCCCCGCCGATCAGGACGGCGCGGACCGCGGTGTCACCGGCGGTGACGCGAAGGCGTGCGCGCCCCGGCGCCACGTACGCGAGGTGGTCCGCCGGGACGGGCTCGTCCTCGAACGTCGCGGCGCCGGAGTCGACCAGGAGCCCATGCTCGAACCCGGGCTCGACGTCGAGCACGACCGACGCACCGGCCGGCAGGTCCAGCTGCGCCCCGACGAGCGGCGTGTACGTGCGCGCGGGCGAGGTGAGCGTCTCGCCGTCGAGCCGCAGGCTGCCCAGGAACACCTGCACCCGCGCGCCGTCGGCCCAGCCGACCGGCAGGTCCTCGTGGTGCTCGAAGTGCGGCTCGGTGCTCCGGTCGGAGTCCGGGAGCACGGTCCACAGCTGGACGCCGTGCAGAGAGGGCGGCCGCTCGTCGGCGGGAGACTCCTCCGAGTGCGAGATGCCCACCCCGGCCGTCATCAGGTTGAGCTCTCCGGGGCGCACCCGGGCCAGGGAGCCGACCGAGTCACGGTGCACGATCTCCCCGGCGAAGAGCCAGCTCACGGTCTGCAGGCCGATGTGGGGGTGCGGCGGGACCTGCATGCCCTCGGACCGCGAGACGTCGTCGGGACCGTAGTGGTCGCAGAAGCACCAGGCGCCCACGAGCGAGCGGCCGCGCTGCGGGATCGTGCGGCGCACCCCCATGGCGCGCGGCCCGCCGAGCGGCACGTCCCGCGGGGTGAGGAGCTCGACGCCGGTCCCGTGCTCGCCCGCGGCGCACAGCTGCTCGGCCGGCTTCGTCTCCAGGTTGCTCATACGGGGAGCGTAGGCCGGATCGGTGGACGGGTCAGCGGCGGCCGGGGGCCTGGACGACCCGAGGCCCCCCGGGGCGGCCGGGGGGCCTCGGATCGAACCGCGTACCCCTGGTCGACGGTCCCGGGGACCAAGGGCGCCGTGTCGACGTCACGGCCCCGGCGTGGCCGTCGGTCCGAGGGGCCGGTTCGCCGCGGCCCTCCGGTCCGTTCTCCACGAGCACGCCGGACGCGGGCGGTCTTCCGGCCCCGTTCAGGCTCCTGCGTCGTCACCCGCAGCCCGCACCGCGGTACGGGACGTCCCGTCGTTCTCCGGTTGACCATGACTCTCCGAGCGGGTCTGGGGAACCATCTGCAGCGGTGCCGTTCCACCCGACCTCATCGAGTCCAGTACGCACGTTTCTAGACCCGGCTTCTGCGGATGTGCAAGGGGTCCAAGGACCCTTCTTGTTGACCACAGCTCCGTCCACAGCCAGGCCCGCGGAATCCCCATGTCGCCCACAGCCCTGTGGAAGAAATCTGTGGACAGGAGACACCCGCGGCGACGCGCGTGCCCCACTGCCGTCGGGTCCGGCTCCCCGAGGGCGCCAAGACGCCAGGATCGGCGGAATCACGCGGATCAACGCCTCACGCAACCATCGCCGCGATCGGGCGCGAACTACCCGCTGCACGGCCGGTCAGCGAGCAAACGCCGCAGGTGAGAGGCCCGCCGCTGCCCCCGAGGGCTGGTTTCCGGGGTCTCCCTGTGGACACAGGTTGTGGATATCCCCAGGCCCCTCGCGCAGGCCGTTTCCGGTCCTCAGACCCAGGCTCGGTTCCCGCTCGCGCCAGGGGTCGCGACGCGCCGCTCGAGCTCGGCCTGCGAGACGACGAACCCGCCGTCGTCGACGAGCACGCCGCCGATCCGGCCCTGCACGATCGCCGCCAGCCTCGCGACCAGGCCCCGCATCCTGCCCCGCGCGATGACGTGCACCCCGGAGGGCTGCTCGACCTGCAGCTCGTACGTGTCCTGCGGCAGCCACGCGACGTGGTAGGCGAACGGGCCATAGCTGCGCCACTCGAGCGCGCCGAGCGACCTGGGCACGCGGTCGACGTGCTCGACGTGCGCGACCAGCACGCCGTCGTAGGAGGTCCGGGCCACGACCTGGTACTGCACCGTGCCGTTCGGGGTCGTCGACTCGGCCTCGACCTCGGCCGTCGCGATGATCGACCGGATCATGGTCAACATCTCGGCGGGCGGCAGCGCGTGCGAGGCGAACAGCGAGAGGTCGACGGACGCTGCCGGGTCCGGGCGGAGCTGGTCGCCGCCGTCGGTCAGCACCACGCCCCCGAGCTTGCGTGCGACCGCGACCGCCCACTGCACCATGCGGAGCTCTTCGCCCTCGGGCAGCCCGCTCGCGAACGCGCGAGCGATGCCGTCCCGGTCGTCGTACGCCGCGGGCCGGCCCCCGCGCGTGTCGGCCGAGCCGTCCGTGCGCCCCAGCGCGAAGGCGGCGGCCTCACCCGGCCCGACGTCGAACCGCACGGCGTCCTCGGGCGAGACGAGGTACGGCCCGGCCACCGAGTGCTCGGCGCCCAGGCCGAGCAGGCCGGGACCGGTCACCATCTGCGCCGGCTGCGCCCCGCGGAACCGCGCACCGGTCATGGGCTTCGACCGCGGGACGAGCTCCGGCTCCTGCAGCCAGCCGACCCCCGGGAACCACGACTCGGCCAGCTCCGTCAGCGCGGTCACCGGAATCTGGGGCACGAGGAGCACGTGCTTGGACGCGTGCTCTACCGGCACGAGCGCCTCGACGAACGACATGCGCGAAAACTACTCGCACCAGGGCCGCGCCGACAGGCTCGGCCGTGAACCTCGTGCCACGGCGTCTCGCGATGAGCTCACCCGCGCACCGCGCGGACGTCCCAGAGATGGTGGACGACGTCGTGCATGAAGTACGTGCCGAGCGTGCGGACCGTGAACAGCGACCCGTTCGACCGCCGTCCCGGGCGTTCCCACTGCTCCTGCCGGACGACGTCGAACCGGGCGGCCACCGCCTCGCCCGCCGTGGCGAGCTCGTCGGCCACGACGGCCGGATCCTGCGACGCGTACCCGTCCTCGACCGCGGTCACGTCCTGGTCCCAGTTGGCGAAGAGCGGGTCGTCCTCCTCCAGCATCGAGCGGAGCCTGCCGTCGAAGACCCGGAAGACGTCCCGCACGTGGGCGCCGTACTCGAGCGGCGACCACACGTCGGGCGACGGGCGGACGCCCGCGTCGGGACGGGCCAGCGCCTCGCGCCAGCGGGGGAGGGCCGACCGCACGCGCGGGCCGACGTCGGAGGGCTCGACGCCCTCCGGGTCGAAGCCGCACTCGGGGCAGGGCCGGTCCACGACCCACGTCCAGTCCTTGGTGTCGGGCGTGATGCCGTCGGGCTGTGTGGTCTCGCTCACATCGCGAGCCTATCCGGCCCGCGGCCACCGGGGTGCTGACAGCGCGACCCTATGATGTCAGCATGCCCAAGATCATCGGCAAGAGCCTTCACGAACACCGCCAGATGACCCGGCACAAGCTGTTCTCCGCCCTCTCCACGCTCATGGCGGAGCGTGGTTTCGACTCGATCACGCTCGCGGACATCGCGCAGGCGGCCGACGTCGGCCGCACGGCCGTGTACAACCACTTCCCGGACAAGGAAGCCCTGCTCCTCGGTTTCATCACGCACGAGACGGAGCAGTACGCCCTGACGCTCGAACGTGCTCTCGCCGACGTCGACGACCCGGTCGAGCAGCTCCGCACCTACATCCGGCAGCAGGCGCGCCTCGCGCGCGTGTTCCACCTCGCGCCCGGTCCCGACCTGCGCACCGTGCTGTCGCGGTCGACGCAGGCCCGGCTGCGTGAGCACGCCGAGATCGTGGAGTCGATCCTCAAGCGGATCCTGCGCGCCGGCATCAGCGTGGGCGAGTTCCCCGACCAGGACATCGAGCCCACGGTCCAGCTCGTCAACGCCTGCCTGTCCGGCCGTCTCATCCCCGACGACCACGCGGCACGCGAGCGCGCCATCCGCGCGGCGGAGACGTTCGTCCTGCGCGCCGTCGGTGCGCGCCGCGTGGCGGCCTGAGAGCGCTCAGCTCGCGACCGGCAACGCCCGCAAGGCCCTGGCGGCGGACCTGTCCTCCACACGTGCCCCCACACGTGCCCCCACTCCGGCGCCCAGCCGGAACGGACGCGAGACCGCGGAACGGAACAGCCGCGGCGACGCGTCGTCGGTGAGCAGCACGCGGACCCGGTAACGGCCAGAGCCGACGGAGTCGACCGGGATCACGGCGACGAACGTGCCGTGCTCCCAGTCGACCGCCGGGGCGCCCACGCCGACGACCCGCTCGTCGGCGTCGGCCGCCACGAGCAGCACCGCGAGCTCGCGACCCTCCCGGTGGGTGCCGAGCTCGAGCTCTCCGGTACACGTCAGCCCTTCGCCTGGCTCCGGGACGACCGCATCGACCGGGTCGAGGTGCACGTACCCCCCGTGGAACTCGTCGACGGTGACCCAGGCCGTCTCCTTGGTCGTGTTGTCCCGTCGGTCCGTCACCGTGGCCACGACCGGCCGCACCCCCGCGTGCGAGTGGTCGAGCACGCCGTCGCCGAAGCGCACCTCGAACTCGCCGCCGCTGACCGTGCCGGTGCGCGTCACCCCCGCGACGCCCACGACGACCGGCTCGCCCTCGGCCTCGGACCCCTCGACCGTGCCGCGCACGACGAACCCGTCGTAGGTGTTCAGACGCTGGGGCGCTTCGACGAACCGCACCCGCGGCGCCTCGTAGCGTGTGACCGTCAGCAACACGACCTCGGTCGCGACGGTCGCGAGCCCGTCCTGGAGCTGCAGCGCCAGGGCGTGCTCCCCCGACCCCACGATCGTCGCGGCGAAGTCGACCGACCACGCCCGCTGGCCGGGGGCGAGCTCGACCTCGACCACCGTGCCGAGCGCCGTGCGTACCCGGACGCCGGTCCACGCGCCGTCGCCGACCACGATCCCCGACAGATGCACGGTGCCGGTGTAGTCGACCACCACCGCCTGCTGCTCGGGAAGGACCGTGGGCGGCGCGACGACCACGGACTCCTGCTCGATCTCCTCCACCGTGCTCATCTCCCCGTCGTCCCACTTCTGCTCGGCGTGCCGGGTCGCAACCCGACCCGCAGACAATGCTGCGTCGCCGGACCCGCCGCCTCAGGGGTGCTCAGGGCCATCTGAGTGGCCGTGCCGCACGCACTGAGTACCTGCCGCGCGGTCCTCGGCACGCCGTAGGCTCGCCGGGTGCGAACCCCGGCGTCCCGGCCGCTCGGCCGAGCCTTCTCCAACGTCTTCGTGGCGAACATCGGCTCGTCGCTCGCCGACGGCATCGCCCGCACCGCCGCACCCCTCCTCGCCACCCGGCTCACCGACGACCCGCTGCTGGTGGCGGGCGTCGCGGTCGCCGCGATGCTCCCCTGGCTCCTCTTCGCCATCCCGGCCGGCATCCTGCTCGACCGCGTGGACCGCCGTCGGGCGCTCGCCGTGGCCAACACGTTGCGCGCGCTGCTCGCGGGGGGCCTCGTCGCCCTCACCGCCACGGGCACCCTGACGATCTGGTGGCTGCTCGCGGTCGTGCTGCTCTACGGCGTGTTCGAGACCGTGTACGACGGCGCGATCCGGGCCGTGCTCCCCTCGATCGTCGAGCGCAGGGACCTGCCGCGGGCCAACGGCCGCATCGAGGGCGGCGAGATCGTCGTCCAGCAGTTCCTCTCGGCACCGCTCACGTCATGGCTGTTCGCGATCGCCGTCGTGGTGCCGCTCGCGCTCGGCGCGACGGCGTACGCGGCTGCCGCGGCGCTCGCGCTGTTCCTGCCCGCGGCGGCCGCCGGGGCGCACGCGCGGCGAGCCGTGCCGTCGGGCGTCACCCCCGAGGTCCGGGAGCGCGAGCCCTGGCCCCAGCAGCTGCTCACCGGGTTCCGGTTCATCCGCGGCCACGAGGTGCTGTGGCCGCTGTGGGTCCTGAGCGTGTCGATCGCCCTCTGCTTCTCCGTCGCGACGAGCACCTACGTGCTCTTCGTGCTCGATGCCGTGGGCGTCCCCGAGTCCTGGTACGGCACCTACCTGCTGGCGGGCGCGGTCGGCTCGCTCCTGGGCTCGGTGCTCGCGGGCCGGCTCCAGGAGCGGTTCGGCACCGGCCCGGTCATGGCGGCCGCCAACCTCGTCGGGCTCGTCTCGCTGGCGGTCGCGGGCGCGGCACCCCAGCTCGTGACCGTGGCCGTCTGCATGTTCGTCTCGTTCGGCTGCACCACGGTCTGGAACGTCAACGTGATGTCGCTGCGGCAGGCCCTGATCCCGGACGGCCTCCTGGGCCGTGTGCATGGCACGTGGCGGACGCTCCTGTGGGGCGTGATGCCTCTCGGGTCGCTGATCGGCGGGCTGCTCGCACGGGGCGGTCTCGAGATCCCGCTCGTCGTGGGCGGCTCGGGAGGCGCGGTGCTCGGCCTGATCGGCTACCGGTTCCTGACGCGGCTTCCCGACCCGGCCGACGTCTGACCCGCTCCTCAGGCCGCGTGCATCCGGCGGTAGCGCGACGGCGTCATGCCGGTCGCGGCCTGCACCGCCCGGCGCAGCGTGAGCGCCGAGCCGTGGCCCGTGAGGGTCGCGAGCTCCTCGATCTGCAGGTGCCAGCACCGCGGGTCGGCGAGACGTGCGAGCGCCTGCTCGAGCCGGATGACCGCGATCCACTGCATGACCGTGCGCTCGTCGTTCTCGAAGACGCGGTGCAGCGTACGGGTCGACACACCGAACTTCTCGGCGATGCTCGCGGGGCACAGCCCGGGCTCGGCGTAGTGCGCCGCGATGTGCTGCAGGACTCGCGACTTGTCGAGCGGGTGGTGCGAGAACGGCTCGGGGCGAGCGGGCAGCATGGTCGCGAGGCCGAAGGCGAGCTGCTCGACGATCGGCACGAGGTCGGCGCGAGCAGCGGGCAGCAGGGCCTCGTCGTCGCGCCGCAGCACCTCGAGCAGGAACTGTGCCGTCGCGGTCGGCACCGCGGTGTCCTGGCGCCAGACGGCGAAGCCGGCGGTGCTGAGGCTGTCGCGGTAGCGCGGGTCGCGGGCATCGACGTCGATCAGGAGGACGGACGTCGTGCCGGTCATCTGGCAGTGGACCACGGTGTGGTCCGCGAACCGCACGGCGTCCCGCGGGCCGACGACCTCGAGCGTGCCGCCCAGCCGCAGCGAGATCTCGCCCTCGAGCACCACGGCGATGCGAATCCGCTGCCGGGACTCGCCGCCGAGCCGCATCCGCATGCTCCCGTGGCGCAGCCAGGTCAGGCGCACCGCGCCGAACCACGCGGTGTGCGCGGCGACGTGCAGCTCGTCCGGGTCGTCGGTCTGGATCGGCACGTGTCGGCCCAGGGCCTCGAGCCCTTCGGCACCCTGGAACCGGCAGGACCGGCGTCGCGGGTCGACCTCGGGAGCCAGGCTCGGCAGCCGGCGGAGCCGCGGGGTGGAGTGTGCGCTCATGTCGGCCTCACGTGACCCGGATGATCGGCAGGCTGTTGAGGACGGCGAGCGCCACGGCGGCAACGGCCATGCGCAGCCGGACGTGGTTGCGCAGCAGCAGGCGGTCGGCCAGCGTCGTGTTCTGACCGGACATCGGGGCCACCTCCTGGAACTGGTCGGACCGGACGGGACGGGCGGCGCCCGCACGTCGGGGGGTACGCACGGGCGCCGGTCCCACCGCGGACGGCCGGTGTGCCGGCGAGGGGGTGCCGGCGGGAAGGGCCGCCTCCGGCCGTCCGCGTACGAACACTCTCCCCGGGGGCAGGAGGGGCGCCGAAAACCTGGCACCGGATGCTCGGGGGCCTGGCACGGGGTGCGTCGGGCGAGCGCCCGGCCTGGCTACCCGGCCTGGGCGCGCAGCTCGGACGGGGTCATGCCCGTGGCGGCCTGGACCGCTCGCCGCAGCGTGAGCGCGTTGCCGAACCCCGCGAGGAGCGCGATGTCGTCGAGCGACGTGCTCGCGTACCGCGGGTCGTTCAGGCGGGCGAGGGCCTGTTCGAGGCGCTTCGCCTGGATCCACTGCGCGACGCCCATCTCCTCGCCCTCGAACAGCCGCTGGAGCGACCGCTTCGACATGCCGAGGTGCTCGGCGAGCGTGGCCGGGCTCAGGTCCTGGTCGGCGTGGTGCGCGGTGATGTACCGGATCGCGCGCTGACGCGCCGACCGGCGCTCCCAGCCGTCGTCGTCGGGCGTCGCGAGCGAGGCGAGCACGCCGGAGACGAGCGTGTCGAGCGTGTCGGTGACCTGCGCGCGCACCGCCGGGGCGTGCGGCCCGTCGTCGTGCCGCAGCAGGTCGCACAGGAACGCGGCGAGCGCGGGCAGCAGCGCGGAGTCCGACCTGCCGACCACGAAGGGCGTGTGCTCGGGGACGGCGACGAGCGACCGGTGGGTGGTCGGTACGTCGCAGCTGACGATCTTGGCCGGCCCGTGCGTCTCGTAGGTCACGGGCAGCCATCCGAGGAGGAGCGCGCCGTCGCGACGGTTCAGGGTCGTGGCGAGGTCGCCCTGGCGCAGCGTGACCTCGCCGTCGAGCACGACGAAGAGGCGCAGCGTGCGCTCGGGGTTGCCGAAGTTGCGCATCGACGGGCCCCACTGGAGGGGCGAGTGCGCGGTGTACGCGACGTCGAACGGGCCGAACCGGGCGGTGCGGGTCTGGACCAGGAAGCGGCCCGGGTCCTCGACCGTGGTCGGGATCGCCCGCGTGAACTCCCCGAGGTCCGCCGCGCCGCGCCAGCTGCGCACGGTCACGCCGCGGTTCGGCTCGGAGGCGAACGGCGGCCCGGAGTGACCGGCGGGCACCGTGTGCGGCGGCCGGCTGGCGGCCGGACGCCGATGCGTGACGCCGGCGCTCCGGCGCGGTGTGTGACGAGTCTGTGGCTCCGTGACGATCATGTGTTCCCCCCGCGTTGGCGCGAATTGATGCATCCACCGTGTCGGCCGCAGGACCTCTCCCTAGGTCGCTGCCAGGAACATTGAGTGGTGACGGGGGTGCCGCCTGAGTGCGCCACCGGTGGTCTGGGTGGTGGTGCCGGAAACATGGGTGCTCCGTGGCGGCGTGTGGGAGGCAGCCCAGAGCGGCGCGCGCCAGGGCACGACGCAACGAACGCCACCCATTCCCGGCGCTCGTGCGCGCGGGGAGACGCTGGGTCCCTCACCACGTCTGGAGAGTCAGGTGTACGAGACCCACCCACACCGTGCCGCGTCCGACCTCGCCGAGCTGCTCGAGATCGCCGACGTCATCGACGCGGTCTGCGAGAGCCTCGCCCTGTACGTACCTGGGCGCACGGTCGACGACGCCGCGCTGCGGAAGGCGCTGTTCGCGCTCCTCGACCACCCGTCGCAGGAGCTGTGGGAGCACCTGCGCGGCGAGTGGGTGGCTCCCAACTTCCTGCAGCGCCCGGCGTCCGACGAGACGCAGCAAGGTGCCGGCGACGACACGGCCACCTTCGCGAGCGAACCCGCGGTGAGCTTTGCGGACGCGTGCTACGCCTACGGCCTGCCCGACCAGGTCTGCCCGTCGAAGCGGGCGCTGCGCGCGATCCTGCGCTGGGCGATCACGCAGGCGGCGTGACGCGCGGCGCCTGACCCCACGCGTCGGCGGGCGGGCGACGGCGCTCGGGCGGAGGCGTCCGGAACTCCTCGGGGCTCGGCGAGAGGTAGGCGCGCGCGAAGCGCAGCGCGGCGTCGAGGTCGTCGCGGCGCTCGCGAGCGGAGTGCGCCCGGCGCGTCGAGATCTCCACGACGATGTCGCCCTGGTAGTCCCGGCGCACGAGCTCTTGGAGCACCTTGTCGCAGGCCATGGAGCCGCGCCCGGGCACCAGGTGCTCGTCGCGAGGCGTCCCGGTCCCGTCGGCCAGGTGGACGTGCTGGAGCCGCGCGCCGAAGTCGTCGACGAGCGCGAGCGCGTCCTGCTGCGCCACCGCCGCGTGCGACAGGTCGAGCGTCACGGCGTCGTAGTCGTGCTCGGACGGGTCCCAGCCCGGCAGGTAGGCGTTGAGCTCGCGCTCGCTGCGGGCGCGCGCCCGCCAGGGGTACATGTTCTCGACCGCGACCGTCACGCCCGTGTTCTGGGACAGCTCGCGCACCTGCTCCTCGAACTGCCGGGCGTACTTGTACTGCCACCGGAAGGGCGGGTGCACGACGACGGTGCGGGCGCCCAGCTCGAGCGCCATGTCGACGGTCCGGCGCAGCTTGGGCGCGGGCGACTGGCCCCAGACCCGCTGGCTGACGAGCAGCGTCGGAGCATGGATCGACCGGATCTCGATGCCGTTCGCGGAGGCCAGCTTCGCCAGCTCCGCCGGGTCCTGCGTCGCGGGGTCGGACCACACCATGACCTCGATGCCGTCGTAGCCCAGCTGGGCCGCCGTCTCGAACGCGAAGGCCGCTCGGCGAGGGTAGACGGACGCGGTCGAGAGGGTGACGGGGAGGGTTGCCTCGAGCATTCGGGCACCTTTGCGACGGGACCTGACAGGGCGTTGCCCACGGTACCGGGGACCGGTCGACCACGCCGGGGACAGATGTGTCCGATTCGTCACTAGGATCGAAGGGCAGTCAGCGTGCCGAAGGAGGCCCCGTGGAACGCACCGTCGTCGTCGCCGTGCGGGAAGGTCTGCACGCGCGCCCGGCCGCCCTCTTCGCCCGCTCGGCCGCGGGCCAGCCGGTCCGCGTGCGCATCCGCAAGCCGGGCGGTGAGCCGGTGGACGCGGCGAGCGTCCTGGGAGTCCTGACGCTCGGCGCCGACGCCGGCGACCAGGTCGTGCTGAGCACGGACTCGGACGACGCCGACGCCGCGGGCGCGCTCGACGCGCTCGAGCGGTTCCTCGGGCGGGACGACCCGACGCGACCCGAGGCGCCCGCGGCCTGACCGGCCTCGCCGTCGGCCAGGGCTCACAGCGCGTGCGCGTCGAGCACCGCGGCCAGGCGCCCGCGCACGGCCGCGCGCGCCGCCTCGGCGTCGGGCTGGTCGAGCGCCAGGCGGGCCAGCTCCGCGCACTCCTGCGACGTCGTCGCGCCGAGCACGGCCGCGACGTCGGCCAGGGCGCGCGGCGTCATCGACAGCGACGTCACGCCCAGACCTACGAGGACGGGCGCGAGCGCGGGGTCCGCCGCGGCCTCGCCGCACACGCCGACCGGTCGCCCGTGCACCGCGGCGCCCTCGGCCGTGGCCCGCACCAGCTCGAGCACGGCGGGCTGCCACGCCGTCGAGAGCCTGGCGAGCTCGCCCAGACCGCGGTCGGCCGCCATGGCGTACTGGATCAGGTCGTTGGTGCCGAGGCTGCCGAACGTCGCGTGCTCGAAGACCCAGCGCGACCGCAGCGCGGCGGCAGGGATCTCGACCATCACGCCGGACCGGTCGAGACCGTGCTGGGCGCAGGCCGCGGCGAACGAGCGCGCCTCGTCGGGCGTCGCGACCATGGGCGCCATGACCCACACCTCGGCCTGCTCGGCGCCGGCGGCGGCGGCGATGGCCTGGAGCTGGCGGTCCAGGACGTCGGGGTGCACGGCGGCGGTGCGCAGCCCGCGGACGCCGAGCGCCGGGTTGGGCTCGTCGGCGGCGGTCACGAACGGCATGGGCTTGTCGGCACCGGCGTCGAGCGTGCGCACCACGACCTTGCGGCCCGCGAAGGCCGCGAGCACGCGGCGGTAGGCGTCGACCTGCTCCTCGACCGTGGGCTCGGCCGCACGGCCCAGGAAGCAGAACTCGGTGCGGAACAGCCCTACGCCCTCGGCCCCGGCCTCGACCGCCGCACGCGCCCCGGGGAGGTCGGCGACGTTGGCGAGCAGCTCGACGTGCACGCCGTCGGCCGTCCGCCCGCGGCCGTCGAACTCCCGGTGGACCGACTCGCGGCTCGCGGCCGCGGCGACCATGGCGTCGTCGGGGTCGCGCACGACGGTGCCGGCCCCGCCGTCGACGACGATCGTCTCGCCGTCCTCGATCGCGTCGGCACCGCTCACCGCGACGACCGCGGGGATGCCGAGGGCTCGCGCCAGGATCGCCGTGTGGGACGTCGGGCCACCCCCGCTCGTGACGATCGCCAGCACGTTCGCCGGGTCGAGCGTCGCCGTGTCGGCGGGGGCGACGTCGTGCGCGACGAGCACGAACGGGTACCCGGGAGCGGGCACGCCGGGCGGCCGGACGCCCGTCAGCTCGGCGACGATCCGGTCGCGCACGTCGCGCACGTCGCGCGCCCGCTCGGACAACGGCGGCCCGAGCTTCTCGAGCTGGGCCGCGAGCGCCCCCGCGGCGTCCCAGACGGCGCGGGCCGGGGTCAGGTGGTCCTCGCGCACGCGACGCTCGGCGTCGGCCGAGAGCGTCGGGTCGGCGGCCATGGCCGCGGTCACCATCAGGACGTCGGCTGCCGTGCCCGACACCTGCCCGGCCCGCTCGGTGAGCCAGGCCTGCACCCTGCCCGAGGCCGCGCCGATCGCGTCGACCGCGACGTCTGCGGCGTCCGGCGCGATGCGGGTCGTGGGCGGTTCGGGTACCGGGTCCGGCATCGTGACGACGACGCCGGCCGCACGGCCCGGGCTGACCGGAGCTCCGGTGAGGGTCGTCGTCATGGTGCTGTACCTCGTTCCTTCTGGTCCTGGAAGAAGCGTGTCACGAACGTGCCCGACCGCGAAC
>Ga0233363_1000125_pt1 | contig 37962 bp, 34 predicted proteins | sample ElkDunMinimDraft_18_FD_191534 | JGI IMG/M metagenome (GOLD analysis project Ga0233363, IMG submission 191534) | Fecal eukaryotic communites from dung pellets of Tule Elk in California, USA - Elk Dung C16 | ecosystem: Host-associated > Mammals > Digestive system > Large intestine > Fecal | place... | reverse complement strand
ACGGTGATGCCGGAGAGGTCGCCGGGGTGCAGGAGCACCGCCAGCTCGTCGGCCGTCAGCCCTTGGGCGTGCTCGGCGAGGAGCAGCAGGATCTCGGCGTGCCGCAGCGACAGCGGCCGTCCGCCGTCGGTGCCGGGCCCGATCCAGGGCGGTCCGAGGACGGCGAGGTCGAGGCCCACGCCCAGGTCACGCCCGACGACGGTCGGCCGGGACAGCTCGCGCTCGACTCCTTGCGCGACCGCGCGCACGAGCGAGAGCACCATCGGCGACGCCGCACCCTGGCCGCCCGTCACGTCGATGGCGCCCAGCACCGCCCCGGTGCGCAGGTCCCGGACGGGGGCAGCCGTACAGCTCAGCGCCTGGACCGGGCGGGAGAAGTGCTCGGCAGCGGTGACCTGGACCGGCCGGCGGGTCGCGAGCGCCGTGCCGGGCGCGTTGGTGCCCACCCGGTCCTCCGACCACAGCGCGCCCTCGACGAACCCCACGCGGTCCACCGTCGTCAGGAGGTGCCGGCTGCCCTCGACCCACAGCAGCCGGCCGGCGTCGTCCGACACCGCGACCACCATGCCCTCGGCGCGCGCGGCGCCGACGAGCAGCTCGCGGACCATCGGCATGGCCGCGGCCAGCGGGTGCGACTCGCGGTAGGCGTCGAGCTCGTCGCTGCCGATCCCGATGTCGGCGCGCGGGTCGTCCGGGTCGACCCCGCTGCGCACCGAACGGCGCCACGACGCGGCGACGACGGGGTCGATCACGGTGGGCAGCGCACCGCCGGTGAGGAACGCCTCGTAGGCGGCACGGACGGTCCGGGGATCGTGCCGCACCGGCACTGCGCGCGCTCCGCGATCGGCCATGTCCCCTCCGACACCGTCGTCGTGGCCGCCAGTCTAGGCAGGGTCAGAAGTCGAACAGCTCGCCTATCCACGACTCCTTCTTCTTGCGCCTGCGGTACGCCTCGTCGTTCCGGCGGTCGCCGGACCGGCGCTCGTCGTACCGACGGTCGTCGTAGCGCCGGTCGTCGTAGCGCCGGTCGTCGTAGCGCCGGTCGTCGTCGCGACGGTCGCCATCGCGACGGTCGCCATACCCGCGCTCGTCGTACTCCCGCCCCGACGCCGGATATCCGGTCGCCGGCGCGCCAGGGCTCGTCGGGGCACCTTCGTCACCCTCCATGGACCCGTAGTACGACGACGACGGGCCGGGGCTCGTCGGTCCCTCCGGACTCGTCGGTCCGTCCGGAGAAGCCGCGGCCTCGGCGGCGATCTCAGCGTCGACAGACCGGTCGATGATCTTGTCGAGCTCCCCTCGGTCGAGCCAGACTCCGCGGCAGGTAGGGCAGTAGTCGATCTCTACCCCTTTGCGCTCGGACATGACGAGCACGGACTGGTCGTTGGGACACTGCATCGTGGTCCTCCTTCGTCGGTCACGATCACAACGGGTGTCGCCGGTCCAGGGTTCCGGCGGCGGCGCGGGAGAAGGCGTCAGCGGAAGAGGTGCACGGGCACCGCCCGGGCCATCGCCGCCATCCCGTCGTCGTTGGGGTGCAGGTGGTCGCCGCTGTCGTACGCGGCCAGGAGGCGCAGCGGGTCCTGCGGGTCGCGGACGGCGGCGTCGAAGTCGATCACGGCGTCGTACTCCCCGCTCGTGCGGATCCACCGGTTGACCGCGCTGCGGACCGCCTGGTTCTCCGGGGTGTCGTAGCCCTCGAAACCGCGGAACGGGGTGATCGTCCCACCGTAGATCTTCAGGCCGGCGGCGTGCGCCCGGGCGATCAGCTGGCGGTGCCCGGCGACGAGGTCGGCGGCGGTCACCCTCTGCTCGGCGGGCGCGCCGAAGTCCGGCTGCCCGATGTCGTTGACGCCGAGCAGGGTGATCACGTGCTCGACGCCGGGCTGTGCCAGCACGTCACGGTCGAAGCGCCGCAGTCCCGACTGCCCGAAGTACACGACGAAGTCGCCGAACGGCGAACCGGGGGCGGCGCTGCCGTCCCAGAGCAGCCGGTTGCCACCGATGCCGGCGTTGGCGACGCCGACGTCACCTACGCCCGGAGCACGCCGGAGGCGGTCCGAGAGCAGGTCGGGCCAGCGATGGTTGGCGCCGGGCTGGGTGATCGCGCCGTCGGTGATCGAGTCTCCGAGCGCGACGACCGTCGACGCGCCGCGCGACGCCTGGACGCTCACGCCCGAGAGCATGTACCAGCTCGCGGGCTCGGCCGTCGCGGTGAGCGACTCGTCGGCGGTGACGTTGCCGTCCGCCACCGCGTTCGCCTGGTACGCGGAGAAGTGGACGGTGCGGACGTGCGTCTCCTCGGGGAGGTAGATGCTGACCACGAGGTCGGAGTCGGGCCGCACACGCAGCCGCACGGGGTCGCTCAGGAGCGGCGCGCCGGCCGGGACGTCCGCGGACTCCTCGCCGCCGAACGTGACCTGCCGGTCGGTGCTCGGGACGATGTCGGTGCCGTCAGCGCCGTCGGTGCCCGCGCGCACGGCGACGCGCACCTCGCCGACCTCCAGCACGTCCTGCCCGAGCTCGTTCGTCAGCCGGATGCGCAGGCCGGTTCCTCCCGCGCTGGTGTGCACGACCTGGCGGACCGTCTGGTCCTCGAGCGTCACGGGCTCGGACTCGGGCACTCCGGTCGGGCTCGACGCCCAGGTCGTGACCCAGACGCGCCCGCCGCCCGCGTCGTGACCGCCGCGGCCCGAGCCGTCGCCTGCGGCACCGACCGACACGCCCGCCACCAGGAGAGCGGTGCCGACCGCCCCGGCCAGCGTCCTGCGCGATGCGAGCCTGCGGAACATCGTCGTCTCCTTCGGTCCGGCCGGGCCGCTCCCCCGGCCTCGGGGCGTGCTCACCCATGGTCACCACGTTCGAGCACGGCCGCACGTGGGATGGAAGCCGTCCGGGAGGCCGAGCGCCGGGCGGTTGTGTCAGAGTGGGCGCCATGACGGTCCTCGTTGCCTACAACGCGTCACCGCACGGCGAGGCAGCCGTGCGGACCGCGGTCGCCGAGGCTGTGCGACGCAACCTTCCCCTCGCCGTGCTCGACCTCGACCCCCGGCACGTGGACGACGCGCCGTCGGAGCTGTCCACGCTGCTCGAGGCCGCCGGGCCCACGATCGAGGTCGCGCCGGTCATGGTCCGTCCCGAAGGGCGCGGGCCGGCCGATGCGATCCTCGACGCCACCGAGACCTCGGGCGCGACGCTCGTCGTGCTCGGCTCGCGCAAGCGGTCGAGCCTGGGCAGCTTCCTGATGGGTTCGACGACGCAGCGGGTGCTGCTCGACTCGCCCGTGCCCGTGCTCGTGGTCAAGGACGTCTACGACCACTGAGCGGCCTGTCGGCACCCGCTGCGCCACGTGCCGTGCGTCACGCGCCACGAGGGTAGTCGGCGGCGGAGCCCGGCTTGTACAATTCTTCACAAGCGCGTTCCGCCACGCTCCGAGGGGATCATGACCGCCACGACCGTCGACGAACCGTTGCCGCCCGACACCGTCGACGCCGTCGAGAACCCGCCAGAGTCCGGCTTCTTCACGTCTCGCCGCTTCCTGTACGGCGAGATGCTCGTGGGCGCTCTCATCTCGCTCGTCGCGGCCTTCGTGCTGTCGGTCGACGCCGTCCTGCTCGCGGCCGATCCCGGCTCGGCCCTGTCGTGCGACATCAACTCGGTCGTGAGCTGCGGCACGGTGGGCGTCGCATGGCAGTCGAGCGTGTTCGGCTTTCCCAACTCGTTCCTCGGCCTGATCGCCGAGCCGGTGGTCATCACCGTGGCCGTGGCCGGCCTCGCGGGCGTGCGGTTCCCCCGCTGGTTCATGATCGCGGCGCAGACCGTCTACCTGCTGGGCGTGATCTTCGCGTACTGGCTGTTCTGGCAGTCGATGTTCGTCATCGGCGCACTGTGCCCGTGGTGCCTCACCGTGACCGTCGCGACCACGCTCGTGTTCGCCTCGATGCTGCACCTGAACATCCTCGAGGACAACCTGATGTGGCCGAGGCGCCTGCAGGCGTGGGCGTTGTCGTTCGCCCGGTCGGGCGCGCTGAGCATCCTGACGCTCGCATGGCTGGTCCTGCTCGCCGCCGCGATCCTGATGAAGTACGGCTCCGCGCTCTTCGCCTGACCTCCGACGCCTCGGCTCGAGCTCAGGCCCGCCCCGGCGGAGGGGCCGACGGCGCGCCCGAGCGCCGCGTACGACTGCCCGGCACCCTCCTCGGAGATGATTCGACGTACGTTCCAAGGAGGGAACCACGTGACCACCGAGAGCCCTGCCCTGTACGAGATGTTCGACGACCGGTTCCGCACCGGTCGCTGCATGAACGGCGACCGCGACCTCGAGACCCTGTACACCGGCTGCCGCTGGGCGGAGGGCCCGATCTACGTGCCGGCCTGGCGGCAGGTGGTCTGGAGCGACATCCCCAACGACCGCATGCTGCGCTGGGACGAGGAGACCGGTGCCGTCAGCGTCTTCCGCCGCGGGGCCGGGCACACCAACGGCAACACGCTCGACCTCCAGGGCCGCCTCGTGACGTGCGAGCAGGGCCGCCGTCGCGTCTCCCGGACCGAGCACGACGGTACGGTCACGGTGCTGGCGGACCGTTGGCAGGGCAAGCGCCTGAACAGCCCCAACGACGCGGCCGTGAAGTCCGACGGCTCGATCTGGTTCTCGGACCCGGACTTCGGGATCACGAGCGACTACGAGGGGTACCGCGCGCAGCCCGAGATCGGCGCCAACAACGTCTATCGCATCGATCCCGACAGCGGCGAGGTGCGGCTGGTCGCCGACGGCTTCAGGGCCCCGAACGGTCTGGTGTTCTCGCACGACGAGCGCCGGCTCTTCGTCTCCGACACGGGAGCGGGCTACGTCCGCGTCTTCGACGTGCGCGACGACGGCACGCTCTCCGACGGGGAGGTCTTCGCGAGTACCGAAGGGCGCGAGGGCGCGCACTTCGACAACCTCCGCCTCGACGACGACGGCCGGCTCTGGGTGGCCGCGATGAGCGACGGCGTGCACTGCTACGACCCCGACGGCACGCTCCTCGGCAAGCTGCACGTGCCCGAGGACGTCGCCAACATCGCGTGGGGCGGACCCCAGCGCAACCGGCTCTTCATCACCGCCGAGACCAGCCTCTACTCGGTCGTCATGGCGGTCACGGGGACCCACCCGACCGGGCCGGGCCGCCGGCCCTGGCTCGACGCCGAGGCACCCGCCTGATCACACGAGCACGAACGGGCGGCTGTCCCCGGCCGCGGCCCGGACCGGCTCGATCGGCAGTGCGTCCACGCCACCGGCCGCCTCGAGCCACCACCGCAGGTTCGGGGCCACACGGTCGTACCCCGCGTCCGACACGTACCGGACCGCGCTCCCGGCGAGCAGCACGCCGTCGCGCCACGCGCCGCCGCCTTCCTGGGGCTGCGCCAGGAGCCGAAGTCCTTGCCGGAACGTCTGACGCCCGTCGACGACGGCGTACCGGGGACGCAGCCGCTTGACCACGTTGATGATGCGGAACGGCCACGGAGGCGCCTGGTTGAGCAGGAGCTCGGGGGTCTCGCCGTCGCACCGCGGCAGCCGGTCGGCGTCGAGCCGGACCCCGACGTCGCCGACCTCGTCGGCCATCCAGTGCAGGGCGAGGTCCGACAGGCCGCACCGGGCTCCGCCTCCCCCGACGTCACCGTGCGTGCCGGGGAACCAGACCTGCTCGACGCGGCCGGGCGGGTCGCCGTCGGGGACCTGCCACAGGCAGGGAGCGAACGTGAGCCGGCGTTCGTCGATCGCGAGCGCCTGCCGGGCCCGGTCGACGATCGACGCGAGCGAGACGTCGTGGAACCTGCTCCGGCGCCGCGACGGTCCGGGCACGCCCAGCGCGCCGACGGTGTCGAACACGCCCAGCAGCGCGATCCGGACGTTCTTGTGGCTGTACAGGGTGCGGAACCGCAGCTTCTCCGAGCGCACCTCCCGCGCCTGGGCGACGACCTTCGCGGCCTTGCGGCGGGCGCGCGGACCGGCCGTCTGGTCGAGGACGACCTCCTGCGCGCGGGCGAGCGCCGTCGCGGACGGCTGGCGCAGCCGGTAGGTGGCCTCCGCCTTGCAGAACATGCCGGCGTCGATCGACTCGGGCCGCAGGAGGCCGACCTGGGAGATCATGCCGACCACGCTGCGCGCGGTGTAGGCGCCGCGGGAGTAGCCGAGCACCACGATCTGGTCGCCCGGCTCGTAGTTCATGGCGAGGAACCGGTAGCCCTCGATCACGTTCCGGGTGAACCCGAAGCCGAAGGCCCCGCCGAGCAGCCGGTCGACCAGGTACCCGCGAGCCCCGACGCCCCCGACGTAACCGACGACCTGGACCACGCCGTCGTCCTGCACGCCGACGCGCACGGACCGGGCGAGCTTCTCGATGTTGGACACCTCGGTGTTGACCGAGTGGTTCCAGGTGCCGTCGCAGCACAGGACGAGACGCTTCATCGCACACCTCCACCGTGAGGGAGGGCCGTGCTCACGGCCGGATACCGCCCCGGTGGGGTGAAGTCCGTCAGGACAGCCGGCGCAGGAACTCGCGCGTGCGGTCGCGTCGCGGGTCACCCAGGACCTGCGCGGGCGTGCCGCGCTCGTGCACCCGGCCGTCGTGCAGGAACACGACCTCGTCGGCCACCTCGCGCGCGAACCCGATCTCGTGCGTGGCCACGAGCATCGTGGTGCCCTCGTCGCGCAGCGCGACGAGCAGGTCGAGGACCTCGCCCACGAGCTCGGGGTCGAGGGCCGAGGTCACCTCGTCGAGCAGCAGCAGCTCGGGGTCGCCCACGAGCGCCCGCGCGATCGCCACGCGCTGCTGCTCGCCGCCCGAGAGCTGGTCCGGGTACGCGCGCGCCTTGTGCGCGAGGCCCACCTTCTCGAGCATCGCGGTGCCCGCCTCCTCGGCCTCGCGTCGCGGCCGGCGGTGCACGACGCGCAGCGCGAGCGTCACGTTGTCGAGCACCCGCAGGTGCGGGAACAGGTTGTACTGCTGGAACACCATCGCGAGCCGCGCGCGGACCGCGTCGGCGTTCACCCACGGATCGGCGACGTCCTGCCCGTCGAGCAGGACCTGCCCGTCGTCGACGTCGTCGAGCAGGTCGACCACGCGCAGCAGCGTGGACTTGCCGGAGCCTGACGCGCCCACGACGACGACGCACTGGTGCTCGGTCAGGTCGAGGTCGATGCCGTCGAGCACGACGCGGTCGCCGAACGCCTTGCGGACGCCGCGCAGCGACAGCAGCGTGCCGTCCGGGGAGCCTGCCGACGCGCTCACCGGATCATTCCCCCGCCGCTCACGCCGCGAAGCTGGCCCCGCCAGCCCTGGCGGGCCGACCAGGCGTCGACCAGCCGGGTGAGCGGGATCGACACGAGCAGGAACAGCAGGCCGGCGACGACGTAGGGCGTGAAGTTGTAGTCGCCCGTGGTCGCGATCTGCGCGGCCCGGATGGCGTCGACCGCACCGAGGATCGACACGAGCCCGGAGTCCTTCTGCAACGACACGAGCGTGCTCGCCACGGGAGCCGTCACGTTGCGCACCGCCTGGGGCAGCACGACCTGGCGCACGGCCTGGCCGCGCGTCAGCCCGAGCGACCGGGCGGCCGCCACCTGGGAGGGGTGCACCGACTCGATGCCCGCGCGGAACACCTCGGCCAGGTACGCGGTGTAGGTCAGGACGATGGCGAGTCCGCCCAGGAAGGCCGCGCTCACGGGAAGCCACGGGAGCCGCAGGGCGGGCAGGCCGAACCCGACGAGCAGCAGCACGAGCAGCAGCGGCACGCCGCGGAACACGTCCACGTACGCCACCGCGAACATCCGCAGCGGGAACAGGGCCGGCAGCCGTGAGGTGCGGACGACGGCGAGCAGCAGCCCGACCACCAGCCCGACGACGCTCGCGACCAGCCACACCCGCAGGTTCAGCCACAGGCCCGCCGCGACCTCGGGCAGCACCTCCCAGGCGCGCTCGGGCGAGAAGAACGCCTCGCGGGCACGGTCCCACCCGGGCGCGGTCGTGACGACGACCAGCACGGCCGCGACCACGATCGCGGTCGCCACCGCCGCCACGAGCAGCGCGCGCCGCCGCTGCGCGCGCAGGAACGCGGCGCGCGCCACCGCGCGCTCGGAGGGAGCCCAGGTGCTGCCGGCCATCCGACCCACGCCTCGGACCGGGGTCAGGACAGCTCGGGGACGTCGTCCGACTTGAGCCACTGGGTGCGCAGCTGGTCGAGCGTGCCGTCCTCCTCGAGCGTGTCGACCGCCTGCGAGACGCACGCGGTGAGCGCCGAGTCCTTGTCGAGCACGAGCCCGAGCTGCTCGGGCTCCCCGACCGTGGGCAGGGTGCCGATCACCTGGGTGCCCGGGAAGTAGACCGTGGACGCGGCCACGCCCTGGTCGACGTCCATGACCATGGCGTCGACCGTGCCCGACGACAGCGCCGTCATGCCGTCACCCGCCGCGTTGAACGGGACGACCTCGACCGCGTCACCCCACGCGGACTCGGCGGCGTCGAGCGAGGTCTGGGAGGCGGTGACGCCGACCTTGGCTCCCTCGAGCTCGGCGATCGTCGTCGCGCCCGCGTACTCGCCGTCGTCGGCGACGATGACACCCTGGCGGGTCGTGAGGTAGGGGCTCGAGAAGTCGACCGCCTGCCGCCGCTCGTCGGTGATCGACGTCTGGTAGGCGGCGAGGTCGAACGGCTTCACGGCCGGGCTGATGATCTGCTCGAACGTCACCGAGACCCACGTGACGTCCTCACGTGCATAGCCGAGCTCCTCGGCCACCGCGTACACGAGCGCCGACTCGAAGCCCTCGCCGGTCGAGGGCTCCTCGACGTACCAGGGCTCGTACGGGTCGCCCGCGCCGACGGTGAGGGTGCCGTCGGTGAGCGTGGACAGGGCGCCGGGTTCGCAGGACACGCTGCTCGCGGTCGCCTCCGGCGCCTCCTCGCCCGACGAACAGGCAGCGAGGACGAGCGCGGAGCCGAGCACAGGGACGAGGGCGAAGGCAGGGCGGGACGAGCGCACGTCAGAAGCCTTTCAGCGACGGGTCAGGACCGTCGTCGAGCCTATTCCCGGCACGGCCGCGCGGGTACGCGTCATCCGGATGGCGACGTGTGACGCGTCCCACACCACCCGCCCGGCGCGACTACGGGTGGACGTGCGCCGTGTTGCCCGTCTGCGCCGAGATGTCCTGCTCCGCCTGCCCCAGGAGCGCGTCGGCGAGCCGCCGCAGCGCGCGTCCCGCCGCGACCTCGTCACCGATGACCGGGATCTCGGCGTCGTGCGGGTCCTTGCGCGCGTGCCCGACGCCGCGCAACGGCCCGGCCGAGCCCTCCTCGGACGGGCCCGCGACGAGCGTGGCCTCCGCCGTCGTGCTGCCGGACGACTCCAGGAGCGTGAGCTGGACGTGCCAGGTCGTCGCGCGGTGCGTCGCACCCTGCGCCGGGGCGGCCCCGCCCGCGTCGCGGTGCTGCACGACGGTGTCCGGACCGGGGAAGACGAGCGACTCCTCGCCCGTGTCGGACCATCGCACCGAATACGGCGGCGACCCGTCCGCGTTGCGCACGCTCATGACGACCCCGTCGCGCACCGCGCCACCGACCACCCCTGACGCCGTCACGATCCGATCACCCACCGAGGCCTTCATCGCCCGCTCCTTCGCTCGTCACCGGTCGGAGGCTCGCCCCTTCCATGATGCGCCGGACGACGGCGTCCCGCTGGTCCCAGAGCGGGCGAGCGAGCCCGTCATGTCGCACGATGACGTCGCACGACCACGCCGCGGCGTCCGCACCGCCGCAGACCGGGAGGCCTCATGACCACCACATCGCTGCCCATCGACACTCTCGCGCGACCGGGAGCCACCCCCGACTCCTGGTGCCTTCCGGTGCCACGGCCCCGGGGTCCGGTGAGCGAGGCGCTGCTTGCCGCGCTCGCGTGCGGAACCCCTGACGCCGACGACCTCGCCCCGGTCCGGGACGCGCTCGACGCGGCCGGGATCGACGGACCGGACAGCGTCGCCGTCGTGCTGACGGAGGACCTCCAGCTGGCCCTGTTCGTCCTCTACGAGCTGCACTACCGCGGCGTCGAGGGCGTCGACGACGCGTGGGAGTGGCACCCCGGCCTGCTGGCGCTGCGCGCCCGGATCGAGGCGCCGTTCGAGGCGGCGCTGCGGGAGCGCGCCCCGCAGCCGGCCTGTACGGCGACCGACGCGTCCGGTGTCGCCGCGCGGCTGTTCCAGCTCGCGGCCGAGGACGACGGGCCGAGCCTGTCGCGCTACGTCGCGAAGAAGGCCGACGCCGCGCAGGCGCGCGAGCTGCTCGCCCTGAAGTCGGTCTACCAGCTCAAGGAGGCCGACCCGCACACCTGGGCGATCCCGCGCCTGTCGGGCATCCCCAAGGCCGCGCTCGTCGAGATCCAGGCCGACGAGTACGGCGGCGGGCAGCCGGGGCGCATGCACGCCGAGCTGTTCGCCCGCGCGATGCGCGGGCTCGGCCTGGACGACGCGTACGGGCGGTACGTCGACGCCGTCCCGGCGGTCTCGCTCGTGTCGGTCAACGCGATGTCCCTGCTCGGGCTGCACCGCCGGCTGCGGGGCGCCATCGTCGGGCACCTCGCCGCGTTCGAGATGACGTCGTCGATCCCGAGCCGTCTCTACGGCAACGGGTTCCGCCGGCTCGGGCACGACGAGGGCACCACCTGGTACTTCGACGAGCACGTCGAGGCCGACGCCGTGCACGAGCAGATCGCCGGCCGGGACCTCGCGGGCAGGCTCGCCGAGCAGGAGCCGGCGCTCCGGGACGACATCCTGTGGGGCGCGGCGCTGTGCCTCGCCGTCGAGGGCGACGTCGCCGCGCACGCCCTGGAACGGTGGCAGAGCGGTATGTCGGCCCTGCGGGTCCCGCTGACCGGGGTGTGAGGCGCATGCTCGACGCGGTCTACCTTCTGCCCCTGCGCCGTCAGCACGTCGATCCCGACGACGCGGCCGACCTCGCCGCCTACCTCGCCCGGGTGGCGACGGTCCTGCCGGTCGTCGTCGCCGACGGCTCTCCGCCCGCGGTGCGCGCGGCCCACGCCGCGGCCTGGGGCGAGCACGTGACCGTCGTGCCCGTGCCGCAGCCGCTGCCGGCGACCAACGGCAAGGTCGTGGGCGTCCTGGCCGCGCTCGCCGCCACGACGGCGGAGCGGGTCGTCGTCGCCGACGACGACGTGCGCTACGACGGCGGGGCCCTCCAGCGGGTCGTGGCGCTGCTGGACGACGCCGAGGTGGTCGTCCCGCAGAACGTGTACTCCTCGCTGCCGTGGCACGCGCGGTGGGACACGGCGCGCTCGCTGCTCAACCGCGCGTTCGGCGGCGACTACCCGGGCACGCTCGCGGTACGGCGCTCGGCCCTCGGGTCCGACGGCTACGACGCCGGCGTGCTGTTCGAGAACCTGGAGCTGATCCGCACCGTGCGCGCCCAGGGCGGGCGCGTCCGTCGGGCGCTCGACCTGTACGTCACCCGCCGTCCGCCGACGGTCCGGAAGTTCGCCGAGCAGCGGGTGCGGCAGGCGTACGACTCGTTCGCCCAGCCGGTGCGCCTCGTGGTGGAGCTGGCGCTCGTGCCGCTCACGCTCGGCGCGCTCGTGGGAACGCGTGGCCGAGGTCGCGCCCTGGTCCTGGGCACCTTCGGATGCGTTGCGACCGCCGTGGCCGAGGTGGGACGACGGCGCGCGCACGGCACGGCGCACTTCGCGCCGACGGCCGCCCTGTGGGCACCGGTGTGGCTGGCGGAGCGGGCCGTCTGCTCCTGGGCGGCGGTGATGTGGCGGGCCCGAGGGGGCGTCCCCTATGCCGGCACCCGGTTGCGCACGGCCGCGCACCCGGTCCGCGAGCTGCGCCGTCGGGCCGGTGGGACGCGGCCGGTCGCCGCGCACCGGCCGGAGGCGGCATGAGCGCCGGGCGGCCGGGCGACGAGGTCACGGTGACCGCGTGCCCCGACGGTCCGCTGCTCGTGCGCGGTCCGGCGACGATCCTCGGACCCGACGGCGAACCCGCGCCTCGCCGTCGGGCGACGGTGGCGCTGTGTCGCTGCGGCGGCACGGCGATCCCGCCGTGGTGCGACGGGACCCACAAGGTCAACGGCTACCGTTCCGGTCCGGAGTCGCCGGCGGAGACCGGCACGCCGGAGGGTCAGCGGTGAGCGGCGCCCAGCTCGACGAACACGGCCCGGTTGAGCCGGAAGGCCGTCTGCGCCTCCTCGACCGCGACGGCGGTCTCGTGCGCGTCGAGCCGTAGCCCGTCGAGCCGCTCGCGGTAGAGATCCTTGAACGGCTTGGCCTTGGGGATCTCGGGGAAGGTGTAGAACTCGAGCCCTGCGCCGTCGAGGCCGTAGTGCCGCTCGAGCATGCGCTTGACCACCTGCCCGCCCGAGAGGTCGCCCAGGTAGCGGGTGTACGCGTGGGCCGCGTACCGTGCCAGGTCGCCCGCGACGGCGTGGAGCCGCGCGACGTAATGCTCCGTCGCGGGCAGGACGCGGCACGCGTCGCGCCAGCCCGGCCCGTACAGGTGCGCCAGGTCCCGCTCGATCGCGGGGACGCGCGTCAGCTCGTCGAAGACCAGCCCGGTGCCCCGGTCGTCGTCGCGCACGCGGTCGCTCGCCTGCTCGAGGGCGGTGTACACCGCGAGCTGCTGGACGGCGAGGTCGGCGTAGGCCGCGACGTCGAGCCGCCCGGCGAGGAGCCGTTCGATGAACCCCTCGGACTCCGCCATCGCGTGCTCGTCCCGCGTGCCCTCCCGCAGCTGGACGGACAGCGGCGCGATCTCGGCTACCAATGGCATGCGACGACCTTCCCCAGCGTGTCGCGCCCAGGTCGGCGCCGGGGTGCGTCCTGACGTGACGTCAGGTTCTCGCCACGATACAGGAGGAGTTAGGCATACCTACCTTGCCGACGGTGGGCAGATCACGCGTCGTCGTCATGCGCACGCAGGAAGGCCGTGACCCGCGGCAGGACCTGGCCCGGCAGCTGCCAGAGCACTCCGTGACCACCTCCGGGCACGATCTCGACCTCCGCACCGCGCACGTGCTCGAGGACCCGCCGGCCCGCGGCCTGGACGTCCCCGAGCCGCGACTCGGCCCCGAAGACGGCGAGCGTCGGTGCCGTGATCGCGGCCAGCTCGGCGTCGGACAACGGGCTCGGCCATGGCGTCCGACGCCGGTAGGCCATGGCGGCGCGAGCGAGTGCGCGGTCGGCGTCGGTGACGGTCACGCCCGGCGTGAGCCAGGAGTCGAGACGTTCGAAGCTACGCCTCGTCGGCAGCACCGCGGCCCTCACCATGCGCGCCACGACCGCCTTCGACGGCTTCACGAGCGTGGTGATGCCCTCGCCCAGGGTGAGGCTCGCCAGCCGCTTCGAGACTCGTCCGGCGAGGAGGGCGGCGAACCACGCGCCTTCCGAGTAGCCGAGGACGTGCGCCCTCTCGAGGCCGAGGCCGTCCAGCAGGCCCTCCCCCCACGAGCCGTAGTCCGCGGGACTGGTCAGCGGAGCCGTCTGCACGCTGCGCCCGGCCGTCCCGACGACGTCGGGCGCGTAGACGACGCGGTCGGCGGCCAGCTCGGCCACGACCGCGTGCCAGCTCAGGCCGTTCCCGTTGAGACCGTGCAGGAGCACGAGCGGGACCCCGGCGCCGCTCCCGGACCGGCGGACGTGCGTCGTCCCGAACACCGTCGGGACCTCGAGGTCGTCGGCCGGCAACGGCCAGAGCGACTCGAGATCGCGGTACGCCCGCTCGTACCGCTCGTGCGCCGCGTCGCTGGTGAACCTTCCGAGCCTGGCCATGGCCACTCCCCTCGCCGTTAATGATACGACCATACCATCAACGTGGTACGGGCGTATCATGACCGGCATGCCACGGCTCGTCGACCATGAGGAACGCCGCCGCACGATCACGGGCGCGGTCCGGCGCGTCGTCGCGCGCGCAGGGCTCGAGGCGGCGACGTTCCAGGCCGTCGCGGCCGAGGCGGGCGTCTCCGTGCGACTGGTGCAGTACTACTTCGGGGGCAAGGAAGAGCTGCTCCGCGCGACCCACCGGGCGGTGATCGAGGATGCCGGGCTGCGGTTCGGTGCCGGTTCGCCGCCACGGGAAGGGCCGCCCCCTCCCCCGCGCGAGGTGCTGCGCGTCGTGCTCGAGGCGCTGCTGCCGCTCGATGCGGAGCGCCGCAACGACGCCGTCGTGCTGGCCGCGTTCCATGCGGCGTCCCTCACCGACCCGCACGGCCGCGCGGGCTTTCTGCTCGGTGCGCCCGGCTACCTGGTCGACGTCGTGGCCGGACAGCTCGCCCGCGCCCGCCCCGACGACCATGAGGGCGCCTCCGACGGCACCACGCTCGACGCGAGGCTGGTCGTCGCGACCGTCGCCGGCATCACGCAGGGGATGCTTCCCGGCTTCTACTCCGACGACGAGGCCCGCGCCCTCGTCGAGCAGCTTCTCGACCGCGTCCTGGGTCCGGACGACGAGCGGGCGTCGGACGCCTGAGCGGTCGCCCCTGGGCGGACCTCGTTACTGCTAGAAGAGCCAGCCCTGGCTCGCGGCCTTGCCGCGGTCGACATCACCGGAGATCTTGAGCAAGGCCGCGCGCTGCTCCGAGTCCGGCGTGTGGGACAGCTTGTCGACCCGCCGGCGGAGCGACAGCAGGAGCGACAGCGCGCACAGCACAGCAAGACCGACGACGAGCGAGACAACGCCTGCGATGTCCATGAGGCCTCCTTGCCCAGCATCACCACACTAGACGTCGCCCGGCACCGTGGGAAGACAGCGGCTCGAGTGGTTGCCTTGTTGCAATTCCCTAGCGATAGCAACAGATGTGCATCGGGGTTACCTTCGTGAGATGGCCCACAGAGCCGGTCCGCCTCTCGGCACCCCTGCCGCCGTTCTGCTGCTCGCGCTCGCCGGATGCAGCACGTCGGCCGCTGCCGACGACGACGAGCTCAGGGTGGTCACCACGGTCGCACCGATCACCTCCATCACGGCCGCCGTGGCGGGAGACCGGGCCACCATCGAGGGCCTGGTCCCCGAAGGCACCAACTCCCACACCTTCCAGCCGCCGCCGAGCGCGGCCGAGGCGCTCTCCGAGGCGGACGTCGTCTTCATCAACGGCCTCAAGCTGGAGGACCCGACCAAGGAGCTCGCCGAGGCGAACATGAGCGACGGGGCACGGCTGGTCGAGATCGGCACCGAGGTGCTGCCGGAGTCGGACTACATCTACGACTTCTCCTTCCCCCGGGAGGGCGGCAAGCCCAACCCCCACCTGTGGACCGACCCGACCTACGCGATCGCGTACGCCGAGGTGGTCCGGGACACCTTGTCCGACGTCGACCCCGAGGGCGCGGACGAGTACGCCGCCAACTTCGCCTCCTTCGAGGAGCAGGCGACGCAGCTGTCGGACGCGGTGCGCGCGGACCAGGAGTCCGTGCCCGCCCAGCACCGGACCCTGCTCACGTACCACGACGCCTACGCCTACTTCGCGCGGACCTACGGCTGGGACGTCGTCGGCGCCATCCAGCCCGAGAACTTCGAGGACCCGTCGCCGAAGGAGGTCGCGGAGCTCATCGACCAGATCACGGAGCTCGACGTGCCGACGATCTTCGGCTCCGAGGTCTTCCCCTCCGACGCGTTGGAGGAGATCGGCAGGGCCACCGGGGCGCGGTACGAAGACACCCTGCGTGACGACGACCTGCCCGGCGAGCCGGGTGAGGCCGAGCACTCCTGGCTGGGCCTCATGCGCTACAACTACGTCACCATGATCGCCGGCCTGGGCGGGCAGGCACCGGAGCTCTCGGCGCTCACGGTCGCGCCCGCCGTCCCGGACGAGGCGACGTACCCCCAATGAGCCTGCTCCGCACCGACTCCGCCGCCGTCGACACTGTCGACGGCACCGACCTGGTCCGCGTCAGCGGTGCCCGGGTGGCCTTCGGCGCGGTCGAGGTCCTGCACGACGTGAACCTCACGCTGCGCCAGGGGGACTTCGTCGGCGTGGTCGGCCCGTCCGGGGCCGGCAAGACGTCCCTGCTCCGGTTGATCCTCGGCACGCTCTCCCCCAGTGGCGGCACCGTCACCCTGCCGCGTGGGCTCACCATCGGGTACGTGCCACAGCTGGAGACCGTGGACTGGAACTTCCCCGTCACGGTCGCCGAGTGCGTGCTCATGTCCCGGCGTGCGGGGATCCTGCCGTGGTCGACGGCGTCCGAGCGCGCCGCCGTCGCACGGGTCCTGGACCAGCTCGGCATCGGTGACCTCGCCGGTCGGCACATCCGGGAGCTGTCGGGAGGCCAGCAGCAGCGGATGTTCCTCGCGCGGGCCCTGCTGCGCGACCCTCAGCTCCTGCTCCTGGACGAACCGACCAGCGGCATCGACGTGAACACCCGCCACGAGATGCTGCACCTCCTCGGCAGCCTCCACGCCCGCGGGGTGGCGATCATGCTCACCACCCACGACCTCAACGGGGTCGCTGCGCACGTACCCGACCTGATCGCCCTGCACCGCACCGTCGTCAGCCGCGGTGCTCCTCGTGAGGTGATGACGTCGACGGTGCTCGAGCACACCTTCGGCGCGCCCGTGGAGGTGCTCCAGCACCTCGGCATGCCGGTCGTGCTCGACCGGCCCGCTGCGCCCGACCGACGTCACGCGGTGTGATGGACGTCCTGCTCGAACCCTTCGCCTACGCCTTCTTCGTCAGGGGCGTCATCGTGGCCACCCTGGCCGGTGCCCTGTGCGGGCTGGTCGGCGTCTACGTCGTCCTGCGGGGCATGAGCTACATCGGCCACGGCCTCGCCCATGCCATCTTCGGAGGCTTCGCGGCCAGCAGCATCATCGGCGTCAACTACTTCCTCGGCGCCGGCCTGTGGGGCTTCGCCTCCGCTCTCGCCATCAACCGGGTCTCTCGCGGCCACCGGATCGGCGCCGACGCCGCCATCGGGGTCATCACGACCGCATCGTTCGCGCTCGGCGTCGCCCTGCTCACCGTGTTCGGCAACCGCGGACCCAGCTTCGACGCCGCCCTCTTCGGGAGCATCATCGGGCTCTCGACCGCCGACGTCTGGGCCCTGGTGGCGGTCACCGCGTTCACGGTGCTGGTCGTGTTCGCCCGCTACCGCGCGCTGCTGTTCGCCACGTTCGACCCGGAGGTCGCCGACGTCAGCGGCGTCCCGGTCGCGCGCACCGACGCCCTGCTCATGCTGGTCCTGTCGCTGTCCATCCTCGCGACCCTGTCGATCATCGGCGTCACCCTGGTCGCCGCCACTCTCGTCATCCCTGCCGTCGTCGCCAGGATGCTCACGCACCGCTTCGCCACCATGCTCTGGCTCTCCACCAGCATCGGGGCGGCCTGCGGCTTCGCCGGCATGAACCTCAGCTACCACCTCGACGTCCCCTCGGGGACCACGATCGTGCTGACCGGCTCGGCCGTGTTCGTCGTCGTCCTGGTCGCCACCGGCGGCGGACGCCTCGCCCGGACCGCCCGGCGGGCCAGGTCCGGGGCGACGGCAGGAGCCGAAGCGCCACCCCTGATGTAGTCGGCGATGCCCCGCCATAATGTGCTGGTGACCCAAGACCACGTCATCGCCGACACCGAGTCGCGGGTGGCCGCCACCGTGGACCTGGTGCTCGACGAGCTGCGCGCGGCCGGGCACCGGGTCACCCTGCCCAGGCGTGCCGTCATCGACGTCCTGGCTCGCTCCCAGGACCACCCCACGGTCGACCAGATCGCCGGTGAGATCGGCTCCCGCTGGCCCGGTATCCACCTCACCACGGTGTACCGGACCTTGGAGACCCTGGCCGAGGTGGGGGTGGTCAACCACGTCCACCTCGCCTCCGGGGCCGCGTACTACCTCGCGCACATCGCGGGCGGGCACCCGGAGCACGTCCACGCACAGTGCCGCCGCTGCCACCGTGTCATCGACGTTCCCACCGGAACCCTCGACGACGTCCGCCGGCAGCTCGAGGATCTCGCCGGGTTCCGGCTCGAGCCGCACCACGTGGCGCTCTCCGGGCTCTGCGCGGACTGCACCGGCCGCGACACCTCCGAGCACTGAGCTCAGCCGAGCACGGCGCGGATCCGTTCCGGTCCGAGCGCCTGTCGGCGACTACGGGCCACCCCCGGGCAAAGCAAAAGGTCCGGACCTACTTTCGTAGGTCCGGACCCTCTGTGATGTCCTGAGACATCCTGTGGTAGCGGGGGCAGGATTTGAACCTGCGACCTCTGGGTTATGAGCCCAGCGAGCTACCGAGCTGCTCCACCCCGCGTCGACTTGGATGACATTACGCCATGGGAGCGCCAGAGGACAAATCCAGGCAGTTGGTGCGAGCCAGGTCACACGCCGGCCCTCGATCTGGCCCTGGACGCGGCAGGGGCCGCCATCCCACGGATGGCGGCCCCTGCGCGTTCTCGCGACCGGTGTGCGGCGTCCTACTCGTTCAGAGCAGACTCCGCCGCGACCGCGTCCTCGAGCGCCTGCTGCAGCCGGTCCTGAGCCTCGCCATAGGCCGCGAAGTCGCCCTCGGCGAGCGCATCCCGGCTGTCGGCCATGGCCTGGTTGGCAGCCTGGAGCGCGGCGTCGAGCTGGGCACGGGCGTCGCCCGCTGCCGGTGCCTCGGAGGGCTCCGCCGGCTCGCTCGGCTCGGTGGTCGGCTCCGTGCCGGGGTCGGCCGGCGTCTCGCCCTCGACGGGTGCCGTGGGCGCCTCGTCCTCGGCCTCGCCGCCGGCATCACCGGCGTTGGCGCCCGAGTCACCGCCGAACACCTGGTCGAGCGCCTCGTCGAGCGTCTCGGCATAACCCGTCTGCTCACCGAAGGCGACCAGCACGCGGCGCAGGAGCGGGAACTGCGTGCCCGACGCCGACTGGATGTACACGGGCTGCACGTAGAGCAGACCGCCACCGACGGGCAGCGTCAGCTGGTTGCCGCGGACCACGTTCGACGACCCGCGTTCGAGGATGTTGAGCTGCTCGGAGATCGTCGGGTTGGAGTCGAAGTTGTTCTGGACCTGCCCGGGCCCGGGCACCGTCGAGTCACGGGGTAGCTCCAGGAGTCGGAGCTTGCCGTAGTTCTCGGCTCTCTGACCCGCCTCGGACCCCGCCTCGGCGTCGACCGCGAGGAAGCCTGTGAGGATCTCACGGTCGGTATTACCGCCGGGGATGAACGTCGACGTGAGCGAGAACGTCGGCTGCTCCTGACCCGGCATCTGCAGCGTCAGGTAGTACGGCGGCTGGAGCGGGTTGATGCCCTCGCCCTGTGCCGTCGGGTCGACCGGGTTGTCCCAGAAGTCCTGGCCCGAGAAGAACGGCCCGGCCTCGGTCACGTGGTACTCGGTGAGCAGCGACCGCTGGACCTTGAACAGGTCCTCCGGGTAGCGCAGGTGGCTCATCAGGTCGCCGGAGATCTCGGACATCGGCCGCAGCGAGGTCGGGAACACCTCGGACCACGCCTCGAGGACCGGGTCCTGGTCGTCCCACGCGTACAGGGTGACGGAGCCGTCGTACGCGTCGACCGTCGCCTTGACCGAGTTGCGGATGTAGTTGACCTCTTCGGGCAGCTCGACGGGCACGCCCTGCGCCTGGAGCGTCAGCGAGTCGGCCGTCGACTCCTCGAGCGGGGTCGACGTCGAGTACGGGTACGCGTCGGTCGTCGTGTAGGCGTCGATGATCCACTTGACCCGGCCGTCGACCACCGCGGGGTACATGCGGTTGTCGAGCGTCAGGTAGGGCGCCACCTTGGCGACGCGCTGGCGCGGGTCACGGTCGTAGATGATCTGCGACTCGTTGGTCACGCGGTCGGAGAACAGGATCTCCTGCTCCCCGAAGCGCAGCGCGTACAGGAGCTTGCTCGCGAACGAGCCGATGCTCGGGCCGGCCGCGACCTCGTCGGTCGGGAAGGTCGTGTTGACCTGGTCCCCGCCCTGCTCGTCGTCGGCCTGGTAGTCGAGCTCCCACGGGTCGGTGCCCTCGGGCGCGCCGACGATCGAGTAGGTCGTGGTGCTCGGGCTGAAGTAGATCCGCGGCTCGTAGTTCTGGGCGTCCGTGAGCGCGCCCTGCGTCGGGATGCCGCCCTCGAAGAAGGCCGGCCGCCCGTCCGGGCCCGGCTGGTTGCCGTAGGCCGCGACGACGCCGTAGCCGTGGGTGAACACGGTGTGGTCGTTGACCCAGTTGCGCTGGTTGGTGCCGAGGCCGTCGAGGTTGAGCTCGCGCACCGCGATCACGGTGTCCCGCGACTCGTCGTCGATGGTGTAGCGGTCGACGGCGAGCGTGTCGTCGAAGCTGTAGTACTGCTTGTTCTGCTGGAGCTGGCTGAACGACGGGCTGACGACCTGCGGGTCGAGCAGGCGGACCGAGGCCGTGGCCTCGGCGTCCTCGCGGAGCGCACCCTGCTCGGCCTGGGTCGTGGCCTCGTAGGCCTGGGTCTCGATGTCCTCCATGTCGAACGCCGACAACGTGGCGTCGATGTTGCGCTGGATGAACTCGGCCTCGAGCTCCTGGGCGTTCGGGTTGACCTGGAACCGCTGGACGACGGCCGGGTAGATGCCGCCGATCACGATCGCCGAGACCACCATGAGGCCGACGCCGATGGCCGGCAGGCGCCAGGTGCCGCGGAAGGCCGCCACGACGAACAGCGCCGCGACGAGCACGGCGACCCCGGTCAGGATCTCCTTGGAGGGGATGACGGCGTGCACGTCGGAGTACGAGGCCCCGTCGAACCGCTCGTTGGTGCCGGTGAGGATCGAGTACCGGTCGAGCCAGTAGTTGGCGCCGATCAGCAGCATGAGGAGGCCGGCGAGGATCCCGAGGTGGATGCGCGCGGCCGGGGTGGTGCGCTGCGTGCCCGACGGCACGGGGCCGACGCGCAGCCCGCCGTACAGGTAGTGCGTCACGACTGCGGCGATACCGCTGATCACGACGACGGCCATGAGGAAGCTCACGGCGAACCGCAGGGCGGGCAGCGTGAACACGAAGAACCCGTGGTCCATGCCGAACTCCGGGTCCTCCGTGCCGAACGGCACCGAGTTGACCGCGAGCAGGACGGTGCGCCACTGGGACGACGCCGCGATCCCCGCGAAGAAGCCCACGAGGATGGGAGCGGCGAGGGTCACGACCTTGCGGAGCGGCTCGACGGCCTCGCGGTACTGGTCGAGCGTCGCCTGCTCAGGCGTCGTCGGGGCATAGATCGGCCTCGACCGGTACGCCAGCGCGAACGACGCGAACACCGCGCCGCCCATGAGGAGGAACCCGGCGACGAACAACAGGCCGCGGGCGATCCACTGCGTCCAGATGACGTTGCCGAAGCCGAGCTGGTCGAACCACAGCACCTCGGTCCAGAACTGGGCGAGCAGCAGCAGTACCGCGACCAGGGCGGCAAGCACCGCGATCGTGATGCCGAGAGGGCTGCGACGCCTTCGGGTCGGTGGACCGGGACGCCGCCGGGGCGGGGCTGCGAAGGACACGGTTCGGGCACCTCACTCGTGCTCGGGACTGAAGGGGATCGTCAGATGAACGTCCCGGCTCTGCTCCAGGTTCCCACGGTTCACGTCACACCGGTCAACCGCGTGTCCGTCACACGACGGCTGGGGCGGCACGACCCTGTTCAGGAGCAGGTCGGCAGACCCTGCGCCTCGCCCGCACCGATCGCCTCGACCGCCTGTCGCGCGTCCGACAGGGTGGACACGGCGACCACGTCCAGGCCCTCGGGGATGTTGCCCACGACCTGGTCGCAGTTGCCCCGCGGTGCCAGGAACCACTCCGCGCCGTCGCGCACGGCACCGGCCATCTTCTGCTCGATCCCGCCGATCTCACCGACGCGGCCGTCGACGTCGATGGTCCCCGTACCGGCGACGACCTGACCGTCGAGCTCGTCCTCGGGAGTGAGCTTGTGGATGATCGCGAGCGCGAACATCATCCCGGCGCTCGGGCCGCCGATGTTCTCGATCTGGATCTGGACGTCGATCGGGTAGTCGTACTGGGCGTCGATCAGCACGCCCAGCAGGGCTCGGCCGTCGCCCTCGCTCGTGGTGATCGTCAGGTCCACGGGCTTGCCGTCGCGTTCGACGCCGAGGACGACGTCGTCCCCGGGCGTGACCGTGCCCAGCGCGGCGAGCAGCTCCGAGTACGTCTCGATGGGTTCGCCGCCCAGGCTGCGCACGACGTCGCCCGCCTCGGCGACGCCCGCGGCGCCCGTGCCCTCCGACGTCCCCGCGATCGTCAGCGTGGCCGGCACCTCGTACCCCAGCTCGGTCAGTGCGGCGACCGTGGCGGTCTCCTGGGAGGAGAGCATCTCGGCCTGCGCCTCCTCCTGCTGCTGCTCCTGGGTGATGCCGACCGGGAACATCAGCTCGACGGGCTGCACCGAGCGGTCCTTGGCGGCCCAGCCCCACAGCACGTCACCGACGAGCACGTCCCCGCCCGGGCCTCCGAACACCGAGACCGTCGTGAGCAGGAGCTCGCCGGTCGCGTCGTTCGCGAGGTCGTCGGGGACCTCGACGAGCGGCACCTCGCGCATGCTCTCGCCGTCGTCCAGCTCCTGGGAGCCGAGCGTGTTCTCGGTCGGCCCTGGCGTGCGCACGGCGTACGGGGTGGGCAGGACGAGCAGCACGGCCGCCAGGACGGCAGTCACCAGCAGCGATATCGTCAGCGTGACCGTGCGCCTGCTCACCGGAGGCGCGACGTCGAAGTCCCCGTCCGAGGACGCGGACCGAGGTGCCAGGATGTCGCGGTCGAAGGTCACCGTCTCATCATTCCCGACGTTCCTGGGAGCTGGGTGCATGGGAGGGGCCGCCCGCTCGTGCGCCCAGAGCGAACGGCGGAACGCCCGGGCCCGGCCCGACGTCGAGCGTGGTTACGGTGAAGACCCGACCGACACCGGCCGCCCACGACGTACGGAGCACGCATGAGCAACCTTCCTGACGATCCCGAGGGTGCACAGGAACGCGAGCAGATGCTGCGCGCGATGCTCGAGGGCTTCTTCGGCGACAAGACCGACGACGTCCTCGCGGAGATGCGCGCGCAAGGGATCGACCCGGCCGCGCTCGCCGGCGTCCCGGGTGCCGGCGTCCCCGACCCGGCGATGATGCAGCAGGTGCTCGCCCAGGTGCAGCGGCTGCTGTCCGCTCCCGGCGAGGGGCCGGTCAACATCGACGTCGCGCACGACGTGGCGCGGCAGGTCGCGGTGGCCGAGGGCGACCCGTCGCTCACCGCAGGGCAGGCGCGCGCCGCGACCGAGGCGCTCTCGGTCGCCGAGCTGTGGCTCGACGCCGTGACCGACCTGCCGCCGTCGGGCGGCAAGGGGCACGCGTGGAGCCGCTCCGAGTGGGTCGAGGCGACGCTGCCCGCGTGGAACCGGCTCGTGGCCCCGGTCGCGACGTCGGTCGCGGACGCGCTGGCGACCGTCCTGCGCGACCAGCTCCCCCAAGGAGACCTCGACGCGACCGCGCTCGGCCTGCCGGCGCTGCCCGGTCTGCCCATGGGCGCGCTCGGCGAGTCGTTCGACCCCGCCCAGCTCATGCGCCGGCTGGGCTCGGCCGTCTTCGGCATGCAGGTGGGCCAGGCCGCCGGGACGCTCTCCCGCGAGGTCTTCGGCTCGACCGACGTCGGCGTCCCGCTGCTGGCGGAGCCCGCCACGGTGCTGCTGCCCACCAACGTGGCCGCGTTCGCCGACGGCCTCGACTCCCCGCCTGACGAGGTGCGGCTGTTCCTCGCCCTGCGCGAGGCCGCGCACGCACGGCTGTTCACGCACGTCACCTGGCTGCGGGGGCACCTGCTCGGGCTGGTCGAGCAGTACGCCCGGGGCATCACGATCGACCTCGACGTGCTCGAGGAGCAGGTCCGGGACATCGACCCGTCCGACCCCGAGGCCCTCCGTGGCGCCCTCACGGGCGGGGTCTTCGGGCTCCAGCACACCGAGGACCAGAAGGCGACCCTGCTGCGCCTCGAGACGGCGCTCGCACTGGTCGAGGGCTGGGTCGACGAGGTCACGGCCACCGCGGCGCTCCCCCACCTCCCCGACGCCGTCGCCCTCCGGGAGATGCTGCGCCGGCGTCGTGCGGCGGGCGGTCCGGCCGAGCACACCTTCTCGACGCTCGTGGGCCTGGAGCTGCGGCCCCGTCGCTCGCGCGACGCCGCCGCGCTGTTCGCTCACGTGCTCCGTGCGGGTGGTCCGGAGGCGCGCGACGCCGTGTGGGACCACCCCGACCTGCTGCCCGGCACCGCCGACCTCGACGACCCGGCCGGCTATCTCGCTCGCCGGGAGGCCCAGGCGGACGAGCATGCCGACGTCGACGCCGCGCTCGCGCAGATCTTCGGCGCGACGGACGGTGACGAGGGCGACGAGGACACGGACGGCGGTGACACGGCGGCCCCGGCCGACGGCGACGAGGGCACCGGCGACCCGGGTGACGGACCGGCGGCGCGCTAGCGTCAGCCCTCGGTCGCGACCGACTCGTCCTGGGTGAACGACACGCCCTCGAGGAACCCGCGTGCCCGGTCGGTGCGCGGGTAGCGGTCGAGCAGCTTCCAGAAGCCCGGTCCGTGGCCCGCGTGGAGCAGGTGCGCCAGCTCGTGGAGCAGCACGTAGTCGAGCACCCACGCCGGCATCCCCTGCACGCGCGTCGAGATGCGGATCGAGCCGTCGACGAGCGTGCACGAGCCCCAGCGGCGTCCCTGCTGCGCCGACCAGCGCACGCTCGTGGGCCGCGCCTCGCCGTCGAGATACTTGTCCGACAGCTCGCGGGCGCGGGCCATGAGCTGCGTGTCCGACGGGCGCCGACGACGTTCCTTGTCCTCGAGGCGTGCCAGCATCTTGGCCACCCATTCCCGCTCCTGCGCGCGTGAGAAGCGCGCGGGAATCGCGACGATGGTACGTTCACCATCTCGGTAGGCACTCACCGTGGCGGTCCGTCGGCGGCTCCGACGCACCTCCACGGACGTCGGGGCGTCGTGGACCACGAACCGACCGTACCGGTGATGACGCCCTTTGGTGGCGCAGGACACACTTCTGGATGCCCGCGAGATCGCCGGGCGCTCCTGTGGATGACGGCATCGGTGCTCGTCGGACGCGTGCCAGGGTGTCCGCATGACCCCTCAGACCACCCCCGCCGAGGCCTCGCCGAGCGCACGTATCCGGCCGGGGACGCCTGTCCTCGAGCGCGGTGACGGCTGCGTCCAGCTGGGGACCGACCCGCGGTGGGCGATCGTCCTGGAGGGCCTCTCGGCGGCCGAGTCGGCCTGGCTCCGGGAGGCCGCCGGGCGCAGGCACCGCTCCCTGCAGGATGCCGCGCGGCGGCACCGGGTCTCGGACGCGCGGCGACGGGAGATCGCCGGACTGCTCGTGAGCTGCGGGTACCTGGTCGAGCCGTCGTCGGCTGCCGAGGTCACCTCGCCTGCGCTGGGGGCGGCAGACGTCGCGGTGCTCGGGGCGCTCCGGCCCGACGGCGCGGGCTACGCGACCCTGAGGCAGCGGGCCCGGCGCACGGTCGGGATCTCAGGGCTGGGCCGCATCGGCAGCACGGTCGCCCTGCACCTGGCGACGGCGGGAGTGGGCACGCTGGTCCTGGGAGACCGCCGGCCCGTGCAGGTGACGGACCTCGGGCTTGCCGCATACCGGCAGGTCGACGTCGGGCGGCCGCGCGAACGGGCGCTGTGTGACGTGCTCGGTGAGCGCAACCCGCGGACGGTCGCGAGCCTTGAGCTCGCCGCAGAGGTCACGCCCGACGTCGTCGTCATGGTCGAGGCGCACGCCGCAGACCCGCAACGACAGGAACGCCTGATGGGGTCGGGCATCGCCCATCTTCCGGTGGCCGTCCGAGAGGCCGACGTGAGCGTCGGTCCGCTGGTGCTGCCAGGCCGGACGCCGTGCGTCCGATGCTGCGACCTCCACGCGGCCGATGTGGACGACGCGTGGCCCCGGCTCGCCGCCCAGCTACGGGAGGCGCACGCCGACGTCGGCGTGCCCGAGGAGACCACCCTCGCGGCTCTCGCCGCGGCGACGGCCACAGGTCAGGTTCTGGCCCAGCTCGACGGCGCCCGGCCGCTCGCCGCGGGCGCCGTGATCGAGATCGCGCTGCCCGAGGCCTTGCCCCGGGTTCGCGCGGTGCGGCCGCATCCCGGGTGCGGATGCAGCGCGTTGCCCGACCGCCGGTCGCCGGGCTGAGGTGACCGGCACGACCGGCGGTCGAGCCCGTCGACGGTGTCGACGGGCTCGACCACCGGCTGGGGGTGGTCCGACTCACGGACCACCTGCAGCGGGCGGGCTGGGCGGATCATGCCGCCACGGTCTCCGACTTGCGGGGCCGGCCGCGGCCGCGCTTACGGGCCACGACCGCGCCGTCGATGAACACCTCGCCACCCCAGACGCCCCAGGGCTCCTGACGCTCGATCGCGCCGGCGAGGCACCCGGCCACGAGGGGGCAGGAACGGCACAGCGCCTTGGCCTGCTCGACCTGGGCCGTGTGCTCGGCGAACCACAGCTCCGGGTCGTTGGTCCGGCACGGGAGCAGCTCGGCGAACTGGCGGTCGAGCTCAGCGGCCTCGGCCTGTGCCAGGGGTTGATGCGGGGTCCAGGGGCCGGAGCCACCCTGGGGGATCGTGTCGAGCAGCCGCTCGTCCAACAGCTGTGCGAGACGCACGATGTCCTCCGTCAGGTCCTTGTGTGGTGTGAACGTCGTGTTCAGGACCTGCGGCGGGCTCCTGCTGTGAGGAATCCGATTCGTACGACCTTGTGAGGTCAAGCTCCCTATGGAGCTCGAAGGCCGCGGGTCCTGTGTGGACTCCGCGGCCTGGTCGACTCAACGAGTCGGGTGCAACCAGGGTGCGGAGTCAGATGCGAGGGCGATATCGATGTGCGCTGCTCCCCCGCGCTTACGCGCGCGGAATGGAACGGTCGCCACGAACGGCTTACGGGCAGAGTTCTCCCGCATCGCGCGGCCGCCTGCTGCGTTCGCGATCGGGTAGCTCGTGTTCATGTCCATCGATTTCACCTGCCTCTCCGCTGATCGGGCTCGTGCCTCTCGGCGCGCGCCACTTCCGTCTGGGACTCTCCGAGCATAGTGCCGGGCGCTGGTGGCGCCACAACCTTTTTTAGAAGATTTTTTCGGGTGTTCTTCCGGGAGCGTAAGTCGGCATCCGAGACGCCTATCCGTATCAGCGCGCGCGGGCCACGATCGAGAGGATCGCGGCGCCGTACTTGTCGATCTTGGCCGGTCCGATGCCACTGATCCGCGCGAGGTCGGCGACCGACGAGGGCTGCACCTCCGCGATCGCGGCGAGCGTCGCGTCACCGAGCACCGTGAATGCCGGCTTGTCGGTCTCGCGCGCCACCGACGTCCGCCACTCACGCAGCGCGTCGAACAGCGCGATGTCGTGCTCGCCCGTGAGCTGCTGCCGGGCCTGGCCCCTCTGCCGCGAGCCACCCGTGCTGCGGCCGCGCGGTTCGTCCGGCCACAGGCCGTCGAGGAACCGCGTGCGCCGTCGAGTCGCCCGGCCGCCCGGGTTGCGCGAGCGCGCGAACGACAGCTCGAGGTGCTTGCGCGCGCGCGTCACGCCCACGTAGAGCAGACGCCGCTCCTCGGCGACGGCGTCGTCGGTCTCGGCGAGCGAGATTGGCATGAGCCCTTCGCTCACGCCCGCGAGGAACACGGCATCCCACTCGAGCCCCTTGGCCGCGTGCAACGAGGCCAGGGTCACGCCCTCGACCGTCGGCGCGTGCTGTGCCGAGGCCCGCTCCTCGAGCTCGGCGACCAGGGTGGCGACCGTGGCCGGGGCGTCCCGCGTGGCGCTCCGGTCGACCTCGTCCGCGAGCCCGACGAGCGCGTTCATCGCCTCCCACCGTTCCCGCGCCGCACCCCGTGCCGCGGGCGGCCGCTCGGACCAGCCGGCGCTCGTGAGCACGTCGCGCACCAGCTCGGGCATGGGCACGCTCGGGTCGGCCGAACGCGCGGCGCCCCGCAGCAGGACCACGGCGTCGCGCACGTCCTTGCGCTGGAAGAACCGCTCACCACCGCGCACCTGATAGCTGATCCCGGCATCGGCGAGCGCGGCCTCGAACGCCTCCGACTGCGCGTTCGTCCGGTACAGCACGGCGATCTCGCTGGGACGCACGCCGCCGGACATCAGGCGTGCGGCCCGCGTGGCGATACCGGACGCCTCCGCCTCGTCGTCGTCGTACGCCGTGAAACCGACCGGCGGGCCGGCCGGACGCTGCGCCTGCAGCTCGAGCGCGCCGCGCACGCCGCCACGACGCAGCACCTCGTTCGCGAGGTGCACCACCTGCGGGGTCGACCGGTAGTCGCGCACGAGCCGGACCACCTGTGCGCCCTTGTACGTGCGGGTGAACCCGAGCAGGTAGTGGGGCGTGGCCCCGGTGAACGAGTAGATGGTCTGCGACGGGTCGCCCACGACGCAGAGCTCCTTGCGGCCGCCCAGCCACTGCTCGAGGAGGAACTGCTGCAGCGGAGAGACGTCCTGGTACTCGTCGACCACGAAGTGCCGGTACTGGGAGCGCACCTCGTCCGCCACCTGCCGGTGCGAGCCCAGCATGTCGGCGAGCATGAGCAGCACGTCCTCGAAGTCGATGACACCCCGCTCGGTCTTGACGTCCTCGTACGCCGTGAGCAGGCGCGCCACGGTCTGGTGGTCGTAGCTCGACGGCGCCGGGCGGTCGTCCGCGAGCGCCGCGCGCACGTAGTCGTCCGCGGGCACGAGCGAGACCTTGGCCCACTCGACCTCGGACGAGAGGTCACGCACCGCGACCCGGTCGACGGCGACGCCGATGCGGCGGGCGGCCTCGGCCACCACCGACGCCTTGTGCTCGAGGATCCGCGGCGGAGCACCCCCGACGACCCGCGGCCAGAAGTAGCCGAGCTGGCGCAACGCGGCCGCGTGGAAGGTGCGCGCCTGCACGCCCGCGACCCCGAGCTCGCGCAACCGGGTGCGCATCTCACCCGCGGCGCGCGCCGTGAACGTCACCGCGAGCACCGACGTCGGCGCATAGGCGCCCGACCGGACGCCGTACGCGATGCGGTGCGTGATGGCGCGCGTCTTGCCCGTCCCGGCGCCGGCGAGCACGCACACCGGGCCGTGCAGCGCGAGAGCGACCTCCCGCTGCTCCGGGTCGAGCGCGTCGAGGATCGCGTCGGGCTGAACCGGCGCGCCGGGGCGGTTGTGTGCGGAGTTGGTCGCGAGTGACATCGCCTGAGATTCTTGCAGGAGACGCCGACACGCGGCCCCGCGTGATCCACAGCTACCCAGGAGTGTCCATGTCCGCCGCACCCGCGCCCACCGATCCCGGCACCGTGATCATGTACTCGACCACCTGGTGCGGGTACTGCCGCCGGCTGCGGACGCAGCTCGACTCGGAGGGCATCGGCTACACCGTGATCGACATCGAGGAGCAGCCCGAGACCGCGGCGTTCGTGGAGCAGGTCAACGGCGGCAACCGCACGGTGCCGACGGTCCGGGTGGCGCCCACGAGCGGCGCGGACGAGGTCGTCATGACGAACCCGAGCCTGCGTCAGGTCAAGCAGGCGCTGGCGGCCTGATCACAGCCGGTCGAGCGGGTTCCCGGCCGTCCGCTCGGCAAAGCGTCCGGCCATCAGCCCTGCCGCCGCGCACCCGGGCTTGCGCTCGGCCTGGTCCTCGAACAGGCGGAGGAACGACGTCGCGAAGCCGAGTCGGGGATACGCCTCGACCAGGGCGCCGGCGAAGGCCGGGTCGAAGGCCTCGAGCCCGGCTCCGGACACGTCCGCGCTGGTTCCCACCTGCAGCAGCCGGCTCTCGACGTCCACGTCGGGCGCGACGTCGTCCCGCATGTGGAGCACGATCACCTCGGCCGCCCGGTCGCGCCGCTCGGTCGGCCAGCCCAGGCCGGCCGCAAAGACGCGCGCCACCTGTCCGCCCGCCTCCTCGAACGCCAGGGTGTGGCTGTCGAACGGGGCGGTCAGTCCCAGGTCGTGCAGCAGCGCGGCGACGAAGAACAGCTCGCGGTCGAAGTCGAGACCACGCGCCTGCGCCCAGGCTGCGCCGAAGAAGTACGACCGCACGCAGTGGTGGTACAGCGCGGTGTCGGCGTACTCCTCGCAGACCAGCCGCGCGGCCTCGGCCGCGTGACCCTCGGGTGCGCGCACCCCCGCTACCTCGATCAGCATCCCGGCCTCCCCGACGACGGTCCTGCCCGCACCCTAGCGACGACTCCCGGCGAGCGGTGCCCGGGTCTTCGCTCCGGCGCGCCGAGGTCCGGCGTCCACGCTCACCACTGCCCGGGGAGCCGGCCGCCGTACCACTCCTCGATGAGCGCACGGGCGATCGACTGCCGGCCCGGCAGCCCCACGTCTCCTGCCTCGACGGCGTCGAGCAGCTCGGCGCGCGTGAACCAGCGCGCGGCGGAGATCTCGTCGTCGTCCACCTGGATCGCCGTGCCGACCGCGCGCGCCCGGAAGCCGACCATGAGCGACCCGGGGAACGGCCACGCCTGGCTGCCCCGATAGACGACGTCCTCGGGCGCCGCCCCGACGACGACGCCGGTCTCCTCGGCGACCTCACGCCGTAGCGCCTGTTCCAGGCCCTCGCCCGGCTCGACGAACCCGGCGAGGGTCGAGAAGCGGCCCTCCGGCCAGTGCGCGGCGTGCCCCAGCAGGATCCGGTCGGCATCGTCGACGACGGCCATGATGACGGCCGGGTCGGTGCGCGGGTACAGGTCGACGGACTCGACCGTGCACCGGCGGGTCCACCCTGCGTTCTCGACCGTGGTCGCGGCTCCGCAGCGCGGGCAGTGCGCGTGCGTCCGGTGCCACTGCGCCAGGGCGACGGCCTCGACGGCGAGACCGTGCTCGAGGTCGTCGAGCGTGGCGAGCTCCCGCAGACCGGTCCACGCCCGGTCGGGCGCCTCGTCGGCGGACGCGTCGTCGGCCAGGACGACGGCGAGCAGCGCGGCGTCGTCGTGCGTCCCGAGGAACAGCCAGGTGCCGTCGTCCCCGACCTGGCCGGCGGGCGCGAGCACCAGGCGCCCGGACGAGCCGGGCGTGCTCGACGAGGTCACCTCGACGCGATCCCGCCAGACCCGGAGCACGCGGCTGGACGACGCCCGCCGCAGCCCGTCGACGAGCCCGGGCTCGGCACGTCGGTGCGCAGCCCGGTCGTGCACGGTGCGCGCGAACGGCAGGTCCAGCGGCGGCTGTCGGAGCTCGGCCGCTGCGCGGTGGTCGGGTCGGTGCACGGTGACGACCGTAGCCGGTCGACGCCCGGGACACGCCCGGCCGGTGAAGTGCGAGACCGGGCCCCGGTGCGTCTACGGTGGGCGGGTGCCACGTAGTCCGCTCGCCCTCGCCGCGCTCTCCACAGCGGCCGTGCCCGGGCTCGATGCCCACTCGGTGCGGCCCGAGGAGGTCCCTGGCGACTACGACGTCGCCGTCGTCATGGGCCACGACGGCGTGGAGTGGGTCGTGCGGGCGCCGTGCACCACGATGGCCGGCGCCGCCCTCGAGGCGGAGATCGAGCTGCTGGAGGCGCTGCACCTCTACGTCGAGGCCGGGGTGCTCCCGTTCGCGGTGCCCCAGATTGCGGGGTTCGCCCTGCTCCCCGAAGGCGGACGCGCCGTCGTGCACCGCCGTATCACCGGCACCCCGCTCGACATCGAGTCCCTGCGGCCCGGTCCCGGGCTGGCGGCCGACCTGGGCCGGACGCTCGCGGCGATCCACGAGCTGCCCCCCTCGGTGGTCGAGGCGTGCGGGCTCCCGTCGTACACCGCGGCGGAGTACCGCGAGCGTCGCATGGTCGAGCTCGACGAGGCGGCGTCGACCGCCCGCGTGCCCAGCGGTCTTCTCCGTCGGTGGGAGGCCGCGCTCGAGGACGTCGCGCTCTGGCGCTTCCAGCCCGTCGTCGTGCACGGAGACCTCGCGGCCGACCAGCTGCTCGTCTCGAGGACGCGCGTGACCGCGATCAGCGGCTGGTCGGACGCTCGCGTGGCGGACCCGGCCGACGACCTGGCGTGGCTGCTCGTCGCCGCACCGCCCGACGCCGTCGACTCGATCATGGAGGCCTACCAGCTCCGCCGGACGGAGCTGAGCGACCCGCGCCTCGTGGACCGAGCCCTCCTGGTCGGCGAGCTGGCCCTGGCGCGATGGCTGCTGCACGGCGTGCGGCTCGGCCTCCACGACGTCATCGACGACGCCGAGGCGATGCTCGCCGACCTCGACGAGGCGACCCGCGAGGACGCGCCCGCCTGAGATCGTCGCCCCGTCCCGCTCAGCCGCCGAGGATCAGGGCCTCGAGCTCGGGCTCCGCGAGCAGGCGCCGGGGCCGGACGGTCGTCCCCGAACCGACGTAGCAGAACGCGGCGCTGACCTTCTCCAGCGGCAGGTTCGCCCACCGTGACCACGCGAGCCGGTAGACGGCGAGCTGGACCTCCCGCGCGGAGCGCGCGGCGGCGTCGGCGGGCTCCCGTCCCGTCTTCCAGTCGACCACGAGCACCGCGGGCGGCTCACCCGCTGCCGGGGGCGGTGCGTCCGGGTCGAGGAACACGGCGTCGATGCGGGAGCGGAGCATGACCCCGGCGACGGGCGTCTCGACGTCGACCTCGACCGCGATCGGGGTACGAGCGGACCACTCGGAGTCGAGGAACCGTTGGCGCAGCGTCTCGAGATCCACGTCCGAGGGCACGTCCGCGTCCTCGGCGCCGGGCAGGTCGTCGACGTCCACGAGCGAGGCCGAGGTGTAGAACTGCTCGACCCACTCGTGGAACCGGGTGCCACGCCGAGCATGGACCGTCGGCTCGGAAGGCACCGGCCGTCGCAGCTGGAGGGCGAAGGCGTCGCGGTCGGCGGCGAGCCGCACCATGCCCGACGCCGAGACGTGCGCGGGGAAGTCGACCTCGCGACCGGTCCGCTCGTCCCGCTCGGCGAGCAGCGTCCGCGCGAGCTCGACCAGGTCGTGGCCCGACTCGTCCGACAGGACACCGCTCGGCGCACTCAGCGTGCCCGGTCCCGGGTCGGCGGCCCGCCGCGACTCCGCGGCGGTCGCCACGAGGGCGGCCGTGGCCCGCAGCACGTCACGCGGTGAGCCGGCCGGCGCCTCGGACGACGCCGGCCAGGTGCCCGAGACGTCGAGCTCGTCCCTCGGGTTCTGCCCGTCGGGCTCGGGGGCGTGCACCCACCCGTCGGCCGAGACGACCCCGGCGTCCGCGAGCTCGACCAGGAAGGGCGAGACCCGTCGCGGGCGCGACCCGGTGCCCCACCAGTGGCCGGCGAGCAGCAGCTCACGGCGAGCGCGCGTCAGCGCGACATAGGCCAGACGACGTTCCTCGGCGAGCTGGTGGGCACCGCACTCGAGCCGGAACTCGTCCCGGCGGGCCGCCAGCTCCTTGGTGTCGCCCGCCAGGTCCCAGCGGAAGACCGGGAGGTCGCCGGCGTCGCCTCGCAGGTGGTACGGAAGTGCTGCCGTGTCGGTGAGCCACCCGCTGTCCGTGCGCCCTGCCGACGTCTCCGCCTGGCTGGGGAACACGCCGTCGACCAGCCCGGGGATGGCGACCACGTCCCACTCGAGGCCCTTGGCGGCGTGTGCGGTGATGACCTGCACGGCGTCCGGGTCCGGCTCGCGCACGGGCATGTCGAGGCCGCGCTCCTGGTCACCGGCCACGCCGAGCCACGCCAGGAACGCTCCGAGGGTCGCGAGGTCGGCCGACTGGGCGAACGACGCGGCGACGTCGCGGAACGCGTCGAGATGCTCGCGCCCACGCAGGCTGACCCCTTCTGCTGCGGTTGTCGTGCCGGCCGCGAGCTCGCTCGCCAGCACCTCGGCGGTCGCGACCTCGACGTCGAGCCCGAGCGCACGCTCGGCCTGGACCACGAGCTCGGGCAGCGAGAGGTACGTCAGCGAGCGCAGCCCGCGCAGCACGCGCGCGAGAGCTCCGAGCCGGGCGTGGCCGTCCGCGGTGAGCACGCGGCCGTCCCGTGCGGGCCGGCCCAGCGCAGGCAGGTCGTCGAGGGCGTCCACGATCGACCGGTGGTCGACGACGTCGCCCTCGATGACGGCCGGTGCGTCCGCCGGTGTGCCGGACCCGCCCTCGCCGGGATCGGCGCGCACGCTGGGTGCCGCCGCAGCAGGGCCCGGAGGGCGAGGTGTGTCGGCCCGCGCGAGATCCGCTGCCCACGAGGCGAGCGCGTGCACGTCGGCCGCGCCGAGGTTGACCCGGGGCCCGGTCAGGAGCCGCATGAGCGAGTCACCGCGCGACGGGTCGTGCACCGCCTCCAGGAGCGCCACGACGTCGACCACCTCGGGCGTCGACAGCAGGCCCCCGAGCCCGACGACCTCGACCGGGAGGCCACGACGCCGCAGCGCGACCTCGATCGCGGGGAACTGCGCGCGGGCGCGGCAGAGCACGGCCGCCGTGACCCGGCCGCTCCCGTCTGGCCGCGCGGCGCGGCGCCACCGGGCTGCGACGAAGTCCGCGACCGCCTCGGCCTCTTCCTCGAGCGTGGCCGCGACGTGCGCCGTCACGGAGCCCGCCCCGGCGTCCGGGCGCAGGTCGAGCGGTGGGACGTCGACCCGCGACGCCCCGAGCGCGGCGCGCTCGCGCAACGGGGCCGCGGTCACGTTCGCGGCGGCGAGCACGGCCCGGTCGTTGCGCCACGACGTGCTCAGGTACCGCACCTGGGCAGGCACTCCCGTCGCGGTGGGGAACCGCTCGGGGAACCGGGCCAAGCCTGACGCGGACGCGCCGCGCCAGCCGTAGATCGACTGGTGGGGGTCACCCACCGCGGTCACGGCGTGGCCGCTCCCGAAGAGGCCCGCGAGCAGCTCGACCTGGGCGAACGACGTGTCCTGGTACTCGTCGAGGAGCACGACGCGGAACCGCGACCGCTCGACGGTGCCGACCGCCGGCGTCGTCCGGGCGAGCTCGGCCGCCAACGCGATCTGGTCGCCGAAGTCGAGCGAGTCGGTCGCGCGCTTGCGGCGGCGGTACTCGGCCACCAGGTCGAGCAGCCGCTCGCGCTCGGCGACCGAGTCGATGAGCGCCTGCACGTCGCGCGTGCGGGCCCGCTGCCGTGGCCCGGGCGGGAGCGCGTCGAGCGACTGGACCAGGTCGTGGAGCGCGGCACGCGCGTCGTCCACCCGGACCAGGTGCTCCCCCAGCTCGCCCGACAGGCCGAGCACCGCGCCGATCACGGTGCTCACGGCCTTGTCGGTCGACAGGTCGTCGGCCCACGACTCGACCACCTGCGCGGCGAGCTGCCACTGGTTCGCCTCGCCGAGCAGCCGCGACCCCGGCTCGATGCCGAGGCGGAGCCCGTGGTCCGACACGAGCGAGGCCGCGTACGCGTTGTAGGTCGAGACCGTCGGCCGGGCCAGCAGGTCGATGCCCGAGGCGGCCTGCCCTCGGGCGCGGGACAGCGCCGCGAGCCGCGACTGGACCCGTGCGGCGAGCTCGCCGGCCGCCTTGCGGGTGAACGTCAGTCCGAGCACCTGCTCCGGCTCGACGAGACCGTTGGCGATCAGCCAGACCACGCGCGCCGCCATGGTCTCCGTCTTGCCCGAGCCGGCCCCCGCCACGACGAGCACGGGCTCGAGCGGCGCCTCGATCACGGCCACCTGCTCGTCGGTCGGTGCCGGGCGCCCGAGCAGCGTGGCGATCGCGCGCGCGGAGAGCTCGGGCTCCGGCACGGCGTGCGCCCCGGGACCCGCCTCGCCAGGGTCGAGCTCGGGAAAGCCGAGCTGAGCCGCGCGGTCCGGCACGCCCAGGGCCGACCACACGGCGTCGCCGAACAGGTCGTCGGGTGCGCCGTCGAACGACCCCTCGTCCGCCCGCCCGTCAGGTCGGCGCGTCATGCGACCACCGTCCTTCCTTCGGGCTGCGCCGGGCACGACCGACGCACCGGGCACACCGTGCACAGGTCGTTCTGCCGGGCTCGGAACTCGGCCGCCGCCATGGTGTCGGCCGCGCCCGCGACGAGCTCGCGGGCCCAGCTCGCGCCGTCGCCCTCGGTCCCGAGCGCAGGCTGCGACCGGACGGTCGGCGAGACGGTCGGGGTGCCCAGGAACACCAGTCGTGCGCCGGCGCTGCGCGTGCCCGGCGGCAGGCCGAGCGCGCCGGCGTCGACCGCGAGCTGGTACGCGCCGAGCTGCGCGTTCTCCTCTGCCTTGGCCTTGGACGGCGCGGTGCGTCCGGTCTTGAGGTCGGACACCGTGACGGTCTGCTCGCCCGCGCGCTCGACGCGGTCGATCTTGCCGCGGAGCCGCGCCCGGCCGACCGTCACCTCGAACGCCGGCTCGACGAGCACCGGCTCGCCCGACCCGGCGTAGTACTCCGCCAGCCGCTCGATCATGCGCTCGGCCCGCTGGCGGAGCTGGCGGGCGGGCCAGCCGTCGGGCAGCGCGAGCTGGGGCCAGCGGCTGTCGAGCTCGGCCCGGAGCTCCGCGAGCGAGGCTTGCGGCAGGTCCTCCGCGATGGCGTGCACGAGCGTGCCGAGCGTCTGGTGCGTCGCGTCCGGCCGGGTGCCGCCGGCCGCCTCGAGCGACCACCGCAGCGCGCACGTGGTCACCGTCTCGACCTTGGACGGCGAGACCGCGACCTCGTCCTGCGGCCCCCACAACGGCGCGTGGCTCGACGTCGTCGCGACGCCGTACCAGGTGCTCGGGTCCGCCTCGGGGACGTCGGCCGCCGCCAGGTCGACGAGCAGCGCTGCGGCAGCGGCCGGCACCGCGGAATCCTCCTGCCGTCCCGGGTCGGCCGCGGCACGGACCAGCTCCGCCCGGGCAGCGGCGACGACCCCGCGCAGGTCGAGCGGCGGGCCGACCGTGACACGGCGCGGGTCGGGACCGTCCGCGTCCCCGCGGTCGTCGTCGTGGCCCGGCGGCGACACGAGGTCCAGGAACACGGACGGGTTGTCGTCGGCGTCCTCGACCGCGGTCACGACGAGCCGCCGCCGCGCCCGGGAGGTCGCGACGTTGAAGGCCCGCAGCTCGTCGGCCAGCACCTGCTGCCGGGCCTGGGGCCCGAGCCCGTGGGCGTCGGTCGCGCGGCCCGCGAGCAGCTCGACGAGCGCCTGCGAACCGAGGAGCGAGTCGCGCAGGCGAAGGTCCGGCCACACGCCGTCCTGCACCCCGACCACCATGACGACGTCCCACTCACGGCCTGCCGCACCGGCGGGCGTCAAGGCCTCGACGGCGTGCGCGCCGGACGCCGAGGCAGCCAGGGAGTCCGCGGGCAGGTCCTGCGACGAGAGGTAGTCGACGAAGGCCCCGATCGGCGCACCGGGCATGCGGTCGACGAACGTCTCCGCCGCGCGGAACAGCGCCAGCACCGCATCGAGGTCGCGATCGGCCCGGACCCCGGCCGGACCACCTGCGAGCGCGGCGTCGCGCCAGCGCTGGGCCAGACCGGTCGCGGCCCACACCGCCCAGAGCACCGTCTGGGCGGTCGCGCCGGGCTGGTCGGCTGCGGCGCGCCCGGCGGCGAGCACGCGTGCGACCGCGAGCGGCGCCCGGCGCACGAGGACGGGAAGCGACTCGGCGCGCGCCGGGTCGCCGAGCACCTCGACGAGCAGCGCGTCCGACGAGCGCCCGCCGCCGCCCGCGAGCTCCTCGGCCCGCAGCGCCCGCCGGAGGCGGCGCAGCCCGACGGCGTCGATGCCGCCCAGGGGCGACGTGAGCAGCAGCCCGGCCGTCTCGGGGTCGAGCAGCTCCGCCGTCCCGCGGGTGTGCCCGAGCTCGGCGCCGATCATCGCGTCGAGGCTCCCGGTCGGCACGCCGGCGCAGACCCGGAGCGCGGCCAGCAAGGGCGCGACCGCGGGCTCGTCCCGCAGCGGCACGTCCGAGCCCAGCAGGGCGACCGGCACGGACGCGGCGACCAGGTCGCGGCGCAACGACACCAGCCGGTCGCCGCTGCGGGCGATCACGGCCATCCGGTCCCACGGGGTGCCGTGCAGCAGGTGCTCGGCTCGCAGCTCGCGGGCCACGTACGCGGAC
>Ga0233363_1000123_pt1 | contig 38121 bp, 32 predicted proteins | sample ElkDunMinimDraft_18_FD_191534 | JGI IMG/M metagenome (GOLD analysis project Ga0233363, IMG submission 191534) | Fecal eukaryotic communites from dung pellets of Tule Elk in California, USA - Elk Dung C16 | ecosystem: Host-associated > Mammals > Digestive system > Large intestine > Fecal | place... | reverse complement strand
TTCAGGTGCCCTCGAACCCCGGGCTCGGCGGTGCGCAGATCACCGGTAACCCCGGGCTCGGCGCAGAGCCCGGCCCGGGGACGTCGTCCGACGACGGACCGGAGCCGAACCTCGTCGGGTACGGGGCCCGTCCGGACCGCGTCGGCCGCCCCGCGCGCCGACCACGCAGGACCACCGGCGCCGCCGAGCCTGGGGTCTCACGTCACCAGAGCGCTGCGGTGACCCCGGAACCCGGGTTCGGCGACACGACGACGGCCGACGAGCGCGCACCCGGCGACGCCGGCGCTGGCGAAACCCGCTCGGGCGAACGCCCCCGGTCGACACCGCCGGTGCGCGCGCTCGCGAAGAAGCTCGGCGTGCGCATCGAGCGCGTCGAGGGAACGGGCCGCGACGGCCTCATCACGCGTGAGGACGTGCTGGCGGCGGTGAGCTGCCATCGCGAGGTCGCCCGCGCTCCCCGGGACGCGCACGACCCGCGCGCAGGATCGGGCGCTGCGCGCAGGACCGCGGTGGCTCCCACCGCCGAGAGGCCACAAGCGGCCCCCGGAACGGGGCCGACGGGGGCCACTTCCGGCGTCTCGTCGACGACCGGTCCGGGGCTCGAGCCCGAGGTCGTCCCGGTGCGCGGGGTGCGCAAGCACACCGCCGCGGCGATGGTCGCGAGCGCGTTCACCGCGCCGCACGCGACGGTGTTCCTCACCGTCGACGTGACGGGCAGCGTCGAGCTCCTCGGGCGCCTGCGCACCCACCGGCTCGCGCGGGGCGCCCGCATCACGGTGCTGGCGCTCGCGGCACGGGCGCTGTGCCTCGCGCTCCCGCGCCACCCCGCGCTCAACAGCGCGTGGCACGACCTCCCGGACGGCTCCGCCGAGATCGTGCGGCACCGCCGGGTGAACCTCGGGATCGCGGTCGCGACCGACCGGGGCCTCGTCGTCCCGAACGTCCCGGACGCGCAGGACCTCGACCTGCCCGACCTCGCCGCGGCGCTCACCGAGCTCACGACGACCGCGCGCGAGGGCCGCACGACGCCCCAGCGCCTCGCAGGCGGCACGATCTCCCTCACCAACGTCGGCGTGTTCGGCGTCGACACCGGGACACCCATCCTCGTACCCGGCGAGGCGGCGATCCTCGGTCTGGGCGCGGTGCGCCGTCGGCCCTGGGAGCACGACGGCGAGGTCGCGCTGCGCGACGTCGTCACGCTGAGCCTGTCGTTCGACCACCGCGTGGTCGACGGGGAGCAGGGTGCCCGCTTCCTCGCCGACCTCGGCGCGCTGCTCGAGGACCCGGCCCTCGCGCTCCTCGGCGGCGGCTCGGTCACCCACGCCGGCTCGGCGCGCGGCGGCGGCTCGGCCCCCGGTGGTGCCACGGCCCCCGGCGGCGCCTCGGCCCCCGGCCGAACCCTGGGTTCGCCGTCACCTCAGACGATCCGTGACCCACAAGCCCGGGTTCGGCAAGGAGGGATGACCGGATGACCGTCCTGACGAGCGCCGTCGACCCCGGGTCGCAGACGGCCCGGGCGAACGACGCTGCGCAGCGCGCGCTCGCGGACGAGCTCCGCGAACGCACGGCGACCGTCGCGCGCGGCGGCCCCGCGTCGTCGCGCGACCGGCACGTCGCGCGCGGCAAGCTGCTGCCGCGTGACCGGGTCGACCGGCTGCTCGACGAGGGCAGCCCGTTCCTCGAGATCGCGCCGCTCGCGGGGTACGGCGTCGACGACGGCGCGTGGCCCGCCGCCGGGGTCGTCGCGGGGATCGGCGTCGTGAGCGGGCGGCAGGTCATGGTGGTGTGCAACGACGCGACGGTGAAGGGCGGCACGTACCACCCGCTCACGGTGAAGAAGCACCTGCGGGCGCAGGAGGTCGCGCTCGAGAACCGGCTGCCGTGCGTGTACCTCGTCGACTCGGGCGGCGCCTTCCTGCCGCGCCAGGCGGAGGTGTTCCCCGACCGCGACCACTTCGGGCGCATCTTCTACCACCAGGCGCGGCTGTCGGCGGCGGGGATCCCGCAGATCTCCGCGGTGCTCGGGTCGTGCACGGCGGGCGGCGCATACGTGCCGGCGATGAGCGACGAGACGGTCATCGTGCGCGGCCAGGGCACGATCTTCCTCGGCGGCCCGCCGCTCGTGAAGGCCGCGATCGGCGAGGTCGTGACGGCGGAGGAGCTGGGCGGCGGCGAGCTGCACGCACGGCGCAGCGGCGTCGTCGACCACCTCGCCGACGACGACGAGGACGCGCTCGACACCGTGCGCCGGATCGTCGCGACGCTCCCGCCGGACCCCGGGCCGGCGTGGGACGTCGTGCCGGCCGATCCGCCCGTCGTCGGGCACGACGGCGACCTACCCGGGCGCACGGGCCCGCCCGCGCTGGCGGGCGAGGGTCTGTACAGTGCTGTGCCGACCGATGTACAAGCCCCGTACGACCCGCGCGAGATCATCGCGCGCATCGTCGACGGGAGCCGGTTCGACGAGTTCAAGCGCGAGTACGGCGACACGCTGGTCACCGGGTTCGCGCACGTCCACGGGCATCCGGTCGGCATCCTCGCGAACCGGGGGGTGCTGTTCTCCGCGTCGGCGCTCAAGGGCGCGCACTTCGTCGAGCTGTGCGACCAGCGCGGCATCCCGCTGCTGTTCCTGCAGAACATCTCCGGGTTCATGGTCGGCACGGACGCCGAGGCGGGCGGCATCGCGAAGGACGGTGCCAAGATGGTCACCGCCGTCGCGACGACGCGCGTCCCGAAGCTCACGGTGATCGTCGGCGGGTCGTTCGGCGCGGGCAACTACTCGATGTGCGGGCGCGCCTACTCGCCGCGGTTCCTGTGGTCGTGGCCCGCGAGCCGCATCTCCGTCATGGGCGGACCGCAGGCGGCGTCGGTGCTGTCGACCGTCAAGCGCGACCAGCTCGCCGCGCGCGGCGAGACGTGGGACCCCGACGAGGAGGCCGCCTTCGCGGCCGGCATCCGCGCCGACTACGACGAGCACGGCAGCCCCTACTACGCGACCGCCCGTCTCTGGGACGACGGCGTCATCGACCCCGCCGACACGCGCCGCGTGCTCGGTCTCGCCCTCGGCGTGTGCGCGCGCACGCCCCTGCCCGAGACCTGGACCGGTGACCGGTTCGGCCTCTTCCGGATGTGAGCGGCATGACCTCCGAGACAGCCCGCGACGCGCACCACGAGACCCGGTTCCGCACCGTCCTCGTCGCGAACCGGGGCGAGATCGCGTGCCGCGTGCTCGCCACCCTGCGGCGCCTCGGCGTGCGGTCCGTCGCCGTCTTCTCCGACGCCGACGCCGACGCGCGCCACGTGCGCGAGGCCGACGTCGCCGTCCGGCTCGGTCCGGCGCCCGCCGCGCAGAGCTACCTCGACGTCGACGCGGTCGTCGCGGCCGCCGTCGCGACCGGCGCCGACGCGATCCACCCCGGCTACGGCTTCCTCTCCGAGAACCCTGCCCTCGCCCGGGCGTGCGAGCGCGCCGGGATCGCGTTCGTCGGGCCCGGGGCGGAGGCGATGGAGGCCATGGCGGACAAGCTGGCCGCCAAGTGCCTGGTCGCCGCGCGCGAGGTGCCCGTCGTCCCGGGCGCGGGCTCGGCGGGGATGACCGACGACGCGCTGGTCGCTGCCGCCGGCGAGGTCGGCTTCCCGCTGCTCGTCAAGCCGTCGGCCGGCGGCGGGGGCAAGGGGATGGTCGTCGTGCGGTCGGCCGACGACCTGCCCGGCGCGCTCGCCTCGGCGCGGCGGGTCGCGCGCGGGTCGTTCGGCGACGACACGCTCCTGCTCGAACGGCTCGTCGAGGCGCCGCGCCACGTCGAGGTGCAGGTGCTCGCCGACACGCACGGGAACGTCGTCCACCTGGGCGAGCGCGAGTGCTCGCTCCAGCGCCGCCACCAGAAGGTCGTCGAGGAGGCCCCGTCACCCCTGCTCACCCCGGCCCAGCGCGCCCGCATGGGCGCGGCGGCGTGCGAGGTCGCGCGCTCGGTGGGCTACGTCGGCGCCGGCACGGTCGAGTTCCTCGTCCCCGCCGCGTCGCCCGACGAGTTCTTCTTCATCGAGATGAACACGCGCCTCCAGGTCGAGCACCCCGTGACCGAGATGGTCACCGGCCTCGACCTCGTCGCGCTCCAGCTCCGCGTCGCCGCGGGCGGCTCCCTGGGGATCACGCAGGACGACGTCGTGCTCCGCGGGCACGCCGTCGAGGCGCGCCTCTACGCCGAGTCGCCCGAGCGCGGGTTCCTCCCGGCGACCGGCCACGTGCTGCGGTACGACGACGCCGGGACGCCGTCCGGACCCGATGCCGCACCGCTGCGGCTCGACTCCGGCATCGACACCGGCACCGTCGTCGGGGGGCACTACGACCCCCTGCTCGCGAAGGCCGTCGCGTGGGGCGAGACGCGCGGGGGCGCGATCCAGCGGCTCGACGGGCTGCTCGCGCGGACCGTCGTGCTGGGGGTCGAGACGAACACCGCGTTCCTGCGCGCGCTGCTCGCCCAGGCGGACGTCCGTGCCGGGCGGCTCGACACGGGCCTGATCGACCGGCTCGTACGGTCGGGGACCGGAGCCGGGTCCGGCGAGGGTCCGGAGGTGGAGCTGGTGGCGGCCGCACTGTTCGTCGTCTCCCGTCCGGCCGAGCACGGGATCGGCGACCGTCCGGGGGCCGATGCGGTCGGTAGCCCCGTGGTCGGCGGAGGGCGAGCGGGCGACGACGACCCGTGGCGGGCCGGGGACGGCTGGCGACTCAACGGGCCGGCCACCGCGCGGCGGGTCGTGCTCGTCGACGCCGCGGGGGACGCGCACGAGGTGCAGGTCTCCGGGACGGCGCGCGACGCCGTCGTGCACGTCGACGAGCGCGGCGGCGAGTGGGAGGCCGGTGGCGCGGCGTCGCGCACGGTCCGTGCCGGGCTCGAGCGCGACCCCGCGGGCGAGGACGCGTGGTGGCTCACCGTGGACGGTGTGCGGGAGCGGGTCCGGCTCGCGCTCGGCGCCCGGCGGCCCGGTGGCGACGGCGAGCCCGCGACGGTCTGGCTGTGGCGCGACGGGCGGACCGTCGCCCTGGCGGCCCCCGACCGTGGCGAGCGCGCGGCCCGGGCGCGGGACGACCGTCGTCGGGCCCGCGGCGACGTCCCGGGCGCGGCGGACCCGGAGGTGCGCGCGTCGATGCCCGGCACGGTGGTGACCGCCGTCGCGGACGGCGAGACCGTCGCCGCCGGGGCGGTCCTCGTCACGGTCGAGGCCATGAAGATGGAGCACCCGCTGCTCGCCCCGCACGACGGCGTCGCGAGCGTGCGCGTGCACCCCGGCGACCTCGTGCGCCGCGACCAGGTGGTCGCCGTCGTCCACCCCCACGACTCCGGCGCGGCACAACCCGCCGCCCCGGTCCCGCAACCCGACACCCAGGGAGCATCATGATCGAGGCCGACGTCCTGCTCGACGACGAGCAGAGGAAGCTCAGTCAGGTGGTGCGCGACTTCGCGGACAGCGTCGTCGCCCCCGCCGCCTACCGGTACGACACCGAACGCCGCCTGCCGATGGAGATCATCGCGCAGATGGGGGATCTCGGTCTCTTCGGCCTGCCGTTCCCGCGGGAGATCGGCGGCCAGGGCAAGGACTACGTGTCGCTGTGCCTCGCGGTCGAGGCGCTCGCGCGCGTCGACCAGTCGATCGCCGTGACGCTCGAGGCGGGTGTCGGGCTGGGGATCGTGCCGATCTACCGGCACGGGTCGCGCGAGCAGCAGGAGCGGTGGCTCCCGGACCTGCTCGCGGGCAAGGCGCTCGCGGCGTTCGGGCTGACCGAGGCCGACGCCGGCTCGGACGCGGGCGGGACGCGCACCACCGCGCGGCTCGACGGCGACGAGTGGGTGGTCGACGGGTCGAAGCAGTTCATCACCAACTCGGGGACCCCGATCACGAGCCTCGTGACGATCACAGCCGTCACGGGCGAGTCCGTCAGCCCCGACGGCGAGGTCCGCAAGGAGCTGTCGAGCATCATCGTGCCGGCGGGGACGCCGGGGTTCGAGGTGGGGCCGTCGTACGACAAGGTCGGCTGGCACACCTCGGACACGCACCCCCTGACGCTCACGGGCGTGCGCGTGCCCGCGGGGAACCTGCTCGGTGAGCGCGGGCGGGGGTACGCGAACTTCCTGCGCGCCCTCGACGAGGGCCGCATCGCGTTCGCCGCGCTCGCGACCGGTGCCGCGCAGGGCTGTCTCGAGGAGGCGCTGCGGTACGCGCGCGAGCGCGTCGTGTTCGGGCGGGCGATCGGCGAGAACCAGCACGTCGCGTTCACGCTCGCGCGCATGCAGGCACGCGTCCACACGGCCCGCCTCGCCTGGCTCGACGCGGCGCAGAAGCTCGTGCGGGGCAAGCCGTTCAAGGCCGAGGCGTCGGTCGCGAAGCTCGTCGGCGGAGAGGCCGCGATGGCGAACGCGCGGGACGCGTCGCAGATCTTCGGCGGCTACGGGTTCCTCAACGAGAACCCGGTCGCCCGGCACTACCGCGACGCGAAGATCCTCGAGGTCGGGGAGGGCACCACCGAGGTGCAGCTCATGGTCATCGCGAGGAGCCTGGGTCTGGAGGCGTAGGCCTGCGGTCGGGGGTCCCGTGGTCGACGAGCGGGACGGGACGTCGTCGTCCGGACGCGAGGGAGGAGCAGCATGCGCGAGGTGGTCCAGCGGGGCCTGTACTACGACGAGCTGGAACCGGGCGTGGTGTACCGCCACCGGCCCGGCCGCACGCTCACGGAGGCCGACGACGTCGTCTTCTCGACGCTCACGATGAACCACCAGGCGCTGCACCTCGACGCCGCGTGGGCCGCCACGCAGCCGTTCGGGCAGCGCCTCGTGAACTCGATGATGACGTTGTCGACGGTCGTCGGGCTGTCGGTCGGCCAGGTGACGCAGGGCACGATCGTCGCGAACCTCGGGTTCCGCGAGGTCGAGTTCCCCCAGCCCTTGTTCCACGGGGACACGCTCTACGCGGAGACGGAGGTCGTCGAGAAGCGGCTGTCCGCGTCGCGGCCCGGGCAGGGCGTCGTGACGCTCGAGCACCGCGGGCTCAACCAGCACGGCGTGCTCGTCGCGCGCGCGGTGCGGACCGCGCTCTTCTGGACGCGCGCGGCCCACGAGGCGGCCGGGTCCGCGCCCGACGGCGGTGCGTCGCCCCCGGCGGCCGGCTCGCCGCGCGACGCCGAACCCGGGGTTGCGGGCCAGGAGGAGGCTGACGTGACCCGCAACCCCGGGTTCGGCAGCGAGGGCAGGGCCCACGAACCCGTCCTCGACCGCGGCGACGAGGAGAGCGCGTGGTGAGCGACGTCGTCGGCCACCCGGGGGGCACGCCGGGCACCCCGGGCGCCGACGGGCCGGGTGGCTTCGCGCTCGGGCCGGCGCTGCTGTTCTGCCCCGGCGACCGGCCCGACCGCTTCGCGAAGGCCGCCGACCGGGCCGACGCCGTGATCCTCGACCTCGAGGACGCGGTCGCCGCGCCCGCCAAGGACGCCGCACGGCGCGCGGTCGTCGAGGCGTCAGCGACGCTCGACCCGGCGCGGACCATCGTGCGCGTCAACGCCGTGGGGACGCCGGAGCACGCGCTCGACGTCGCGGCGCTCGCGGACACGCGCCTGCGCACGGTCATGGTCGCGAAGTCCGGCCCCGAGCTGCTGGGCTCGCTCGGGGCGCTCGCGACGACGTTGCCCGGCGTGCGCGTCGTGGCGCTGTGCGAGACGCCGGCCGGTGTCCTCGCGGCGCCCGAGCTCGCCCGCCGGCCCGAGGTCGTCGCGCTCATGTGGGGGGCCGAGGACCTCGTGGCGTCGCTGGGCGGCACGTCGAGCCGTCGCCCGGACGGGTCGTACCGGGACGTCGCGCGGCACGCCCGCGCGTCCGTGCTGCTCGCGGCGGGCGCGGCGGGCGCGGCGGCGGTCGACGCCGTCCACGTCGACGTCGGCGACCTCGACGGCCTGCGGGCCGAGGCCGAGGACGCCGCGGCGTCGGGATTCGCCGCGACCGCGTGCATCCACCCGAGCCATGTCCCCGTGATCCGCGCGGCGTACGCGCCCGCCCCGGAGCAGGTCGCCGCGGCCCGTGCGCTGCTCGACGCCGCCGCGGCCAACCCGGGCGGCCGCGACGCCGTCTTCACGTTCGAGGGCAGCATGGTCGACGGCCCGGTCCTGCGGCACGCGGAGGCGGTCCTCCGCCGTGCGCGCTCGGTGTTCCCGCGCCGGGCCGACGGACGGACGACCGACGGGGACCGGTCCCCACGGGCGGCGGTGGGCGGCGAAGTGCGCGACCCGTAGCCTCGAGCCCGTACCGACTCGAACGCCCCGAGCCCGCAGGACGAGCACGGGACCGAGGGATTCCCGCACCTCGCGGCCCGGGCGCTCGACCTCTCCCTCGCGGCGAGCGAGAGGGGGCACGGTCGTGCGGCCTTCACGGCGGCGTCATGATCCGCACCGGCGACGGTGCACGTCCGGACGCGGCCCGCGCGGCACGTGCCTTCATCGAGGCGGAGGAGCTCGGTCTCGACGTGCGCGACGCCGCCGCCCAGCTCCCGCCGCGGGTCGCCGAGCAGGTGCTGGTGGGGCTGGACGGGGCCTGACGCGACCCTTCGGACAAATACCCTGCCCCGAGCCGTTCCGAATGCTGCCTCGGTCGACGTAGGGTCACTCGCGTGAACGTCTACGTGGTCCTGTCCCGCAGCCGCACAGTTCTCTCCCGGACCATCGCCCTGGCGACGCGCGACGAGTTCACGCACTCCTCCCTGGCGCTCGACCCAGGGCTGGACCTCATGTTCAGCTTCGGACGACGCCGGGCGGGCAACCCGTTCGTCGGGTGCTTCCGGCGGGAGAGGTTCGACGAGGGCCTGTACCGCGGCATGGACGCCGTGCCGGGCGTCGTGCTGGAGGTTCCGGTCACGCCCGAGCAGCACGAGGCGATCCGTGTGCGCATCACGGAGTTCCTCCTGGACTCGCACGCCTTCTCCTACAACGTGCGCGGGCTCGTGGGCGCCAAGTTCGGGCGGGGGCACGAGGCGGAGGACCGCTTCTTCTGCTCCGAGTTCGTCTACCACGTGCTCCACGGCGCGGGCGTGTGCGACCTCGGCGTCGAGCGGTGGCAGGTGCGACCGCAGACCCTGCTCGACCTGCCCGGGCGGGTCGTCTTCCGCGGCGATCTCAAGCACTACTCCGCGCTGCACGGCTCCGTGGCGACGATCCCGTCGCTCACGTTCGGGCGGCCGCGCGAACGCGTGCTGGGCTGAGCGCGGCGCACCGGCGACGAGGGCTCAGGCGGGGTTCGGTGCGCCCGCCAGGTGGGCGTTGACGCGACCGAGCAGGGTGAAGAGCAGTTCCCGCTCCTGCGCGTCGAGCGGCGCCATGATCCGCTCGTTGACCTCGTCGAGCACGCGGTCGAGCTCGTCGAGGCGGCGCTCGCCCTCGGCGGTGATGGAGACGACGTTGCGGCGCTTGTCACCAGGGTCGGGGGTGCGCAGCACCCAGCCTCCCTCCACGAGGTCGTTGAGGACGGAGACCAGGTCGCTCCGGTAGACCCGGGTGCGGTCCGACAGGCCGGACTGGCTCGCCGGGCCGAGCTCGGCGAGGGCGGCGAGCACGACGAAGTGGTCCTTGTGGGCTCCCACGGCGCGCAGCGCCTCGGCCGCGACCCGGTGCGTCTGGGTCGCCGTCATCCCGACGAGCCGCGACAGCTGGTGCCGGAGGCGCTCGGGGGTCTGATCGCCCTGGTCGAACCGCAGGTCCTCGCCGTGCTCCATGCGAGCCAGGCTACGCCTCTTGCGTTAGACGCACTCACGATCTAGGGTCGTGAGGCGATCGAACGTTAGTCGCTCTAACGACACAAGGAGGATCCGTGACCACCACCGACACCCTGGTCCGCGAGCTCGCCGACCGCGCCGAGCTGGCCGACCTGGTCGCTCGCCACAGCCTGTGGATCGACGAAAGGCGCTACGACGAGACCGACCGGCTCTTCACCCACGACGTGGTGGTGACCTCGCTCCGGGGCGAGGCCCACGGGACCGACGCGCTCGTCGCGCTCGTGCGCCGAGGCCACGACGACTACGCCGGCACCCTGCACCACAAGTCCGACGTGGTCGTCGAGGTGGACGGGGACACCGCGACCGTCCGCGCCCACGACCTCGCGGTCTTCGTCCTCGACGAGGCGACCGAGGCCGTGGCGGCGGCGGTCCACCGCTACCACGCGCGCCGCACCGAGCAGGGCTGGCGCTTCGACCGCCTCGAGATCACGCCGGTCGCGCTGACCAAGGCGCTGGAGCGCGCCCTGTAGCGCGCCCTCGAGCGCGCGCCGTCCCGCTGGTCGGGTCCCGGCGCGGCGGGGCGCCGTCCGCTCACCCGACCTGCACGCGCAGCGCCCCGACGATGTCCTCGACCCGCTGCTTCGCGTCGCCGAACAGCATCGCGGTGTTCTCCCGGAAGAACAGCGGGTTCTGCACGCCCGCGTAGCCCGCGGCCATGGACCGCTTGAAGACCACGACCCGGCCCGCCTCCCACACGTGCAGCACGGGCATGCCGGCGATGGGGGATCCCGGGTCGTCGAGGGCCGCGGGGTTGACGGTGTCGTTCGCGCCGATGACGAGGACGACGTCCGTCTGCGCGAGGTCGTCGTTGATCTCGTCCATCTCCAGCACGATGTCGTAGGGGACGCGCGCCTCCGCGAGCAGGACGTTCATGTGCCCCGGCAGGCGGCCCGCGACGGGGTGCACGCCGAAGCGGACGTCGGCACCGCCGTCGCGCAGGAGCTCGACGAGCTCCGCGACGGGGTACTGCGCCTTGGCGACCGCCATGCCGTAGCCGGGCGTGATGACGACGCTCCGGGCGTCGCGCAGGAGGGCGGCGACCTCCTCGGCGGTCACCTCGTGGTGCTCGCCCTGCGTGCCGTCGCCCCCGCCGCCCGCGGGCGCCGAGCCCTCCTCGGCGCCGAACCCGCCGAGGATCACGGAGACGAACGACCGGTTCATGGCCCGGCACATGATGTACGACAGGATCGCGCCGGAGGACCCGACGAGCGCGCCCGTGACGATGAGCAGGTCGTTGCCGAGCATGAACCCCGCCGCCGCGGCGGCCCAGCCGGAGTACGAGTTGAGCATCGACACGACGACCGGCATGTCGCCGCCGCCGATCGACGCGACGAGGTGCCAGCCCAGCGCGAGCGAGACGACGGTGAGCAGGAGCAGCGGCCACACCGACGGCGCGCCGACGAACCACACCACGAGCCCGAGGCTCGCGACGAGCGCCGCGAGGTTGAGCAGGTTGCGCCGGGGGAGCTGGAGCGGAGCCGAGCGTGCGCGGCCGGACAGCTTGAGGAACGCGACGACCGAGCCCGTGAACGTCACCGCGCCCACGAGGACGCCGAGCGAGACCTCGACGAGGTGCGCGACGTCGTCGGCCCCCGCCCCGTGCGCGGCGAGGAACGAGTTGAAGCCCACGAGCACGGCCGCGGCCCCGACGAAGCTGTGCAGGATCGCGATGAGCTCCGGCATCTGCGTCATCTCGACGCGGCGCGCGCGCCACACCCCGACGGTCGCGCCGACGAGGAGGACCAGGGCGATGAGGAGCGCCGTCGTGAGCGCCGGGCGCGCGCTCGTGCCGAGCGCGAGCACGACGGTCGCGGCGAGCGCGAGGACCATGCCCACCATGCCGAGCAGGTTGCCGCGACGGGCGGTCTCCTGCTTCGACAGCCCGGCGAGGCTCAGCACGAAGAGCACGGCCGCGAGGACGTAGACCGCCTGGGCGACGGACGTGGCGGTCATCGGGCCACCCCCTGCGCGCGGGCCGGGGCGTCCTTGCGGAACATGCGGATCATGCGGTGGGCGACGAGGAACCCGCCGAAGATGTTGATGCTGGCGACCGTGGCGGCGAGCACCGCGAGGGTCGTCACCACCCAGTCGTCGGAGCCGATCTGCAGCAGCGCGCCGACGAGGATGATCCCGGAGATCGCGTTCGTCTGCGCCATGAGCGGCGTGTGGAGCGAGTGCGAGACGTTCGAGATCACGTAGTACCCGACGATCACCGCGAGCGTGAACACCGTGACGTGCCCGACGAGCGACGGCGGCGCGAACGACAGCGCGAGCGTCACGAGCACCGCGGCGAGCGCGGCGCCCACCGTGCGCCGACGGCGGCTCAGGGACGCCGCCACGGCGGCCGCCCGCTCCCGCTCGGCGGCCTCGAGCGCGGGGTCCGTGCCCGACGACGCGGGACCGCCGGGTGCTGGTCCCGGCGGCGGGGCGGCGCTCACCGCGACGGGCGGTGGTGGCCACAGCACCTCGCCGTCGCGCGCGACCGTCATGCCGCGCTGGACGGGGTCGTCGAGGTCGAGCACGAGACCGCCGTCGCGGGCGGGCGTGAGCAGCTCCAGCAGGTGCACGACGTTCGTGCCGAGGAGCTGCGACGTGTGCTGCGGCAGCCGCCCGGCGAGGTCGGTCCAGCCGACCACGACGACGCCGTTCTCCGTGACGACCCGCTCGCCCGGCACGGTGAGCTCGCAGTTGCCGCCGCCCGAGGCCGCGAGGTCGACGACGACGCTCCCGGGGCTCATCCCGGCGACCGCGGCGGCCGTGAGCGTGCGGGGGGCGCGCCCGCGCACGAGCGCGGTCGTGATCACGACGTCCGCGTCCGCCGCCTCGCGCGCGTACGTCGCCAGCGCGGCGGCCTCCTGCTCGGGCGTGAGCGGCTTCGCGTAGCCGTCGGCGGACATGCCCTGCTGCGCGGCGGGCTCGCGCACGGCCGTGCCGCCCATGGACTCGATCTGCTCGGCCGCCTCCGACCGCACGTCGAACGCACGCACCTGCGCGCCCAGGCTCGCGGCGGCGCCGACCGCGGCGAGGCCCGCGACCCCGCCGCCGATGACGAAGACCCGCGCGGGCGGCGTCTTGCCCGCCGCAGTGACCTGCCCGGCGAACATGCCGCCGTACTCACCGGCGGCCTCGACGACGGCGCGGTAGCCCGCGACGTTGGACAACGTGCTCAGCACGTCGAGCGCCTGCGCACGGGAGATGCGGGGGACGGCGTCGAGCGCGAGCGCGGTGACGCCGCGGGCGGCGAGGCGCTGCAGGAGGTCGGGGTCGTTGGCGGGGCCGAGCATCGCGACGAGCGTCGCCCCCGGGCGCAGGAGGGCCACCTGGGCGTCCGTGGGCGCGTTCACGGCGGTGACGACGTCGGCGCCCCACACGGTCGTGGCATCGGCGACGACGGCGCCCGCGGCCTCGTAGGCCGTGTCCGCGAACGTCGCGCGTGCGCCCGCGTCGTGCTCGACGGCGACCTCGTACCCGAGCGTGCGCAGCCGCTCGACCGTGCGCGGGGTCGCGGCGACGAGCCGCTCCCCGTCCCTCACCTCGCGGGGGACACCGATCCTCACGTGCGGGCTCCTCACCTCGTCGAGCATCGTGGGCGCCCGCGACCGGAGACGACGGCGGGTGCGCGGCGAGCCTATCGGGGGCCGCCCCGGCCGTCCCGGGCCGAACGTCCTCCGGGAGGTGACGTCCGCCCGCGCGGCGGGATGGGGCCGGACGGGCGCGCCCCGCGCTAGAGGTCGCCCTTCCTCTGCAGCTGGCGCATCGCGGCCCAGCCGAACGGGATGCGCGCCCAGTACGTCGCGACACGGAAGAGCACCGTCGCGGACGTCGCGAGCGCGGCGGGGACGCCGGCGGTCGTGAGCCCGAAGATCAGGGCTGCCTCGATGGTGCCCAGGCCACCGGGAGTGGGGACGAGAGCACCTGCCGTGTTGCCGACGAGGTAGATCACGGCGACGTCGACGAGCGACAGCTCCTGCCCGAACGCGGCGAGCGCGGCCTCGAACGCGAGCACGTAGCCGAGCGTCATGATGACGTTGCCCGCGAAGCCGAGCGCCAGGCGGCCGGGCTGGCCCAGCATCTCCGACAGCCGGGGCCACACCTGCTGGATCGTGGGGCGGATCTTGGCGAGCGCCCAGCTCCGGACGGCCGGCACGAGCAGGGTCGCGAGGACCGCGAGCGCGACGCCGCCGATCGCGAGGAGGACCGTCGTCGACGGGAGCCGGACGAGCCCGCCCTCGCCCGTCGCGACCGAGAGCACGACGAGGATGAGGATCGTCACGACGAACTGCGACACCTGGACGAGCGCGACGGTCGCGACGGCGATCGGTGTCGAGATGCCCCGCCGGGTGAGGAGCCGGAGGTTGAGCGCCGCCGGGCCGATCCCGGCGGGCGCGGCGAGCGCGACGAACGAGCCCGCCGCCTGGGTGAGGGTGACGCGCCAGAGAGGGAGGCGCTTCGAGGCGAAGGCGACGAGCGTGAGGGCGGCGCCGAACCACGTGAGGACACCGAGAAGGAAGGAGACGACGGCCCACCACGGGTTCGCCTCGGAGACCGCCTCGGTGATCTGGTCGAAGTTGATCGTCGTGACGACGACCGTGACCGCGACGATCGTCAGCGTCAGGGTGAGGATCGTGCGCGCCCCGAACCGCGTGATGCGCTGCGGCTCGATGCTGGCCTCGGGCAGCCGCTCGACGAGCGCGGCGCGCAGCTCCTTGAGCAGCTCCTTGTTCTGCCGGATCTCCTCGCGCGTGCTCGGCGGCAGCGCGACGGACTGGAGGAGCGGGCCGATCGCCGCGATGTCGTCGTCGGGCAGGACGCTCACCGCCGACTCGACCGCTCGGCGCGCGCCGACGCGCAGCGCGAGGAGCGCGACCATCTGGGCGAGGTCCATGCGGCGCGCGAGCTCGGACGACGCGATGTCGCCCTGCTCCCACCCGGTGATCCAGACCTGCGGGGCACCCGTCGCGGGCTCGCGCGAGACGAGCATGACGTCGGAGGTCAGGGCGCGGTGGGCGATGCCGGCGGAGTGGGCGAGACGAAGCTGGCGCCAGGCCTCGTTGAGCACCGAGTCGGTGAGGTCCTCGACGGGGAGGTCGCGCAGCGAGACGGCGCCGGTCGCGTGCTCCTGGACGAGCACCATCGAGTCGTCCGACTCCGCGACGCCGAGGAGCCGCGGCGTGCGCACCCCGGCAGCGCGCGCAGCGTAGGACAGGAGCGCGGTGCGCTCCGCCGCCGCGCGCAGGGAGATGGCCGCACGTCCCTCGCTGCCGCGCAGCCGCAGCGACCGCCAGAGGCGCGTGAGGAAGCCGACGACCTGCCGGTCGCCGTCGAGCACGACGACGTCGCGGCGCTCCCCGTCCTCGGTGAGCATCGCGTAGACCCGGTTGTCGCCCGCTCGCGTGAGCGCGATGGCGGCGGGGTCCGACGGCGCGTCCTGGCTCCCGGTGGCCGCGCTCCCGTTCGACGAGGCCTCCCGCGCGGCGTCGGCCGAGGGTGCGGTGCCGCCCAGGTGCTGGTGCGCGAGGGCGGCGTCCGCCGTGAGGACCGTGCCCTCGTCGCCGTGCTCCGCGCCGGGCGCGCGCAGGACGCCGACGTGCACCTCGGCGGTGACGCGGCCCTCGGCGTCGACCTCGGTGATCGGGTCGTCGGCCGCCTCGGCGAGCTCCTCGTCGTCCGTGACGTCGCGGACGCGCACGAGGGCCGTGGGGGAGAAGCCGGCGCGCCGGACCCCGGCGACGAGGTCGGGGCCGTAGGCGCGCTCGCTGCGCACCCCTGAGACGTAGCGCACCGCGAGGCCGGCGATGCGCCCCAGCAGGAGCGTGATGATGATGCCCGGCAGCGAGACCTGGCCGGTGACGAGCACGACGCCGATCGCCACGAACAGCAGGTTCCACGACCACTTGACGGTGCGCCGCCGCGTGCGCGTGCCCGCGGCGGTGAGCAGGCCGCCGATCGCGGCGACGTAGCCGGGGACGGTGAGCCGCCACTGGCCGTGGTCGAACACCGACAGTCCCCGGACGAGCTCGTCCGAGCCCCACGCCCGGATCGCGAGCACCGTGAGCACGCCGAGCAGCAGCCCGAGGGCGGCGGCGACGATGGACTCCACGACCTGTCGGCCGAGGCGTCGGACCCCGAGCTCGATGAGCACGGCCATGGGGACGAACAGCGTGACGAGCCCCTCGAGCACCGCCACCGGGATGAACAGCACGCGGGCGAGGAGCTGGTTGAAGCTCTGGACGTCCTCCGCGACGCCGGCCGTGGTCCCGTGCGCGAAGACGGTCATGAGCAGCACGACCGCGATCCCGACCGCGCACAGCACGAGGTTGAAGAGGTCGCTGGGATGACGCACGCGCTGCTCGGCCGTGTCGACGACCCGGACCGTGCCCTCGTCGTCGCGCCCGGGACGCGCGAGCAACGCCTCCAGCGCGCCGGTCTGCGGCCGCGGATCCGGCCGGTCCAGGCCCGCGAGCGAGCCGACCTCGACGACCGCGCGCGCGTGCGGCGCGGGGCGCTCGGCGGGCTCGCTGGCGGGGGAGGACATGTCGCGAGTCTAGGTCCGGGGGCCGCGGCAGGCGCGGGATTTGGCCGATTCCTCCGGGTGATTCGCCCGCTTCGTCCAGGCCCCGAGATGAGGACGAGCGCGACAGGCGCGTCCCGCATGTGCCGGTTCGACCGGAAATCTCCCCGGCACGCGCCGCGTCGGGACGGCCGTGTCGACGGGCGAGTGTGACGTCGACCTCCCTAGCATGGTCGGGGGGCGAGAGACCGGGAGGTCGCCATGGCAGGGAGCGCGACGACGGAGCACGAGCCGGGCGCGGACGAGGGGCGGCCCGGCGAGCAGGGTGACGACTCGACGCTCGAGCGCAACCCCTTCCGCAGGGTGTGGTGGCTGCCCGTGGTGCGCGGCACGCTCCTCGTCGTCCTCGGCCTGCTGCTCATGATCGAGCCGCTCGAGAGGCTCGAGACGCTGCGCCTCGTGCTCGGTGCGTTCCTCGTGGCCGACGGCGTGCTGGTCGCCGTGCAGGGGTACGTGCACCGCCGCCAGGTGGGGTCCGCGTGGTGGCTCGCCCAGGCGGGCGTCAACGTCGTGTTCGGCGTGGTCGTGGCGGTGTGGCCCGACCTGACCCCGACCGCGCTGTACTACGTGCTCTCCGTGTGGGTGCTCGTCCTGGGGATCACGACGATCGTCGGAGCGGCCGCGCTGTCGCGCAACCGCGACCTCGGGTGGGCGTGGATGCTCGCCTTCGGGATCGTCTCGGTGCTGTTCGGGGTCCTCCTCGTGACGCGCCCGCTCGACGCGTTCGACGTGCTGCGGCTCGTCACGGTCGTGTTCGCGCTCTACGCGTTCGTCTCGGGTGCGATCCACGTGGTGTCCGGGTTCGCGGTGCGGGCGGTGGCGCGCGAGCTCTCCGGGCTGCGTGCGCAGGCCGTGGCGGCGGGTGTCGTCGTGACCGGCGGGTCGGTGCTGGGGGCGGCGGCCGCAGGCCCCACCGTCGAGCCGGCCGCCGCGACACCCGCTCTCGCGCCCGAGGCGCCGGAGTCGGCACCGTCCGCTGCGGCCGCGGAGCCGCCGGCCCCGGCACTGGCGCGGGGCGACGAGTCCGCCGCGGACGCGGTCGTCGAGGCGCCCGACCCGGAGGCTCGTCCCGAGGCCTGAGATGCTGCGAGGGGGCGGAACTTTACACCCGCCGCCTGCCCCGTGCCGGTGTGTCTCAGGTCACGACCGCCCCTCTGCGCCCAGGGTTACGACCGGGTAACAACAGGGGCGGGATGACGGGGTTTGGGCTGTTCCTGACTCATGCTCGACACAACGGCGTGCTAGAAATCACGCACTCCGACGACAGGCCGGGGTCCTGGTGCGTGCAGCGTCGCGCCACCGGTGTCTCGTACCCCGAGAACTCCGAGAAAGAGGTAGGACCATGACAGCGGTGTCCAGGAAGCGGCTGCTCGCGGCAGCCGCCGGCATCACGGCGGTGACGCTCGCCCTGACGGCGTGCAGCGGCGGCGGGTCCGGCGACGAGGGTGACGGCGACGGCGGCGGCGCGGCCTCCGGCGAGCCGCTCTTCATCGGCACGACCGACAAGGTCACGGTGCTCGACCCGGCCGGCTCGTACGACAACGGGTCGTTCGCGGTGATGAACCAGGTCTTCCCGTTCCTGCTCAACACCCCCTACGGCAGCCCCGACGTCGAGCCGGACATCGCGGAGTCGGCGGAGTTCACCGCGCCGACCGAGTACACGGTCAAGCTCAAGCCGGGCCTCAAGTGGGCCAACGGCAACGACCTCACCTCCTCGGACGTCAAGTTCTCGTTCGACCGCCAGGTCGCGATCAACGACCCGAACGGCCCCGCGTCGCTGCTCTACAACCTGGACAGCGTCGAGGCACCGGACGACACGACCGTCGTCTTCCACCTCAAGAGCGAGAACGACCAGGTCTTCCCGCAGATCCTGTCGAGCCCCGCCGGCCCGATCGTCGACGAGGACGTCTTCGCGGCCGACGCGCTGACGAGCGACCAGGAGATCGTCGACGGCAAGGCGTTCGCCGGCCAGTACACGATCAAGAGCTACGACTTCAACAACCTCGTCACGTACGAGGCGTACGACGGCTACCAGGGTCTGCTCGGCCCGGCGCAGACCGACGAGATCGCGGTCACCTACTTCGCGGACGCCTCGAACCTCAAGCTCGCGATCCAGCAGGGCGAGGTCGACGTCGCGTGGCGCAGCCTGTCCGCGACCGACATCGAGGACCTGCGCGGCAACGAGGACGTCAAGGTCGTCGACGGCCCCGGCGGCGAGATCCGCTACATCACCTTCAACTTCGACACGCAGCCGTTCGGCGCCAAGACGCCCGAGGCCGACCCGGCCAAGGCGCTCGCCGTCCGCCAGGCCGCGGCGTCGCTCATCGACCGCGACGAGCTCTCGGAGCAGGTCTACAAGGGCACGTACACCCCCCTGTACTCCTACGTCCCCGCGGGCCTCACGGGCGCCGTCGAGCCGCTCAAGGAGATGTACGGCGACGGCGCGGGCGCGCCGGACGCGGCCGCGGCCGAGAAGCTGCTCACCGACGCGGGCGTCCCGACGCCCGTGACGCTCAACCTGCAGTACTCGAACGACCACTACGGCCCCTCGTCGGCCGACGAGTACGCGCTCATCAAGGACCAGCTGGAGAAGGACGGCCTGTTCACCGTCAACCTCCAGACGACCGAGTGGGTCACGTACGCCGAGGAGCGCACCGCCGACGTCTACCCGGCCTACCAGCTCGGCTGGTTCCCGGACTACTCCGACGCGGACAACTACCTCACGCCGTTCTTCCTCACGGAGAACTTCCTGGTCAACCACTACGCCGACCAGGAGGTCAACGACCTGATCCTCCAGCAGGCCGTGACGACCGACCACGACGAGCGCACCGCGCTCATCGAGGAGATCCAGACGAAGGTCGCGGGCGACCTCTCGACCCTCCCGTACCTCCAGGGTGCGCAGGTCGCGGTCGTCGGCGCCGACGTCGAGGGCACCGAGGACACGCTCGACCCGTCGTTCAAGTTCCGGTACGCGGCCCTCTCCAAGGGCTGACCTCCCCCGCCCGGCCACCGCGCGACCCGACGGTCGTGCGGGGGCCGGGCGCCCGTACGTCCGGTACGGCACCACCGCGCACCGGGCACCCGACGAAGAGACGACATGACGACCACCACCTCGGACCCCCAGGTCGGCGAGGGCCGCGCGGCGACACCCCGTGCCGGCGCCCGACGCCGCGGCGGCGGGGGCGGCCTCGGGAGCTACATCCTGGTCCGCGCCCTGCTCATCATCCCGACCGTCTTCATCCTCGTGACCACCGTCTTCGTGGTCATGCGCGCGACGGGCGACCCCATCACCGCGGCCCTCGGCGGACGCCTCACGCCCGACCAGCTCGCCGAGCGGATCCACCAGGCCGGCTACGACCGGCCGATCATCGTCCAGTACCTCGAGTACATCGGCGGGATCCTGCGCGGCGACTTCGGCACGACCCTCAGCGACAACCGCCCCGTCACCGAGGTCCTCGCGACCTACGGCGCCGCGACCCTCGAGCTCGCGTGCTACGCGCTCCTCGTCGCGTTCGTCGTCGGGATCCCGCTCGGCATGCTCGCCGGGTACTTCCGGGACCGCACGCCCGACGCCGTGCTCCGGATCCTCGCGATCCTCGCCTACGCGACGCCCGTCTTCTTCGCCGGGCTCATCCTCAAGCTGATCTTCTCCGTCGGGCTCGGGTGGCTGCCGGTCTCGGGCCGCGCGTCGACCCGGGCCGAGATCCAGATCCAGATGCTCGACGACCCGTCGGGCTTCTACCTGGTCGACGCGTTCCGCACCGGCGACCCCGACGTGATCGTCGACGTCCTCCAGCACGCCGTCCTCCCCGCCGTCGCGCTCGGCCTCCTCACCGCGGGCGTGTTCCTGCGCCTCGTGCGCACCAACGTCATCGGTACCCTCTCGACCGACTACGTGGTCGCGGCGCGGTCGCGCGGCGTGCGCGAGTCGCGGCTCGTGCGCACCCACGCGTGGCGCCCCGCGCTCATCCCGATCATCACGGTCATCGGGCTGCAGATCGCGATGCTCCTCGCCGGGGCCGTGCTCACCGAGACGACCTTCGAGTGGAAGGGCCTCGGCTTCCAGCTCGCCGAGTACCTGCAGGCGCGCGACTTCGTCGCCGTCCAGGGCATCGTCGTGCTCATGGCCGTCATCGTCGCGGTGACGAACTTCGTCGTCGACATCATCGCGGCGCTCATCGACCCGAGGGTGAGGTACTGAGATGGTCGCCGAGACCACCGTGGCGACCGGGACGAGCGTCCTGCCGCCCGCGGCGCTCCCGTCGCGAGGCAGCCGCTGGAAGCGCCTGCCCGTCGTGCACCAGCTCCGCCAGAGCGTGGGGCTGCAGCGCGGCATGCTCGTCGCCGGCCTCGTCATCACCGGGATCTTCGTCCTCACGGCCGCGCTCGCGCCGTGGCTCGCGCCCTACGGGTACAGCCAGCTGCGCGACGCGGACGGCGCGTTCGGGGCCCAGCAGCCGCCGTCGGCCGAGCACCTGCTCGGGACGACCGTCGGCGGGTACGACGTGCTCTCGCGTGTCATCTGGGGTGCGCAGACCGCCCTGCTCGTGATCGTCGTCGCGATCCTCGCGTCGATCGTGCTGGGCGTGCTGCTCGGCCTCCTGTCCGGGTACTTCGGCGGGTGGCTCGACCGCCTGCTCGTCGTGCTCGCCGACGCGATCTACGCGTTCCCCTCCCTGCTCCTGGCGATCCTCATGGCGATCGTCATCTCGGGCGGCCAGTCGAGCATGTGGGGCGGCATCCTCGCCGCGGCGTTCTCGATCACGGTCGTGTTCGTGCCGCAGTACTTCCGCGTCACACGGGCCGAGGTCGTGCGGATCAAGGGCGAGGCGTTCGTCGACTCCGCGCGCGTGCTCGGCACGTCGCACGGTCGCATCATGTTCCGCCACGTGCTGCGCAACGCGACGCGCACGCTGCCGCTCATCGTCACGCTCAACGCGTCCGAGGCGATCCTCACGCTCGCGGGCCTGGGCTTCCTCGGGTTCGGCATCGAGCCCACGAAGGCCGCGGAGTGGGGCTACGACCTCAACAAGGCGGTGTCGGACGTGACGAGCGGCATCTGGTGGACCGCCCTGTTCCCCGGCCTCGCGATCGTCCTCGTGGTGCTCGGCATCACGCTCGTCGGCGAGAGCCTCAACGACCTCGCCGACCCGCGCCTGCGCTCGCGCCGCGCTGCGGCCGAGGTGTCGGGCGAGGTGGCCGAGACGTCCGTCGTGCCGGGCGGCACGCTGACGGCCGGCCCCGGCGGTCTCGACGCGATCGAGGGAGCAGGATCGCGCTCCGACGTGCTCGCCGCAGCACCGGCCCGCCCTGACCCCGACGCGATCGCGCCGGACGACGCGACGGCCGCCGGGCCCGCCGCACCCGCGCGGGGCACGCCCGACGACGCATCCACGGACGAGACGGAGGACCGGCGATGAGCGCCGTGACGGACGAGACGGCGCCCCGCGCGGGTCGCGATGCGGGCCGGCCGGTCGTGACGATCCGCGACCTGGCGGTGTCGTTCGCGACGGACGCCGGGTCGGTGCGGGCGGTCGACGGCGTCGACCTCGAGGTCGCGCCGGGGGAGGTGCTCGCCGTCGTCGGGGAGTCCGGCTCCGGCAAGACCGTGACGGCCAAGACGATCCTCGGGCTGCTGCCGTCGACCGCGACGGCGCGCGGCGCCGTCGTGCTGACGAACAAGGACGGCACCGCCGAGCACGACGTCGTCGCGCTCCGCGGCGACCGGCTCCGCCAGGTGCGCGGCACCGACGTGGCGATGGTGTTCCAGGAGCCGTCCGCGGCGCTCAACCCCGTGTTCACCGTGGGCTGGCAGATCGCCGAGGGCCTCCGCGCGCACGGCAAGGTGGGCAAGCGCGAGGCGCGCCGCCGTGCGATCGACGTGCTGCGCAGGGTCGGCATCCCCGACCCCGAGAAGCGCGTCGACCACTACCCGCACCAGTTCTCGGGCGGGCAGAAGCAGCGCATCATCATCGCGATGGCGCTCGTCCTCGACCCCGGCCTCATCGTCGCGGACGAGCCGACGACCGCCCTCGACGTCACGGTCCAGGCCGAGATCCTCGACCTGCTGCGCCGTTGCCGCGACGAGTTCGGCACCGCGATCGTGCTCATCACGCACAACATGGGCGTCGTCGCGGACCTCGCGGACCGTGTCGCGGTCATGTACCAGGGGAAGGTCGTCGAGCAGGCGCCCGCGCACGAGCTCTTCGCGGCGCCGCAGGCCGACTACACGCGCAAGCTGCTCGAGTCCGTCCCGCGCGTGGGCGAGGGCATCGCGCGAGCCGAGGTCCGCGCGTCGGCCCGTGACGCGGGCTGGGACGCCGCCCAGCCCGTGGTCGCGGCCGAGAGGCTGACCATCACCTACCCGGGGCGGCTGCGGAAGCCCGGGTTCACCGCGGTGAGCGACGTCTCCCTCGCCATCCGCCCCGGCGAGGTGCTCGGCCTCGTCGGCGAGTCGGGCTCGGGCAAGACGACGTTCGCGCGCGCCGTCGCCGGCCTCACCAGGGTGACGGGCGGGTCGCTGCGCGTGCTCGGGGTCGAGATGAACGGCGTGAAGGAGCGCGAGCTGCGCCCGGTGCGCCCGCGCATCGGCTTCGTGTTCCAGGACCCGGCGACCAGCTTCAACCCGCTGCTCACGATCGCGGACTGCGTCGCGGAGCCGCTCGTGGTGCACGGGCGGGCGTCGTCGCCCGAGGAGGCGAGGGGCCGCGTCGACGAGCTGCTCGAGGCGGTCCAGCTGCCGCGCTCCTACGGCGACCGGTTCCCGCACGAGCTCTCGGGCGGGCAGCGGCAGCGGGCCTCGCTGGCGCGGGCGCTGGCGCTCGACCCGGAGCTGCTCGTCGCCGACGAGCCGACGTCCGCGCTCGACGTGTCCGTCCAGGCACGCGTGCTCGAGCTGTTCGCCGAGCTCCAGCGCGAGCTGGGGTTCGCGAGCCTGTTCGTGTCGCACGACCTCGCCGTCGTCGACCTGCTCTCCGACCGCATCGCGGTGCTCTACCGCGGGCAGCTCGTCGAGGAGGGCACGGGCGCGGAGGTGCTCGGGAACCCGCGCGAGGAGTACACCAAGCGCCTGCTCGCGTCGCTCCCCGTACCGGACCCGATCGCCCAGGCCGAGCGGCGTGAGGAGCTGCGGGCCCTGCGCGGCGCCTGACCCGCACCCGACCTCGGCGCCCAGACCCCGACGCGCCGAGGGAACCCTGGTGGGCCGAGGGAGAACCCTGGTGGGCCGAGGTAGGACCCTGGCCGCGCGAGGTAGGACCCTGGCCGGCCAGGGTCCTGCCTCGCGACCAGGGCTCGGGGACCGACGAGCGGCGACGGCGAAGGACGGGCGACGGTCAGGCGAGACCGAGCGACTGCTTCCACTCCAGGGGGAGGAGCGCGTACCCGACGAAGGCGACGATGTCGAGCAGGGTGTGCGCGATCACGAGCGGCATGACGCGGTGCCTGCCCCAGCGGCTCGTGTAGAACCACGAGAAGACGACTCCCATGACGACGTTGCCGAGGAACGGGCCGAAGCCCTGGTACAGGTGGTACGACCCGCGCAGCAGAGAGCTCCACACGACGAACTTCACGCGGCCCCAGCCGAGGTCGCGCGTGCGCTCGAACAGGTAGCCGACCGCGATGACCTCCTCGAGGAGCCCGTTCTGCAGGGCGGCGAGGATCAGCACGGGAACGGTCCACCACGCGGCGTTGAGCGCCGATGCCTGCACCTCGACCGTGATGCCGAGGACCCGGCCGAGAGCGTAGAACCCCAGGCCCGGGACGCCGATGGCCGCTGCCAGCGCGAACCCCCAGCCGACGTCCTTGAGCGGCCGCGACCCGTCGAGCCCGATCGCCCGGACCGCGGACCGTCCGCGCGCGCTGAGCAGGTAGAGCGCGAGCGCGACGGGCAGCACCGCGAAGAAGATCCCCACGAGCTGGTACGTGAGGTCGAGGTAGGGGCGCGCGGACTGGCTGACGTTGAGGCTCGCCGACTGGTCGCGCAGCGGCGTCCCGGCCGTGAGGCGCGCGACGATGTTGATGATCGCGTAGACCGCCGACTTGCCCAGGCTCAGGCCGAGGACGATCCAGATCTCGGCGCCGATCCGGCGTCGGGCGGCGCGGTCAGGGCGCGCGGGCGCGACGCCGGCGGGCGCGGCCGTCGTGGGGCCGGGCGCGGTCGGGGAGCCGGAGGCGGTCAGGTCGGGCACCCTGCGGTTATAGCACCCGTCCCCGGAAGCCACCTCGACGCCACCTGGACGTGGGCTGTCCGCCGAGCACGGGACCGTCGACCGCCGAACACGGGACCGGCGACCGTTCGCGGGATGATCCGGTCGCCAAGCCCGTGTTCGGCGGGGTGTGGTCAGGAGCTGCGGGGCGGGCGGCCCGGGCGGCGGGGCGGGCGGACGTCGCGGGGGAGGCGGCCCGCGTCGTCGAGCGCCCGGCGCAGCAGCATCTCGATCTGGGCGTTGACGCTGCGCAGGTCGTCGCCGGCCCAGCGGGCGAGGGCGTCGTGCACGGCGGGGTCGAGGCGCAGCAGCACGGACTTGCGCTGGGGTCGGCCCGCCCGGCCCGACGCGGTGGCCGGACCTCTGGGGAGGCCGGCGTCGGACCCTGCCTCCCCGGGCACGCCGCTGCCCGACGGCGGCTGCCGGCCGTCGCCGGGCGCGGCGCGCTTGTCGGGCGGCGTGGGCCCGGCGGGCGTCACTGGTACAGGGACCCCGTGTTGACGACGGGCGTCACGCGGCTGTCCCCGCACAGCACGACGAGCAGGTTCGACACCATGGTGGCGCGGCGCTCGTCGTCGAGCGTGACGATGTCCTCGGACTCGAGGCGGGACAGCGCGTCCTCGACCATGGACACCGCGCCCTCGACGATGCGCGAGCGCGCCGCGATGATCGCGCCCGCCTGCTGGCGCTGCAGCATGGCCTGGGCGATCTCGGGGGCGTAGGCGAGGTTGGAGATGCGGGCCTCGATGACCTCGACCCCCGCCACGACGACGCGTGCCGCGACCTCCGCGGCGATCTCGGCCGAGACGACCTCGGTCGCCCCGCGCAGCGACTCCTCGCCCGCCTCCGCGTCGTCGTACGGGTGCGACATCGCGACGTGGCGCAGCGCGGACTCCGCCTGGACGACGACGAAGTCGGTGTAGTCCTCGACCGCGAAGCTCGCCTTGGCCGTGTCCGCGACCTGCCACACGACGATCGCCGCGATGTTGATCGGGTTGCCGTCCGCGTCGTTGACCTTGAGCTCGCTCGTCTCGAAGTTGCGCACGCGCACCGACACGCGGCGGCGCGTCGAGAGCGGCACGGTCGCCACGAGGCCCGTGCGGCGCACGGTGCCGAGGTAGCGGCCGAAGAACTGGACGACGACCGTCTCGCCGGGGTTGATCACGGCGACGCCGGTGGGGACGAGCACGCCGACGACGAACAGCACGACCCCGAGGGTGATGAGCAGGCCGGGGCTGCCGGCCTCCGCCGCGGCGGCCACGATCAGCCCGGTGCCGCCGAGGAGCAGCACGACGCTCAGGGCGATGACGCCGGCTGCGCCGCCCGCGCCGAGCGACCAGGCGGGCTGCTCGGTGACGTCGACGCGTGTGCCGTCGTGACCGACGGGTCGACCGGTCGGCTCGCCCCCGACGGACTCCTGCGGGGGTGCTGCGGTCTCGGACACGGGGCCGTCCTCTCCTGCGGCCCGGGAGCCGCGAGCGTCGATGTATAGCAAAGTGATATCACATTATCGCGCAGCGCGCCGAGCGGCGCTCGTGTCGGCCCCGGTGAGGAGTGGCTCGACGTCCCACCTCGGGACCGAGTCCTCGCCGAGGGTCACCCCCACCCAGGTCGACCGGCGAAAAGGGTTGTGGTCGGCACCCCAGCCGTGCGACTCTACAAACAGGTTTGCGACACAAACTACTCTGCGAGGATCTCCCCATGGCGAACGAGCACGACGACCGCGACGACGAGCGGGCGCCGCACCCCGAGGCCGAGCCCGCTCTCGACCCGGCCGAGTCGCTGCGCCTCATCCGCGACCAGCAGGAGCGTGCCCGGTCGGCGACCGAGCCGGACACACGCCTGCTCTGCCTCGCGTGGGGGGTCGCCTGGCTCGTCGGCTACCTGGTCCTGTGGACCAGCGCGCTGCGCACCGCGTCGGACCCTGACGCCGTGCGCTTCACGGCCGGGGCGGGATGGGTCGTGGGAGCCCAGCCCGAGCCCTGGGCGTTCTGGGTGTTCTCCGGGCTCATCGCGTCGGCGGTCGTGCTGACCATCGTGCACAGCGTGTCGCGCACCGCCGGCACGCGCGGAGTGAGCGCCCGCACCGGCGCGATGTACGGCTGGGCGTGGATGCTCGGCTTCGTCACCTACGGGTTCATCCTCGGCGGCCTCGCCCGCGCGGGCGCCTCCGCCGAGGTCATGGCGCTGGCGAGCAACGCGCTCGCATGCCTCGTGGTCGGTCTGCTCTACCTCGGCGGGGCCGCGGCGTTCGGCGACCGCGGCCTGTTCCTCCTCGGCCTGTGGATCCTGCTCGTGGCGGCCGTCGCGACGTACGCGGGCCTGCCGCTCACCTATCTCGTCATGGCGCTGCTCGGCGGGGGCGGGTTCCTCGTGATGGCAGGCGTCGAGCACCTCCTGGGTGCACGACGGCGCAGGCACGCCCTCGTGGACGTACCCGGCGCCGCCGGTCCCCGAGCGGTGGGGAGCGAGGTGACCGATGACTGACGCGGACCTCGACGCGATCATCCACGCCCCTGCTCGGCTGCGCGTCGTCGCGACGCTCGCAGCGCTCGGCGAGGGGGACGAGCTGTCCTTCCCGAAGCTCCGCAAGCTCCTCGACATGACCGCGGGGAACCTGTCCACGCACCTGCGCAAGCTCGAGGACGCGGGCTACGTCCGTGTCGTCAAGACCCACGAGGGCCGCACCCCGGCCACCTACCTCGCGCTGACGCCCCGCGGCCGCGCCGCGTTCGAGGACTACACCGCCGCGCTGACCACCCTCCTGAGAGGAGCCGGAGCATGACGACGCAGCACACCGGGCCGGACGTCCGGCCCGCCACCAGCCCCGACACGGCCCCCGACACGGCCCCCGACACGACCCCGGCCGCCGGAACCCGCGGGACGCCGTCGGGCCGCACCGCCGGCGCACCCGTGGGCTCTGGCGCCCGCGACGGACGTCCCGTCCTCGTCGCCGACCACGTGACGCGCCGCTTCGGCGACGTCGTCGCGCTGGACGACGTGAGCCTGTCCGTCGGCGCGGGCGAGCTCGTGGGGCTGCTCGGCCCCAACGGCGCGGGCAAGTCGACGCTGCTGTCCCTGATCAGCGGCCAGCGCCGACCCGACTCCGGGGTCGTCCGACTCTTCGGCGGCGACCCGCGCGACGCCCGCAGCCGCGTCGGCCTCGGCCTCACCCCGCAGGAGACCGGCCTGCCCGCGACCCTCAAGGTGCGCGAGGTCGTCGACTTCGTCGGCGGGCACTACCCGGACCCGGTCCCGACCGGCGAGCTGCTGGCGCAGTTCGGGCTCACCGACCTCGCGGGACGTCAGACGGGAGCGATGTCCGGCGGGCAGAAGCGCCGCCTGGCGGTCGCGCTGTCGCTCGTGGGCCGCCCGCGCGTCGTCCTGCTCGACGAGCCGACCACCGGACTCGACGTCGGCGCGCGCCAGGCGCTGTGGGACGCGATCCGCGCGTACCACGCCGGCGGCGGGACGGTCCTGCTGACCAGCCACTACCTCGAGGAGGTGCAGGCTCTCGCGCAGCGCGTCGTCGTCATCGACCAGGGGGTGGTCAAGGCCGACGACTCGCTCGACACGATCCTGCGGCGGGTCTCGCTGCGGCGCGTCGTCGTCACCTCGACGGCCGACCTCGCCGGGCGCCCCGGGGTCGTGCGGGCGGACCGGCTCGGCGACCACCGGCAGGAGCTCTACACGCCCGACGCCGACGCGCTCGTCCGCGAGCTCGTCACCTCCGGCGTGGACTTCCGCGACCTGGAGATCCGCGGCGCGAGCCTCGAGGAGGCGTTCGAGGAGATGGTCGCGCGCGACACGACGACCGGGGGAGACGCACGATGACCGCCACGACCACCCGGGGCTCCGGCCCCGCGAGCACGTCCGCAGCGCCGGGGCCGGCACGGCTGACCTGGCTGCACCTGAAGTACCAGTTCCTCGAGACGGTCCGCGTACCCGTCGCGGTGCTCGGCAACCTCCTCTTCCCGGCGCTGGCGATGTTCTTCTTCGTGGTGCCGCAGAAGGAGGTCGCGGGCGACCCCGTCGCCGCGACGATGGCCGTCGCGTCGCTCGGGCTCTTCGCGATCTGCTCCGCGAGCCTGTTCACCTACGGGCTCGGCGTCGCGGAGGACCGGCAGCTCCCGTTCGACCCGTTCCTGCGCTCGCTGCCCGCCGGCCCCGCGCCCCGGATGGTCGCGCGCGTCCTCAACGGCGGGATCTTCTCGCTGTTCGGGGTCGTGCCGCTCATCCTCATCGCGTGGCTGTTCACGGACGCGTCCGTGACGTTCAGCCAGCTGCTCGCGGGGGTCGGGACGGTGCTGCTCGTCTCGGTGCCGTTCGTCCTGCTCGGCATGGCGATCGGGTACTCGCTGTCCGCGAAGGCCGCGCTGCCCGTCGTGCAGGTGATCCTCTTCCCGCTCGCGTTCGCCGGTGGCCTGTTCCTCCCGCCGTTCCTCTTCCCGGCGTGGCTGGACGCGATCTCGATGGCCACGCCGACGCGCGCCGGCCGCGACCTGCTCGTCCAGGCGCTGACCGGCGAGCCGGCGTACGGGCTGGCCTGGCCGGTGCTCGTCGGCTGGACGGTGCTGTTCGCCGTCCTGGCCGTCGGGGCCTACCGCCGCGACGAGGGCCGTCGCTTCCGCTAGGACGCCGTCCGCACCTCGATGCCAGGGCGGCGGCCGGCTCCCTCCGGAGCCCGACCGCCGCCCTGGCGCGCCCGGTTCGTCGGCGCCGTCGGTCGCGTGCGTCAGTCGAGGCACTCGTCGACGATCTTCCCCGCGATGCCGCCGATCGCGCCGCCGATGGCACCTCCCGCCGCCCCGCCGAGCGCGCCGCCGATCACTGCCCCGGCCGTCGCGAGGGTGCCCTGCCAGTTCGGCGAGGACTTCTTGTAGACGACGTGGCCGTCCTTCGTCTCCCCGGCCGTGTAGGAGCCGACGTCCGACGAGGCGATCGCGAGCGCGACCGGTGACGACCGCCGGACGACCAGCTCGTTGCGGAGCGTGCGGGCCTTCAGGTAGGCGCCCTCCGCCTCGATCCGCCCGTCCGCCGCGTCGAACCCCAGCTCGCCGAGCTTCGTCAGGAGCGACAGCTCCTCGTCCGTGACCAGCTCCCACTCGCGGAGCATGCGCAGCAGCTCCGCCGTGGCGGCTCTGCGGTCGCCCCGGGCGCGTCGCATGATGCGGGTCGCCTCCTGCACGGCGGCCTCCTGGAGATCGCTCACCCCGACACCGGTGAGCTCGATGGTCGTGCTCATGACGTTCCCTCCTCAGTGGGACGACGGAGGCTCGCGGTGCGGCTGCACCACGGGCGCGCCATACCCGTAGGGAGGACGGGCCCGACGGGACCGGACGCCGCTCAGGCACGGGCGGCGCCGTCGTGCGCCGGGGTCGGCGCGGCGGCCGCGCCCGGGAGGCGCTGCGCGAGGAACTGCTCCCACGTCCCGCGCCCGACGGCGCGGTCCGGCACGAGGTTGGCGCCGTTCCGGTAGGCGGCGCCCGCGGCGCCGGGGACGGGGACCTGGACGACGGGTCGGCGGCGTCCGGTCGCGCGGAGGTAGTCGCGGACCAGGTCGACCATCGCGTACGTGCGCGGTCCGCCGAGGTCCGGGACGCGGCCCGCGGGCGCGCCGAGAGCGAGCTCGACGAGGCGGTCCGCGACGTCGTCGGCCGCGACGGGCTGGAACCGCACGCCCCGGAAGACGGGGACGACGGGCAGCTTCGCGAGCGGCTCGGCGAGCGCGAGCACGAAGTCGTGGAACTGCGTCGCGCGCAGCGTCGTCCACGGGAGGCCGGACTCCTCGATCACCCGCTCGGCGCCGAGCTTGGCCGCGAAGTACCCGAACATCGCGCGGTCGACCCGGCTCACGACGGGCACGCGGTCCGCCCCCACGACGGAGACGAGCACGACGTGCGGGCGCGTGCCCGCCCGGTGCACCGCCTCCACGAGGGTGCGTGCCTTGTCCTCGTCGCCGGTCGTCGAGCCGGCGCAGTGCACGACCGTCGCCACGCCCGCCACCGCGGCGTCGACCCCCTCGCCCGTCGAGAGGTCCGCGGCGACGTGCTCGACGCCCGGGTCGGTCGGCGGGCCGGACGCGTCGCCGTCGGGTGCCGCGCCCGGGACGTGACGGCTGAGCACGCGCACCGGGAGCCCGGCGTCACGCAGGCGGGCGACGACGCGACGTCCCAGCGTCCCGGTGCCGCCGGTCACCAGCACAGGTGCGGTCATGAGGGTCTCCTTCATCTCGTCCACGGTGGTTCGTTCTCCTTCCCGGGGGGTCCCGGTCACGTCCGCGGGTTCCCGCGGGTCTACCGGAGTGACACCGCCGACGAGAGGATCGTGACCGTGGACGACGAGAAGTGGCTGACCGACCGGTTCGAGGAGCAGCGGCCGCGCCTGCGCGGCGTCGCGTACCGCATGCTCGGCTCGGCGGACGAGGCCGACGACGCCGTGCAGGAGGCGTGGCTGCGCCTGCACCGGAGCGGCGCCGACGGCGTCGAGAACCTGCAGGCCTGGCTGACGACGGTCGTGGCGCGCGTGTGCCTCAACATGCTGCGGTCGCGCGACCGACGGCGCGAGGCACCGCTCGACGACGCGCCCGAGGCCGCGCCGCACGCCGGCGGCGACCCGCTGCTCGCCCCGGGCGAGGGCATCGACCCGGAGCGGGAGGCCGTGCTCGCGGACTCGGTCGGTCTGGCGCTCCTCGTCGTCCTCGACACCCTTGCCCCGGCCGAGCGGCTCGCGTTCGTCCTGCACGACATGTTCGACCTGCCGTTCGACGAGATCGCGCCCGTGGTCGGCCGGTCGACGGAGGCGACGCGACAGCTCGCGAGCCGCGCGCGCCGCCGGGTCCGGGGGAGCGAGCCGCCGTCCTCCGGCGCCGGCCCTACCAGGCGCCGCCGGGTCGTCGAGGCGTACCTGGCGGCCACGCGCTCGGGAGACTTCGAGGCGCTCGTCGCGCTGCTCGCGCCGGACGTCGTGCTCCGCGCCGATGCGGGCGCGCTGCCGTCGGGCCGGCCCGTGCAGGTCCGTGGTGCGCACGACGTCGCGCTCGGCGCCCTGGCGTCGGCCGAGCGCGCGCGCCTCACGGAGGTCGCCCTCGTGGACGGCGAGCCGGGGCTCGTCATGCTGCGCGACGGTCGTCTCGCGGTCGCGCTGCGCCTCACGGTCGTCGACGGGCTCGTCACCGAGATCGACGTCGTGGGCGACCCCGACCGCCTCGACCGGGTGGACGTCGCGCTGCTGGACGCGTGACCGCCTCGGCGCCCCAGCGCGACCGACCTGCGCGTCAGCCGGCGCGGCGCAGGCGCAGCGAGTTCCCGACGACGAGCACCGAGCTCGCCGCCATCGCGGCCCCCGCGATCATCGGGTTGAGCAGCCCCGCCGCGGCGAGCGGGATCGCCGCCACGTTGTACGCGAACGCCCAGAACAGGTTCTGCCGGATCACGCGCAGCGTCCGGCGCGAGAGCCGCACCGCCGTCGCCGCCGTGCGCAGGTCACCCCGCACGAGCGTGAGGTCGCTCGCCTCGATGGCGACGTCCGTCCCCGTGCCCATCGCGAGCCCGAGGTCCGCGGTCGCGAGCGCCGCGGCGTCGTTCACGCCGTCCCCGACCATCGCGACGATGCGACCCTCGCGCTGGAGCCGCGCGACGACGTCGACCTTCTGGTCCGGCAGGACGCGCGCGATCACGTCGGAGTCCGCGATGCCGACGGCGCGCGCCGCCTCGCGGGCCGCGCCCTCGCCGTCGCCCGTGAGCAGGTAGGGCCGCAGGCCGAGCTCCTGGAGCTCGCGCACCGCCTGCGCGGACGTCGGCTTCACCGGGTCGCGCAGCACGAGCACCGCGCGCGCCGCGCCGTCCCAGCCCACGACGACGGCGCTCGCCCCGGTCCGCTCGGCGGCGGCGAAGGCGTCGGCGAGGTCGCCGGGCAGGGCGAGCCCCTGGTCGGCCAGCCACGTCGGCCGCCCGACGAGCACACGCCGTGCGTTGAGACCGCCCGTCCCGAGCGAGAGGCCGGAGTGCGCCGTGCGGACCACGGCCTCGACCCCGCCGCCCGGCGTGCTGCGGAAGTCGAACGCCTGCAGCGAGCCGACGACCACGCCGTCGGCCCCCACCTGCGTCCCGGCGCCGGGAGCCCCGGCGTCCGGGGTCGTGGCGTCGGGCACGACGGCCGGACGCGACGAGCGGGCGGCCGCCGCGGCGACCGCACGGGCGATCGGGTGCTCGCTCAGCGCCTCGACGGCACCCGCGTGGCGCAGGGCGTCGAGCGCCGCGGCGTCGCCCGGGGTGCCGTGCGACCCCTCGCCGAGCTCGAGCGTGCCCGACACCGTCACGACCGCCTCGAGCGCCATCGCGCCCTGGGTGACCGTGCCCGTCTTGTCGAGCACCACCGTGTCGACGCGGCGCGTGGACTCGAGGATCTCCGGCCCCTTGATGAGCACGCCGAGCTGCGCGCCGCGACCGGTCCCGACGAGCAGCGCCGTCGGCGTCGCGAGGCCCAGCGCGCACGGGCACGCGATGATGAGCACCGCGACGGCGGCCGTGAACGCGAACTGCGTCCCCGCGCCCGCGAGCAGCCAGCCGACGAGCGTCACCGCGGCGAGCACCAGCACGATCGGCACGAACACCGCCGAGATCCGGTCCGCGAGCCGCTGCACCGGGGCCTTGCCCGTCTGCGCCTGCGACACGAGCCGCCCGATCTGGGCGAGCGTCGTCTCCTCGCCCACGCGCGTCGCGCGGACGAGCAGAGCGCCTGCCGCGTTGACCGTCGCGCCCGTCACGTCGTCGCCGGGGCCGACGTCCACGGGGACCGGCTCGCCGGTGAGCAGCGACGTGTCGACCGCGCTCGAGCCCTCCAGCACGACGCCGTCCGTCGCGACCTTCTCACCGGGCCGCACGACGAACACGTCCCCGACCACGAGGTCGGCGACCGGCACGCGCTCGGTGACCCGTGCGCCGTCCTGCGTCCTGCGGGGCGTGCCGTCGGGGGCGAGCACCACGCGCTCGGCGTCCTTCGCACCCAGCTCCAGCAGCGACCGCAGCGCGTCGCCCGCACGCCGCTTGGACCGGTGCTCCGCGTACCGGCCGGCGAGCAGGAACGTCGTGACGACCGCCGCCACCTCGAAGTACAGCTCCGGCGGGCCCATGGTGTCGCGCGACGGGACGAGCGTCGGCTGCATGCGCATGCCGATCTCGCCAGCACCGCCGAGCAGCAGGGCCCACAGCGACCACAGCGTGGCCGCGATCACGCCGATCGACACGAGCGTGTCCATCGTCGACGCCCCGTGCCGCGCCGCCCGGAACGCCGCCGTGTGGAACGGCCACGCCGCCCACGTGACGACGGGCAGCGCGAGCGCCGCGACGACCCACTGCCACGCCGGGAACTGCAGCGCGGGGATCATCGAGACCGCGAGGACCGGGAGCGTGAGCACCGCCGAGACGCGCAGCCGCTGTCGCAGCACGGTGCCGCGGTCGGTGCTGGGAGCGGGTTCGGCGCTCGGGTCGGGTCCGGCGGTGGGGGCGACGTCGGTGCTCGGGCTGGCCGCGCCGTCGCCCTGGTCCGTCGGCCGTGCGTTCTCGAGCGCGGCTTCTGCGCCCTTCGCTTCCGACACCGCCCCCACCGCCTCTGCCGTCGTCCCGCCTCGTGCCGAGGCAGGACCCTGGTCAGCGGAGGGAGAACCCGGGTCAGCCGAGGGAGAACCCTGGTCGGGGGCGAGGTCGCGGCGGGCGGTGACGCGGGCGGTGTAGCCGGCCTTCTCGACGGCGGCGACGAGGTCGGCGTCGGTGACGTCGGCCGCGAGGACCACGTGGGCGCTCTCCAGGGGGAGGTTGACGGTGGCCGCGACGCCGTCGACGCGGTTGAGCCGCTTCTCGACGCGTGCGACGCACGACGCGCACGTCATCCCCTCGATCGCGAGCTCGACCTGGGCGAACGGTCGGCCGTCGACCGGGTCTTCGGGGGCGACGGCGGGCGTCGGGGTGGGCGTGGGCTGGGCGGTCATCAGGGTGACTCCTCGACGGGTTCTCGGGTAAGGGTCACCGGCGGCGGTCCGGGGTGGCGGACGACGCGGCGGGGCGCCCGGTCGGTGGGACGGGCGCGGCGCGGAGGGCCCGGGTCGCGGTGGCGACGGTCGGCGGGCGGTCCGCGGGGGTGTCCGACGGCGGAGGCGAGCCGCGTGCGGCGAGGCGGCCTCCGCCGTCGGCGGTGGTCAGGCGCGCGGCGGGACCTGGAGGCTGTAGGTCTTGACGGCCGGGGCGGCGTCGGCCGCGGGCTCGGTCCCGCACCCGCACCCGCAGCTGTGGGCCTCCTGCTTCCCGGCGGCCTGCTCGGCGTACTGGGCGGCGAGCGCGTCCTGCTGGACCTCGAGGGACGCGACCTCGTAGCCGGCCTCGTCGACCGCCTCGCGCAGCGCCGCCTCGTCGAGCGGGTCGTCGGAGAAGACGGTCACCTCGGACGCCTCGCCGACGCGCAGCTCGACGCTCACGTTCTCGACGCCGGGAACGGCCTCGAGGTCCTTGGTGACGTGGGCGACGCAGTTGGCGCAGGTCATCCCGGTGACGCCCAGCGTGGTGACGGTGCTCATGGTGCTCCTCGGTGGTGGTTCGGTCAGCTGCGGACGAGGCGGGCGATGGCGTCGGCGGCCTCCTTGACCTTGGCCGCGCCCTCCTGCTCGGACTGGCGGGCCGCGTCCACGACGCAGTGGCCCAGGTGGTCCTCGACGAGGCCGATGCTCACGGCCTGGAGCGCCTTGGTGACGGCGGAGACCTGCGTGAGGATGTCGATGCAGTAGACGTCCTCGTCGATCATGCGGGCGATGCCCCGGACCTGCCCCTCGATGCGCCGCATGCGCTTGAGGTACGCCTCCTTGTCGGACGCGTAGCCGTGCGGGCCGGTGTGCGCGGCGTCGTCGACGGCGGGGGCCTCGGTCGTGTCGGTCATGCTCTCCTCCTCGTCCCGGACGGCGCGGCGTGTCGTGACGGCGGACCGCCGTCGACATACCCCGCCAGGGTACGACGAGGATACCCCGGTCGGGTATCGCGCCTCAACCGGGCGGCACCCACCCGCCCGCCCGTCCTGGTCATGACACGTGTCACGCCTCGGGCGTGAGGCGCAGCCCACGGACCGGTGACGGCGCGCACTGCCGGATCCTCCCGTCCGGCCACAGTCTGGAGGCACACCGCAGGGGAACCACGACAAGGGAGAACGCCATGACTGACATCGTCACAGGTCTGCAGGAGCTGACCCAGGGGCTTCCGCCCCTGCTGCGCTGGGTCGGAGTGCTGATCGCCGCGGCGATCCCCTTCGTGGAGGCCGAGGGCGGGGCGATCCTCGGGATCGTCGCCGGGATGAACCCGGCCGTCGCGATCTTCGCCGCCGTCGTGGGCAACGCGATCGCCCTCGCCGCCATCGTCTGGCTGATCGCCGCCGCACGCACGGGCCTGACCCGTGGCCGGGCCGCGGAGACGAACCCGAAGCACCTGCGCATGCGCCGCGTGTTCGACCGCTACGGCGTCCCGGGCGTCAGCCTGCTCGGCCCGCTCCTGCTGCCCAGCCACGTCACGGCGGCCGCGATGGTCGGGTTCGGGGCACCGCGCGTGCGGGTCTTCGTCTGGGGCGTGGCCGCGGTCGCGATGTGGGCGGCCCTGTTCGGGACGGTCGCGTACTTCGGCGTGCAGGCGACGATCGGCTGAGCCGGGCCGGTGAGCTCGGAGGCCGGGTCACGAGCGCGTCACGATCCCGCTCCCGGGCGGCGTCCCGGGGCGTCCCGTCCTACCCTCCGAGCATGGGGACACGGCGGTCCGCGACGTCGCGGCGGGGGGTACGGGCGGTGCTCGCTGCGGTCGCGCTCGCGGCAGGTCTGGTCGTCGTCGCACCGCCCGCCGGCGCGTGCGCGTGCGGGGGCGTCGTCGACGCCCCGGCCTACGACACGACCATCGAGTCCGAGACCGCCGTCCTCCAGTGGGACGGCACGACGGAGACGGTCCTCCTCGAGCTCTCCGCGCTGTCCACCGCGCCGGAGGTGGGGCTCGTCCTGCCGACCCCGGCGCCAGCGGAGGTCGCGCTCGCCGACCCCGCCGTCTTCCGCGAGCTGGACGAGATCACCCGACCGCGCGCCGTCGTCTCCGGCTACCGCTGGTGGCCCGAGCTCGGGTTCTACGGCCCCCAGGACACGGCCGGCGGTGCCGACCCGGCCGTCGCGGTGCTCGACCAGGTGCGCCTCGGCCCGCTCGACGTCACGACGCTCGCCGCGACGGACGCCGCCGCGCTCGAGGCGTGGCTCACGGAGCGCGGGTTCCAGCTCCAGGGCTCGACGTCCACCGCGCTCGCGCCCTACGTCGCGGAGGGATGGTCGTTCGTCGTCGCGCGCCTCGCACCCGAGGAGGAGGCCACGTTCAGCGGGACGCTCCAGCCGCTGCGCGTGACGTTCCCGAGCGGGTCGCTCGTCTATCCCATGCGCATGTCCGCGGTCGCGGAGAACACGCAGCGCACGCGCACCTACGTGCTCGCGGACCACCGGGTGGACCGCGTCGACGCGACCGCCGAGCTCGCCGAGCCGACGGTCCGGTTCGCCGGACGCGTGGACGCCGGCGCGGTCCGGTCCGAGGAGCTCGCCGCCCTCCTGGCCGCCGGGAGCTTCGTCACGACGCACACCCAGTCCTTCTCCGAGCCCGGCACCCAGATCGTCTCCGACTTCGTCTTCGAGCCCGCGGCGTCCGACGTCGCGTACTCGACGACGTACTCCGTCGTCGCCGAGAAGCGCATCGGGCCGTTCTTCGCCGGCCCGGTCCTCGCGTTCACGGCCGTGCTCGCGCTCGCCGTGCTCGTCGTCTGGAGCGCACGACGGCGGCACGCGCCCGCAGCGGTCGTCGCACCACGGCCCGTGGGCGCCTGAACGGTCGACACGTCCGCTTCGCCGCGACACGCGCGATTCCCGGGTGTTCGATGGGACGTGAAGCGGGAGGCTGCCGAACCCGACGAGGGTGCCGGCGCGACGTCCCGGCACGTCGGCACGAGGAGTGACCATGACGACGCAGGACCCGATCCTCACCGCCTTCTCGAGAACCGCTCAGCAGGTCTGGTACTGGCCCGTGATCCGCGGCGTGCTCGCGATCCTGTTCGGCCTCGTCGCGATCGCCTGGCCCACGATCACCGCGACCGTGATCGTCTGGGTGGTCGGCATCTTCGCCGTCGTGGACGGCCTCGTCGAGATCGTCGAGGGCGTCCGCCGCCGGGGGACAGGCAACGGGACCGCGATCCTCGTGACCATGGGCGTGCTGAGCCTCGCGGTCGGCGTCGTGCTCCTCGTGTGGCCGGGCAAGACCGCCGAGGTGCTCGTGTGGATCATCGGGCTCTGGGCCGTGGTCTACGGCCTCTTCCAGACCGTCGCGAGCCTGGAGCTGCGGCGTTTCGCCGGCAGCGGCTGGGGCTGGGGCGTGTTCGCCGGACTCCTCGGGATCGTCTTCGGCCTGCTCGTGCTGTTCAACGTGAGCGCCGGGCTCGTGTCGATCGTGTGGCTCCTCGCGGTCTTCGCGATCCTGTGGGGCG
>Ga0233363_1000122_pt1 | contig 38262 bp, 40 predicted proteins | sample ElkDunMinimDraft_18_FD_191534 | JGI IMG/M metagenome (GOLD analysis project Ga0233363, IMG submission 191534) | Fecal eukaryotic communites from dung pellets of Tule Elk in California, USA - Elk Dung C16 | ecosystem: Host-associated > Mammals > Digestive system > Large intestine > Fecal | place... | reverse complement strand
GATCGCTGATCGATGTCGTCCATCTGGGTGCCGGCCTCCTCGCACGGGGGTCAGTGCGCCGTTGAAATGATAGATCCGGCCCTGGCCCCGGACTGCCCTGGCGAAGCGCCCGCCCTCACCGGGCTCCTGCGCGCCCTGTACGAAGAGCGGGCGGAGCACCTGCGCGGCCGGGTAGCCGCGACGGGTGCGCCACCCCGGGGTGAGAGCCGCGGAGAACGGGTCCACCCGCTCGGCCGGGCGGGCGGTGCCGGGCCGAGCGGGAACCGCCTGCTACTCGGCGTTCTCCATGTCGAGGACCAGCGTCGCGATACGCCACTCGCCCTGGACGCGCCGGAGGGTGAATCGGTACGAGCCGGTCGCCGCCAGTCGCGGGCTGCCGACCGGCCTGCGCTGCGGCACCCCGTACGAAGTCGAGGATCGCCGCCCGTCCGACGAACGGACCGGGCCCGGGCGCGCCGCCGATCGTGAACGTCCAGCTGGCGTCCTCGGTCAGAACACCCGCCAGAGCGGGCGGATCCCCCTGGTCCAGGGCGGCGGCGTAGCGCGCCAGCGTCTGCTGCACGGCAAGCCGGTCCACAACGTCTTTCCCGGGCAGCCCCGTGGTGCGACCGTCGGTCGACGTCACGTCGTGCCTCCCTTCGTCGGGTGGGATGTCAGGAACCGGCGACGGTGAGCACGAGCTTGCCCTGGATGTTGCCCCGGGCGGCGCGTTCGTGCGCCTGGCGGGCCTGCGCGAGCGGGAACGTGCCGCCGATGGCGACCCGGACCGTGCCGTCGTCGAGGAGAGCACCCAGCTCGGCGAGCTGCGCACCGTTCGAGCGCACCTGGGTCCCGGAGACGGTGATCTGCAGCCGGGCCGCCTCGTCGGCGTCGTACTCGCCGAAGAAGACCGGGAAGAGGGAGCCGCCGCGCTTGATCGACTGGAAGAACCGGCTGCTCGTGGGCCCGCCGACAGTGTCGATGACGAGATCGACGTCCCGGGCGACCTCCTCCGCGCGGACGGTGGTGTAGTCGATGAACTCGTCGGCGCCGAGTTCACGCAGGAACGGCTCCTGGGCACCCGCGCCCACCGCGATGACGTGCGCGCCCTGCCACTTCGCCAGCTGCAGCGCGAAGTGCCCGACGCCACCGGCGGCGCCGTTGACGAGCACCGTCGCACCCGGGGCGAGTGGCACCGGACGGTGCCGGGCCTCCTGGAACGGCGACGGGTGGTCGTGTCCGAGCTCGATCAGGAATTGCCAGGCGGTGAGCCCGGACATGGCTGCCCCGGCGGCCCGTACGTGGTCGATGCCGGCCGGCTTGCGGGCCAGGTGCGCCGCGGGCGCGGCCACGTACTCGGCGTAGGTGCTGCCGTCAAAGCTCGGGAAGCGCAGCAGGCCGAAGACCTCGTCGCCCACGGCGAAGCCGTCCACGTCCGGGGCGACCGCCTCGACGACGCCCGACACGTCGGTCCCGGGGATCACCGGGAAGTCGAACTTGGGCCGGGTCTCCGGCGGCAGGTTCTGCATCCCGTCCCGCAGGTACCAGTCCGGCGGGTTGATGCCGACGGCGTGCGCCCGGACCAGCACCTCCCCCGGCTTCAGCCCGGGAACCGGGACCTCCTCGTAGCGCAGCACCTCCGGCCCGCCGTGCTCGTGCAGCCGGATCGCCTTCATCGTCTTCGATGACATTTCTTCTCCAAGGAAAGTTGGACTACCCTAAACGGGTCACTGCTCCGACTATACGGAGCACTGCTCCACTTAATAAGAGGAGGGGTCGTGCGCGCCGACGCGAGAAAGAACTACGACCGGTTGCTCGCGGTGGCGAACGTCGTCGTGACCGAGGAGGGCGCTGACGCGTCGCTGCGCGACATCGCCCGCCGGGCCGACGTCGGACTGGGCACCATGTACCGCCACTTCCCCACCCGGGAAGCCCTGCTGGAGGCCCTGCTCCGGACCAACTTCGACGAACTCGCCGCGAAAGCCGCCGTACTGGAATCGGCGGACCAGGCCGGGGACGCCCTGGTGGCGTGGCTACGCGACTTCGTCGCCTGCGCGGACAACTACCGCGGCGTCATCGCCTCGATGGTCGCCGCCATCGAGGACCCGGAATCCGCCCTGCACGCCTCCTGCACTGCGATGAAGGCCGCCGGCGCCCGGCTCCTGGCCCGCGCCCAGGCCGCCGGCGCCGCCCGCACAGACATCGACAGCACCGACCTGTACGCCCTGGGCGCCGCACTCGCCTGGGTCGGGGACCAGCCCGCGTTCGCCTCCCGCGCCGATCACCTCTTCGACATCATCACCGGCGCAATCCTGACGACCCGCCCCTGATGACGCAGCACCCGTTCCTCTGTGACCTCGTGTCGGCAACCAACTGGATGCACGACGCCAACGACGTACTCGCGCCGCGGTTCGGGCTTTCGGCCCTGCCCATAGTGGACTGCCGGAATCGGAGAAGGACGACGCCCTGACCACGCAGCTTTGCCTGCCCAGGATCGCGCGCACCAAGGGGCCTCCCGGCGAGGGGCCATCATGGACGGACAACAATGCGCCACGCTGCTACGCTCCTGGCTGCCAATAGCCGAGTCGAGACAAGCCGCGCTGCCAGGAGCATTTCATTGCCACCGGAAAGCTCGTACGTTCGCAGGGTCCGCCACCTCGCCGCGACGCTCTCGCTGCTACTGGCCACCCTCATGCTCATCGGCCTCTTCGGTGCCGGCTTCACACCTCTTCTGCCAGGCCAGATTTCCTGCGCCGTCGGAGGAGCATTCGGAGCCGGCGTGTACCTCAATTCCGATCTCCGGACCTCACGAATGTGCAGCTTCTGGGCTGCGGTGACAACCGGCATCGGAGTCCTGGGCGTCCTCCTGGCGATGCGCCTGACCGACGGGCAGGCGTAGCCAACCGACGATTGGTCTCCGAGACAGCAGGACGGAACACGCGATGAGTTTCACGGTACAACCAGCGCATCTCGACGGTTACGCCCGACAAGTGGGCCGGGCTGGCAACGACTGCCTGGTTGTCAATGCCTACCTCGGCGGATATCCGGCTCCGTCAGGCTGGGGCGACGGGGCCCTCATCGGCCTGGCGGGGCCGTGGCACGCCAAAGCCACAACGTCTGCCACAACCGCCCTGGAACGATGCTCCGAGACCCTGTTCGCCAGCAAGGCGGGGCTCGCCTCGGCGGCCAGCTACTACCGCTGGACGGATTCGTCCGCAGCGGCCCGCATGGACAGGTCATTGGAAAGGCCACGGTCCACTGACGGAGTTACGCCGCTCGAGCGGTCCTGGGCGGAGAACGACTGCGCGCCCTCCTTCAGTGACCGGGTCGGCCCTGCGGACCGCCTGACCGACGTCAAGGACGTCGAGTTCTCACACCCCCTGGGCTTTATGGATTACCTGTCCATTTCCCACTGGGCGTTGACCGCGTTCGACGCCGTCTTCGGATTCAACCCGCTGGAGCGGATCACCTCCGAACTGGCCGGCGATTGGCAGGCCGTCGCCCAGAGCGGGGTGGCTATGGGTCGTGCCGCCGAGGCCCTGCACGATGTCGGATACAACGTCCAGGGCGGGGCCATCGCGCTCCGGGGCGGATGGCAGGGTGCCGCAGCGGATGGGGCATACCTGCATTTCCGAGATATCGCCACCGCCGTAGCCGATCTGCGGGAGCCGTTCAAGGAGATCTCTGACAAACTCGCGGAGATCGCGCACGGCGTCTGGAGTGCCTGCGAATCGTTGAACGGTCTGGTCAAGGCGCTCCTCGACGCGGCGATCATCGCCGGCCTCGCCGCTGCGGCGGGAACCGCGACTGCCGCTTCAGGCATCGGCGCGATTGTCGGATACGGCGTCGCCGGCCTGGAGATCAAGAACATGTTGGACATCTGGAGCAGGATCACGAGCACCATCAGCACTCTGTACTCGGTCGTACAGTTGGCCCTCGGTGTGATCGAGACCCAGATTGCCCGCATCGACGACGTCGCGATGTCCAGATCTTCTGGAAACCTCGCCTATCACCACCCGTTCGTGTCCCAGCATCCGCAGGTCACGCCGGAGAACCCGAACAACGCCGGAGGGCGCTGAGCATGCACGAGAGTGTCTACGACGTGGCAGGCGACGATCCCCGCATCTCCGAACTGCTCCGGGTCACGCTGACCGAACTCACCGAAGGCCCCGAGGGCCCGCTGCGGGAGATGGCCGAGGCGGTGCTCGACGGGCGGCAGGACCTGCGCGAGGCCGCGATGTCCGACGCGTACGGCACTGAGCTCGGCACCGCGTTCGAGCGCTTCTGGTCCCATTACGAGACGCTCGACGAGCAGGAGCGACGCGACCTCGTCACCCGGACCGAGCGTCAACTCGACGACCTGCTCGACGGCCCGCAGAGCCCCGCCGACGCGGCCCGGCCGTGACACAGGGCCGCATTCATACTCTGCAACCCTCTTCCATATGACTCGACGGGTGACGATCTCTGTCCGGGACGACGTGGCCGGACAGCTGGACGCACTGCCGGTCCGCCAAGTCTCCGCGTACGTCACCGAGGCGCTGCGCCGCCGCCAGACGTACGTCGAATCGGGCTCCTTCTCCTCGTTGCGGCTGCCGTCGTTGGCGTCGACCGCCTGGAAGCCGTGCCGTTCGCAGAAGGCGCGGGCGGCGGTGTTGCGGGTGAAGACGCGCAGGCTGAGCCCGGCCGGGCCGGCCTGCATCCTGATCGAGCAGGGTCGAGGCCTTGGCGGCGTACGTCGGGTCGCAGGTAGAGGTGTTCCGGGCCCTTGCCCATAGACAGACAACAATGCATGGCGCTGCTACGCTCCTGGCTGCCCATGCCGACCGCTGCCATCGAACCGGCCCTGCGCCACCGAGGGAGTCGCATGTCCAGAGTCGCCCGGCTGTCCATCGGGCTCATGCTGGCGATCGGCTGTAGCGCGCTGCTGGCCGTCGGGCAGCCGAGGTTCGGCAGCCGGACCCGGGTCCTTGACTGGCATGCCTGCTTCTGCGACCCAGGCGGCGACGGTTCCAGCTTGTTCATCATTGGGTTCATCACCTGGTTTCAGACCATGGCGGTCCTGATCGGCGCGACGGTCGGGCGGCTCGCGGTGCCTCCGTCGACCGGCCCAGGCCGGGCGGTGACCACGGTGGCGCTGACCGTGGCGGCGTCGATGGGCGCACTGGCGGGCATTCCTGCCGCCGTCCGGGAGGTGGTGATGGAGCAGCCATCGCCATACACCTCACTTAGCGTGAGCTCGGTACGTGAGGCCGCCGTCGTCGGTGTCGTGCTCGGCACCGTGGCAGCGTTCGGGGCGCTCTGGTCTGTCCCGGCGATGGTCGGTGCCGGTCTGAGCTGGGCATGGCTGTGGCTGGTCGGGCTGGCGTCAACGTCGCACAGCGGCGGGTACACGGCAGCGCTTGGCATGCTCTACGGCTACCCCAGAGAGGGTGCCGACGCGTTCCTGGCCGGCATCATTCCGCTGGCGGTCATGGCGGCGATCGCCGTCGGCACCGCCTGGTGGGGGACGCACCGTGGTGGGCTCAGGTTCACGGCGATGTACGCCGCGATGCTTGGGCCGTCCCTCGTGTTCGCCGCCTACTACAGCTCGGGCTATCCATACGATAACGCCGGGGGTTTCGAGAACGCGGCGGCCCTGATGCTGATGACGATGGTGGCCGCTGCGGGCGGAGCCGCCGCTGGGGTCTCGTGCGGTCGCTGCCGGCATCGACTTCTTGACCCTCTGATCATCGTTCTGGCGGTCACCGGCATCATCAGCGAAGTGGCGGTGGGCATCGCGACGGGCTTTTACCCCGCTCCCTTCAGCAACCCCGTGACCGTAACCCTTGTCGTGGCAACGCTCATCACGCTGCCCTTCCTTCCTGGCGTCGCCGATTTGGTGATTGCTAGTCGTCAAGAGCAGGTCACCTACTCTCCGCGTCCCTGAAGCGGCCCTCATGAAGTTGACGACCGACGTCCCGAGCGGCAGCTCGATGACCTGCTCGACGGTCCGGAGAGCCTTCTTGTCAATCCTGCTCGTCGACCCGTTGGCCAAGTCCTTCGGAGGCCGCCCTCTATCCCACGTTGTTCATGGGAACGCTGCCTCGACGATGGATGCGATCCCTGCCACCGGCCTTTGCTCGTGCATCGTTATCACGTCGCCGGGCACCAGACGTCGCCACCGTTGCGGGCTCAGCGGAGCCAGGCGGACCACCGCTCTCCCCCCGGGCTGAAGATCCGGCTGTGACTCGACCCAGATCCGCGCCACATACAGGTCCGGGTCGCCCGCCGCCGTCACATCGCCGATGTCCCACAGCGGACGGAGGCGCCCGTCACCGGGAATGGGAATCCGCCTGCCGCCGGCGACGCCCGGATCGACGAGCTGAAGGTCGGCACGAACCACCCCGTGAACAGCTTCGAAGCGACGCCAGTGGCACCACCGCTCGGTCCGGGAAAGCCACATCATCCGGGCGGCCTCCGCGAGCAGATCCCAGAAGGCGGCCTCGGAGCCAGACGCCTCGCCAAGTTCCACAAGGATGGCCAGGGCGATCTCCCACTCATCATGGTCGAGGTACTCATTCGCATCGGCCACCGTCGTGCCGGGCTCATCCCTCGCGACCGCGGGTACATGACAGGCAGCTCGACGAAGAAGCTCGGGAACATCCACGACGTGGATGCTCCCGCATGGTTGACAGGACGACACACCCGGACGAGCGATCTTCAGCACCCGGCACGTCACCGCCACGCCGAACCCGTGGGCGGCCGGCTCGCTTACGAACGGATAGAGCCTTCTCCCGGCAGATGCGCCTGCGACAAGTACGCGGCGGCCCGCGCAGGACCTCGGGTCTGCTGAACCAGCAGGACAAGCACCTGTTTGATGCCCTCCAGAGCCTGCAGCAGCGGCCCTGGCTGCCCACCCTGCAATACCCCGACGACAAGCTGCTGCGCCTCACCGACGTGGGTGATCGTGGCGGCCGTCTGGTCCCGGATGCCATCGACCGCACGCTGCACCGGAGTCAGCCCGGTGATCGTCTCCCCCGGACTGGCCTGCTCCGGGACACCAGCGGCCACCTTCGCGGCATCACCGACGGCACCGGCGAGCCCACCCAGTCCACCCCGGATGGTGGCGATGGCCCCACAAACCCGCGCCACACCGGCAGCGACCGCAACGAACCCGGCACCCGCCGCGCGCAGCGCGATCTCCTGCGCCTGCTGGTCAGCAGCGGCAGCCAGACTCTGCGCGCGTTCGACCCCGGTGGCCAGCGTACGCAGCTCCGTAGTGATCTTCTGGACATGCGACACGCTGCCGGATCCCTCCATCTGGCCACGAGAGCTCTCAGGAGGGTTGAACCTACCGGCACGGCACCGACGCCACCAGACGTCGCAGAGCAAGTAGGCGATCAGTGGTCGCGGCCGAGAAGCATGTGCGGGTACCCCTTGTTGATCTGCTCGCCGAGCTCGATGCCGAGGGCGACGATGAACGCGTCCAGGCGTTGGATGGCGTGGCTCACGTCCTCGGCGTCGCCCTTGAACTCGAACTCGACGAAGTCGCCCGCGTCCACGACGTGGTCGAGGACGATCTCGACGTCCGGCAGAGTCCAGGCCTGGCGGGTCTTGTCGACCGTCACCAGGGGCTGGAAATCGAGGGATTCCAGCAGGAGGCGGATGGCCTCGGCGTCCCCGACGGCGGTTTCGTACTCGTCGGCGTGGGTCTTGACCACGGCGTCAACGGGGTGCCAGCGCTTGAAGTTGATCGACCCCGGAACCGAGCTGCATATCCATCAGTTCGACCTGCCCGACCAGGGTCGACCGGGCAGCTCGGGCCAGATCGGAGATCGCTAACGGAAACCGGGGAAGTGGGAAATGCTCCGGGTGGTACAGCGACGCCAACAGCAGCCTCGGCCGCAGCAGCCGTCGCTGACCCTCTGGAGTGAGTTGCGCGGCGGACAACCAACTGTCCGGGTCGACCACCGTCAGGTGGCCAGCGGTCCAGGCGGCCATGCCCGGCTGCGGTGCGGCTGCCCGGAAAGGTCGGCGGCCGTCCATTGTCCTGACGGCTGCGCGATGAGGACCAGCCTGCGATCCAGGGTTCCGGTCACCACCACCGTCCGCTCCTTCCCCAATGTCAAGCTCAGGGCGGCGCGTAGGGCGTTCGGATCCTCCAGCGGCACCGCCGCCAACGGTTCGCGACGGGGCGGCATGCAGCCGGTGACGTGCGCGCAGGCGTACAACAGCCGGTCGTGGACGGACGGGAGCAGGTCACGCATGGAACACCTCCATGACGAACAGGGGTGGGGCATGGGCGTGCGTCGCCGCCCGTGCGGCAGCGGCAGAAGAAGAGAGCGGTGACAGGGCGGGGTGGCCCGCTCAGAGCGGCGTCGTGGATCCAGCCTCGCCGCGGTGTCGGGCGGGCCAGCCGAGGAAGCGGTCGAACAGGCCCGTGACCTCGCCGGTAGTGCTCGGGTTGAGCCGATGCAGGTCCTCGATGGCCTCATGGAGAAGACCGGCCAGGTAGACGAAGAGGCCGACCCGGTTGTCGCGGTATTCGGCCAGCAGGGCGAGCCGTGCCCGTCCGCAGGGCCATGGCTGCCCGCAGCGGCGGCACAGCCAGAGCGGACGCAGCGGCGGATGCTCCGGCGGTACCGCCCGGCCCAGCTCCGCCGGGCTTGCTCCGTTGCCGCTCATCGGCGGTCACACTTCCGCGCCTGCTGCTCGAACACGACTCGCCAGACGTGCGTCAGCAGCGGCAGATCAGCCACCGGCCGTTCCACCGGTTGAGCGCGATCCGTGAGGTCCCGGGGCAGTTCACCGGTCGCGGCGTACCGCGAGACATAAACGGTCATGGCCGACCCCGGACCGGCGCTGGCGTCGGTGCGCGGTGGGCTTGCCGGCGCGCCGGCAAGCCCACCGCCGTCGGCCAGCGGCAGGGAGCGGACCGCCGGTCACCAGCCCTCGCAGCCTTGATGGCGGTACGCGAGCGGGGAGTCACCCGTGCGGCCAACGGGGTGCCGGGCGTGAGCACTTGCCGGTGCGTCGGGTCGCCTTCCGACCTGCCGCCCAATGGCACGTCCATCTGGATCTCCCTGGCGTGTGGGTGCCGCTGGCCCGTCGGCGTGCCATGGAGTCGAGGTGAACCTGGACCGGCCCGCCGACGTGTTCTGGCGTTCACGATCGCTGGAATGACGGGGCGGAGATAGACGCACGGTGGTGGGCCACGGTGCACCTCACCGTGTCTGAACTGGGCGGACGCCTAAGGGACGAGCGGTGCCCGTCCCCTAGAAGGCTCGGTTCATAGGATTCGCCACCGGCGCAGGTCCGCCCCGTCGTCGGCGAAGCCAGCGATCCGGCGATGCACCTCGTCGGCGGCCTCCGTCCCGGGGCGCGACTTGCGGGCGTTGGTGGCGATCATCTGCAGCTCGCGTAGCTGGCACAGCTCCTCGAACTGGGACCAGGAGGTGACATCCCAGCCGTAGGCGGCGGTGAAATCGGCGAAGGCTCCCGGGCCGGGCGGGTCGAATCGGCGGCAGTGGACAGCGACCGTGGCGATGTCCCACTCTCGAGGCCCCCTGGCGGCGCCGTCCCAGTCGGCCAGTACGGGCGTACCGTCGAAGCGCCGGAGCGCGTTGCGGATCTGCGGATCGGACTGGATCAGGCTCGTGCCGCGGGGAAACCGCATCACTTCCCAGCCGGCGGCCAGCGTCTCGAGCCGGCTGATCAGCAGATCCTGTTCCTTGCCGTTGAGGATCTCCGAACGGGTCACGGATCGCTCGATGCCGTGGATCGGCCGTAGTACCGGCAATCGCACCGGCGGTGCCGGCAAGGCGTGTAGGTCCCGGAGAATGCTTCCGAGTTCGGAGACGGTGATGGGATGGTCGTGTGCGGGATCCAGACGCTGCCAGACCGTAACGGCGTGTCCGCCCACCTCCAACGGCTGGGACAGGCCCGGGTGAAGGGCGACCGTGGGGAAATCTAGGTCCACCAGCCAGTCGACCACGGCCACCATCGCGCGCACCCGGTCCAGGTCCTGGTCGCCAGGGGCGATCTTGATGACGATGTCCCCGACTGCGTAGACGGCGTTGGTGTGGTGCCGCAGCAGAGCCGCGTTCGAGTCGGGGTAACCGAGGAGACGACATACCTCGGCGAGCACCGGCCGGGTGCGCGCCTCGACGAACATGGGGCTCCTAGGGACCGAGTGCCGCTGTGGTCCCAAGCCTACGGGCGCGCTCGCGGCAGGCACGTACGTAGTCCGTCAAGGTGGCGACCTCACCCCGCTGGCTCTCTTCGGGGATCGCCGTGGCTACGTCGGTCGCGCGGGTCAGGATGATCTCCGTCCGCTGCGCCTCGGGCAGGTCCACGACGGCGTCACGCGCGGTCGCCGCCGCCTCGGTCGCCCGCCGGTCCCGCGCGAGGCACATCGACCGGTCCAGGGCGATGAGCGCCACGTCGATCGGTACGGCCGGAGCTGTGCCGTAGAGCCGCAACGCCTCGTCCTGGACCCGGTACGCCTCCACCGTGTCACCGAGCCACGTGTACGCGCCGGAGAGGTAGAGCAGTAGCCGCTTCGCCGGAAACCTGAACGCCACGTCGGTGTCCTCGTCGCCAGCCTGATCGAACAGCCGGCGTGCCTGATCGACGGCCAACCGCGCCTGCTCGGTGGCACCGATTCTGGCCAGGGCACGCGCCCGGCCCGCCGCCGCCAGGGCACCCGACGACGACGCGACCGACGTGACCGCCAGAGCCGCATCAGCCAGAGCTACGGTCCGGGCGGGATCTCCGAAGTAGTACGGCAGCATCGCCGCCTGGGCCCGCACGAGCACCCTGAACCGAGCCTCCCCGCTGTCGTCCGCCGCGTGGATCGCCGTGCCGTACCACCGTCGAGCCTCGGCGACGTCCCCGAGCCTCATCAACGCGTCAGCGCACATCGTGGCGAGCAGCGCCGCCACCCCGGACAGCCGGGCCTGGACCGCCGCCGGCTGGCGCCGAAGCGACAGCACCCGCACCTCTCGGCAGTCGGCGGCCAGCAGCGACAGCATGATCTGCGGCGAAGCTGACGGATAGACCCGCAGGTGCTCGCCAGCGCTTTGCTCGATCAACTCAAGCTGCCGAGGGGCGACGCTCGACGCCGCCAGAGCCTCGTCCAGTCCTAGACGGAGTCTGACCAGATCACTGACTTGCCCGCCGTCAGCCACGCCGACCGGTGATCGGTCCATTCCATCCGCCATGGCCACGCGGCTCGCGTCACGCGGCATCAGGCTGTCCTCGTCACGGCCAAGCCCCATGGCCGGACGCGGGATGTGCAGACCGGCCGCGACCCTCTCCAATACGTCATATGCCGTGACCTGCCGAACGCCCTTCGCAATCTCAGTAGCGCGGTGGGGCGAGAGGCCAACGAGAGCCGCGATCCTGCCGTAGGACACGCCCCGGGCGTGAAGGAAGCGGAAGACCGTAGTGATGTCGCGTCGTTGCAGGAACTCGCTGATCGGTCGGCCGTTCCACAGCCCCGAACTCCACCACTCGGGATCCACCTGCGCGGCCACGATCACCTCCGATCGGATGACGACCACCTCCCAGCACAACGCATCCGCGCCGTCACATCAAGTCAATGGCGGTCGAGTCGACAGCCCAACCAGAGTCGACGCTCGGGGTGGCATCCGGAAGACCCACGATGAGCCCTCAGGGTGTCCCCTCATGGGATCAGCGCAGGCTCCGGAGCACCACAACCTGTCCAGCCCGAGCCTTGGTCATCAGTCTGCGCAACCGAAGCGGATCTATAGGCGCCCACCATGCAGAACGCCCGCAGAAGCTTGAGGCCGAAAGCCGAGCTACCCCGGCCCGTTCACGCATCTATTGGCACCCATCATTATCTAACGTAGGGTCACCAGATAGTCACGTTAAGCACAACGGGCCGGGCGGTGACTTGCGGATGATGACCAACACCCACAGGGCTAACTGCGCAAACGCCCAAAGGCCGGGCTGCAAGTGCTCAGGCTGCGGAGGCTCACAACACGGCTGGCAAGGATGGACGAGCCTGGCCGCCGACCAGCCAGAGAAGCGCGACGACCGGCGGCGCGAACTCAAGGAAGAGACAGAAGCGGACCAACGGGCCGGACGCCGGAGTTTCAACGCCCGCAACCGCCAAGTCTACTTCGACCTTGCACGCCTGGACATCGCCGACTACCTGTGGGCCGCCGACGACCGGCCCAAGATCAACGGTCGGCTGCCCTGTGATGTTGAACCAACATCGACGTCATCAGACCTTGGCCGGATGGACACCGTTGCCCGAGAGGTCATGGAGAACACGTGGCCCGAGATTTCAGCCGGCATAGACAGCCTCGTCCGGAATGAGGCTGACGCCAGGGAGGTCAAGAAGCGCCTGGCCGATCACACGTGGTGCGGCCTGCTGGTGGCCCTGATCCAGTTGATCGAGAAGATCAACAAGGCCGTCGACCTGCTGACGGATACCGCCAAGCAGTTCATCACCGGCACGTTGTCGCGGCGGTTCAATGCGGGGCTGCCCCGGCTGGTGACCGACGCCGTCATCCGCCTTGTGGTGGACAAGGTGTGGTCAGCTCTGGCGAGGCTGCTGGAAGCCCACTTCCCTATCCTGGGAACAGACACCCTGCGCGTCCTGAGGATGCTGGCCATCTTCACCTGCCCCTCGGTCGAACACCACCCAGAGGTCTACAAGCACGCCGTCACGCCGCTCATGGGCGACGCGCACGAGATCATCACGGACGAAATCAAGACGCACGTGGTAACCCTCTTCAACGCGTGGTGGCGGCGGCGAGCCCCCGAGGCTCTCGCCTGACGCCCCGGACACGTTCGGCCCCATCAACCCCGGGAAAGAACCAGCGGTGCGCGCCGGACGTACACGAGACCCGCGTTCAGTCCAGGCAACGCCGGCCCGCTCCAACGGCTCCCGAGCACCCACCGAGCGACCACCACCACCCGCGTACACGAAAAAGGCCCCGACCCGGTGTGAACCACCAGGCCAAGGCCTTGATCATTGGTGCGACGATCGGCAGTAGGTACGTGACCACCGACGCGGCCGTTGGTCCTTCGTCCTGGATGATCCGGTAGTTCAGGACGTAGGCGATACCCGTACCGAGGGCACCCAGCACAAGCAGACTTCCCACCGCGTCCCACCGCCACTCGGGCGCATCGAGACCGGCGAACGGCATCGCCAGGGCGAGCAGGACCGTGGCGGCATCGAGCTGGCTCGCGGACAACACGACCGGGCTGATCCCCCGCCCGGTCAAGTAGCGGCCCATGTAGACGTAGCTGAGGCCGTAGCTGGCCGACGCCGCCAGGCAAGCCAGTCCGCCCCAGCTCGCGATTTCGGCAGCGGACTCCCACAGCGAGAAGATGACCCTGGTCAAACTCGTCCTGCCACCGAACCCACCCCCGCTCCGGCCCTCGTCCGGTCCAGCAGCCCTCCCCGCCCTCTGCTCTGGCCCCTCAGGTCGAGCAGTCCGCCCCGGCTCCGGCTCCGGTCGGGCCCGTTCCGGCTCGGGTCGAGGTGGCGCCCGCCGTTGTCGCGCCTGCGGCCCGTCCGGCTCCGGTCCCTTCGGTGCCGCTGGCCCCGGTCGCTCCTACCGCGTTCGCCCGTCGTAATGGCACGCCGCTAACCGGGGAGGTGACCCGATGACCGCGACCCTGACCGCGCTGATCGGATCAAGCCAGCGGGTGCTCGTCATCCCTCGGCGGTCGAACAAGTCGCAGGTCCCGGCGATCGGCCGCGCCGAACTCGGCGAAGTTACGCCGCGCCATCGCCAAGCTCAGGTCCCGGTTAGGTCCGCCCCGCACCCGGTCGGCGTCATGGTCGTCCTGCCCGTCGTCCTCCCAGAAACACACATCGCAGATCTCGTAGCACCCTCGCTCACCCAAAGTGCGGTAACCGCAGCACGGGCAGGCATACGGGCCATCGCCCTGCCGGAAGACATTGACAAACCGTCCCTCATCCACGGCACGAAGGATGCCACCACCGCCGCGAGGGAGGTCACCCAATGACCACCGCCCAGACGCTGCCCGGCCTCGCCCCCGAAACCGTCGCGGCTACGGCCCCTCGTCCTGCGTCGCCGTTCTCATGGCGAGGGTTCGGTGTACGAGCAGCGTCCGGGTATCTGGCTGCCGTGGTCGGCCTCGGGTGGATCGACGGTAAGCGCAGGCGCAAGTACGTCTACGCCAAATCTGAGGCAGAGGCGATCCGCAAGCGCGATGACCTGCGGCGGCGGCATGATCTGGGCGAAAACCTCGCCGCGCAGCCTCGCACTCTTTCCGACTGGTTGGACGAGTGGATGGCGATGAAGGCTCAGGAGGGCCCTCGGGCGTCCACGCTTCGTGGCTACCGCTGGTTGATCGAGAGTCACATCCGACCGGCGCTCGGCAAGGTGGCGCTGAGCAAGCTCACGCCGACGATGATCCGTCGTGTTCTGTCGGCGAAGGCCGACGCAGGTCTGTCGGCCACCACCGTTCGCCACATCCACGGCATGATCCGCAATGTCCTTGGCGACGCGGTGCGCGAGGAGTTGTTGCACCGCAACCCGGCGCTTGCTGTCCGGGCTCCCTCCGTCCGCCAGCAGGAGCGGCGGGCACTTACGGTCGAGGAAGCCCGTCGTTTGATCGGAACAATCCGGGGTGATCGGCTGGAAGCGCTGTGGGTCTGCGCCCTGACCGTCGGTCTGCGGCGCGGCGAGCTGCTCGGGCTGCGCTGGTGTGACGTGGATTTCAGCGCTGGCACCCTCACCGTTCGCCAAACCCTGCTCCGTGCTGGTGGGCAGCTCCACTTCGCCTAACCGAAGACGGAACGCTCACGGCGGACCGTGCCGGTTCCCGAGCACACCATGGCGCTTTTCCGCACTCACCGGCGGCGGCAGGCGGCCGAACGGCTCCAAGCGGGCGAGCGCTGGCAGGACTTTGGTCTGATCTTCGCCTCGACGATCGGCACGCCTATGGAGCCGCGCAACGTCGACCGTGCCTGGCATGCGACTCGGGCTCGCGCCGGCCTGCCCTGGTTGCGGCTGCATGATCTTCGACATGCCTGCGCCACGTTCCTTCTCGCGTCGGGCGCATCTCCCCGCACCGTGATGAAGACCCTCGGCCACAGCCAGATCGCGTTGACGATGAACACGTACGCACACGTCCTGGCCGAGGTCGAGCGGGCGACTATGGACGCAGCGGCTAAGCGGCTCTTCGGGTGAGCTTGGCTGTACCAATGGCTGTACCGCTAGAAACCGCGAAGGCCCAGGCCACAGCAGAGATCTGCTGTGACTGGGCCTTCAGTGGTGCGCCGCCAGGGACTCGAACCCCGAACCCGCGCTCGCCCGGTGGAACCGACTCTCCCGCGACCTCGTCCGGGACATTCTCACCCGCCCCCGGCCACCTCGGCCGGCCGTCGAACTCAGCGACCGGATGGGCGTCCGATCGGGCGGACCCCGCTGGTAGCTGGGCTCAGATCAGCCGACTCGTGTAGCCGGCGGCTCAAGCCCGACGAGACTGAGCAGGCCGCAGCTGAGATGGTCCGGTCAGCTCAGCACGGGAGTGGCTATCGCTGGACCTTGCGGATCGCGAGGCCGTGGAGAGGTATCTGGACTACTGGGTGCACGATGTATGCGGCTATGCCAGGCCGACCGGTCCGGGCGCTGACTGAGTCACGAGAACTCTGCGTATCTGTCGCAACCCCGCCGGTCGCTCAACCCCGCCGATCTCGGGGAATCAGTTACGACGTTCGCGGAGGCTCGGCCGGGCGGCTGCTGGCGTTGTACGAGTTCTTGGCGGCCACCACGGTCGCCTGGAGGTACTCGGGGTCGACGCCGTGCACGTTGAGTGGCGGGTGCAGACGCCGGACAAGCTCGGCCTCGACGGCCACCGGTTCCGGGTCCTGCGCCCACGTCAGGCGCAGGTGCGTATGCATCCACGCGGTCAGCCGCGCCTCATCTTCGGGGACCAGGACGACCCGGTCGGTCCAGGTCGTTCGGAATCCCTCGGATACAAGAAGCCCGGCCAGGGTACGGCGCAGAGTCGAGCTGCCCGAACGCCTGAGATGGTTACGCAGGATTCGCCCCCGCAGGTTGGTCGCCCGCCCTACGTACAGCAGCCGCAACGACGGGACGTTCTCATTCGGCAGCCCTGGGAGGTCGGGAAAGACCGAGGGAGCCGCCCACCATGCGTAGACACCGCTGCCACGGCTGAGCCGCTTGACGGCGACATTGAGCTCGACCGGCACGCCGCAGAGAAGCCGCAAGGCCTCCTCGACGCGGTCCTCGTCGCTGGGGATGTCGTTGGGTCGCCGTTCGGGGATTGCCATCGCGCCCATCGTAGTTGCCGGGCGGACCGTGGCCGGGACCCGGCCACCACCGCCGGACACGAAAAAGGCCCTGTCCCGGTGTTAACCACCAGGTCAGGGCCTTGCTCGTTGGTGCGCCGCCAGGGACTCGAACCCCGAACCCGCGGGTTAAGAGAAGATCGCGGATGGCTGGTCAGGTAGTGCTTCCCTGGTCAGCTCGTCGGTCATTGTCGGGCAGGGTCGGCATTGGCCGGCGGTCTTGGCTGTACGGATGGCTGTACGTCCATACGGTTTAGGAAGTGTGGTCACGGTGGGCAGCCGGAAGCCGACGACCTGGTCTGACCTGCATCGCCAAGCTAGCCGGCACCCTCAGCAGTTGAACCGCCGTTTACCCTCGACCGCCCTGCATCGGGCACGCAACGGGCACGGCGGCCAACCTACGCAGCCGTAGCCACGGCCGGACTGCCCGACTCGATGCAGAGCGGCCTGCAACTACTGGTCGCAATGAACTACTCGTCCGCTGCGGCCCCAGTCTGGCCAACACAGCTGCTGTCATACGCGCCGCCATCGGCTGACACCGCGGTGATCCAAGGAGGCACTGCATCCCCCTCCTCAGCAGGGTCCCACTTATTGCGTCGTTCCGACGTACAAACCTCCGCCAAGGGGTCTATACCACTTGCGCAAATGACGGGAAGCGACCCAGAATCGCCAGCCTGCCGACTTGCTCGCCAGTCAAATCTATCTCAATGTTCTTCCAGCCCGAATTAGCGGCAGACACCAGCAATTCGCCTCCGAGCAACTTTAAGCGGCCAGGTGGGCCACCGACGGCCTATCGCCCCGGCCGACCAGGTGCATATGATTGAGCGGATCATTGAGAGGTGAAGGCATGGCAGAATATGCGTGGTTGGTCTGTTGGCAGTGCAAGGTGACCTTGGCGCTGGGCAAGGCTGTGGCGGCAGATGATGAGTCGGAACGGATAGTCTGCTATGCCACCGCAAAGGGGGTGGGTTCGGAACAGCCGGTCCGAACCAAAGCGCTCTGGCGGATCATGTCGGTCATCCGATGGAGGTAGTTCGAGAATACAGTCGCCGTTTCGATGACATTGGGGAGATGGATGAGAATGGTGACGACGTCTATGATGATATAGACATTGAAGTCTATGCCGAGGGCTACGGGGGCTAAACCCTGCTCTTTGCTAAGGGCTATCCCAAACGGTGGCTGATTTGAAGAAATGCTTCGGGTCGGACGCCGACAGCCCGAAAGATCGCGTTTCCCCAAGTCGGGTCGGCCTCCACCGGCCTCGCTTGCCCCTCGATGACACCGGCTTGTGGCCCGCGACTGGCCCGACCTACAGCGGGCCGGAAGCAGGCCGAAGCCGACCCTGCTGGGGGTCGAAGCAGACAAGGCCATGTTCGGCCGCGATACGCGCCGCCCCTGCCGACACCTCCCGAGCCCGGCTGTAGACCATGGGGAAGTAGACAAATGGCCCCGATGCAGAATCGATGAGCCCACCCGTTGACCAGGGGCTCCGCCCGTCGTCATCCCCGGTCAGGTCCGGCCACCTCTCAAGCAACGTCCGGACGTAGGCCTCGATACGGGGCGTCGGCGTCGTCGGGTACTCATCCTCGATGTACCTGCTGTCGGCGATGACATGGTCCGGGCGGACCCGGGGCCGGCCGGGACCTGGCCGTCCGACACGGATCGCGGCCATGACGTGGGCGAAGCGGGTGCAGTCGTTGACGTTGCCACCAGAGAGCACAAACGCGAGAGCGCGGCCCAGGCCGTCACAGGCGAGGTGAATCTTGGTGGTCAGTCCACCTCGAGATCGACCGAGGGCGTGATCTTGTGGTTCGTCCGTTTCGCAGGTCCCCCTTTAGCGCCCGCGGCGTGCTGGTGGGCTCGCACGATGGTCGAGTCCACCGACACCAGCCAGTCGATGTCCCCCGCCGCGTCCGCGTCGGCTTGGACCCCGGCGAGCATCCGCTCGAACGTGCCGTCCAAAGCCCACCTGCGGAAACGGGTGTAGATCGACTGCCAGGAACCGTACCGAGCGGGCACGTCCCGCCACGCAGCCCCGGCCCGGATCTTCCACACGATCCCGCTGAGCACCCGCCGGTCATCGACCCAAGGCCGGCCACCGGTCACCGCCGACGGCAGATACCTCGACAGCGCTTCCCACTCGACGTCAGACAACTCGTAGCGACGACCCACGCGCTACAACATCCGACACCAAGATCCTTTAAAGACACCGCCTAGCCAGGCGATCGCTCTGCGGCAAAGTGACCCTTGTGCGTTCCCGGGGGAGCGTCGTACGGTGCAGAGGCCGGGACGTCGGTTGATCCGTCTCCCCTGCCTGCCGTTTCCTCTCGCGGAGCCCATCTCGCGGCCTGAGTGCCGGGGGCTACAGAACCGCTTGCGGCCATACCCACCTCACTGGTGAAGGCGTTTCGCCGATCTGCCGTCTCGTGCGGTCCATGCTCGCCGGGTTTCCGCTGCCGCGTCCGTGGTCAGCGTCGCTTCCGTCGTGAGAGGAGCACCACCATGTACGTCCGATTCCGTCACCCACAACAAGATCCTGTCAGCGTCTGGATCGCGGAGATGTTTCCGCACCAGGATGTGCTGCGCGCCGAGATCGCGGCGGACCTCAGCCGCTGTTCGATCCTGCTGACCGACCCGCCGGACAAGTCGTACTTCGGCCACGTCGTCGAACTCGCCATCGGCTTGGCCCTGGGCGATCAGAGTCCGTACCCACGTCTGTTCCGCTGCCTCGACCCCGGCCTCGCGACCCGGATACTCACCATGGCCGGCCATCAATCCGTTGCCGGTGACGCAGGCTACGCCGCCGGGCGCCGTAGCGACCCCGCAGTGCGTCCGGCGCAGCTCTTCACGGCCGCCAGCCGGCTCGCTCACGTCCGCATCCTGCTCAACGCATTCGACCGTCACCACTCCGACGCTGACGCTGTGGCCAACACCCGTCATCTCCTCGAGCAGTACCCGCACCTGCTCCACGGCGCCCTCAGAGAGACGTACCAGACCAGGCGCTCATTTCGTATCGTGTGGTCGAGCTACCACAGTGGCTTCCACGACGCGCTGCGCTCATACGGACCGGCGACCGCGCAGCTGTCCCTGCTCGACGGACACCGCCACGCCGACTTCCTCCTCGGCACCACCGTGCTGGAGGTGAAGAGCGGCGGCCTCGACGAAGACCGCTACCTCGACGAGCTGATCCGTCAGATCCTGACCTACGCACTGCTCGCGCATCACGACGGTCACCCCGTGACCCACGTCGCGGTCTACGCGACTCGATACCAGCGGCTGCTGCGATACCGCTTCGACGAGCTGACCCACCAACTCGCCGGCGAACCCATCGACCTCACGGCGACCGCAGCCGAGCTGGCCGCCCTCATCAGGAACCAGCCCCGGTACGGGCTCGCGGCCTGACAGTCCGACGCCGTCCAGGAGCCGCAATGGGCCGCTCGGCCCATAGGACCGGCACGTTGGGATCGATAACAATGAAGCCCGTCTTGGGGGAGGTCATCGATGGCTGGGTTGTTCGACGGGTTCGAGGGCTATCGCGTGGCGAGCGAGGCCGAGTCACGCCAGGCACTGACCACAGCGCTGGTCGCGGTGGACGCCAACGTGCTTCTCAACTTGTACCGCTACAACGCACGGACGACGGCGGACCTGTTGGCGATCTTCGAGAAGCTCGAAGATCGCCTCGTCGTTCCCTACCAGGCAATGCGCGAGTTCCACCGCAACCGGCTCAGCGCCATCGGCAACCCCGAGCACGCGACAGGTGAAGCCCGCGCCGCCCTAGAGAAAAGCCGTGCAGCGGCGGTACGGGCTCTTGAGACCTGGTCCAAGCAACTGGCCATCGACGACGCCGAACTGCAGCGGCTACACGCCGACATCGACGAGGTGTTCCAGCGCCTACGGGATGCCATCGCCAGCGCCACACCCGACCGCGTTCACCCCTCCACACCAGCCGACGCAGACCCCGTACTCAGCAGACTCTCCGCGCTTCTGACCGGCAAGGTGCTCAGACGCCCCGAGGACAAGGTCTGGAACAGCTTGATCACCGAGGGCAACAGGCGCGTCGACGCATCCATACCTCCCGGCTACCTGGACGCCGACAAGGCCGACCAGCACCCGGAGGGCGTCGCCGGCGACTACCTCGTCTACCAGCAGGCATGCCACGAGGCAAAAACCCGGGACATGGACCTCATCATCGTCACGAACGACGAAAAAGAGGACTGGTGGTGGCGCCGCGGGCCGGACATGATCGGCCCACGACAGGAGATGACGAAGGAGTTCTTCGACAACACGGGCCACCAGCTGTTCCTGATGCGAGCCAGCGACCTACTCAACCGATCCCAGGCTCTCGACGTCGAGGTGAACCCGGAGTCCGCCCGAGATGCCGACGTCAACCGCCCCGACATCCACGACCCTGGCACGTGGACGGCAGAAGCAGTGGACATGCTGCTCCAACAGCTGCGCGGCGAAGGCCGACGTGATCTCGCCGACGTGATCACTGCCGCCGCATCCGCCGGAGGCATCATCAGTCGCGAAAACATCTACACCCTCTGCGGTTACCACGAGGACCGCATGCTGCGCGGCATCACCCGGCCCACCGCGCGCATCACCGCCGACCTACAGGCCGCCAAAGTCCTGCCGCCCTCCGTCACACCGATGATGACACCGGTGTACATCGACGCCGGCCCCCTGAGCGCCATCCGTATCCCGTCCGAAGTGGTGGATATTCTTGGCCCGGGCACCACACCGCCCACGACAGCGCCGGACGCAGAAACGAGCGGCAAGTACCAGCCACTCGCGGACTACCTGGCGGCGCTGGATATCGAGGCGACGTCCATGACCTTCGGTGAGATCGAAGACATCCTCGGCGACACCCTCGCCCCCTCGGCCCGCAAGCACCTCCCCTACTGGTACTCGTCGCAGAACTCACTCTGCAAAGCGGTAGCGGCAGCAGGCTTCAAGGCTCGCGGTGTGCGCACAGACTCCGAGGTCGTGGAGTTCGTCCGAAACTCCTGACCAGGTCATCCCGCCAGCGCTCCGGCGGGCGCGGCAGGGCGAGCTCCACGCCGCCGCAGTCGCCGTGCTTGACGTGTTGTCTGGCCACTCGGGAGCGACGTTGGCGAACGGTGCGCCGGAACGGCGACACCGGTAGCCGGCTTGGCTGCTCTACGGGGACGGGATGTTCGGTAGCAGGTCGTCGTCGCGTCCGGTCTGGGGTAGCCCAGCGGCGGCGGCGATGGTCTTGACGACCTCGTTCAGTCCGGTGGTCTCGGGTAGGACGAGTTCGTCGGGCAAGCCCAGGACGTCATGAGCGGCGTACCAGCCGCTCATGTGCTCGGCGGTGAACTCGCTGGCCTGCGGGCGGGTGAGGTGCCGGCGCAGGGTCTCGGCAAGGGAGACGTCGAGGTAGCAGAACAGCGACCGGCCGCGGTGATCGTTCCGCAGGGCGGTCAGCGTGCTGCGGTAGCGGCTGGTGTGCATGATGCCGTCCAGCACGACGTGGTAGCCGTGGTCCAGCGCAAACCGAACGGTCTGCGCGATCAGCGCAGGCGCGATACCGCCGGGCAGGTCCCGTTCGCGCAGCAGGATGCGGCGCAGGTAGTCCTGCTCGACCAGGGCGCAGCCCCGGCCGTGTCGGCGTCGTAGCTCGCGGGCGATGCTGCTCTTGCCCGAGCCGGAGTTGCCCCGGATGCAGACGAGGATCGTGTCCGGGCTGCCAGTGGGTTCAGCGAGCACAATGCCTCCTCGGCTTCACTCGTTGCGCACGGTGAGGTCGAGGGCGGCGACGGTCAACTGGGTGAGCTCAGGAAGTTGGTCCTCGTCGAGGGTGACGCCGCGCAGGTTGTCCAGCGGCGTCTTGAGACCGTGGAGCCGGCTGCCCCGCAGGTCGGTGCCGTCGAGGTGGCAGGAGTCCAATTCCAGTCCGGTGAGGTCACATGACCGCAGCGCGATGCGAGGTAAGCGGCAGGAAGACCACGCGCCGTTGGTGAGAGTGCAGTCGGTGAACGCAACCGAGCCGGCAGCGGTGACCCGCTGAAGGGTGGCGTAGTCGAAGCGGCAGGCCTCGAACAGGACATCCTTCAGGCGCACGTCGATGAGTCTTGTGCCGGTGAACCGGGAGCCGGTGATCGCGCACCGTTCGATGGTGATGCCGGTCAGGGCCGCGCCGGAGAAGTCGGTGCGGGTGATCTCGCAGCCGTAGAGGCTGCCGGCTTCCCAGGTGCTCTCGCTCAGGTCCACGCCGATGAGCAGGCTGCTGCGGATGCTGACGTCCTCAAGGTGCGAGCCGTGCCACGCTGCGCCCTCGACGAGGGCCTCGGTGAGGCCGCCGTCCAGGTCCGTCGTGGTGTCGAGGTCGTCCGGTTCGAGGTCCGGCAGCAGGACCTTCACGTCGCCGATCGTGGTGGTGCGCACGTTGCCTCAACCTGTGTGGGCGCGGGGTGGGCACGCCACCCCGCGCGGTCCGTGGCGGGAGGGCTACTTCTTCTTGTTCCAGTTGTCCCAGCCGGGTCGACTGTCGAACTTACCCTTGTTATCCCAGGTGGGGCGGTTGTCGAACTTCGCCGCGTCGATCGACGCTACCGACCGCTGTGGGTCGACGCCGAGGCGGGCGAGTTGCTCAGGTGCGGCGTTGACGAGGACCGCGAGAGCGTTGGTCATGGTGCTCCTCCTTGAAGGGTGAGCTGGTCCGCAGCCGCGCGGACCAGCGCCTGTCGGGTGGTGCGGCAGTAGGTCGTTTCTCGGGTGGTGAACGTCGCGTGCTCGAAGTAGCGGTTGCCGGCCTGGGCGCCGCGGCAGAAGTCGTAGAAGGCGCAGTGGTCGGCGCAGTCGTTGAGGGCCGTGGCGAACTCAGCGACGTAGCCCAGGTCGCCGGCGCGGGCGAGCATGGCGGTGATGGGTTGCTGGAGGACGTTGCCGGCGATGAAGTCGCCGTATCGCGGCTCGGTGGTGCCGAGCAGCTCCGGTGACAGCAGCACCACCTGCCCATCCCAGGAGACGGCCGGGATCGGCTCGTACGGCGCGTGGTTTACGCGCCCGGCGCGGGTGGCGGCGAGATAGTCGGCCAGCCGGTCCACGTCGCGGATCCGCAGCGGGTTGCCGCCGACGCGACGTTTGATGAGGTGCTGCCAGAACCGGTACGCGGCCTCCTCCGACACCGGCGCCCGGTCGGCGCCCTCCTGCTCCTCGATGTTGAAGCCGACCGACTCGCAGCCGGGCAGGCCGGTGAAGAAGTCGACGAGGGCGTCCGCGTGGTCGATGGTTTCCGGGGTGACCACACAGATCACCGAGTACCCAAGCCCCGCTTCGGCCAGGCTCCGCATGCCGCGCAGGGTTCGCGCGTCCGTCGGGTTGCTGGCCCGGTCGAGGCGGTTACGGTTCAACGCGCCCGGTCCGTCGATGCTGACCCCGACCTCGAACCCGTAGGCGGTGAACAGCTCGCACCACTGGCGGTTGATCAGCGTCGCGTTCGTCTGGATCTCGTGACGCACCAGCCCCGCGCGCCGCAACTCCTCGAACGGGGCCAGCAGATCCCGGAACAGCCCTATGGGTGTGGCGGTGGGTTCGCCCCCGTGCCACACGACACTCACCGGATGACCGCTGTTTTGCTGGGCGATCGACTCGGCACAGGCCCGCGCGACCGCGCCGCTCATCAGGCGGAGGGATCTCCGGTCGGGCAGGTAGCAGTAGGTGCAGTCGAGGTTGCAGAAGCTCGTCGGCTGCACGACCAGGGTGTGGAAACTGCCGGCGATCGCCGGCTGGCCGGTGGCGTTGATGAGACCGATGCCGTTCACGAGGAGGCTTCCTCGATGCTGACGGCCGTGGTGGTACTGACGCGGTAGGCGTGGGTATGCCGGGCCGGCCAGCCGAGGAACCGGTCGAACATGTCCGCGGCGCTGCCCGTGACGCTCGGGTTGAGCCGGTGCAAGTCGTCGATCGCGTCATGCAGGCAGCCGGCCAGGTAGAGGAACAGGCTCACCGGCACCTCTTGATACTCAGCCAGGAGCGCGAGCTTCGCTGCGCCGCAGGGCCACGGCTGCCCGCATCGGCGGCACAGCCACAGCGGGCGCATCGGCAGATGTTCCACCTCGGCGGGCACGGGCCGGTTCACCGAAAGACGACGCTGCTGGCCAGTCACCGGCGACCGCCCTCGCGGGCTTGCTGCTCGAACAGCCGACGCCACACGAAGGTGAGCAGCGGCGGGTCAGCGGGCCACACCTGCCCCGGCGAGGCCGTCCACCTCGGCTCGGGGCGCCGGGACTGGCCGGCCATGGTGTTACGCGAGACGTACACCGTCATGCCGCCACCCCCCACCAGGGACGATGAGCGGCGGGCTCGCCGGGGGAATGGCGAGCCCGCCGCCGCATCACGGCGGCTGGGAGCAGACCGCCGATCACCCACCCGCGCAGCCCCCATGGCGGTACGCAGGCGGGGAGAACGCCGAGACAGTTCGCTCCCGGACGGGCCGAGCCAGCGGCCCAAGCCGTGGTGTGGTGCGCCGCTCATCGATCCCTCCATCTGCAGCTCCCTGTCAGTCATCCCGACACCGGCATCGACACGTGCCGGTGATCCGGGGTGAACTGAACGTAGGGGCGGTCCGTCCGGAGGACCGGGAAAATCCCTACCGGGTCCGGCGGCCTTCATCGGGCAGGGTGATGGTGTGCGAGGGATGACGGACGACATGACGATCGGCCAGCGCGTCGCTTTCTACCGGCGGCGGCGCGGGCTCTCCCAGGAGGTGCTGGCCGGTCTGGTCGGCAAGACGCAGGAGTGGTTACGCAAGGTCGAGACGAATCGGGCCGACCTGGACCGGCTGTCTGTCATACGCGCGATCGCCAAGGCCCTCGACGTGTCCCTCGGCGACCTGATCGGTGCACCGAGCCTGTTCGAGTGGTCGGACGACTCAGGGCGCGAGACGATCCCGGCCTTGCGGGCCGCGCTCCACGACTATCGTCACCTCGCGCCGGCGCTTGCCAGCACGGGGGACGTGGAGGCTCCCGCCCTGCGCGAGATCGAGAACGACGTCGCCGAGATCTGGACCGCCTACCAGCACTCGAGGTACGGCACCCTCGCCCGCCGGCTGCCCTACCTCATCCACGACTGCCTCACCGCCACAGAGGCGTACGACGGAGACGACGGCCAGCGCGCGCATGCGATGACCGCCTACGCGCACCAGCTCGCCGCGTTGTTCCTCACCAAGCTCGGCGAAGGTGACCTCGCGTGGACCGCCGCCAGCCGAGGGCTGGTCGCCGCCAACACCAGCCACGACCACGTCGTCATCGGCTCACTCAGCCGCTCCGCCGCGCACTCGCTGGCGTCCATCGGCGAGTACGCCCAAGCCCGAGGCCTCGCCGCCACGGCGGCACAGTTCCTGGAAACACGGCTCGTCAAGCCGACTCCGCAGCTGCTGTCGGTCTACGGGAGCCTGCACCTGGTCTGCGCGCTGGCCGCCGCCCGGGACGACGACCGCGCCTCGGCCGACACCCACATCGCCGAGGCCGATGCCGCCGCACGGCGACTCGGCGCCGATGGCAACCACGTGTGGACCGCGTTCGGGCCGACCAACGTGTCGATCCACAAGACGACCGTGGCGATGGAACTCGGCGACGTGCAACGCGCCATCGCCATCGGCGCCCCACTCGACACCAGCACCGTGCCCGTCGAGCGGCAGGTGCGGCACGCCATCGAAACCGCCCGAGCCCTTGCCCGGTGGAACCGCATCGACGACGCGCTCGCGGCGCTCCTGGACGCCGAGGTCATCGGCCCCGACCAGGTGCGCTACCACCGGCTCTCCCGCGACCTTGTCCGGGACATCCTCACCCGCCCCCGGCCACCTCGACTGGCCGTCGAACTCAGCGACCGGATGGGCGTCCGATCGGGTGGGCCGCGCTGGTAGCTGGGCTCAGATCAGCCGGCTCGTGTAGCCAGCTGCCACCAGGCGCTCGAAGGCCGCCCGTACCTCGTCCGGCATCTCCTGCGGGATCGCGAACCCGCGCTCCGCGTACACCTCGATCCGCTGCGTGTCGCCTACCAGCATGTCCACCACCCGCCGCGGATCGCCGATACTGCTCACGTAGTCGTCCAGTTCGAGTGGGTTCGACGCGCAGACCACATCGACCTCCGGCCACATCAACCTGCAGGTGGCGTAGGCCCGACGCTGCTGGTAGGGCCGCGACATGATCAGCACCGACTGCACTGGAATCTGGCGTTCGGCCAGGAGCGCACGGGAGAACTCGAGGTTCTCGGCGGTGTTCGTGGCACGCGGCTCCACGAGAATGGACTCCGCCGGCACACCGTGCTCAACCGCGTACTCGCGATAGTGCACCGCCTCGCCGTCAGGGAACCGCTCGATCGTTGTCGGCGCGTTCGCCCCGGTGAAAACGATCCATGGGAACAGGCCTGCTCGAAACAGCCGCGTTGCGATCACCGCAACGCCGAGGTCATGGCTGCCCAGCCCGATGCCCACGTCGCACGGGCGCAGCTCGTGGTGCATGTCGTGGTAGCGCCACAACGTCTCCACATCAGCCCGGACCTCGTACGGGAGCACGTGAATCGGCACCGCGGCCTGCCGATCCATCAGCACCCGCCAGGTAGGGCAAGCGCTGGAGTTTGATTCACGTCCCGTTCCCTCATGGCGTCAGCGTAGGGCAGGCCGGGGCCGATCCAGATCAGCTACCGCTCTTCTGTCCACCGCGGGACATTCAGGCAGGGCCGACACCATCAGCGCCATCGGCAGCCGCTCCCTACGTCGGCGCCAACTCGCTTACCTGAACCCACAAACGCCATCTCGCCAGCCTCGCGGGCGGCCGTACCGAGCACAGAGCGAGCCGCGCGATCTGCGGCCAGATGAGCGCTTCAGTCGGGATACGAAGATCGACGTCAATTCTCCGGCGCAGAAGGGAAGTTCAGTGGGGAGATCTGGAGGGGCGCCTGGAGCCGTCGACACTCGACCCTCCGCCGAGTCCCTCAATGCCCGCAATCAATCAGATGCTGCGCCTTCGCACCCGTGGTGAACTAGCCCCGCCACCAGCAACGACGACAGGCCCAATTGCACCCCTAAAACACACCCACTCAGTGCGCAAACGTCCCGCTGATCGCCCAGATAGTCGACTGCTGTCGCTGAAACTCGCCGCCGAGCTTGAAGTTCGCTTTCGACACGTCAGCGGCCAGCTCGCTGGTCACCGAGAAGTCGTCCTTATAGGTTACCTGCAGCTCGAACGACCGCAGCCTGTGCTTGATCCGCTGCCGGGCGATCTCCTGCCAGGCGTCCTCGTGCGGGAACCAGACCAGATCCGGCGGGATAACCGGCTCGGCCGACCCGTCGAGCTCGGCCGAGTACAGGAACTCGCGATTGCGAGACTCCTGGTTCGCTACCTTGGCGCCGACGCTGTCCGCAGCCGGCAAACCCACCCGAAGGCCGGCGGAGAACTCCCGCCCCCATCCCTGCACCGCGGAAACCTTGATGGAGGTCGCACCAAGGCTGGTCACCAGCCGCAAAGCCTCACTGAACTTATGTTCAAAGGCCCGCCGGTGAAAATCGGCGAGCGGGTAATAGGCAGCAGGCCGGGCCGGGTGCCCGACGTAGACCGTGTCGAACAGCGGATGCCCGAGCGGCAGTTGCAGGCCAGCGATCTCTGCTGTGCGCAGCCGAAGCACTCGCCCCGTGCTGGAGCCTGGCGACGACGACTGCTTCAACGCCACCGCTGCACCAACCGCGACCGCTGCGCCGGCGACCGCCAGAACTACCGCTGGGCGAGTCAGGAAGAGGTGAAAAGGAAGGAAGTTCGTCTTTGAATTCCTGTCGCTGGTCTCGACGGCAGTCTGGCCCGGTCGGGAGGCAGCGTCGGGCCGCCGGCGGTGAGCCAAGATCTCCTCGTCACGCTGCACGACGATCAGCTGCCGTTGGGCGTACGCGAGCGCGAGAACGTCCACAGCTTCCTCCGTCACCGGCTACCCCCTGCTGTTCCGGATGCCCTGCCGCTATCCAGCGGCAGGGGCCACTTACAACATCGCCCGAATGTCGGAGTTTCGCAGCTGGCGTACTACCCTGTGCTACGAATCGTCGGGTTGACAGGACAGACGCGTCCCGACAGCTCGAAGAGTCGTGCCACTTGGACCAGAAGTTCGCAGGTCAGCGGCCATCCGCCGTCTGACTTGCGGGCTGAATTGGGGCGGCACGCGACACCATTGGGGCGCACAGACCATAGCGACAACGGCATCGACCATCAAGACAACGACACGCCGGATGGGTCGTTACCTACCGGTTTGCACCAAGAGCTGGGGACGAGGCGGAGCTCCCTACTCATCGTCCGAGTCCTCATCGTCACCGGGCACAATCTTTGCTGCATCCGGCTGCACCGGTGCCGGTTTCGGCGCTCCCAGGCCGACCGAGTCGAGCGCACCGTGCAGGCTTTCCCTCAGCTGCTGTGCCACATCCCGCTTGCCCTGGTTGTAAGCAAGCTCGGCTGCAGCGCCGCCAGCTGCACCGGCGCGGTAGTAGCCGCCCCAGATCTCGGCCCAGCGATAGTCGCTGTTGTTGTTGTCGATGCGGACGACCCAGTAGACCTTGCCGACCTTGCGGACGGTCCAGTAGGTGCCGTCGGACGTGTAGTCGCGAGCCATAGGCTCACCTTAGGGAAGTTCATGTCTGTGCGGATCCAACGGATTACCGCTAGCCAGTGAGCCAATTCTCCGGTATGCGAAGGCTGTACTCTCATCGCCAGAGGCAAGTACTCCGTATGGCCGTTGCTTGCTCCTTAAGGACGCCCGGCCCATGGCGGCTCCCACGCATTCGCTTACAACGGCCCGCCTACCTTCGAATTAACGGGGATAGCTCCGGCTGAAGGAGATAGGTCGATCAGCCGGTGACGTGCGGTGCCCGCCGCCGGGATCCTCCACACCTGCTCATGCGGCCGATAAAGGTGCAGCAGGTCGACGGCGGTGATCGCGATCGGCGCCCGCAACGGCCGGCTCACAAGATCATCGACCAGGTTGGCCTCCCGTGCCGCGTCCCGAGCGATGACCAGCACCACGCCGACCGGCAAGACCGGGTCGGTGCGCCGATAGCCAGCCAGAACAGCCCCGAGCCCGGCAGTGGACCGCTCTCGTTCGGCGATCACCTCACCAACCGGGCGTGATCGACGTGCACCAGGAATCGCAGACACCGGCCGTCCTGCAGCCACACGCCGTACCCGTCAGCACGCAAATGCGCCAAGCCCCGCTCCCGCAGCCACACCGACGTGTCCAACGTCGTCAACCACTGGAACAGCCCACACCGAGCGGGATCCTGGCGTGACACCGCGAGCAGCGGCAGGAACAGCAGGTAGTGCGCCGCACCCCAATCCCGCTGACCCAGACGCAACGGCACCGGCCGCCCCGACAGGACGAGATCACGATCCAGCAGCTCGGCCCCCTCCCCAGTGATCCTATCCTGTACCACCAGACGTGCGCTCGGTCCTCCGCCGACCGCTCCCGGCCCACCAGGCCCACGGTGTGCAACCAGGTGAGGTCCCGGTGCGGGTCAACCGCGGCACCCCTGCCACCACCGCGATGTCGCTCGTGGTGGCCCATCCGTGCAATGCCAGGAACGACAGGATCCGCCACCGCCGAGGCGACAGCTCACGACCACCGGCCACCCATCGATGATCCCCCACCCCGGCGACGCCACACCATCCCGGCGACGCGGTGGTGCGGCGGTGTCCCGAAGGAACTCCCGCACCCTCAAAACGGGGTTTGTGAGACGTTTTCCATGATCACTGTTCACCGAATCAGCCGAAGAGTTGACGACGGAAGTCGCAGAACCGGCATACCGCCTTCCTCCAAGATCGCCGGATCCCGGCACCGAGCCCTCCGGGAACCGCCCACCGAGCTGATCCAGGAACCACCGACAGCCGCGACCCGGCAACCCGACCACACCGCGCACCGGCCGCCACCAACCGGCGTCCCGGAACACTCTGCCGTGTCCTACTGGCACCAACGCGGTCCATCGGCTCCCGAGCACCCACCGAGCCACCACCGTCGACACGCAGACACGAAAAAGGCCCCGACCCGGTGTGAACCACCAGGCCAAGGCCTTGATCATTGGTGCGCCGCCAGGGACTCGAACCCCGAACCCGCGGATTAAGAGTCCGCTGCTCTGCCAGTTGAGCTAGCGGCGCTCGTTGGCAACGGAGAGAACATTAGCACGGCCCAGAACGGGAGCTCCAATCACATCCCCGCTCACCCGTTCGGCCGAGCTTTCCCGGCAAAGCACCCACGATGGGAGTAACTGCCCGAGCGGCGGCACCGAACCACACTCCGGATGCGGCACCATGTCCGCGGGGACCGACAGACAGGTGTGGGAATGCGAAAGTTCATCCGGGCTCGGGCGCTGCTGCTTGCCCTTGCTCTGGTCGCGCCGCTGGCGTTGACCGCGTGCGGTGGCGACGACGACGAGAAGGCCACGTTCGTGCCGGCGGCCGCCACTCCGACAGCGAACGCCGCGTCGGCGGAGCCGTTGACGGTGGCCGTGGCGCCGAAGTCCGGCGCGAAGGACCGTCCGGTCAGCACTGAGATCACCGCCAAGGTCGAGGGCGGGGGCGCTCTCAGCGACGTGGTCCTGAAGGCCAAGGGCGGCAGCCAGGTCAAGGGCGCGCTGCGCGACGACGGTTCGGCGTGGGTGCCGGCCAAGCCGCTGGCGTACGACACGACGTACACGGCGACGGTGACCGCCACCGCGCCCGACGGCCGGATGGCGACGGCGACCAGTACGTTCCGCACGATGGGCCGGCCGGGGAACGTGATCGGTTCCGGGCTCTACCTCTTCGACGGCAACACCTACGGCGTGGCGATGCCGGTGGTGGTGGAGTTCACCCCGGGCATCCCCGAGAAGGACCGGGCCAAGGTCGAGAAGCGGATGTTCGTCAGCACCACGCCCTCGCAGCCGGGTGTCTGGCACTGGCTGCCCAACGGCACCCAGGCCTACTACCGGGCGCCGGAGTACTGGAAGCCGGGCACGACGCTCGACGTCCGGCTCGCGCTGGAGGGCATTCCGCTGAGCAACGGCCGGTACGGCAACACCGACCGGACGGCGAAGGCCACCATCGGCAGCCGGCTGGAGATGAAGGTCGACAACGCCACCAAGCAGATGAGGGTCTACGAGGACGGCAAGCTGACCAAGACCTTCCCGGTGAGCCTGGGCAAGCCGAAGACCCCCTCCTCCAGCGGCACGATGGTGATCATGGAGAAGAAGCGGGAGACGACCTTCGACACCCGCACCAACCCGGACCCGGAGAACCGCTACGTCACCGACGTCGAGTACGCCCAGCGCCTCACCTGGGGCGGCGAGTACATCCACGCCGCGCCCTGGTCGGAGGGGCAGCAGGGGAACACCAACGTCTCGCACGGCTGCGTGAACCTGGCGACCCGCAATGCGGCCTGGCTCTACGCCCGGACCAAGATCGGCGACCCGATCACGGTCGAGGGGACCGAGGTCAAGCTCACCCACGGCAACGGCTGGAGCGCCTGGAACCTCAGCTGGGAAGAGTTCGTCAAGGGCAGCGCGCTGCCGGTTGACTGAGCAGCACTATTTGTCACCTGGCATCGGCCGGAGGACGATGGGCACCTCGGCACCGAACTGTGAGGGGATCATGGAAGCTAGCCAGAACGGGCTGATGCGCCGCAGGTCGGGACGGTTTTCCACATCGACGCGGCGCGGCGTGACGCTGCTGCTCGCCACGGTCCTGACCTTCACCGCCGCCTGCACGGGGTCCGGCGGCAACGGTGGCGAGACCGGAAGCTGGGAAAAGGGCGAGGACCCGCCGAAGGCCTCGGTGTCGATCGAGGCGCCGGCCGCCGACGCGACGGACGTCCCCGCCACCGCCGTGATCACCTTCAAGGCCGAGCAGGCCGTGGAGACCGCCGTGGAGGTCACCGACGCCGCCGGCAAGGCGGTCGCGGGGACCGTGGACGAGGCCGGCTCCACCTGGACACCGAAGAAGTCCCTGGCGTACGGCACGACGTACACCGCGACGGTGACCGCCACCGGCGACGACGGCAAGCCCGCCACCGGCACCAGCACCTTCACGGTGATGGACGAGCCGGCGAACAAGGTCGCGGTCAGCAGCTTCCTCGGCGACGACCAGACCGTCGGTGTGGGCATGCCGTTGATCGTGCGGTTCGGCCGGGAGATCCCCGCGGACTACCGCGACGACGTGCAGCAGCGGATGAGCGTGACGGCGAAGCCGGCCCAGGAGGGCATCTGGCACTGGATCAGCGGCACCGAGGTGCACTACCGGCCCAAGGACTTCTGGAAGGCCAACAGCAGCGTCAACTACACGATCAAGGGCGAGGGGCTGCCGGTCGGCGGCGACTGGTACCTGCGCAACGATCTCAGCGTCGACATCAACATCGGCCGCGAGCTGATCATGACGGTGGAGAACAGCAACAAGCGGATGACCGTCACCCGTGACGGCCAGGTCGTCAAGACCATCCCGGTCAGCCTCGGCAAGGCCAAGACCCCCTCCTCCACCGGCACCATGATCGTGATGGAGAAGCTGCGCAAGACGGTCTTCGACACCCTCGAGGAGCTCGGCCCGGAAGAGGGCTACCGCACCAAGATCGACTACGCGCAGCGGCTGACCTGGGGCGGCGAGTTCATCCACGCCGCGCCCTGGTCCGAAGGGCAGCAGGGGCGGGTCAACGTTTCGCACGGCTGCGTCAACGTCTCGATGGCCGACGGCAAGTGGCTCTTCGCACAGACCATGCTCGGCGACCCGATCACCGTCCAGGGCACCGAGCGCAAGCTCGCCAACGGCAACGGCTGGACCGACTGGAACATGAGCTGGGACGAGTACGTCAAGGGCAGCGCCCTGCCGTACGAGCCGGCCGGCTGACCGGCAGCCGGGCACCCGGAGCGCACTGGCCGCAAGGTCCACAAGCAAAGAAGGCAGACACGAAGGAGCCCCCTCGCCGCAGGGGGCTCCTTCGTGTCACAGACCTGTTCTGCACGCCCCGCTCAGCCGGCGGCCTTCCGGACCAGGGCGGTGATGGCTTTCTCGGCCTCTTCCCCGAGCCGGGTCACCGCGTACGAGGTCGGCCAGAGACCGCTCTCGTCATCGAGCTGCGCCTCCGGGGTGAACCCGAAGGTCGAGTAGCGCTCCTTGTCGGTGGCACCGCTGCGGAAGAAGCAGATGACCTTGCCGTCCCTGGCGTACGCGGGCTGGCCGTACCAGAGCTTCGGTGACAGGCCGGGGGCGTTGGCGGTCACGATGGCGTGGATGCGTTCGGCGATGGCCCGATCCGGCTCCGCCATCTTCTCGATCTTCGACAGCACGTCGAGCAGGTCGGCGGCCTGCTTCCTGCCCCGGCCACGACCCGCCTCCTTCTTCAACTCGGCCGCGCGCTCCTTCATCGCGGCCCGCTCCTGCTCGGAGAAGCCCCCGCTCCCGCCCTCCACCTTCACACTCATCGACACCACTCCCTGAACTCGCCTGACCTTGAATTGAGCTACAACTCACGCTAGGCGGGCCGAGAGCGCGGCGCTTCTCGGTTCCTGACCGATTTCGGCATGCAGCGGCAGGTCGCACGATCAGCGGACACCAGCCGGGAAGCGGACACGAGCCGGGAAAAGGAAAGAACCCCCTCCGGGGAGGGGGTTCTTCTCTGCTGGGGTGACTGATGGGAATTGAACCCACGACAACCGGGACCACAACCCGGTGCTCTGCCAACTGAGCTACAGCCACCACGTACACCGTCTCCGGAAGATTGCTCCGGGGCGGCGACGACCAATCATAGCCACACCCCGCCGGGAGGTGTCGAGGGGGTTATGCCGGCGGCTCGACCGGCGGCTCGACGACCGGCGCGGTCAGCTGCGCGGCGACCGCCTTGGCGGTCTCCACGTCCGGACCGGGCAGCGGCACGAAGATGGTGCGCCGGTAGTACTCCAGCTCCCGGATGCTCTCCCGGATGTCGGCCAGCGCCCGGTGCTCCAGCCCCTTGGTGGGCTGGCCGAAGTACACCCGCGGGTACCAGCGGCGGCAGAGTTCCTTGATCGAGGAGACGTCGACCATCCGGTAGTGCAGGTGCGCGTCCAGGCGCGGCATGTCCCGGGTGATGAAGCCCCGGTCGGTGGCGATGGAGTTGCCGCAGAGCGGCGCCGTGCGCGGGTCCTTCACGTACGTCCTGACGTACTCCAGGACCATGTCCTCGGCCTCGGCGAGGGTGACCGCCGAGCGGCGGACCTCCTCGGTGAGCCCGGACTTGGCGTGCATGGTCCGGACGATCTCCGGCATGCCATCGAGCGCCGCCTCGTCGGCGTGGATGACGACGTCGACGCCGTCGCCGAGGATGTTGAGGTCGGAGTCGGTGACGAGTGCCGCGACCTCGATCAGGGCATCCTTGCCGAGATCCAGGCCGGTCATTTCGCAATCGATCCAGACAAGAAGATCAGCCACCGGCACAGCCTACGCGCCGGCCGTACCCCCGCGCCTGACCCCCACGGGCGGCGGAGACCGTTAGGGTTTCTCCCGTGCCCGCCCTTCCCGCCCTTCCGCGCAACGACGACGAGGACGACCCGGCAGGCGGTACGGTCCGCCGGATCGCGCTCCTGTCCGTCCTGGCGGCGGCCCTGCCTGTGCTCTACCTCCCCGGGCTGGTCCACAACTTCTTCGACCTGAAGATCTACATGTCGGCGATGGACTGGTGGAACAGCGGTCAGCATCTCTATGACTACGCGCAGTCCGACCCGGTGCAGGGCACCCTCTACTTCACCTATCCCCCGCTGACCGCGCTGCTGCTGCGCCCGTTCGGGCTGCTGCCGCTCTGGGCCACCATCGCGCTCTTCAGCGCACTCAGTGTCGTCGCGGTGGTGGTCACCACCCGGTGGCTGGTGCTGCCGCTGATCCGCCGGCACCGGCTGGACCGGTGGTTCACCCTGACGGTGGCGACCCTGCTGGTCCTGGCGCTGGAGAGCACCCGCGAGACGATCACCTTCGGTCAGATCAACATGCTGCTGGTGGTGCTGATCCTGGCCGATCTGCTCTTCGCCGTGCCGGGCAGGCGGCGCTGGGCGGGTGTCGGGGTGGGGTTGGCGACGGCGCTGAAGCTCTTCCCGGGCATCTTCATCGTCTATCTGCTGGTCGCGCGCCGCTGGCGGGCGGCGATCGTCGCCTCGGCGACCGCGGCGGTGGCGACGCTGGTGGCTGCCGCGTTCGCGCCGCAGGCGTCGTGGCGGTTCTGGACCCACGAACTCTGGGCCACCGACCGGGTGGGGCGGCTCGACTACACCGGCAACCAGTCGCTGCAGGGCATGCTGAGCCGGCTCGCGGTGCCACAGGAGCCCGCCGCGCTGCTCTGGCCGGCGCTCGCCGCGCTCGTCGTCGCGTACGGGATGTGGCGCGCGGGCCGGGCCGCGCGCGCCCGGGACTGGACCGCCGGGCTGGCGCTGGCGGGCCTGGTGGGAGCCTTGATCAGCCCGATCACCTGGACCCACCACGTCTACTGGTTCGTCCCGGCGCTGGTGGTGCTCGTCGACACCGGGCTGCGCGCCCGCGCCACCCCGGGCCGTTCCCGGCGCGGGGCGTGGCTGCTGGCATTCGCCGCCGGGATCTACCTGCCGATCACCTACGGCGTGGTGTCCTTCCAGAAATGGGGGGTGGCGCCGGAACCGACCGACTCGCCGGGCGAGTTCCTGGTCCGCAACATGTACGTGCTGCTGGCGCTCCTGCTGCTGGTGGTGCTGCCGATCCGGCCCGCCGACCGGGAGCCGCAGCCGGAACCGGAGCCGCCGGCATCGCCGGAAGTTGCACCAAATGGACAGACATCACCGGATCGGCTGCAAAGCCGCTAAATTGGCCTCAGTACCATGAAACACCCTCCACCGGTCCCCCCGGTGCAGATGTGGCCCTCCGCGACGGCAGCGCGGAGGGCCACATCAGTTCGGCGACGACGATGCGCCGCCGGCATCCGTTCGGCGGCGACTACGCGCCGCCGGCGTGCTCTCAGGCCCGCCGGGTACGGGCGAAGGCGGCGCCGCCCAACGCCAGACCACCGAGACCGGCGACCAGGCCGGCGATACCAAGCGCCAGCGCCGCGCCGGAGCCCTCCGACTCGTCGTCATCGTCGTCGTCCCGAGCCTCGGCGCCGTGCCCCGCCGAACCCCCCGCGGCCAGCGTCAGCACCGGCGCCGGGTGCGCCGGCTCCTCGCCACCGGCGACCGGCTCCTCGATCCAGCGCACCACCGTGCCGTCGGAGTACGTCTGCAACGACTTGAAGACCATCGTCTCCACCTGCGGCAGCGGCCCCAGGGAGACCGGGAACTCCTGGAACTGACCGGCCTTGATGGCGTTCTCCTCGCCGTCCGCCGTCCAGGTGATCTTCGACGGGACCTCGGTGACCGGGGTGCCGTGCACCTCCACCGGAGTGTCGAGCGTGCGCTTCTCCACCGCCACGGTCCAGCCCGCCACCGGCATCGTGCTCACCGAGCCGACCGGCGCGTTCTCCGGCAGCACCACCTCGACCTTGACGGTGGAGGCGGTGTCGCTCTCGTTCGGCACCCGGAACGCGAACCGGCCGTACCCGCCCTGGGTCGCCTCGTTCGGGTTCACCGAGACATGGGCGGAGGCCGGCGCGGCGACGCCGAACACCGCGAAACCGACCGCCAGCGTGACCGCGGACAGCGCGGCACGTCGGAAGCGAATCATCTGACTACCTACCCTCACCTGATCGGCACGGTGGCGAGCACCGTTGCCTGGTCGATCTCGGAAATTCGGACTGTGAAGCGCAGCTCCCAGTCGCCGGCGGCCGGCAAGTTGATCTCACCGGTGACGTGGTTGTCCGTCAAGGGCAGCAGCGGCACCTCGATCGGCTCCACCCCCGCCGACGGCAGCGCCGCGGTGACCCGCCACTCCACCACCGGCAACGGCCTGTTGTCGAGTGTGTACGCGTAGGCGTGCACCGAGTTGTTGCCCCGCCGGGCCGGGTCGACCTGCACCTGCAGGCTGTAGATGGAACTGGTCAGCGTGCTGTTGTAGTAGTCCGCGCCGCCCCGGCCGGCCACGTCCGCCCCGGCGTTGCGCGCCGGTGTGGTCTGCACCAGCACCGACGACAGCGCCAGCACCACCGCCGCCACCCCCAGCTCGACCCAGATCGCCCGGCGCAGCCCCGTCGGCTCCCGCTCGGCCGTGCGCCGTTCGACCAGCCGGCGCGAGTAGACGGCCACCCCCAGCACCAGCACGAAAAGCCCGGCCTTGGCCAGCAGCAGCCGCCCGTAACCGGTCGAGACCAGCGCCGCCGGCGTGCCGACCTCGATCAGCGCCGAGACGATCCCGGCCAGCAGCAGGGCCGAGACCGACAGCGCCGCCCAGCGCGACCAGATCGGCAGGATCGCGGCGAGTTCCCGCTCGTTGGCCCGGCGCAGCAGGAAGGCGGCGACCATCACCAGTCCGCCGAGCCAGACCGCCATCGCGCCCAGGTGCACCGCGTCGACCGGCACCGACACCGCCGGCACCGGCGAGGCCGCCGGATGCCCGGCGATCGGCCAGGTCAGCAGCGCCGCGCCGCCGAGCAGCGCCAGGATCAGCCGGTCACTGCCACCGGCGACTCCGGCCGCGACCGGACGCAGCAGGAACAGCCCCGCCAGCAGCAGCCCGAGCCGGGCCAGGTGCGCCGCGCCGAAAGTGCTGCCGAGCACGTCGCCCAGACCGGTACCGGTGACGGCGAGCAGGCCACCGCCGTTGACGTACGGCACCTGTAGCCAGATCCCGGCCAGGGTGCTCAGCATCACCAGGCCCCACCCGGCCCAGAGCACCCGCGCGGCGCCTCGGCGCGGCAGCCGCCCCGGCCAGAGCCGGGCGAGCACCAGCGCCGCGCCGGTCAGCAGGAGCAGGCCCGCGTACCCGATGTACTTCGCCACCGAGATGGCGCCGTCGACGACCGGGTTCACCCGCCCGTCGGCGCCGTCGTCGACCGGCGGCGCGGACGGCACCACCACCGAATAGGTGTAGCCGCCG